>Ga0181607_10000309_pt1 | contig 40950 bp, 37 predicted proteins | sample 041ome_9_FD_132420 | JGI IMG/M metagenome (GOLD analysis project Ga0181607, IMG submission 132420) | Coastal salt marsh microbial communities from the Groves Creek Marsh, Skidaway Island, Georgia - 041413US metaG (megahit assembly) | ecosystem: Environmental > Aquatic > Marine > Intertidal zone...
GATCCCAATACCAGGCGTCACCCACCCGGGTAGCCCGCATGTCGGCGACGAGCCGATGGGCGCCCTCGACCGCCCCATAGTCGCCCATGGCGTCCTCCTGCACCTGAAACTCGATGCTCTCCGGCCACGCCCGGGCCTGGGAGGCGCCGGGCTCGCCGCGGGCGTGGAACAGAATGCCGCTGTTGCGCTTGGCGTCGAGTCGTGGCTCGTATTTGCGCTCCCCCCAGCGCACCTCCGCCTTGAAGTGGTAGTTGCCAAACGACTCCCGGGTGACGAGCCCCCCGGCGACCTGCCCGCCGATCCGCACCACCGGGAATCCATTTTCATAATACACGGCGAACACCCCGAGCGGGTCGCGATTGAGACCGATCGGGGTGTCGCCACCTCCGGTCAGTCCGCGCAACGGTTCGGGGGGGACGCCCAGCCAAGTCTCCCACTGCGACAGATCGATATCGATCAAGGCCCGCCAAGCAGCCTGGTCGTCGTACGGTTCGAAGGCCGACCACCGCATCGCCTCGCGCAGGTGCGCCCGCACATCGGGATCGGCATAACTCGCCAGCGTGTGGCCGAGGCCGGTGTAGAACACCCGCCCGCCTTCAAACTCGCGTGCCCACGCCAGCGGATGCGATGCCCCCATGTTGCCCCCGGTGTAGGACGATTCGTCGAGGCTCAGTACCACGGTGGCGTCGCGGGGCGGCGGTGCCTGAAAATTATACCATTCGTCGGTGCGCACCCAGGTGTCCGTCGACAAATGCCCGATCGTCGGATGGCCCGTGGCCTGATGCACCCGCAGCGTGGCCTCCTGAATGCGCGGGTGGTTGTGGAACTCGCCCCCGATCATGCTCTGGAACCACGCATCGTTGTGCTCGGTGTCGGTCGCCGCATGCACGCCGACGAATCCGCGGCCGCGGCGGATGTGACGACGCAGCACCGCCATCTGCGCGTCGTCGAGCACGTCGCCCGTGGTGTTGAGGAACACCACCACCGTGTAGGGATTGAGGTTCTCCGCTGTGAAAAATGCCGCGTCCTCCGTCGCCCTGAACCGCCAGCCCTCGCCACGCGCGATTTCGCGCAGCGCCTCGACCCCGACCTCAATCGCCTCGTGCCGGTAGCCGGCGGTCTTGCTGAACACCAGGACCGAGACCGCGGCGGGAACCGCGGACGCTCCGCACACGAACAGCAGGGCCAGCACGGCCGCAGGCCATCGGGAACATACACGGGGTAGCATGCCCGCACCGAAGCACGGATGGTCGCGCCACGCGAATCGGCACCCCGAAAATGTTCACCAATCCACGGCAACCCCACCAGCGCCGGTCTTGCCGCGACCGGCCGTATCACGTCTACTGGACATCCCGCCGGCATGGACGAAACCAATCTCATTCCCGACCGCATCGCGGCGACCCTGCGCCGGTTCCCGCCGTTCTCCATGCTGCCGGCCGGGGAGGTCGCGGCCCTCGCCGGCCAGGCCAGCGTGCACGTGCACGTCGCCGGGGAGGCGGTGTGGCGCCAGGGCGATCCTCCCGGTACCGAACTCTACATTCTCGAACGCGGGCGCATCGACTACCTGATCACCGCCGACGGCCAGACGGAACGCGTCGCCGTCCGCGATGAAGGCGACCTGCTCGGTCTCACGCCCCTGCTCCGGGGGCAACCCACCCGCACCACCGCGCAGGTGATCGAGGACAGTGTGCTCTACGGCCTGCCCTGGGATCGTCTGCGTCGCCTGCTCGCCGAGCACGATGACGCCCGCCACTACGTCAACCGCCACCTCTTCTGGACCAGCCGCCTCGGCGATGAGGCCGAGTCCGTGCCCACGCCGGAAGGCGACAACGTTGTCACCGGCCGGGCCAAAAACATCCTCCAGGCCCACCTCGCGGGCGGCAAGGTCATCCAGCCTCGCGCGCTCGAACGTCTGCTCACCTGCACGCCGGCCACTGCCATCCGCGAAGCCGCCCAACTCATGGCCACGCGCCGCGTGCCATCGGTGCTGGTGGTCGACGACCAGCGCCATCCGCTTGGCATCATCACGCAAAGCGCGTTGGTCAAAGCTGTCGTCGCCGGCGACACCGATCGCAACGGCCCGGTGCGCGAAGTCATGGCCAGCCCGGTCATCACCGTGTCCGCCCTATCCTCCGCCACCGCCGCCATCCTGCTCATGCTGCGCGAACGCATCGGTCAGGTTTGCGTGACCGAGGACGGCACGCCCGACACCCCGGCGCTCGATGTCTTCACCAATAAGGACCTGCTCGCCCAGGCCGGTCATCACCCGGCGGGTCTGTTACGCGAATTCCGCCACACCCGCACCGTCGGGCGCCTGCGCGAGCTGTGCGACGAGGTCGAGGAGATCACCGCCAGCTACCTCGACGCCAACGTGTCGGCCGTCTTCCTCGGCCAGATCTGCGCCGAGCTCTACGACGTGCTGGTGCAACGCCTGCTGGAAATGAGCATCGCCGAGCTGGCATCAGACGGCATCCGCCTGCCGTCCGTCGCCTGGGCGTGGCTCTCGGTCGGCAGTGACGGCCGGCGCGAACAGACCCTGCGCACTGACATGGACAACGCCCTGGTCTTCGCCGGGACGAGCACCCCGGCGACGGACGAAACCCATCGGCAGATTTTTCTCCAACTGACCGAGTCGGTCGTCGGCAAGATGGTCGCCTGCGGGTTCTCCCGCTGCCAGGGGGGCGTCATGGCCAGCAACCCGCGCTGGTGCCGCACCGACCGCGAATGGCATGAGGAAATCGCCGGCTTCGCCAAGAGCACCGATCCCGACGAGCTCTTCCGCGGTATCGTGCTCTACGATCTGCGCTATGTCGCGGGCGACGTCCCGCTGGTCCGGCCGCTGCGGCAGGCCATCATCGACGCGGTGCGGTCCAACGCCTGGCTGCAGCGCCAGCTCGCCGAGCTGATCGTGAAGACGCCGCCGCCGCTGAATTTCTGGGGCAACTTCGTCGTCGAGCGCAAAGGCGACCACTCCGGTGAATTCGACCTCAAGGGCCGCGCGTTGGCCCCGTTGCGCGACGCCGCCCGGCTCCTCGCCTTGAAGTACAACCAGACCCGCCGCTACTCCACCGGTGGACGCTGGGAGGACCTGCGCCGCCACGTACCCGAGGTCAGTGAACTCGCGAAGGTCGCCCGTGAGGCCTACGATATTCTGCTCACGCTGCGGCTCACTGCCGCCCTTGCCCGCGGCGATTCCGGTCGTTTTGTCGATCCGTCGTCGCTGAGCAAATTGGAGAAGGCCCGTCTCGCGCAGGCCTTCGACGTCGTCCGCCTCGCCCAGACCCACGTCCGACTGGCGTTTCATCTGGAGAACCGGTGAGAGGATTCCCCACCAAGGTACGAAGACAAGAGGCACCGTCCCATGCTCCCTGCTCCTTCTTCACCTTTCCCTGCTGACCTCGGTGCCCTTCGCGCCTTGGTGGTCAAACCATCATGTTCGGCTGGCTGAAACGTTCCTCGCTGCCTAACTGCGTCCGGACCTATCGCGAAGGCACGCCGCGCCAGCTGCCCCGCGACACGCCGTGGCCCGCGGTGAAATACATCGTGCTCGATGCCGAGACAACGGGCTTCAATCCGGTCAGCGACCGACTGCTCTCCCTCGCCACCGTGCCCATCGTCGACGGGCGCATCGCCATCGCCGCGCGGCGGTCATGGCTCGTCCGGCAGCTCGACATGCCCAACAACGAGGCGGTCAAAATCCACGGCATCACGCCAGCCGCCTCCGCCGAGGGCAGACCGGAGGTTGACGTCCTCCAGGAACTCCTCGCCGAACTGACCGGCGCGGTGATCGTCGGTCATCACATCGCCTTCGACGTCGCCATGCTGACCGCCGCGCTGCAGCGCCACTTCGGCATCAAGCTGCGCAATCCCACCCTCGATACCGCCACCATGGCGATGCGCCGGATCGACGCCTTTCACCGCACCGGCTATGTGAATCAAAAGCCACCCACCCTCGAGGAACTCTGCGCCCACACCGGCCTGGCCGTCACCGCCCGCCACACCGCCAGCGGCGACGCCTTCACCACCGCGCAGATCTTTCTGTGGTTGTGCCGCCGGCTGCAGGTGCGGTTGAGACGAGAACCATCCGTCGCTGATCTGCGTTGATCACCCGGATCACCAGAACACGACATACAACAGCACCGTCGCCACGCACACCGCGATGCCGGCGGTCTTGGCGCCCTTGGACGGGGTCATATCGAAATTCGCGTTGGTCGGCAACGTGACCGGCTGAGCCAGCGGCTTCACCAACGTGGCTACCGTCAGCACCGCGAGCACAATGCCGAAGCAGATGGCCATGCGGTCGAGGAAGGCGACGTCCAGGGTCTGCTTGAAGACCCCGTAGAGCACGGCGTTGAGCACGATGCCGAGCCAGCCGAGGAAGCGCGGCGCCTTGCGTACCAAGAGGCCGAAGAGGCAGACCGCGAGGATACCCGGACTGATGAAACCCTGGAATTCCTGGATAAAGGTGAAGATGCCGCCGAACTCCGGCGCGCCGAGCTGCGGCGCGATCAGGCAGGCGATCACCACGAACACGACCACGCAGGCCCGCCCCACCCGCACGAGTTCCAGCTGACTCGCCCCCTTGCGGGCCGACTTCCACACATCCATGGCGAAGATGGTCGACGCGGCGTTGAGCATCGACGCGAGCGAACTCACCACCGCCCCAAAGATCGCGGCGAAGACAAAGCCCTTCACGCCCGAGCCGGCCTCGAGCAGGTTCTTCAGCAGGGTGGGAAAAGCCGCGTCATAATCGTACCCCACCAGGGTCGTGGCGGCGGTCTGGCCGTTTACGACGGCGGTCGCGACCTGCCGATCATTGGCATCGGTGAGGATCTCGGCCGTGAGCATGGACCACAATGCGGTGCTGCCTCCATTGCTCTCGAAGATCCGCAGGGCGAGGTCCGGATTGGCTTCGGCGAACGCGCGGTTAAACGGCATGACCGTGTCAGGGTTGTCCAGGTGCCTCGCCACAATCTCGGCATTCTTCCGATTCGCCTCCGCCGCCAGGTCACCGTTGTAGAGGTTGAAGGCCAGGATGCCCGGGATCACCACGACGAAGGGAATGATCAGCTTCAGGAACGCCGCGAACACGATGCCCTTCTGGCCCTCCGCCAATGACTTCGAGCCCAACGAACGCTGCATGATGTATTGGTTAAGACCCCAGTAGAAAAAATTGGGAATCCACAGGCCGACAATGAGCGCACTCCACGGAATCGCCGGATCGTCAGCCGGGCGCACCATGTGTAGCTTGCCGCCGGCCTCAACTGCCCCCGCATTGAGCAGGCTGAACCGCTCGATCGCGCCCGCACCGGCCAGCTGATCCGGTGTCACGCTGCCCGGTACCGCCGCCGTGGCCGCCAATGCTGTCGGGTCGGCCTCCCCCAGCGCCTGAAACGCCAGCCAGGCCACGATGACGCCGCCGATAATCAACGCCGCCCCCTGCACAAGGTCGGCCCAGGCACAGGCCTTGAGGCCACCCGCAAACACATAGAGTGCGGCCAGCGTGCCGATGATCCAGCAGGCGGTGGTCAGGTCGCCCAGATTGAGCCCCAGCAGGATCGTGTCCTGAAACGCCACGCTGATGACCTTGGCCCCGGAGAAGATAACCGACGCCGTCGGCACACCAACGAGGATGACCAGGGTCGCCACCGCCATGATGAGTCGCGACGTGCGCCCGTAGCGGTGCTCCAGGAATTCCGGAATGGTGTAGATGCCGTAACGCAGGAAGGTCGGCAGAAACAGGAAGGCCACCACCACGAGCGTGATCGCCGCCATCCATTCATAGGACGCGATCGCCATGCCCAGCCAATCGGCCGCCTGGCCGGACATGCCCACGAACTGCTCCGTCGAGATGTTCGCCGCGATCAGCGAGAAGCCGACCAGCCACCAGGTCAGTCCGCGGCCGGCCAGAAAGTAGTCGCTGGCGCCATGGTCACTGGCCACTTCCTCCTTACGGCTCTGCCACAGGCCGAGCACCACCACGCCGACCACGAAGCCGACAAATATAATCAGATCAACAGGAGCCATGGGATGGGTCAGGAGAAGAGAGATGAAGAACCACGAATGGACTACGCCGTCCCAAAACGAAAAACCGTGGTCGTGCGATACGACTCTCCGGGACGCAGGATCGTGTCGGGAAACGCCGGTTGATTGGGGGAGTCCGGAAAGTGCTGCGTCTCCAGACAAAAGCCGCCGCGACGGTCGTAGATGGCCCCCGCCTTGCCCGGGGTGCCGTCGGCGATGAAGTTGCCGGTGTAAAACTGCACGCCCGGCTCGGTCGTCCACACTTCCAGGGTGCGGCCGCTGGCCGGCGCGAAGACCTTGGCCGCCAGCTGCCAGCTGCCGTCACCGTCCGGCAACACCAACGTGTGATCGTAGCCGTGGCCGAGCGCGAGCTGCGGGTGGTCGTCGCCGATGCGGGCGCCGATGGCGTGGGGACTCGTGAAATCGAAAGGGGTGCCTGTGACCGACGCGAGTTCCCCGGTCGGAATCAGTCCCGCATCGACCAGCACATAGCGATCTGCCGGCGACTGCAGGATGTGTTCAAGCACGTCCCCGCTACCCGCGCCGTTGAGGTTGAAGTAGGCGTGCTGCGTGAGATTGACCGGCGTGGCACTATCAGTGTGGGCGGTGTAGACCACTTCGAGCTCGGTCCCACGCAGATGGTAGACCACGGCGGCATCAAGCGTGCCGGGATAACCCGCATCTCCCTCCGGGCTCACCAGGGTAAATTTCGCGAACGGACCATGATCGTCCGATCCGGTCGCCGCCGCCCACACGCGCTTGTCGAAGCCCTGAGGGCCGCCATGCAGCGAGCACGGTTGCCCGCCCGGCGAGTCATTCAGCGGCAGCGTGAAGGTGTCGTCGTCGATCGAGAACTGGCCCCCGGCAATGCGGTTGCCGAACCGTCCCACCACCGCACCGAAATAACACGGCCCGGCCAGATAGCCGGCCAGATCATCGTAGCCCAGGGTGACGTCGCCGACCGTTCCCGCGCGATCCGGCACCCGCAGGCGCACGATCGCGGCGCCGTAATTGATCAGGTCGACCGACAGGCCGGCCGCGTTGCTGAGGGTGAAACACTCCACCGCCTCGCCGGCGGGCGTGGTGCCGAAGGGACGGCGGGTAAGCGTGGTGCCGTCGGCCGGAAAACCGGCCGCGGCGGAGCCGGGGGATACGTCGGACATGACAGGGGTTGGGACAGGCGCCGCAGCGCAGGCAGGAGCAAAGCCCCCCGGGGGAGGCGCGACAAGACTCAGTTACCAGCCGGTTCGCGGGATGCCATGGCCATGACCTCGGCCTGCAGCGCGGCGGCGAGGGTCTTGCGCTCACCGGCCGCTATCCGGCTATCGCCGCATTGCACGCGGACCCGCACCTGCTCGATCCCGGCGAAATTCAGCAGGTGCGACGGCAATGGCATCGTGCCCCACCAAGCCACTTCGACGGCCGGGTCGTGCCCGGGTGAAGTCTGATAATCCAAGCGCACCGGCGCGACCGGCCAGCCGTTGCGCACGGCCGGTTCCAACAGGGACGGCTTGAAAGGCAGCACCTGCCGCCCGTCGGAACTCGTGCCTTCGAGAAAGACGACGAGGTTGATGCCCGTGGCGATCACCGGCTCCAGCTCCGCCCCCACCCGCACGAGATCGGCTTTGAGCTCACGTTGCAGAAAACGCGTGCCGGCGCGCCGGGCAAACCAGCCGAACAGCGGCCAGCGCCCCACCTCGGCTTTGGACACGAACACGGTCGGGGCCAGTGCGGAGAGCACAATGATGTCGAGATAACCCAGATGGTTCGGCGTCAGCACCGCGCCCTGGGGCAGCCCGCCTGTGTGCTCCAGTGGCATCCCCAGAACATTCAGCACGCGGCGGCAAGTGGACTGCAGCCAATGCGCCCGCGCCGTCAGGGAATGGCGATGACGTGGCTGCAGTGCGAACATCAGGGCGGCCGTGAAAGCCACCCACAGGATACCGGTCACCCGGGCAAGTCCGCGCCAGGAAAACCGCCACGGGATCGGAGGGGTGGGTCGATCAAAACGCATGCCGCTGCCCGATCATTGCGGCCAACCCGACCCCGCAGGCGAGGACATTTCAGCCGAGATATTTGCGCAGCACCCGCAAGGGCAGCGACTCGAGGTCGAGCCAGGTCAGAAACACGATCGTGCCGAACTCCCGATCAAGCGCAGGCTCGCCACAGATCTTGGCGCCAATGGCCAGGTAGAGCGACATGAGCTTGGGCACCTTCAGGGGTTCGGCCTCGCCGGTGGGACAACGCCAACCCGGCAGCTGACCCTACTCCGGAACTTATCGACGAAGTATTAGTTCGAAAATCGTTCGTGGCGCAACGGGTACTCAACGAGACTTCGTTGCAGGGACGCCAGTCAGAATTGAATCGCTTCTTGGCGAACTACTACCTGAAGACGTTGTCGACGATATCGCGCTATGCCCGAACCGACCGTGAAGACGATGGCACAATCTATGTCACCTCGGTCGTTCCAAAATCGGTGGCAGACCGCATGCGTGTCGAGTTTCGTGACGCATTCGCCACCCAGTTTGGGGCTACGTCGCTCTGGGAATTAGACAATAATACTCAACTCAGATTGGGCATTGATAACGGCCTGCTATATTTTGGCGAGCACCCACTAGCATTGGCCCTGATCAACTTCCACGAATCGGCCGCAATAGATCCGATCAACTGGTCGATCGTGATCGATACCAAGGGAAATGGGAACCAACTTCTCTCGATGTCAGGAACAATGACACACGAGGGAATAGCCAGTATCTTCGGACGCTTGGTCGAAGGACCATAGCAGGAGTATTCGGGAGGGCTGACCCCCAAACCAGCCCTCCCCTTCCTACGGGGTCACACTGCAGCTGCCTATCAGTCGAGTCAGCATTTGCGCGCCAGGTAATACCAACTTTGCAACCCGTCCGCCGGATGGTGCGGCGAGACCTCCAGCAGCTCTGCTCCCGCCGCGGCCAGCAGGGCCTCGACTTCGGAACGGGGGATCGCATTCATGGACATGCCCTCGCGACCCGCGATCCGCACCAGCCAGCGTTTGAATCGCTGCCAATGCGTCGGGGGATACCAGGAAAAGCGCCTTCGGCCGACCGGTGGATTGGTGGCGGTAAGTTGAAACCAGATCGCTCCCCCGGGCCGGCAAATGCGGACGAACTCCCGCAGGTAGCGGCGCGACAACGCCGGCGGGACGTGCTGCAGCGTGATCAAACTGAACACGAGGTCGAAGGAGTCGTCCGGCCAGGCGCGCAGGTGAGAGGCCGGGTTGTGCACGTAGCGCACGCGGTCACCGTGCCGGTTGTGCCGCTGGGCGAGCTCCAGCATCCCGGCGGACACATCGACGCCCACCACTTCGTCGAAATGGTCGGCCAGCGCCTGGCTGAGCCGCCCCACCCCGCAGCCGAAATCGATCACGCGCCCGGTCGGCAAATGCGGGCAATGCGTCCGGATGTGATCAATGCTCGTCCGTACGTCACCGACCCCGGTGGCAAAGAATTCGTCCGCCTGCCACCGGTTGCCGCTTTTGTCGGGATCCGTGAGTACGGCCCAGTACGGATCCTCCCGGGCGAGGTTTTCCCAAACGGTCCTAGTGTGCCAAAGACGCATACGGCGAATCGAAACGGCCAGCCTTTTCGGTCTGCCCGGCGGCACAACCTGTTTTTCGGGGTTCGCACCATGACCATCGGCCATGACCTCCGGCCCATGCGCGACGCGCGGCTGTTCGTTAGGCTGGCGGCACCTTGCAACACCTCCTCGCCGATTTCACCACCGCCCTGCGCCAGCTCCGCCGCGCGCCCGGCTTCGCCCTCATCGCCGCGGGCCTACTGACCATCGGGCTCGGCGCGGTGATCACGATCTACTCACTGGTTCACTCCATCCTGCTCCAGCCCCTGCCTTATCCAGAACCCAACCGGCTGGTCGGCTTTCGTGCCCTCAATCAGGCCAAGGCGATCGACCAGCCCGGCATGTCGCCGGCCGATTTCAAGGACATCGCCGCCCGGGCCACCAGCTTCAGCACTGCCGGGGCCTACCGCCCGGACTTCGCCACCTACCTGCCCGACCACGCCACGCCGGTGCAGTTCATCACCGGCCTCGTCACCGAGGACCTGTTCGAGACCTTCGGAGTCCGACCGCTGCTCGGCCGCACCTTCAACACCGCCGAGTTTTCCGCCGCCGCCGAGCGCACCGTGGTGCTCAGCGAGGTCACCTGGCGCAACCAGTTCGCCGCGCGCACCGACATCCTGGGGACCGTTCTCACCATCAACGACGTGCCGCACACCGTCATCGGGGTGATGCCGGCGTCGTTCCGCGAGCCTGCCTTCGTCGACATCTGGCAACCGTTTCCACGCGAGTCCGGGGAATACTTCGCCCGCGACTCGCGCTACTGGAATGCGATCGGACGGCTGGCGCCCGGCGTTACCGCGGCCTCCGCCCACGCCGAGGTGGCCGGCCTCGCCGCCGATCTGGCCCGGTCGTATCCCGACACCAACAGCGATTGGTCGGCCGCCATCTCTCCCCTGCTCGAGCAGCGCACCGGCAGCATCCGCACCAGCCTCCTGCTGCTGTTCGGGGCCGTCGCGCTCATCCTGCTGATCGTCTGCGCCAACCTCGCCAACCTTCTGCTCGTCCGCAACGTCGTGAAGCTGCCGGAGCTCGGGGTGCGCCTGGCCCTCGGGTCGACCCCGATCCGTCTCGCCCGCGTCGTGCTCGGCGAGAGCCTCGCGCTGGCTCTGCTCGGTGGCGGCCTCGGCACTGCGCTCGCCGCCGGCCTGCTGCCTGTCGTGGCGGAACGGATACCACCGGTTCTGCTGCCCCGCGCCCATGAGGCCGGGCTCCAGCCCGCCGCCGTCGCCGTGGGCCTGGGTGCCGCCCTGCTGGCGGCCGTGCTCTGCGCCGCCCTGCCCGCCTGGCAGCTCCTGCGGGCGGACGTGAACCAATGGCTCAAGGCAGGCGATTCCCGCGGCGCCACCCGGAGCGGTCTCGGGCGCTGGCAGTCCTGGCTGGTGTCGGGCCAGGTCGCCCTGACCGTCACCGTGCTGGCCGCGGCCCTGTTGCTGATGCAGAGTCTGGTCCGGCTGCAGAACGTGCCGCCCGGATTCGATCCGGGCAACGTGCTGTTGCTGCAGCTCTCGCCGCCGACCACGCGCTACGAAACGAACGCCGAGCTGGTGCGCTACTACGAGGATCTCATTGACGCGGTCGAGACCGTGCCAGGCGTCACCGCCGCCACCCTCAACGCCAGCACACCGCTCACCGGCATCACCCTGAGCTTTCCCAGATGGCGCGCCGGCACGACCACCGATTCGGATCAGGCCTTGGAAGCGGTCTACGCACCGGTCACCGAATCCTATTTCCAGGTCATGCGCCAACCCCTGCATGCCGGGCGCACCTTCACCGAGCACGACGATGCCAACGCCGCGCCGGTGGCGATCGTCAACGAAACCTATGCCCGCCGGATGTTTCCGGGCGGCGACGCCCTGGGCCAGCGGGTGATGCTGATGCCGTGGATGGGCGGGCAATACCGCGAGATCGTCGGCATCGTCGGCGATACCCGGCAGACCAATCTCGCCGAACCCCCGCCGCCCCAGATCTACGTGCCGCAACGGCAGATGCCATGGTTCTTCACGACCCTGCTCGTGCGACTCGATTCCCGCGCCGCGTTCGGCAGCGTCGCGGCGAAATTACGCGAGGCCGACCCGACCATGCCGGTCAGTCCCAGCCTGTTGACCGAGACGATCGCACAGGGGGCCACCCAGCAGCGACTCTATGCCCTGCTCTTCGCCGGCTTCGCCACGCTTGCTCTGGCGGTGTCCGCCTTCGGCCTGTACGCCAGCCTGCGCTTCGCCCTCGCTCAGCGCATGCGCGAGATCGGGGTGCGGGTCGCCCTCGGGGCCACCGCCGGCAACATCATGGGGCTCATCCTCGGCCACGCCGGCCGGCTTGCTGGCATCGGCGTCCTCGCGGGCGTCCTCGCGGGCGTCCTCGTCGCGTTGCCCATCACCTTCGCCCTGCGCGGCCAGCTCTACGGTATCGGTCCCAGCGACCCGCAAACCTACCTCCTGCTCACCGGCCTCGTTGCCCTGATCGTCACCGCCACGGCCCTCCCCCTCGCCCGCCGCACCGCCCGCGTCCCGCCAGCCACCATCCTCCACTCCACCTGAACCTATGTAACCCATTAGGTTACAAAAATCCCTAACCATATGATCATAAAATACCTGAAATACTCCTTGTTGTTCGTTCTCAGTGCGCTGGCGTTGGCGGCCGATCAAGCCGCGGCCGATGCGCTGATCGCCCAGTCGCGTGAAGCGATGGCGGCCCAGGATCACAAGCAAGCCCTCGAACTGGCCCGGCAGGCCACGGTCGCCGCCCCGGACTACGCCAAGGCGTTCTCTCATCTCGGCACCGCCTACGCCCTGCGCATCGGCGAAGTGAACTTTATGAACCAGGCCATGATGTCGGGCCAGATGCTCGGCGCCTACGAGAAGTCGGTGGAACTGGATCGCAACCACATCAGCGGCTACATCGGCCTCGCCCGCTACTACTCCAACGCCCCGGCGATCGCGGGCGGCAGCCTCGACAAGGCCGAATCCTACGCCCGGGAAGTGGCCCAGCGCATCGACTGGCTCGGCGCCAACGAACTCGCGCTCATCGCGGAAAAGCGCGGCGAGAAAGCAGCCGCCGCGGCGCTGTTTCGCCAGTCGTTGGCCGGCAACCCGAACCTCGGCGAAGCCCAGGCCGGACTGGCCCGCGTAACCGCCGAGACGGAATAGTCGCCCGCTAGCGCTTGGACTTGGGCTGCGCCGCCCCGACGACCATGAAGCCGAAGGCCAGCATGACGGCGGAGGCGATCACGAACCAGTCGCCGTTGAGCACGTAGAAACTCGACCGGTCGATCCAGCGCGAGTCACGGGTGACGTCGATGATGCCGGATCCGCGGAAATAGATCGTGCCCTCGACGTCACGGTCGGGCTGAGTTGAGACCACCTCGCGCACCCGGCCGTCGGCGTCGGTCTGCTTCACCGCCCGCAGTACGGCGCGCACAGTGCCGAACTCGTCAATCCAGCCGCTCCAGCCGGCGTTGCCGCAGCGCAGCACCGGGCGACGGGTTTCCACCGCCCGCAGCACGCTGTGCGCGGCGTGCTGCTCGGCCCCGCCGGATTCGCCAAACCAACCGTTGTTGGTGAGCACGATCTGCAGGTCCGCCCCGGCCTGCGCATTGGCCCGGGCCAGATTGGCAAAGGTGTCCTCGTAACAAATCAGCGGACCGAGCGCGGTGATCTCGCCCTGCATGGGCACGAACAGCGGTATCGCGGAATCCCCCACCTGGAAGTCGCCGCCGACGGGCACGATCTTGTCAATCCAGCCGAGCAGCCAGCGCAGCGGCACGTATTCGCCGAACGGCAACAGGTGACGCTTCGCATAATAGGACGGCGACACACCCAGCTCCGGGTCGGCCAGCAGCGCGGCGTTGTACCAACGCTCCTTGTCACCAGCGGCCACCGGCGGCTCGATCGCGATCGAGCCCAAGATCACCGGCACGCCGGCCTGGGCGGTAAGGTTGCTGACCCAGTCCCGCACGGTGGGGTCGCCGATCGCGGCCCACGGCGTCACCGCCTCCGGCCAGAGGATGAAGTCCGGATGCCGCGACGCGGCGGTCAGGGTGGTCTGCTCCAGGGTGCGCAGGATGGAGGGACCATGCTCGGGGTTCCATTTCACCTCCTGCGGGACGTTGGGCTGGACGAAGCCGACGCGGCCGAGCGGCACGTTGAAGTGGTAGCGGTTGACCGACTCCTGAATGTGGATGCTGACCGCGACCATGAGCGCGAACACCGCGAGCAGGAACTCCTGGCTGCGCTTGCGCAGGCCGCGCAGCTCCGGTTCGAAGAACAGCCGGTGGGCGTAGGCGGCGAACCCGACGTTCATGAGGACCAGCACGAACGACACCCCCGCCGCGCCGGTGTAGGCCGACACCTGCAGGATGCTGGCGCGTTCCCACTGGCTGGCGGCCAGGGGCAGCCAGGGAAACCCCGACAGCAGCCAGGTCCGGGACCACTCGATCAACACCCACGCACCGCCGAGCGCCAGCACGCCGAAGAGGCGGGTCATGGTCGGCAGGCCGAACAGACGCGGCACAAACCAGCCCGCAAAGAGAAACCAAGACCCCACCCAGACACCCATCAGCGGTCCGAGCAGGATGTAGCCGAGCCAGGTGGCGTTGTGCAGCCACCAGACCAGAATCCACCACGCCACGGTCTGGGCACCCAGGGTGACAAGGGCATAGAGGCGGAAATTCGGCCGGCGGTAGGCCCACAGTAGCGCCGGCATCGCAAAGACGTAGGCCGCCTCCGGGGTTTGAAACGGCGGGAAGGCGACCACTGTGAGCAGCACCGTCAGCAGAAAAACCGCCACGGGTATGACCCACGGGCCATGCTGCTCCCAGAACGGCACCGGCGGGTTGTCGTAATCAGGCAGCGGAGGCAGATCTTCGGGGGACTTTTTCAAAACGGAAACCCGACCGATTAACGGGTCGGCACGGGACTGTGCAACGTGGGATAAAAGGATTGGCCACAACAAGGCACAAAACGCAGAAAAAGACATCCCGCCCCGTGCGGCCCCCCATCGTGAAGAAAGCCCTGTTACTCCTGATCATTCTTGGCGCCGGCGCGGCGGGCGCCGTCTTTTACGCCCGCGAACGCTGGCCGGAATCGACCCCGGTCTCGCGCGGCGAGCAGCTCGCCACCACCGCCGGTTGCTACGCCTGCCATGGCCGCGGCGTCGGTGATCCGCGCGCCAATGTGCGCGATCCGGGTAGCGACCGGGTGTCGCTGCGCGGCATTCCGGACTTCTCCGAACTGACCGGCGAATCCCGCGAGGAGTTGATCGAGTGGATCACGCTGGGCTGCCCGGACGATGCCCGTGACCGCCATGAACGTCTGCTGATCCAGATGCCGGCCTACGGCACCGACGGACACCTGACCGACGGGCAGATCGACGACTTGGCCAGCTGGATTCTCGCGGAAGGCCTGCGCCTGACCGGCGGACTGGGCAACGCGGAGGAGGAGATGCCCGCGGGCGACGAACTCAATCCGGCCGCCCTGGAAGAGAACGAACTCCTCGTGCTGGGCGACCGGCTTTCGCGGCAATACGGCTGCTACCAATGCCACGGGGAACTCGGCCAAGGCGGCATCCTGAACCTGGCCTCGTTCAAAGGCACCATCCCCGGGTTTGCGGGGACGGACTTTCGCAAGCTCACCGCAGGCGGCGACCCGGCGGAAATCCGGCACTGGATCGAGCACGGTCGCGGTCTCGCCATCGAATCGGGCCTGTTCGGCGGGCTGGCCAAGCGCTATTTCGACCGCCAGGCCATCCCGATGCCGGCCTATGCCGAGGTGTTGAACGACAACGAGATCACGATTCTCGTCGATTACTTGCGTTTGCTAAATGATCGCGGACCGTTGGACTCCTCCGCGATCGAGTCGCTGTCCGAAACCCTGGGCGATTCGCTCTGAACTTGTTTGAATAAACACCCCCGGACTTACGTCTCCTTGCATATGCTGAAATCCGCCTTGTTTCCATTCGCCGCCGCCGTGGCGGCCGTTGCCTTCACTCCCTCCGCCCGCGCCGATGGCCAAGCCCTGCTGCCGATACCGGCCCAGGTGCGTGAGATCCTCGACGCACGCTGCGTGATGTGCCACGGCGAGATCATCGACGGCGAAGCCGAGATACGGGAAGACCTGGAGATGACGACGGATGAGAAGCTCGCGGAGACGCTGAGCGACGCCCAGACGATGTTGGAAATGATTCGGGATGATGAGATGCCCCAGGAGGCCCGGCTCTCGTTCCGCCTCCGCCGCAACGCCGAGATGCGGGCCCGGCTCGACCAGATCATCGAAGACTACGAGGCCAACGACGAGAAGGCCGTCCTGATGGCCTGGCTCGAGGCCGCACTGGGCAAGTCGGAATAAGCCGCTACTCGCGTTGGCTTGCCGCCCCGCCCGGCAGGCTGCAGCGTGCAGCCATGCGTGCTACCCGTTTCCCCTTACTCGCCGGCCTGCTGCTGGCGGCCGGCGGTCCCTTGCCTGCGGCATCCCTGAACGGCACCTACGACGACAAGGGCACGCAGGTTGCAATGGCCGTCGACGGCCCGTCCGGGGCCGCGTCCCTGCACGCCCTGCTCGGGCAGCAGCCCGACCCGGTCCTCGCCTCACTCGATTTCGATGGCACCGGCTCGGTGCGGTTTGCCGAGGCCAACGGGGTGCTGGACATTGAAATCTTCGGTGAGCAAGGGCAGCGCATCTGGCACGACCGCTGGAGCGCGCGCGAGGGCTTTTCCTACGAAGGCAATTCTGCGGTGATCCGCATGCAGCTCGGCGCTTCCCCGGATCATCGCTGGGTGCTGGTGCTCAACCCCGACGATGCCGGTCGCGTGCTCGAAGTGAAGGCCTACCGGGTCCTGCAAAGTTTACTCGGCCCCCACGGCGAGCCCGTGGGAACGTACGTCTTCACCCGCCGCGACGACTAGACACCGGGATCACCGGCGAGGCCGCAGGCCAAGCGGGCCAATGTTTACTCGGTCGCGTCGGACCAGAGCCAGCGCACGACGTCGGGCAGCATGGAGCCGCCGTGCTGGTCGCTGTGCTGACCGTCGGTCCAGACCTTCCTGAGGCGGTAGCGGGGGCCATCCGGGTCACGGCGCTCGGCCATGCGGTTGGCAAAGTTCATCGCGCCGACCATCTGCTGATTGGCGAGGAACCAGTCGCCCCACATGTTATCGAGGTCATTGGAACCGTCCTGGTAAAAGATCTTGATCGGCTTGATCGGGAAGGTGCGGCGGATGAGCGCCGGGTAGTCCTGCCCGCCGGGAATCCATTGGTTGCCATTGTCCTCGGAAGGCGGACGGAAACCAATGGAAGTGTAGCTGCCGATGTAGCTGATGACGTTGCGGAATTCGTCGGGGAAATTCCACGCCACGGTGAACGCGCAGATCGCACCGCTGCTGGTACCGCCGATGATGCGGCGCTCGGGATCGGCGGTGAAGTTATACTTCTTCGCCACCTCCGGCAGCATCTCCTCGATGAGGAAACGACCGTAGCGGTCGTTGACCGCGTCGTATTCCTGGGCGCGGTTGTTGGGATTCCGCATGCCGAGGTCGTCCGGGTAGCTCTCGCTGCGGTTGCCGGGGGTGATGAAGATGCCGATGGTCGGTGGAATGTCCCCCTTGGCGATGAGGTTGGTCAGCACGTTCTGCACGCGCAGCGACCCCTCGGGGTTGGTGGCGCGCTGACCGTCCTGGAAGACGAGCAGGTTGGCCGGTACCGCGGGATCATATTGGGCCGGGACGAAGATCCAGTAGCGGCGCACGGTGCCTTCAATGATCGAGCTGTGGAACTCGAAGGGGCCTTCGAGACGGCCCTGCGGGACGCCTTCCTGGACGAGCGAATCAGGACCGAGCTCGAAATCGCCGGTCATGATGTCGAATTCGGTTTCAGCCGCGAAGGCGATGGCACCGGCCGCGCAAGCGAGGGCGGCCAGGAGGGGTAGCCGGAATGACATGGGGATCAGGGATTGGGATCAGACGTTGCCGAGACGGCCCGTGGAGTCGCCGAAGTCCGGCAGATTCTCCACGCCCGCCTGGTCGGCGAGAGTCAGGAACAGATTGCTCATCGGCTTGGCCCCGTACTGAACGTAACGGCCCGCGTTGAGCGTGCCGCCGCCGTGGCCGGCCAGGAGCACCGGGAGGTTCTCGTGGGTGTGGCGGTTGCCGTCAGCGTTACCCGAACCGTAGACGATGCGGGAATTGTAGAGGAGCGAGTTGCCATCGACGTCCTCGGTCTCGTCCATGCGCTGCAGGAACTTGGAGAACTGTTCGATATACCACTTGTCGATCGTCGCAATCTTGGCGATGCGCGGCTCGTCGTTCTGGTGGTGGGAAAGGTCGTGGTGGCCCTCGTTGACGCCGATCTCGGCGAACGAGCGGTTGTCACCGTCGTGAGCGAGCACGAAGGTGGCCACGCGGGTGGAGTCGGTTTTGAACGCCATCAGCATCATGTCATACATGAGACCGACGTACTCGGCGCGGCTGGTCGGAATGCCGGGGGGAGTCGGCACCTCGGGGTCGACGTTCGGGCCGAATTCCTCGGCCTTTTCGATGCGGCGCTCAATGTCGCGCACGCCGGTGAGATACTGGTCGAGCTTGGGTCGGTCGGACGCACCGAGTCGGCGCTCCAGCCGACGGGCGTCTTCCATGACGAAATCGAGGACGGAACGGCGGTTGGCCATGCGGGCCTGGGCGTTGGCGGCGCGTTGGCCGTGGTCACCGGCGCCGAACAGGCGCTCGAACACGAGGCGCGGGTTGTTTTCCGGCGGCAGCGGGGTGCTCTCGTCGCGCCAGGAAACGTTGTAGACGTAGGCGCAGGAGTAGCCGGAGTCGCAGCCGGAAGACTGGCGATTGTCGTCGCAAGTCAGCTCGAGCGACGGGAAACGGGTGATGTGACCGTAGTCCTGGGCCAGGACCTGGTCGATGGAGACGCCGGCACGGATGTCCGTCGCGCTCTTGTTTAGGCGCACGCCGGTCAGGAACACACCGTTGCCGCGGGCATGGTCACCGGCACCGTCGGCGCCGGGGTTGGCGTTGACGTGGTCGAGGCCGCCCATGACCTGGAAGGTGTCGCGCATGGCCTGCAGCGGGGCGAGGGTCTCGTTGAAGGCGAATTCGGTCTGACCACCGGTCGGCCACCAGTGGCGCGGAATGGCTCCGTTGGGAAACACGACAAAGGCCGTGCGCAAAGGGGCTCCGGTGGAGGTGGTGGCCTTCTGCAGCGCACTGTTGGCGGCCAGCAGCTTACTCGGCAGCATCGAGGCAAAGGAGGGAACGGCCATGGTAACGCCCAGTCCGCGCAGGAAGCTGCGGCGATTCATGGCGGAAAGGTGACGTCGGAGGTCGGTGTCGGCTTGGTTCATAGTCGATTAGCGGCTGAGGGTGGCCAGTTGGTCGGTTTCAGATTCGGGTTCGGCCCGCATGCGGGCAAGTTGCTCATCAGACACCCGGCTCTTCTGGAAGGCGGAAGATTCGATGATGCTGGTGAGAAGAACGGACATGCGCGCGTCGTTGGCCTCGAGACGATGCACGATCTGGTCGATGGTCTCGACGTCGTAGTATTTCATCTCCCGACCCAGCGCGTAGGTCATCATCCTCTCGGTGATGGTGTGCAGGAAGTCGTCGCTGTGGTCACGGAGGAGGACCTGTTTCAATTCCTGGATGGTGTTGAATTCGCCACCGGAAATCAGCACGCCCTCGGGTTCGATCGGCTTGCCCATCTCCTGTTCGCGCCAGGCGCCCATGGCATTGAAGTTCTCCAGCGCCAGGCCCAGCGGATCCATCCGCAGGTGACAGGAAGCACAGAGCTTCTGGCTGGCATGCAATTCCAGGGTTTCACGAAGCGAGAGTTGGGTGATGTCCTCGACGCCCTCCACATCCTCGAGGGGCGGAATGTCTGGCGGCGGCGGCGGCGGCGGGGCCCCCAGGATGTTGTCCAAAATGAAGACGCCGCGCTTCACCGGGGAGGTGCGGGTCGGGTTTGAGGTCACGGCCAGCACGGTGCCCTGGGTGAGCACCCCACCGCGCGGGCTGCCCGCCGGGAGGACGACGCGACGCATTTCCTCGCCCTTCACGTCGAGACCGGCGTCGCCGTAGTGCGTGGCCAGTTCCTCGTTCAGGAAGGTGTAGTCACTGTCGATGAGCTCGAGCAGGCTGCGGTCCTCGCGCAGGATGTAGTCGAAATACATCTCCGTCTCGTCACGCATCGCTTCCTTGATGCTGCGGGTGAAACGCGGCCGCTCGGTCCGGAAGAATCCGCGGAACGCACGCTGGGCTTCGCGCAATTGCTGCTCCTGCTCGGGGGTGCGCTCTTCATCGGGCACCTCGCGGAGTTTCTGGAAGAGGATGCGGGCGCGCACCAACTCAGGATTGGGATTGTCGCGCAGAAACACCTCAAAATCGCTGATCGGCACGTCGCCGACGTCGCGCGCCTGCAACCACTGGCCGGTAAAGTTGTCGACCAATTGATCCGAGCGGGGGTCGGCCAGCATGCGCTTTACCTGCGCGGACAAGTTCTCTCGCAGGGCACCGGCCTCTGCCAAATCGAACAGCTCCTGGTCCGGCATCGACGACCAAAGGAAATAGGAAAGGCGCGACGCGAGGGAGTACTCGTCGACCAGGGCGAAACGCTCACCGTCAGCCAAGGGCTCGAGCGCCTCTTCGCGGAAGAGGAAACGAGGGGACGCCAGCACGGCCACCATGGCCTGAGCGACGCCGGACTCGAAGGTGCCGCCGGGACCGGCCGAAACGGTGGCCGCCACCCGGGCGAGGCGGTTCACGGTCGAATCATCCACCGGCCGGCGGAACGCCTTGGCGGCAAAGTCGCGCAGCAATTCCTTGCGGTAGGCATCCTGGGCGGCTTCATCGGCCGGCACGGGCCGCGGGAAAAATTCAGTGTAGCCGGCAGGCTGCACCCAGTAGTCGTCCGCCATCGGGCCGCGCAGCGTCACGGCGTTGACGCGCACCCGCAGGTTACGCAGCTGGGGCTGCGCCGGCTCCAGGGGATAAAGCTCAAATTTCAACTCATGCTCCCCGACAGGCAGGTGCTGGTCGTATTCAAACACGAAACCACGGCTGCCCTCACGCGCGAATTCACGATCCAGCAGGATCTCGTCGTTCAGTTTGAAGACCAGTCGGGCCTCATTGAGGTCAAATTGCTCGTTCACATGGCGCTCGACCGCGCGGAGATCGACAACGACCTTATAGTCACCTTCGTGCTCAACCGTAGCGGTGGCCGCCACCGAAGCGGGGTTGTAATAGACCAAATCCAGCGCGTCGTTCTCAATGGTGCCCGCCTGCCAGACGAGGGCGTCCGGCATGGCATCATCGCCTTCCTCGTCCTCAGCCAGGGCGGCGGCGGCGACCACATCCTCCACCACCATTTCCTCTTCAACGGGCGCGATCTCGGCGGTCGAAACAAATTGGCGGCCCGGCACCGCGCTCTCGGCAACCACCCGTGACTGCGTGGGCACCGCCTGACCAACGATGGTCTGCGCCGCGTCGAGGTACTTCTCCAGCAGGATCGGGGAGATCGACAGCACATCGGCTATGTTATCGAAGCCGTGGCCGGTGTCATCCGCCGGAAACTCCACCATGGTGTTGTAATCCACCCCCATCAGGTCGCGGATGGTGTTGCGGTATTCGGTGCGGTTCAACCGGCGCACCGTGACCGTGCCGGGATCGGGGTCGGCCGGGTCCAGCTGAAACGCCTTGTGCTTGATCCACTCGACGATCGCCTCGCGCTCCTCGTGGGAGGGCTGCGCCTCGTCCGACGGGGGCATGACGCCCTTGCGCAAATTGTTCAGGACCCGCAGCCAGAGGTCGTGATCCATCAAGTCGCCGTCGGTCTCGAACCCGTCGAGCACCACACCGCCCTTGTCACCGCCGTAGCCATGACAGTCGTAGCAGAATTGATCCATGGTGAGCTCAATGTCCTCACGAAAGGAAGCGAGCACGGGTTGGTCATCCACCTGGGCCTTGAGTACGACGGGCACAACTGCCGCGCCGACCAAGGCGAAGAGGGCGGAAATACGATTTCTAAGGGAGGAGGGAGACACGAAGGGGATGTGGGGACTGAGAGGGTTGGACACCGATTGTGCGGTCATCGTCGGCTCCGAAGAGCTGACTGACACTCCCGCGACAATGCAGCGATACATGAAATATGCTCAAACAGGACCATTTCTCAATTTAGACCGGTAGGAACCGTGTAGCTGTTAAACAAGGCAGGGCCAAACGGGGAAAAAACAACGTTTCGAGTGACGCTCCCCGGCTCGCCAATGTTACGTCTCGGCGTAAATCGACTAAAATACTGGTTTCGGCCCTCTCCGCCCCCTAATTTAACCGGCTTCCTCCGGTGCCCTCCCCCCGCTCAAAGTCCGCCAAGTCCCCCTCCCGCGCCTTGCCGCCCGTACGCCGGCAGGGCGTGAAGGTACCGATGGTGTGCACCAAGCCCGTTGAGCCGCCCGCCCGGCCCCTCAAGGCCGCCTATTTCAACCGCGAACTCTCCTGGCTCGCCTTCAACCGGCGCGTGCTCGACCACGCCCTGCACCCGCGCACGCCGCTGCTCGAACGGGTGAAGTTCATGGCCATCGTCTCATCCAACCTCGACGAGTTCTTTGAGATCCGCGTCGCCGGCCTGATTCAGCAGGTCGAAAACCAGGTCACCCGACCGGGCTACGACGGCCTCGGTCCGCGCGAACAGCTTCGGCGCATTCACTCGGTCGTCGCCTCGCTGGTCGAGGACCAATACCGCACCTGGCTGGACCGCCTGGTTCCCGCCCTCGCGGACGAGAAGATCCTGTTCAGGCAGGCCGGCGAACTGAGCTCCGCAGAGCTGACCTGGGTGCGACAGTATTTCGAGGAACAGGTTTTTCCCATCCTGACCCCGCTGGCGCTCGACCAGGCCCACCCGTTTCCGCACGTGGGCAACAAGACGCTCAACGTCATTGTGTCGCTCGACGACCCTTCGACGGCCGAGTTCGACCGCCACATCGCCATCCTGCCGGTGCCGCCCAGCCTGCCCAGCATCGTCCGCATCGACCACGAGGGCGCCGACGCCGAGTCCTACATCTTCCTCAGCGAGATCATCAAGCTGTGCGCCGACCAGTTCTTCCCCGGCTACCTCATCGCCGGCGCCCACGCCTTTCGCGTCACCCGCAACAGCGATCTCTACATCGACGAGGAGGAGGCGGAAAACCTGCTGAAGACCATTGAGGCGGAACTGCGCAACCTGCGTCGCGGCGCCGCCGTACGGCTGGAAATTGAGGACGGGGTGGATGAACAGATTTTTGCCACCCTCTGCGAGCATCTCGAACTGTCCCACGAATACGTTTTCCAGCTGAACGGGCCGCTCAACCTCGTGCGGTTGATGAGCCTCTACGATATCGAGCGGCCCGAGCTGAAGTATCCGCCATTCACCCCCAGCACCGCCACCCCGCTGAGCGACGCGGGCAGCATCTTCGACCGGCTGCGCGAGGGGGACGTGCTGCTGCACCATCCCTACGACACGTTTCAGCCGGTCGTCGACTTCGTCGAGCAGGCCGCCCGCGACCCGCAGGTGTTCGCGATGAAGCAGACCCTGTATCGCACCAGCGGCGACTCGCCCATCGTGCGCGCACTCATCGAGGCGTCCAAGCACGGCAAGCAGGTCACCGCGCTGGTCGAGCTGAAGGCGCGCTTCGACGAGGCCAACAACATCCAGTGGGCCCGCCAGCTGGAGGAGGCCGGCGTGCACGTGGTCTACGGCCTGGTCGGGCACAAGACCCACTGCAAGTGCTCTCTGGTGGTCCGCCGCGAAGGCCAGCAGCTGCGCCGTTACGTCCACCTCGGGACCGGCAATTACAACCCGCGCACCGCCCGGCTCTACACCGATCTCAGTTTTTTCACCACCCGCCCGGACATCACCGCCGATGTCGCCAACCTCTTCAACTCGCTCACCGGGTTCAGTCTCGACCCCCGGTTCGAGCGACTGCTGGTGGCGCCCTTCAACCTGCATGGGCGGCTGCTGGAGCTGATCGACCGCGAGGCCGCCAACGCCGCCGCCGGCCAGCCGGCCCGCATCGTGGCCAAGATGAACTCGCTGGTCGACAAGACCAGCATTGACCGGCTCTACGCCGCGTCCCAGGCCGGCGTGCAGATCGACCTGATCGTCCGCGGCATCTGCTGCCTCGTGCCAGGCACCCGCGGGCTCAGCGACAACATCCGGGTGCGCAGCATCGTGGGCCGCTTCCTCGAGCACACCCGGGCGTTCTATTTCGAGAACCATGGTGGCAAACCCGCCATCTTCGCCGGCAGCTCCGACTGGATGCCGCGCAATTTTTTCCGCCGGATCGAGGTCGTGTTCCCCATCGACGATCCCCACCTGCGCAAATGGATCGTCGACGAGATGTTCGCGATGGAGCTGCAGGACAACGAGCATGTGAAGGTCCTGCGGGCCAACGGCGCCTACCAGCGGTCGGTGCGCGGGGCCGACGAACCGGCCTTTTCGGCGCAAGGCTACTTCATCGCCGCCGCGGCGGAACGCAGCCGCAACGAGCCCCCCGTCGGCCCGCGCTGAGCGGGGCGAACTTTCGGCTTCCGTTTTGATCCGGGCGACCTACGGTCTGCCCTCCCACGTGACACCGTGACTTTCAGGAGAGGTGGCAGAGTGGTCGAATGCGCCGCACTCGAAATGCGGTTTACCGCAAGGTAACGAGGGTTCGAATCCCTCCCTCTCCGCCATCCTTCGCCCAGGCTTCGGATGACAAGCCGGGACAAGCGGAAGAAGCCAGGCAGGGTTATGGGAGGGATGAGAACCCCGGGGGTTCGACGACCGGAGCGCAGTGCAGGGAGATGGGCCGCGCGCAGCGCGGTCCTGCCTGCAGGATGCCGCCGGTGGCGGCACCAATCCCTCCCTCTCCGCCACCGGTCCGAACCGGATCGGTGCCCGCCAAAGCCAACGGCGACGACGGGCCGAACCGTCAGGTGTTCTCGTCGCCCGGCTCGTCGGTCTCAATCCGATTGGCCGGCAGGTGATGCGGGAGGAACACGTAGTAGTTCATCAGCCACCAGCTGCGCGAGGAGCGGTAGAAAAGGATGGGGAAACCAACCGCCCCCACCCCCGCCAGCACCGCGGCCAGCCAGCCGGGCAGCCACCCCACCAGGTAGAGCACCAGCACGGGCACCAGAAACAGGCCGATGGTGGCGCCGTAATTGAGCGACATGGAGCCGAGGAAAAACCCTTCGTCGCGCTCGAAACTCAAGCCGCAGCCTGCGCATTCCCGGTTGAGCTGAAAAAAACTGTCCGACCGGAACAGCGTGCGCTCCCCGCAGTTGGGACAGCGGTGGGTAAAGCCGCGGCGCACGATCTGGGCCCGCGTGACCTTCTGACAGGTGGGTTGCAAGGCCGCGAAATCAAGGACACGGCCAACTGATGGCAAGGGCAACCCGGCCGCGGCTGGAAACGAGGCCGCAAATAAAAACGCCTCCCGGAGCGGGAGGCGTTGCAAAAAGACGAAGCTTAGCGAGCCGCGGCGCTCAGGCCCCCAGCTGATAGCGGGTAAAGCGGCGGATCTGGATGTTCTCGCCGGTCTTCTGGATCGTGGCGGTGACGAGCTCGCGGATGGTCTGGTCCGGGTTCTTCACGAACGGCTGGTCGAGCAGCACGCTCTGGGCGTAGAACTTCTCCAGCTTGCCCTCGACGATCTTCTGCACGGCCATCGGCGGCTTGCCGTCTGCCTGCGCGGCGGCGATCTCGCGCTCCTTCTCGACATCCTCGGCCGGCATCTCCTCGCGGGTCACCGCGGTGGGGGCGGCGGCCGCGATGTGCAGGCAGATGTCCTTCACGAAGGCCTTGAAGTCGTCGTTGCGGGCCACGAAGTCGGTCTCGCAGTTGACCTCGATGAGCACACCGACCTTCCCGCCCAGGTGGATGTAGCTCTCCACGATGCCTTCCTTGGCGTCACGGCCGGCCTTCTTGGCGGCGGAAGCCTCGCCCTGCTTGCGCAGGAGCGTCGTGGCGGCCTCGACATCGCCGTTGGTCTCGACGAGGGCCGCTTTGCATTTCATCAGGCCGGCGCCGGTGACGTGGCGCAGGTCATTCACCATCTTGGCGGTAATCTGGGTGCTCATGGAATAGGTTGCTTCGGAAATTCTACCAACCGGGAACGCGAGGCCGGGAATCAGTCCTCCGACTCCTCTTCGGTGGAGGCCTCCTCGTCATCACGCGGAGCGGCGATCTTCTTCCGGCGGACAGCCTTCGGGATGACGATTTCGTCATCACCGCTCTCGTCCTCGCTGGCCACGACCTCGGGGGGCGCCTCGGCGTCGGCACCCACGGCGGCCGCAACGGCGGCGGTGGCGGCCTTCAGATCGGCCTGCCCCCGGGCGATGCGGCGGGAGTCGCGCTGGCTCAGACCGGCCTGCACGGCCTCGACCACGGCGTCGAGGATGACGCGGATCGACTTCACGGCGTCGTCATTACCCGGAATCGGATAGGTCACGGAGGTGGGGTCGGAATTGGTGTCGACGATGCCGACGGTCGGGATGCCGCAGCGCTCGCCTTCGGCGACGGCGATGTCCTCATGGGCGACGTCGACGATGAACATGGCCTGCGGGAGACCCTCCATGTCGGCGATGCCGTTGAAATTCTTCTGCATGCGCGACATCTCGCGCTTGATCGCGGCCTGCTCCTTGCCGGGCAGCTTCGCGAGCTCACCGGACACGTCCATGGCCTGATACTTCTTATACTTGGCGATGGAGGTCTTGACGGTGCTGTAGTTGGTCAGGGTGCCCCCGAGCCAGCGGTCCACGCAGAACGGCATGTTGGTGGAGGTGGCGGCTTCGCGGACGATTTCCTGCGCCTGGCGCTTGGTGCCGACGAAGAGGACGTTGCCGCCGTTGGCGACGGTGTCGGTCAGGAAGCTGCAGGCGGCCTCGAGCTTGGCGAAGGTCTTGCCGAGGTCGATGATGGTGATACCCTGGCGATGGTCGAAGACGAACGCCTTGGAACGCGGGTTCCAACGCTTGGTCTGGTGCCCGAGGTGGACACCGGCATCGAGGAGATCCCGGACGGTAATGCTGAGGTTACTCATGTGATTGATCTATGTATGGATTCTACACAGGTCGGCCGATGGGCCGCCTTGCGATCGAAGTTTAGGTTGATGGAGGGTGAAACGAACACTCTCTCTCTGAGGAGAAAGAGCGCCGAACACAGAGAACCGGCCCGGGGCTGGCAAGTGCGGAGTTGGAAATTTTGGAAAAGCCCGTTGACACGTAGCAAAGTCGTTCCATTCCTCTCCCTCCCCATTGATGCAGGGTGGAGCAGTCTGGTAGCTCGTCAGGCTCATAACCTGAAGGTCCTTGGTTCAAATCCAAGCCCTGCACCCAATTTCAGATAACCCGGCTGGCCCCGTGCTCGCCGGGTTTTTCGTGTCCGTTGCACGATCGCGTCTATGAACTTCTGGACCGGTCCGGATCTTCACGAACGACGCGAGCAGTCAGATCATCCGGGCCCGGTACACATAATCGCTTAATCGGGAAATATTTGCTTGATAATGACTTATCGTCGAGCTGCTCCGCCTGCCTCGTAGCGCTCGATCCAGCCCCGATGCCAGGGCCCGTAATCACCGGTTTCGAGGTGGGTGCGGGCCTGAGCCATCAGGTCGAGGTAGAAATGCAGGTTGTGCAGGGTCAGCAACGTGCCGGCCAGCATCTCCTCGGCCAGCACGAGGTGCCGAAGGTAGGCGCGGGAAAAGTGGCGGCAGGTGTAATTATCCAACCCCTCGACAATCGGCGCCGGGTCGTCACGGAAGCGCTCGTTACGCAGGTTGAGCGGCCCGTCAGGCGTAAACACCAAACCGTTGCGGGCCACCCGGGACGGCAGCACGCAGTCGAACATGTCCACCCCCAGCGCGATCATCTTCAACAGCTGCGGCGGAGTACCCAACCCCATGGTGTAGCGGGGTTTGTTCGCCGGCATAAACGGTGTGGTCGCCCCGACCTGCTTGAGCATCTCCGGCTCGGGCTCACCCACGCTGACCCCACCCACCGCGTAGCCGGGCAGGTCCAGGCTGGCCAGATCCTCGGCCGCCTCCCGCCGGAGATCATCGAAGGTCGAACCCTGCACGATGCCGAACACGTGGTGCCCGGCGGCTAGGAATCCGCTGTCGGTAGCAATGGTCTGGCACATCCGGGCCCAGCGGGCACTCCGCGCCACCGCCGCGGCGCAGGCGTCACGCTCACAGGGCCAGGGCGGACATTCGTCAATGACCATGGCGATGTCACTGCCGAGATTCGCCTGGATCGTCATGACCTCCCTGGGACCGAGGAAGAGTTTCGCCCCGTCGAGGTGGCTTTGAAACTCGATGCCGTCCTCGCGGAGTTTGCGTAGCTTGGCCAAGGAGAAGACCTGAAAGCCGCCACTGTCGGTGAGGATCGGACCGGACCAACCCATGAATTGATGCAACCCACCCAGATCCCGGACCAGCTCGCTGCCGGGTCGCAGGTTGAGATGGTAGGTGTTGCCGAGAATAATCTGGGCCCCGATCTCGCGCAGGTGCGCCGGCGTCAGTGCCTTGACCGTGCCCTGGGTGCCCACCGGCATGAAGATCGGCGTTTCCACCACCCCGTGACGCGTCCGCAGGCGGCCCCGGCGCGCAGCCGTGGCTGTATCGGTGGAAATGAGTTCGAAATGCGACGGCATCGGAGAACGCCAAGCTACCGGGACGCTTGACCCGCCTGTCAATCCGCCAGCTAATAACCGGCTACGCGCGCATGCTGCTCGTCATCGACAATTTCGACTCGTTCACCTTCAACCTCGTCCAGTATTTTGGCCAGCTGGGCGTGGAGCAGCGCGTGTTTCGCAACAACGAGATCACCCCTGCGGAGGCCCTCGCCCTGCAGCCCGAGCGCGTGCTCATCTCACCGGGACCCTGCTCCCCTTCCGAAGCCGGAGTGTCGCTGGAGATGATCGCCGCCTTCGCCGGCAAAGTACCGCTCTTCGGGGTGTGCCTCGGCCACCAGTCGATCGGCCAACACTTCGGCGGCCAGATCGTGCGGGCCGACCGGCTGATGCACGGTAAGACCTCGCCGATCCAGCATCGCGACACCGACGTGTTCGCCGGTCTGCCGCAGGGGTTTGCCGCCACCCGCTACCATTCGCTGCTGGTCGAACGCGCCACCCTGCCCGACTGCCTGGAAATCACCGCCGAGACCGTCGAGGGTGAAATCATGGGTTTGCGCCACAAGTCGTTGCCGATCTGGGGCGTGCAGTTTCACCCCGAATCGATTGCCACCGAGAGCGGCATGAAGATACTGGAAAACTTTCTCGCCCTCAACTGATCCCCCACGCCATGCGTTGCCCGAAGTGCACCTCCATTGAGGACAAGGTCATTGACTCCCGTATCAGCCGGGAGGGTAACACCATCCGCCGCCGCCGGGAGTGCCTGGAATGCGGCCACCGGTTCTCCACCACCGAGACCCTGGTGCGCGAGGGTCTGGTCGTGATCAAGCGCGACGGCCGCCGTGAGGATTTCGACCCCGAGAAACTCACCCGGGCCGTGCGGGCCGCCTGCCACAAGCGCCCGATCGACCAGGAACAGATTGAAATGCTGGTCGAGGACGTAACCGACATCCTCGACGCGCGTTTCGACAGCGAGATCCCGTCCCGCGAGATCGGCGAAGCCATCATGGAACGCCTGCCGCGCATCGATCAGGTCGCCTACGTGCGGTTCGCCAGCATCTACAAACAGTTTCGCGACGCGTCCGAGTTTATCCACGAGATCAACGCGCTCGACCAATCCGACGCATGACCGTTCCCGCGCGCACCGAACTGCATCGCCTGCACCTGATCAACGCGCTGTTCGCCCACGTCACCGGCCACAACCTCTACCTCGCGGAGCAGATCAAGGCGGCCATCACCTTCAGCCTCGCCGAGTTCGAGGCCCAAACCCGCGAACACCCCGAGTTTGCCGCCCGCTACGACGACGCGTTCAACGCCGCCGCCGCCAAACTGCTCGAGGAGACGTTCGCCGACCTGCCGCGCCACGGATTTTTCCATTGGGACGCCGCCAGCACGCTGACCGCCGCCACCCCGCTGTTTGCCCGCGCCGAACTCATGACCGGCCTGAAGCGGCTGACCCCGTTCCGCGAATCGACTTTGCTGGTGACCAACCTGCGTCCCGCCCTGCTGCCGCCGGACAAGATGAAGACGCCCCGCCGCAAACGCGAGTACGCCGACGCCCTCACCTATATCCAGGAACTCGCCGCCGCCCGGACTGCCCCGAGCGCCAATCTCAACCTGTTGTTCCTTTGACCCCGATGAGTAAGACGATCTTCCAGAAAATCATCGACCGCGAGATCCCGGCCCAGATCGAGCACGAGGATGAACATTGCATCGTCATCCACGACATCCAACCGCAGGCCCCCGTGCATGTACTGGTGATTCCGAAGAAACTCATCCCCCGAGTCGGCGAGGCCGGCGACGAGGATGGCGCCGTGCTCGGACACCTGCTACTGACGGCCCGTGACGTTGCCCGGAAACTTGGCTTGGCCAACGGCTTTCGGGTCGTGATCAACAACGGTCCGGACGGTTGCGAGAGCGTCCCCCACCTCCACGTCCACCTGCTCGGCAAACGCCAGCTGCAGTGGCCACCCGGCTGAGCTAGAGCGCCTCGTAGCGCCCGTCGGTGCGTTTCACCACGCGACGCTGCAGTTCCAGCATCATCAGCGCGGCGGATACCTCCGGGGCTGGCAGGGCGGTCAACTCCGCCAGCTCATCCACTCCCAGCAGGGCCCCGCCGGCAAAGCTGCCGAGGATCTTCGCCTCGCTCGCTGTCATCGGCGGGCCCGCCAGCGCCTCCGGACCCGCCTCCGGCTTGGCTGGGATGGGCGCCGGCTGCAGACCGTCCAGATAACTGAACTCTGCAAGGATGTCGTCGACACTCGTGACCAGCATCGCCCCGTCCCGAATCAGTTGGTGGCAGCCTGCACTGGTTGCCTGATCGATGCGCCCCGGCACCGCGAACAGCAGTCGTCCCTCCTCGCCGGCAAAACGGGCCGTGATCATCGAACCACCCGCCACATCGGACTCCACCACGATCACCCCGGCACACATCCCCGCCACGATCCGGTTGCGCATGGCGAACGACTGCCGGTCGGCCCGCCGGCCGAACGGGAATTCGCTCACCAGCGCCCCACCCGCGACCACCCGGCGGTAAAGGTCCATGTTCTCGGGGGGGTAGATGATATCGATGCCCGTGCCGAGCACCGCCACCGTGACCCCGCCGGCATCCAACGCGCCTTCGTGGGCGAAGGTGTCGATACCCCGGGCCAGGCCGCTGACGATGCAGAATCCCGCCCGCGTCAAATCCGCCGCCAATTGCCGGGCCACTTTCTGGCCGTAGAGCGTGGTTTTGCGACTGCCCACGATCGCGATCGCCGGCCGATCAAATGAGTAGTTTCCTTTTTGATACAAGCCGATCGGAGGATCGTGAATCTCGTGCAGCAACGCCGGGTAGCCCACGTCCGCCTGGGTCACGAACTTCGCTCCCGCCTGCGCGAGCCGCCGCTCCTCCTTCGCGAGGTCAAACGCCTCGGACCAGCCCGCGATCGTCTCACTGATGACCGGGCCCACTCCCTTGGTGCGCTCCAACGTCCGCCGGTCCGCCGCCAGCACCGCCCGCGGGTCGTGACCATGGGCGGCCAGCAGTCGCGTGAGATTGATCGGACCGATGTTCGGCAGCGCGTTGAGCACCAGAAACGCCTGCGATTCGGTCAGCTCGGCCATGGCTACTCCTCCCGCAGGACCGGTGCCAGATGATCGAGCAACGCGGTGGTTCGCACCGCGATTTCACCTTCGTGCCGCGCCAACCGATCAGCCGCGAGCCCATGCCAGACCACGCCCTCCGCAGCCGCTCCCGCCGGATCTTCCGGATGGGCCGCCAAGCGGCCGCCGATAAGTCCGGCCAGCAGGTCTCCGCTGCCTCCCCGGGCCAGCACCGGGCCGGCGCAAAACGCGTGATGACTCCGGCCTTCCTGCCAGATCTGCGTGACCGGCCCCTTGAGCACCAGAACCGTCGGCGGCCCGGGACGAAAGTCTGCGGGACCGGCATCAGGCCCACCCGCCAACCGGGCGAATTCACCGGCGTGCGGCGTTACCACCCGTGACGCCGATCCCGCCGCCACAATGTCGGGTTGCAACGCATCCGCATCGAGCACCACCGGCACCCGCGCGTCCTGCACCAGGGTTTTGACCATCGCCAGGGTTTCAGCCTCCCGACCCAGCCCGGGACCCATCACTAACGCCGAGGCTCGGCTCCAGCGTTCGCGCACAAGGGTACCCGTATCAATCGACAGCCCACCGTCCGGCGCCTCCGGACACGCTACCCACATCGCCTCCGGCCAGCGCGCGGCATAGGCGGCCGCCACGGATTCGGGCACAAACGCCGTGACCAGACCCACGCCGCTGCGCAGCGCCGTCGCCACGCTCATGGCGATTGCCCCCGGGTAGGACCGGGAACCTCCCACTAGAAACAGATGCCCGAACGTGCGTTTGTCACTGCCGGCGGGCCGTAGCTTCCGCAGCGGTGCGAGGACCGCGGCCGGAGCCAACACCCGTACTTCGCCCGGTTCGGCGCCGTCGAAGAAACCGATGTCCACGTAACGCCGCCGCCCGCCATTCGCCAGGGTGAGCAAAGGGGTCTTTACGATGCCGGTGGCCAGGGTCACGTCGGCACGGAATGCATCGGGCTCATCCCACCCGCTGGGTAAATCAACCGCCGCCCGGAGCCGTACGTCGAGCTGGTTGACCGCCCGCAGCCAGCCCACTGCCCGCTCCCGCAAGGGCGGCCGATATTGAAAACCGAAGACACCGTCGATCACGGCCAGATACGCCGCCGCCAAGTCGTCCACCCGCACCAGCCGCACGCGCTCGCGCGCCGGGCCTTGCGTCAGATCGCGGAGGGCCCGCTGCGCCAAGGGCCGCAACTGTCGGACCGGGAAGACCAGGCCCACCTCGAACCGCCAGCCGGGCGCCTGCACCGCGAGCTCGGCCGCGGCGATGAGCGCGTCGCCCCCATTGTGCCCCTTGCCGGCGAGCACCAGGATACTTCCCGGGGTTGCCGGCCCCACTCCGGCAGCCGCCAATTCCGCGGTGATACCCTGCGCCACCCCGGCGCCGGCCCGCTGCATAGCCGCCCATTCCCGGGCTTCATCACCACCAAGCCGCCCGTGCTCAAACGTCGCCGCGGCGGCGCCCTCCATCACTGGATGCGAAACGAGGGGCATGAATCAATTTGATCCCGGTGACCGGGGGATCGGTTTCAGGTCGATCGGTTCGGGCTCGGGCCGCGGCGGTGGACCTCCCCGCGAGTCATTGTAACGCCGCGCCCGTTGTTCGGGCGTTTCCGTGAACAGGATCGGGCTGTCGGCCGGACCGTAACCGTCGATAGGCAGTCGGCTGAGGCGGGCAATGGGGCGAAAGAACGTGCCTTCCTCTCCACGCACCACCTCGTAGCAGTCACTGAAGTCCAGCGTCTGTGTGTTCCAGACCGCGATCTCGGTGCGATTGTCGCTCCAGAACACCCAGTCCCGGTATTCCTCGAACAAGATCTCGACCACCTCGAGGCTCAGGGTCGCCGGGTTGGCCGGTGCCGGGGTTTCCTCCACCACCGCAGGTGTCGCGGCGACGGGGGGCAGCTCCGGTTCATCCGGCTCGTCGAAAAACCACATGAAGGTGATGCCGACCAGGAACCCGACCATGATCCAGGACGGAATCTGGGAGAGGTTTTTTTTATCGGTGGAATATTCCTCGCTCATGCGCGAATGATGGCGGCCATGGCCATGGCGGCGTGTTCCGTGTGGGACAGGGACAACAGGATGCGATTGCCTCCGACGGACTGCAAGAGAGCCGCACCCGATTCGTCCAGCCGGACCAACGGCTCATGCCGGTCACCGTGGTAGACCGAGGCGGACTTCCACCCAAATTCCTTGCCGATGCCGGTGGAGAAGCACTTGGAAATCGCCTCCTTGGCCGCGAAGCGGGCGGCGTAGTGCTTGTGGGGAAATTTCATGCCGTCGCAGTAGGCCCGCTCCTCGGCCGTGAACACGCGGGCCAGGAACCGTTCTCCTTGCCGTTCCATGACCCCACGCACCCGGTCGACCTCGATCAGGTCGCAGCCGAGGCCAAGCAGGATGCCGCCGGGAGGAAGGTCAATCATGGGTCCGCCCACGCAACACGCGGAACCCCGCGAAGAAAACAGATTTATTCGGACGGATTGATCCGGGCCTTCATCTCCCGCACCGCCTCGGCGATGCCGTGGAACAGGGCGCGGCTGATGATGCTGTGGCCAATGTTGAATTCGTGCGCGTGCGGCAGTCCGCGGATTTCCGCTGCGTTCTCGTAATTGATGCCATGGCCCGCGTTCACCACCAGTCCCGCGGCATGGGCCCGCTCCGCCCCCTCGATCAGCCGCCGCAGCTCCTCCGGCCGGCGATCGGTGAACCAAGCGTTGGCCCAGGCGCCGGTGTGCAGCTCCACCACCGGTGCGCCCAGCTCGGCAGCCAGGTCAATCTGCGCCGGGTCCGGATCAATGAAGAGACTGGTTTCAATGCCGGCGGATTGCATGGCCTCGACACAGCGGGCCACCCGGTCGCGCTGGCCGACAACGTCAAGTCCACCCTCGGTCGTCACCTCGGTGCGGTTCTCGGGCACGAGGCAGACCGCCTGTGGACGCACCCGCAGCGCGATGGCGACCATTTCCTCGGTGCAGGCCATTTCCAGGTTGAGCCGGGTGGTGACCGCCGCCCGCATCCGATCGACGTCACGATCAATGATGTGCCGCCGGTCCTCACGCAGGTGCATGGTGATGCCATCGGCTCCCGCCCGTTCGGCGGCCAGGGCCAGCGCGACCGGATCCGGTTCGATCGCGGGTGCAATTTCGGAAGAAGCCGAGCGGTAGCGGGCCTGCCGCACGGTGGCACCGTGGTCGATGTTGACGCCAAGAAGAATCATGGGAGCAGCTGAGTTTGGCATAAACGGGAAGTCAGGAAATCAGGAAAAACACGAACGCGCGCGACCGGCGCCCGTGGATTTAATACGGTTCCTGCTTTCCTGACATCCAGATTCCACTCTTCATCGGCGGCGATGCCTCCGCCCGCCAAGCGCGAAAACCTGCTGCTCAATCTCGCGTTCAACATCGCGATCCCGTCGCTGCTGCTGGCCAAGGCCAGCACCCCCGAGCGGCTCGGCCCTGTCTGGGGACTGGTCGTGGCCCTGGCCTTCCCGGTCGGCTACGGCCTCTGGGATTTCGCCCAACGCCGGCAGGCCAACTTCATTTCGCTGATCGGTTTCACCAGTGTGCTGGCCACCGGCACGCTCGGGCTAGCCCAGGTGGACCGGCTGTGGTTCGCCGTGAAGGAAGCCGCCGTGCCGAGCATCATCGGCCTCGGGGTCTGGCTGTCGGCCTACACCAAGCGCCCGCTGGTGAACCAATTCCTGTTCAACGAACAGGTGATGGACGTCGCCAAAATCAACACCCGCCTGGCGGAACAGGGCAACGAGGCGGCCTTCCACCGCCTGCTGGCCAGCTCGACCGGGTGGCTGGTGCTGTCCTTTGCGGTCAGTGCGGTGCTCAACTTCGTGCTCGCCCGCTGGCTGCTCAAGAGCCCCACCGGGACCCCCGAGTTCAATTCCGAGCTGGGCAAGATGAATGCGCTCAGCTGGCCGGTCATCGTCGTGCCGACGATGGTGATCACCCTCTACGCCCTGTGGCGGCTGATCGGCGGACTGCGTCGGCTGACCGGCCTACCGTTTGAGGAGCTCTTTCACGCCGAACCTAGTAAAAAATCATGACCGCAGCCGGTCCGGCACCGTTCCCGCTCCAATTTCCGGCCATGAACCACCCTCGTCCCGCCCGGCCGCGTCCGTGCTTCCGCCGGTGGCTTTTGCCTTTCCTGCTGCTGACCGGCATTCGCCTGGCAGCCCAGCCCATCGTGGTCGAGCTGACCGCGACGGCTGGAGAACCCACGGCATTGCGGTTCGAGGGCACTGACATCAGCGACGTCGTCGACTCCATCATTGCACGGCAGGACGAATTGGAGACGTTTGCCGGCCGTCCCTTTTCCGCCGCGCTCACCTACCTCGGCTACCCGCTGGCCATGAACCTGCAGGTGGCCGAAGACGGCAATTCGGCCACACTCGACATCCCCTCCATCGGTTTCTCCCGGACATTCGTCGCGGCCAGTTCAAACGAACTGCAGGAGCAGATCGAAACGTTCATCGAGACCGAAGGCAGCTCCGAGATCGCGGAGCTGCGGGAGGTGGTGAACCGATCCTCGGCCGCCGCCATCACGGACGGCAATCCCTACGCAACCACCGCTCTGTTCGCCGACCGGTTGCTGCACGCCTACGACCTCGCGACGGCCGGGCCCGGCGCGGTTCCGGTCAGCAACCGCGCCTGGACCGCTGGTCTACAGGTTCACCGCAGCACGTGGCGGGCCGAGGGTTTGAGTGGTGAGCAATGGCGGGCGGAGCTTCGCTTCGACCGGCAGTTCGGCGCGCAGGATCGGGTGACACTGATCGTGCCGGGCAACTTCACCGACACTGCCGGCGCCCACACGATCGGCGGCGGCACCGCTTTGGGTTGGTCGCACGACTGGACGGAACCCCGGCCGGACCGACAGCTAGCCATCCGTTCGGCGGGGTATTTGGGCGCCACGTTCCGCGGATCCGAGAACCTGGCGGCCGGCGGCGGGGTATGGGCCTACGGGGTGTCCACCGGGCTGGCACATCAGGTCACGAACCGCGTCGAATGGGGCGGCGTCGCGCAATTGAACGGGTTCAGCGGGATTCAGATGAATTACAACGGCTTCGAACTCGACACCACCACGAACCAGCAGCTGCTGAAGCTGGCCCTGCCGCTGACGGTCCAGTTCACGCCGACCCTGACGGGCACGGTGCACTGGACCCACAGCCGCTTCCTGCAGAACGCCGCGGTGGATACGTTTCAAACGACCGGCGTACAATTGCGCTGGCAGGTGGACGAGCGGGTTCGCCTCAGTGCGGACGCTGAATTAACCGAGGGCGACCGATTCCGGGCCCAAGGAGGGGCGGCGCAGATCGGTTGTATATTTTGACCGGACCAGCGGGATTCCGGTTCAGGACACGTCGCGCGGGGTCGGGCCGACGTAGATCTGCCTCGGGCGGTTGATGCGCGCCTTCGGGTTGGACGCCACCTCGTGCCACTGTGCCACCCAGCCGGGCATGCGGCCGATGGCGAACATGACGGTGAACATGTCGACCGGGATCTTGAGCGCGTTCATGATCAGGCCCGAGTAGAAATCGACGTTCGGGTAGAGCTTGCGGGAAATGAAATAGTCGTCGCTGAGCGCGGTCGCCTCAAGGTTGCGGGCGATGTCGAGCAGCGGATCGTCGGTGATGCCCAGGCTCTCGAGGGCCTTGTCGAAGCTGCCCTTGATGATCTTGGCGCGCGGATCGTAGTTCTTGTAGACGCGGTGGCCGAAGCCCATCAGGCGGGCCTTGCCGTTCTTGGCCGCCTCCAGGAACTTGGAGCCGTCGTCGCCGGCATCGTGGATGGCGTTGAGCATCTCCAGCACGGCCTGATTGGCGCCGCCGTGCAGCGGTCCCCACAACGCGCAAACCCCCGCCGAGGCGGAGGCAAAGAGATTGGCGCCGGCGGACGCGACCATGCGCACGGTCGAGGTGGAGCAGTTCTGTTCGTGCTCGGCGTGCAGCAGCAGGAAGAGGTTGATGGCATGCGCCACCTCCGGAGTCGGCACGTAGTCCTGGCCCGGCTCCGAAAACATGAGGTGCAGGAAATTCTCCGCGTAGCCGTATTCCGGCTTGGGCTGGTTGAGCGGCAGCCCGCGGGCGACCCGGTAACTGTGGGCGGCGATGGTGCGCACCTTGGCCATGGCGATGGCCGCCGCGTCATCAAAATGCTCAAGATCGCGTTTGTGGTTGTTGGAAGCGATGTGCGGGTAATAGGCGCCCAGCGCGTTGATGCTGGCCGACAGGACCGACATCGGGTGGATCTTGGCCGGAAAGCCCTCCAGCAGGCGCACCATGCCGTCAGTCAGGGAGGCCTCGCGGGTCAACCGGGCGGTGAACGCCTCACGCTGTTCCGCGGTGGGCAGCTCGCCGTAGATCACGAGGTAAGAGACATCGATGAAGTTGGATTTCTCGGCCAACTGCTCGATCGGATAGCCCCGGTAGCGCAGGATGCCGGCCTCCCCGTCGATGTAGGTGATTTCACTCTGGCAGGAGCCCGTGTTGCCGAATCCCTCGTCGTAAGTGATGTAGCCCGTCTTGCTCCGCAACGTCCGCACATCGATCGCCTTCTCGTCCTCGGTGCCGACGATAATCGGGAGTTCGAGTTCTTCGGTATCGATCTTAAGGGTAGCGGTTTTGGGCATAGGAAACGGTAGCCAAAGCAATACTCGGGCCCTTGCAAAGCAAAGACCGGCCTTTGCGGGGCAGTTCTATTGAACATTAGCCGAGGCTGTGACCCCGGTAAGCAGCGGTAAATTCCCTGCCGATCCGCGACTTAGGCCGACGCCACGGCCACGAAGTTTCGGTAAATCCGCACCCCCTTGGCCTGGCTCTTTTCCGGGTGAAACTGAGTGGCAAAGCAGCGGCCACGGGCAATCGCCGCCGTGAACCGTCCCCCGTAGTCGCAATCCGCCAGCACGAGCGCCGGATCCGCCGGCACGCAGTGGAAGCTGTGGACAAAATAAAACATCTCTCCTTCGGCCGCGAGATCGACGGCCAGCGGGGACCCGGGCTGGACGAATCGCACGCCGTTCCAGCCCATATGCGGCACCTTCAGATCGGCCGGCAGGCGAAACCAGCGGACTTCGCCGGGAAATACGCCCAACCCCTCCGTGCCGCCGTTTTCCTCGGAACCGTCGAACAGGGCCTGCATGCCCAGGCACACCCCCAGAAACGGTCGGTCGGCGGCGATCCAGTCCCGCACGGCCTCGGCCAGTCCGGTCGACCGCAGCGAGGCGACACAGTCCCGCAGCGCCCCCACCCCCGGCAGCACGAGGCCGGTGGCATCCACGGCCGCCAACTCGGCCGGCGTGCGCACGACCTCGGGCGCGCCGCCCACCGCCTCGAGGGCCTTGGTGACGCTGCGCAGGTTGCAGATTCCGTTGTCGATGACGGCGATCATTGCTTCGCAATGAAGTCGAAGGTCGCAGGGTCTAAAAGTCTAAAGGTCAAAACGTCCCAAGGTCGGCTGCCGGGAGCGATGGTCAGGTGTGACTTTCAGACCTTTGGACCTTAAGACCTACAGACCGGCTAGATGACTCCCTTGGTCGACGGCAGGCTGCCCTCGGCCCGCGGATCGATCGACGTCGCGATGTCGAGTGCCCGGGCCAGACCCTTGAAAATCGCCTCGGCCACGTGATGCGGCTCTTCGCCATAGACCAGTTGCACGTGCAGGTTGGCCCCCAGCGCGTTGCTGAACGCGCGGCAGAATTCCTTCACCAGCACGATGTTGAAATCGCGCACAAACATGGTCGGCGCTTCGGCGTGATACACGAGGTGCGGCCGGCCGCCAATGTCGACGACCACCCGGGCCAGCGATTCATCCATCGGCAGCAGGAAGAAGCCGTAGCGGCGAATCCCCTTCTTGTCGCCCAACGCCTGTTTGAGCGCGTCGCCGAGCACGATGCCGACATCCTCGACCGTGTGGTGGTAATCCACATCCACGTCGCCGGTGCACTTCACGGTCAGGTCGAACAGACCGTGCTTGGCGAAAAGCGTCAGCATATGGTCGAAAAACGGCACGCCGGTGGCCACATCGGCCATGCCGGTGCCATCAACGACGAGCTTGAGCTCGATGTCGGTTTCCGCCGTCTGGCGGCTTACGGAGGCGGTGCGGGGTTCAGCCATGCTTGGAATGCTTCTTCGACGGCGAGCATCTCGTCGTCGGTGCCGACGCTGATTCGCAGGAAGGAGGCGGTCAAGGCGTGGCTCGGGAAGGCGCGGACGAGGATCCGGCGGGATTTCAGAAACTCAAACAGCGCGGCGGCGACCTCCGGACCGGCCTCGCCAGCGGTGTTGCGCGGTTCGATGAACAGGAAGTTGGCGGAAGACTCGTAGATGAACCAGTCGCGCGCCGCCCACTCGGCCGCCCAGTGGTCGCGGGTGCGCTGGATCTTGCCGATCAGGCCGGCATAATAAGCGCCGTCGGTAAGCGCGGCGGCCGCCGCGACCTGGGAGAGCCGGTTCACGTTGTAGCTGTCCCGCACGCGGTCGAGCAGGCCGATGGTCTCCGGGTCCGCCAGGGCGTAGCCCACGCGCAGTCCGGCCAGGGCATGCGCTTTGGAAAGGGTGCGCACGATGACGAGGTTGCGGTACGACGCCAGCAGCGGCACGGCATGCTCGCGCGCGAAGGGCGCGTAGGCCTCGTCGACCACCAGCAGGCCGTCGTAGGCCTGCAGCACGCGCTCGATCTCGGCGTTGCTGAAACCAACCCCGGTCGGGGCATTGGGCGAAGTCAGGAAAAAGACCTTGGCGCCGGCAGCCGCAATGCGCTCAACCGGCAGCCGCATGCTGCGGTCGAATTCAATGACCTCCGTGCGGCCGGCCTGAATGCCGACCAACACCGGATACAGGGAGTAGCTCGGCAGCGTGAACCCGGCGGGCGCGGCCGTCCCCCCGAAGACGCGCACGAGCAGATTGAGCACATCATCGGAGCCGTTGCCCACCAGCACCTGCGTGGGATCGAGCCAGTGGAGGGCCGCGATCTGCGCCCTCAGCGGCGCGCTGGTCGGGTTGGGATAGAGTCGGAGAGAAGCGCCCTCCTCCCCCACCTCGCGAGCAATCGCGGCGGCCACGCGGGGGCTCGGCGGATACGGGCACTCATTGGTGTTGAGCTTGATCCAGCCCGGCTCGGTCGGTTGCAGGCCGGGTGTGTAGGCATGCAGGGCCGGCACGTGCGGCAGGGCGAGTTCTTTGGGCGTGGGCATGGTCGGAGCTATTCCACCCGGATAGCGGCCGAGCGACCGTGCGCATCAAGCTGCTCCATCTGGGCAAATGCCCGCACCACCTGCTCGCCGGCGACAATCGATTTGGCGTCGTAACGCACCACGCTGGTTCGCCGCATGAAGTCAGCCACGCGCAGGCCGCTGAAGAACCGGCCGGCGCGGCCGGTCGGCAGCACGTGGCTCGGGCCGGCGGTGAAGTCGCCCAGGGCGGTCGGCGTGTCGTTGCCGATCATGATGGCACCGGCGGTGGTGATTTGGCGGGTGAGCCGCTTCGCGGCCGGCGCCTTGACCAACAGCTCCAAGTGCTCGGGGGCGACGTAGTTGGCGACGTCGGCGGCCTCGTCCAA
>Ga0181607_10000312_pt1 | contig 40926 bp, 40 predicted proteins | sample 041ome_9_FD_132420 | JGI IMG/M metagenome (GOLD analysis project Ga0181607, IMG submission 132420) | Coastal salt marsh microbial communities from the Groves Creek Marsh, Skidaway Island, Georgia - 041413US metaG (megahit assembly) | ecosystem: Environmental > Aquatic > Marine > Intertidal zone...
TGCAGCTGACCAGTACTAATAGCTCAATTGGCTTGATTTATGCACTGAAAAAAATTTTTGTTAAAAAAATTGATTACAATTAGTTTTTATGTTTGCCTAATTGTATCTAATCTTATTGTTAAATGTTTGTTGTATTTAAAAAATTTTAGAAATATTTATAGATGTTAACGAAATGATCATAACTTTATTGATAAACATATCATCCCCATTAAAAATTAAATTACTAAAAAATTCTCCTTAAATTTATCTTTTTTAAAACTATTTACAGCGTCTAAATATTTTGAATATCTAGTTGGATTTATCTCAAAATTATTAAATGCCTCATTATAATTTTTCATTGATAATTTAAACTCCAAAATCTTTGATAATTTTGTTATTTTTTTACTAATCGAGGAATTTTCATTAATTTTGTAAAAATTAAGATTATAATCTAATGTTATTCTACATTCGTTAATAGCATAATAACTTCTTTTGTATTCAGTTATAAATTTAGGCTTTAAGAAAAAATATTTTTTGTCATAAAAGTTTGAAAAATGATGGTTAAAAATCATTTTTCTTTTAATTTTATAGTTTCTGTCAAAATCTGTCACTTTTTTTTCAAAGTTACAATTTAAACTACTAAAATCTGACAATTTAATAAAACACGATTTAAAATTATTATAGAATCTTAATCTTACTTTCTTTCTTGGTCTCACTCCTTCTATAGCATCCGTATAACTTTCTAATTTATTGCTATCATAATAAATATTCAAAATCTTTCTATCTGGATATAAATTTACCTTTGTTTGACTTTTTAACCAATTATAAAAAAATTTTTCATTTTGATTGTTAATTATGAATTTTTTTTCTATTCTACTCATAAGACCAATTATAAATTTGATTTTCACAAGTTATTAAATTTTTATTATTAAATTCAATTGTACCAATATCAAATTCTTGTTTCTTTCTATAACTTGCTAGACAAAAATTTGTATTTTCAATTTTGACTTTGTTTATTTTTACTATTGACTCATCTTTAGATACAATTCCAAAATATGATCCATAAATATTTCCCTTATCTATGATTACTTGACTTTTTTCTCCTGATGATACAGCTTTATCGCCACAATTAATCAAAAATAAATTTTTAACATTATATTTTCCAAAAGACATATCTAGACAATCATTTTTTGCATTAATTACCTTAATTTCTTGTACTTCTAAATTAGAGAAATCAAAATCTATAGCATCAGACTCGGCATCATTTATAGTTAATGAATTCAATTTACCATTTGAATTAATAATGTTTACCGAGTCCTCTAATTTACAATTTTCAACATTAATATCTATATGAGCTAGTTGAGATTTATAAATATTAATACATCCTAAGAAATTTGAGATATTTTCTGAATTTATATTTTTGTTCTTACCAATATATTTATAATTAATTTTCCAATTCTTTATTGATTTATTTTTTATAATTACTTGTGAATTTGGAATTTCCGTTTCTAAATAAATTTCTTTATCTATTTCATCAACAAATATTTTTGAAAATTTACCTTTAAGATACAAAAATTTAACTTCGTTATATAGTTCTTTTTCAGTGTTGTAATTAGCAACTAACTGGATAAATTTTTCACCCTCAGTTAAATTACCTTCTAATAAACTTTGAATATTTTCTAAACTATACTTTTTTATTTCGCAATCAGACATAACTGGAGTACAGATAAAAAAATCATTAACACTTTTTGCTATAGATATAAATTTATCTGAGTTGTAATCGCCATATCTTTGAAATAAATTTCCAATTTCTGTTTTTTTAAATTTTTGGTATTTAAAATGGCTATTGTTATCTTTTTTTTTCAAAATTTTACTTATCAGGATTGATTTAAATTTATTTATTTTTTTTTCAAGTTCATTGTTTTTAATAAATATTTCAATTCCATTTTTATTTAATTCTCTGAGAAATTGTTTTGTGTCTAATTTTACTAATTCCCTTGAAATATTTTCTAGGTCTTTGCTTGTACATATTTTGTATTTTACATTATTAAAATTTAAAGATCTATTTAAATCAAAATTACTATCATAAAGTATCGGTTCGAATTCATATTCAATAGAATTAAAATAAAAGATTTTATTATTTAAAACTGAAAAATGTGGAAAATAAACTAGTTCTTGTAAACAATTCATTAAACTTATTTTTTCAATATTTTTTTGATTGAAATAATTTGGATTTTCAAAAATAAAATATTCTGATCTTGTAATATCTTTGCTTAAATGGTTTTCAATATTTTCAAAAAAAGCAAATTTTATGTTATTAAGTGCTATCAAACTTTGATTTAAGTTACTTTTATTTCTTATAGACCACTTGGAGTTTTTTACTTTTGGAAGACTATACCTTATATCGTATGGCATTCTTTTTTCTATATTTTTCAGGCTATATTCAGAAAAGTCTAACTTGAGAAATTCATTTCCTTCAATTAAAGGCCCCTCTCTATAGTTATTTTTCTCCAAGAATTCTTTATTGATATCTTCCTGAAGTATCATTGGTTCATTAAAGAAATTTGAAAATTTGACTTTAACTCCTATAGTTTCAGGGCTTAAGATTTTAAATATTTTTATAAATTCATGAATAAAAACCTCATTATAATTATTTCTTGCTGGTGGATAGAATAATTTAAACTTAGTATTATTATAAATTGAAAAATCATTAAGAGATAATCTGAAAGATGCCTGACCATTTGTACCTTCAAAATGATCAAGAAAATCACCAGTTAATTTTATTTTACCTCTTCCAGTACAAGTTTTTCCAAACTTATATTGGTATTTAACATTTACTTTAAACCATTTATTTTTATATTTTTCTAAAAGAGGATCGTAATGCAAATAAATATTTTTTTGTAAATATTGTTTTTTTGTTCTTTTGCCGTCTTCAATAGCTTTTATATAATTTATAATCCATGATCTTGGATTTTCTATTTCTATAAAAATATTGTCCTCTTTAATAATTTTTGATTTGAAGCAATTTTGTTTTTTTAATGGTTTAATTAAATCAATAGCATTTTTTTCGAGATTTTCTGCATATAGAAAGTTTTGTAAAAATAAAAAAAAAATTATTAAGATTTTAGCTTTCAGAGTCCTCTTTATATACTGCATAGTCTATAGGTTTCAGTTTAAGCATGTCATTGAGATCAAATAATTCATTTAGTTGAATTCTATAAGAATATATTTGTTTATCACCTTCATTGGAAAGAGAGTGAAATAGTAAATTTTTTGAGTTATTTAGCTGATCTATATTTTTACTAAATCTAGCTTCTACTATATTTATTTTCTCAGTGCTTAAATTTAAAAAATTATTCAAAAAAGGTATAAATTTTGAGATAATTTTTACACCACTAATGATTACAATTATAAGCAAGGTAAGTAATATTGCATTTTTATACGTTACATTAACTACTATTCCGACTGTTATTAAAAAAAAATAGCAAGTTAATTCTAAAGGACTTCTGACTGGATTTCTAAATCTTATTATTGATAATGCACCAATCATACCCAATGAAAGTGCTAAGTTGTCTGATATTGCCGTGGTAATTGAAAATGCAATTGGAGGAATTAGAAAGAAAGTAAGTAAATGATGGGGATTTTTCACCCAATTAAATTTATTTATTATTAAGGTAAAATATAAAGAAGCTCCCAAAAAGAATGAAAGCAACATTTTTGTAAAAAAAATATTATAAATAATCATAAACTGATAAAAATATTATTTATATAGAAAATAATTTTTTTCGCAACAAGTTGATGTAAAGTTTATTTTATTATGTACGCGTTTGGCATCCAAGAATTCTTAATTGTTCTAATTTTTTTTCCTTTAAGATGCTTTTCTATAGCTAGTGTTTCACCAGGTGCTAGTTCATGGTTATATTGATCAAAAATTAAAATACCACCTTTAACTAATCGTTTCCAAATCAGTGGGATAGCTATATCGAGCACTGAATTAATGCCTATATCTAAAAATACTAATTTGAATCTTAGGTGTGGATTTTTTTTTATCATAAGAATATGATCCTTTTTTTACGAGTTTATTGTCATTAGAGTTTTTGGCCCCAGTCCCTTTAAACCATTCAAAACCATGAACTTGAGTTAAAGTTTCAGTTCAAAAATTTTTACTAATTTTGCAAAAAGAAGCGAGCCTGATCCTTTGTAAACTCCTAATTCAGCTATATGGCCATTTAGTCCTAGAGTTTTTTTATAAATTTCTTAAAGGGTAATAATTCTATTAAGTGACATATGCCCAATATACGCAGTTGAATGTTCTAATATGTCTTCAATCTTAATTTTATTTTTTTTTATATATTTTAAGTAGTTATAGAATTTTGGTCTTCTATGATTAAATCTTAGTGTCTCGAATTTACCTTAAGTTTCTTTCATATTTATTTAAGAGATTTTATTCCTCTTTTCATTTCACTACCCTCAAACTCATCTTTAAAAGGATAACTACAAAATCCTAGAATAATCTTTTCTTTAATTGTTAATTTTTTATAGATTTTGTTTGGTAAAGCCTTTGGAATATCATGAAGTTGTTTAAGCCACCATCTCACAAAATTTGCAACAAGCGCCCATCGACTTTTACCAGTTTTATTTTCTGTTGTTCCATGCCAAATTCTTCCATCCCATATAACTATATCTCCAGCTTTGGATATTATAGGTTTAATTTTTGAATTTTGTTTAGCCCACACCCCTGACATATGCGAACCAGGTTTAACAATTGTACAACCATTATCAAGATTTTGATCTTCTAAAATTATAGAGCAAGGCATTCCAACAACTTCATTCCCCTTGTATGGTATTAATGAATCAATATGTAATGGCATTTTAATGATCGAACTTCTAGCTGCGTAAGAGCGAATAATATAGTTGGGATAATTTGGCTTAAGTGATCTATACCATTGGTCATTTAAAAAGAATTTTAAGATCTCCTCAAGAACTTTGCTTGATGATAGAGCCTTAATATATGAAATATCCTTATTTTGAAGGTTGAATACTGAATCTGAATATTTCATTAAATAAGTTTGATTTTTAAGCTGATTTTTTTTTGAACTATGAATTTCCTTGGTCAAGATTAGTAACTTTTTGCAGGTATTTTTCGAAAATTGATTTTTTAAAACATAATATCCATTGTTTTTGATGTTGTTTAAAGCTGTTCTTAAATTATTTTTCATAATTCAAAATTAATTTTGATACAAATTCGTGCATACTAATTTTATTTTTTTTGCATATCGTTAACAGTTTTTCTTTTGCTTTTTTTGAAACACCTTCTATTTCTCCTTCATGCCTAGTTCTATATGTTCCACCTCTTAATCCGGGTATTACAAAATCAAAATTACCTTTGGGCTCACCATTACCCACTTTAAAGTCTATAAGATAAAATGACTGACCCAAAACCCATTCTAAATTAGTTTCTCTAGCTTCTACTGGCATATGTAAAATTGGTAGCTCCTCTTCAAATTGTGGGTTTGTTTTTTTTAAAATTTTATAATAATTTGTTTTTCTTAACCAAGGAGCAACAGATTCATCACCAACTACAATCTTGCCACCTATTTTTGTGACCCTGACCATTTCTTTTAATGACTCTTGAATATTTTCAAACTCACCAAGACCTCCAAAACTATAAACAGCATCAAAAAATTTATCTGGATACGGTATTCTCGATGCTTCAGAGAGTATATAATTTTTTTTTATATTGAGCCTTTCAATTTTTTTTTTACCGATACCCAACATGTTGCTCGAAATATCCTGCATAACTAAATAACCTTTAGGCCCTAATTGATTTGCTATATGAGAAGAGTCTCTTCCCGTCCCACATGCGAGATCTAAAACTTTTGAATTTTTTTTTATATTTAGCTTTTTAATGTATCTTTTTCTTTCTTTTGTTTCGTTTACATTGTGTGTTTTGAAAGTCATATAAAGGTTATCTTCATATGCCTGGGCTCTTAAGTCATAAAATTTTTTTGTATCATTAATTTTAACAGAAATTTTTTTTCTAAAATCATAAATTCCATTAGTAATTATATATTTTTTCGAACCAGCAATTAGAAATTTTTTTTTCCCAACTTTTTTTGATTTTAATTTTTTTTTAGTATACGGGCAAATGAGATTCATTTTTAAAAAATTAATTATAGTATTTTTTTAAAAAATACAATAAATATACCTTTATCATTCTACAATTTATATGAGCAAATTAAGGTCAATTTTTATTAAAACTTTAAATTTAACAGATAGAAAATTTTCGACTTCTTTATCAATAGAAAATTGTGAAGAGTGGGATTCTGCTAACCATATGATGATAATAGTAGAAATTGAGAAAATTTATAAAATTAGATTAAAGCAATCAGAGATAGCTAAAATGACAAGCTATTATAAAATAGAGAAAATATTAAAAAAAAAAATTGAAACTCTATGAAAAGTTCAAACTTGAATATAGTAATTACAGGGGGAGGATCAAGTATAGGTGCATATTTAGCGAAAAAATTGGCTAAAAAAAATAAAGTTTTTGTTCTCGATATAAAGTTCAAGATAAAAAAAAATAAAAATATTTTTTTATATAAATGCGATGTTACAAAAAATAAAATTATAAAAAAAACGTTTAATGAAATATATAAAAAATTTAAGCATATTGATGTTTTAATAAATAATGCTGGCTGGATAGCTACTTTCCCAATTTATAATCCATTAAAAAATAAAAATAAAATTCACTCAATGAATTTATGGAATAAAATATTAGCAACCAACCTTAGTTCTGTATTTAACTGCACGTCATTATATTGTGAAAAGCAAATAGAAAATAGAAAACCTGGATTAATAATAAATTTTTCCTCTATTTCTGGAAATGGAGCAATAAATCAATCAGCTTATGCTGCCGCAAAAGCAGGTGTAAAAGCACTAACCTCTACATGGTCAAAAGAACTATCAATTTTTAATATTCGTACAGCCTGTATATCACCAGGCATTGTTGACTCTGAGTCTACTAAAAAAGATTTAAAAGTAAATCATGTGGAGGGATGGAAAAAACGAATACCTCTTGGAAGATTTGCTACTTTGAATGAAATTTACTACTGCGTTGATTTTATTTTAAAAAATGATTATTTTAATGGCAAATGCCTTAGAATTGATGGTGGCTTAGAATATTAAATTTAATATCTTTTACTTGATCTTAAAATTTTTATGAATTTATCACTAAAATTAATAAAAGTATTTGAGAGATATAAAAATAAAACAGCAATTATAATAGGCAAAAAAAAATACTCTTATAATTTCTTAAAAATTAAATCTGATCAGATAATTTCACAATTTAAACAAGAAAATATTAACACAAAAGATGTTGTATTAATATTTAACAATAAAAATATCGAAGAATTTTTAATGATGATTGCATGCTTAAGATCAGGTGTAATTTATTCTAATATCGATCCATCATTGCCAGGAGATAGAATAAGACTTATGGTAAAAAACTTAAATCCAAAAATCTTCTACAGTAAAAAATATACGAGAAATATATTAGATAATATTAATAAAAAAAAAATATTCAGAATTAGAAAGACTAACATAGCATCTTCCAAAGCATCGAATAAATTTTCTAAATTTAATCCACTTTATATAATTTATACCTCTGGGTCATCTGGAATACCAAAAGGAGTGTGTGTTAATCACAATAACGTAATTAATTTCATTAAGTGGAGTAAGAAAAAATTTAAGATTCAATCAAAAGATAATATTACAAATCTAAATCCAATGTATTTTGATAATTCGGTATTTGATTTTTATAATTCGATTTTTAATGGAGCAACAATGGTTGTTTTTAAGGAAGATGATGTAAAAAAACCTGAAAATATTATGAAAATTATAAAAACTAATAATTGTACAATTTGGTATTCAGTGCCTTCTTTATTGATTTATTGTCAAAACCTTAGAGTTTTCGAAATTAAAAATTTTTTCAAAATAAAAAAAATTGTTTTCGCAGGTGAACCTTTTCCTAAATATAAATTATATGATCTGTTTAAAAAATTTAGAGAAAATATAATTTTCTTTAACGCATACGGCCCAACCGAAACTACATGCTTATGCTCTGCTCATAAAATTAATTTAAAAGATTTTAAGTCGAATTATAATTTAGTTACTTTAGGAAAATTAAACGATGGGAATTGTTTATTTAAAATTAATGTTACAAAAAAAAATTATATCTATAAAAATTTTAAAAAAGGAGAACTCCATATTGGAGGTGGTTTTGTTTCAGATGGATATTATAAAAATAAAAAATTAACATCTGAAAAATTTTATGAATTAAAAAGCAAAAACAAAAAAGTAAGATTTTATAACTCAGGTGATTTAGTAATTAAAGATAAAAAGGGGTTTTATCATTATAAAGGAAGATCAGATAATCAAATTAAAATAATGGGGTATAGAATAGAGCTTGAGGATATTGAAATGAATATTAATAAGTTAAAATATGTTAATCAGTCATGCGTATTATTAGATAAAAACAAGCAATCCACATCCTTAGTTGCATTTATTTCATCAAAGAATAAAAATTTATTTACTTTCAAACAAGATTTAAAAAAACATCTACCACATTATATGATACCAAAAAAATTTGTGTTTATGAAATCTTTACCATTTAATAGAAATGGAAAATTAGATAAAAATAGATTAAAAAAACAAGTTAATTTAAAATGAAAAAATTAATTATATTTGGAAATGGAAAAATTACCGAAGCAGTTTATAATAGTATGACTGATGATAAATCATTTAATTATAAAATTGAATGTTTCTGTGTTGAAAAAAAATATAAAAAAAAAAATAAATTTTTAGGACTTCCCAACTATGATTTTGAGACAATAGAAAAAAAATTTTCTCCATCAGAATATCTTTTCTTTGTTGCTATAGGGTACCAAAGATTAAATCAAATAAGAGAGAAAATTTTTAATAGAGCCAAAAAAAAAGGCTTCAAATTTGTTTCTTATATACATGAGAATCATAAACAAAACTTAACTCTAAAAGTAGGTAAAAATTGTTTTTTGATGAAAGATTCTATAATACATCCAAATGTTGAGTTAGAAGATAACGTATTTGTTTGGGGAGGGGCAGTTATATGTCATCATTCAAAATTGAAAAAAAATTCTTGGTTAACAGCAGGATCAAAAATCATGGGCTCATCCGAAATTGGAGAAAACACATTTATAGCTGGCGGTTCTCTAATTTCACATAATGTTAAAATAGGAAAAAAAAGTTTCATTGGTGCAAACTCTTTAGTAATTAAAAATGTATCTAAAAATTCAGTTGTAATCACAAAACCAAGTGATAAGCTTCGAATAAATTCTGAAGACTTTTTAAAAACATTTAACTTTATTTAATTTATGAAAAAATTTAGTTGGCGAAAGAAAGGTTTGTTATTTTCACCTAATGGTGAGGGAAATATGCTTAATTCGCACGCTCAAATAATGGCTCCAATAATTATAGAGAATAAGCTAAGAATTTTTTTTTCTAGCAGACCCAATCCTAGAATGACTCTGCCATTTTATGCGGATTTTGATGTAAATACTTTTCAATTGATCAATGTTAATACCAAACCTATTTTAGAACTTGGGAAAGCAGGTACCTTTGATGAACACGGCATAATGCCAAGCTGTATTGTTAAAAATGATGATGAATTATATCTTTATTACAGTGGATGGCAGCAAAGTGTCGGTGTTCCATATAATAATTATACTGGATTAGCTATTAGCAAAGATAATGGTAAGACTTTTAAAAAATACTCCAGTGCACCTGTTTTAGATAGGAATGGTAGTGAGCTTTACTCTGCAACTTCACCTTTTGTGCTTAAAGAAAGTGATATTTGGCATACTTGGTACTCTTCAGGTACAGGCTGGCATAAAATAAATGGAAAATTCGAACATACCTATGATTTGAAATATGCCTACTCAAATGACGGCAAGAAATGGCATCAAGAAGGGAAAATTGGAATCAATAATTACAATGAATTTGAAGCATTATGCAAACCAGCAATTATAAAACTTGATGAAACTTTTTATATGTGGTTTAGCTATAGAGGCAGTCAAGGATTTAGAGACGGGGCTGAGTCTTATAGAATTGGCTTAGCATATTCAAATGATTTAATTAATTGGAAAAGAGAAGATAAGTTGTCTGGAATTGATGTTTCAAAAAATGGTTGGGATTCAATGATGGTTGCATATCCATCAATTATTAAAATAAAAGATCAATATATCATGTTTTACAACGGAAACTCTTTTGGTAAAGATGGTTTTGGATATGCAATACTAGACATTAATTGAAAATTTTTTTACTTATTTTTAAGTAAACTTTAATAAATGAAAATTCTTTTTTTAACCAGTGGTTCAGGAAAAATTTTAAACTTAATATTTAAAAGAAGTAGAGTTTTATCAAAAAAAATTTATCTTTATGGTGATTTTAAAAAGTCATGCAATGAAATTGCTAAAAAAAACAAAATTCAGATTTTGGGACATTTTAAAAAATCATTTTCTTCAGATAGTCTCTTAGACATATGTAAGAAAAACAAAATAGACTATATAATTTCATACAGCTTTATACACAAACTTGAGGGTAAACTTTTGAAAGTTTACAAAGGGCGAATTTTTAACAGTCATCATTCAATTTTACCTGCATTTAGAGGAAAGTATTTTATAAATGAACCTAGATCGAAATATCCCTCAAAAAAAATTTTTGAAAGATGCTTGGAGTTTGGAACAAATGTAACAGGCAATACTATTCATTTAGTTGACAAATACTTAGATAATGGTCAACCAATATTACAATCCTTACTTGTATATAATAATAATTCTGATCCAATAAAGGTTAGGCATGAATTATTTAAACAAGAGGCACAATGTATAAAGCAATTTATGATTTGGTTAATTCAAAAAAGACTTATTTCAAAAAAAACTAAAATTATTAAAAGGAGAAAATTTTTTATAAAAAATGCTAAATATAGACTAACATTAAGAAATCCTTTTATACCAAATTTAGATTATAACAGTTTTCATTTATTTTAAATAATTAAGTGATTTAATAATATAATCTAACTCTTTCATTTTCATATCTATATATATTGGTACAGCAAAAATTTTCTTAGTTTCGGATATAGTATTTGTAAGTTTTGTTTTTTTATAATTATTGAATATTTTATAATTATGCATTGTATTTTCATTCCATGGTTTAAATATAAATATTTTTTTTTTATCAAAATATTTTTTTATTAAATTGTAACTTTTTTTTTTATGCTTAAGAATTAATTTTAGCCCAAACCAATCTTTCCCAAAATTATCTTGTTTGATTAAGTTTTTATTTTTAATATGATTATTTAAATAAATACTTATTTTTTTAATTTTATTTTTTCTTTCATGAAAAGTATCAAAATTTGCATCTAAAATTGCAGCATCATATTCAGAAAATTTACCGTTAAATCCCAAAAATTTAATTACTCTATTATCATAATCTATTCCAAAATTTAGAATTGACTTAAAGGAATTTTCATATTTTTTAGATGAAATTATCATACCTGACTCATTTGAGGGCAAATTTTTAGTTGGATGAAAACTAAACGTATAGAATATATTTTTTTTTTCTAAAATTTGTGTTGTATTAATTATTGCATCGGCAGCATCATATATTATTGCAATATTGTATTTAGAAAATATTTTATATATTTTTTTTAAATTAATCGGATATCCAAATGGAGAACAAATAATAATTGCAGCAATTTTATTTTTAAATTTTTCTAAAACTTTTTTTGAGTCATCATAATCCATTTCATATGTATTTGGATTTATATCAACAAAGTACGGCTTAAGACCACTTTGTATAATAGCCTGGGGATCAGATGCGAAACTATAGGATGGAACAAGGACAAGTTTTTTTTTGTTATTATGTGCAATTAAATTACAACAAGCTTGCAATGCAGAATGACCGCTAGAAGCTAGAGAAATAGAAAATTTTTTAAGTTTAAATTTTTTTTCAATTTTTTTTTTTAACTTAAAATATAAAGGTCCATAATTTGAATAGTACCTATTTTTGTCAACAATAATTAGATTTTTTTTATATTTTCTATAACTTGCTAACAATGGTTTTTGAGATAGAAAATTCATAATGATAATTTAAAATTTATATTTATATACTATCTTTAGGTTTAAAATAAAATTTAAAATAGAACTATATATTATTGCAATTGTAATTAAATAGATTTCACCCACCATAAAAAAGTAATCAAGAAAATTTATTATCATCAAAGAGGTGAAAAAAGTAAATAATGTATTTTGAAAGTACTTTACAAAATCTTGAAATTGAGTTTTTCTTTTAAAATTTAACTTAGTATTGAAAAAATAACTTAGATATGCAAATAAAATGAAACAAAAAATAAAAGCAATATTTATGTTAATTTTAAATTTAATAATTAGCAATATATTTAATAAATAACTTAAAAATACTAATGACCCACTTATTAAAAAATATTTTGAAGAAATTTTTAAAATTGATTGATATTTTCCTAGTCTCATTTTATTTTTATAAAAATTAAAATCTATAATAAATTAGTATATAATATCTAAATTACTAATATAATTCTATTCCATATGATTATTTCAGCAATGCAACCATATTTTCTTCCTGCAATACATTATTTTCAATTAATTAAAACAAGTGATATTTTTGTCATCTTAGACAATGTAAATTATATTAATAGAGGTTTTATAAATAGAAATTATTTAATTAACCCCAAAACTAATAAGAAAGAATTATTTAACATATCATTAAAAAATAAATCGCAAAATAAGCTAATAAATGAAATTGAAATTTTTGAATATAATAATTTTTTAAAGAAAATAGAAACTTATCATTCAAAAAATTTTAACTTTAAAAAAATTTATAACGGATTATTGATTAATAAAATTTTTTATAAGGATTACGTGTTATTGATTGAATTGCTTAAAAAAACAATAGAAGAAATTTGTATAACCTTGAAAATTAACACAAAGATTATTTTGGCAAGTAGTTTAAAAAATAAAAATTTCAAAGGCCAAGAAAGAATTATTAATATTGTTGAACAATTAAGCGGTACAAAATATGTAAATTTTTTAGGTGGATCTAAGATGTATGAACAAAAAACTTTTGAAAAAAAAAATATTGAATTATATTTTCTCAAATCCAATTTGAGTGACGTAAAATTTAAAAATACAGAGCACTTTATAACAAATTTATCAATTTTAGAGATATTAATGAATTTTGATTTAAAGTTTATATTGAATAATTATCTAAGTGAATTTAATTTAAAAAAAGCATAAATATGAAAAAGAAATTATCTATAATAGTACCCGTTTACAATAATCAAGATACATTAGATGAGCTTTATTCTAGAATTGTAAAAGCTATAAAAAAGAATGATCTTGATTATAGTATAATCTTTGTAAATGATAGTAGTATTGATGAGTCTTTTAGTATTATAAAAAAAATATGTCTTATTGATAAAAAAGCTATTTGTTTAAATCTAGATAATAATTATGGTCAACTATTAGCCTTGAATTCTGGTTTGCATTATTGTGATGGAGATTATGTGATGAATTTAGATGCTGATCTGCAGGATCCCCCGGAAATAATTGATGATATCTTAAAAGAAATGAAAGATGAACCTGATGTAGTAATAGCTGCAAGAAAATCTGTAGAAGAAAGTTTATTTAGCAGCATAACTTCTAAAACTCATTTTTATTTTATGCGTAGATCATTAAAAGATTATCCAAAAAAAGGGGCTAGTTTAATTTGTATGTCAAAAAAAATTGTTGATAATATAAAAAAAGATATCGACTCAACTTTTTATTTTGTACCCGATATATTGTCAAAAAATTACAAAAAAAAATTCGTATATTACGACAGATTAGCTAGATTAAATTCTAAAACACAATCAACATTTATTGATAGATTAAAATTGTCTTTTGAAAATTTTACAATATTTTCTGTTTGGCCTTTCAAATCTCTTTTTATTATTGGAACTGTAATGATGATAATGTCAATTTTATATATAATTATGATCATAATATCATATTTTAACAATGAAACCCCTTTCACTGGTTATTCTCCAATTATAATTTTAATCCTTTTGTTTGGAGGTATAAATATTTTTGTACTTGGAGTAATAAGTGAATATTTAAAAATTATTTTAAAGAAATTATCTCAAGATAAGAGGTCAAGAGTTAAAGATACCATTAATGTTTAACATTAAACTTTTGTTTTAAACTGTTCAAAATATACAGTCTATCTTCAGAAAATGTTAATCTAGATTTAAAAGTTTTTATAAGAGAGTATTTATTTTTAATTAAAAAATTATGAATTTTTTCTTTTGAATAATTTTTATAAAGATTGTGGTTTAGCACTTCTATAAATAAAAATTTTACTCTTTTTTCAGCAAAATACCTACGACAACCTTTTAAAACATTTAGTTCGTATCCCTCTGTGTCTATCTTCATTAAATCAACTTTGGGATACGTTTTAATAAAATTATCTAATTTAACCTCTTTCATCTTTTCTATTGCAGTATCACTGTTTGGAATTAAAATTCTTTTTAAATTATAGTAAATTGATCTGTTATTTTGATCCATACAGCTACTTGACCTTGTATGGTAAGTTTTATTTATAAAATTTATTTTATTTTTTGATCCAGCTATGTATCTAAAAATTTTAATATATGCTTTAGACTTATATTTTTTTTTTAGTTTAAAAAATAAAGCTTCTATAGGCTCTATAAGTAGTAATCTCTTAGTTTTTAAGTGACTTAAAAATAGATCTGTATATTGACCCTTATGAGCCCCAATATCAAATATTGTTTTAAAATCTTTATCATATTTTTTTAATTCTTTAATTAGTAATATTTTATCTTTTTCATATAAGAAATAAAATATTTTATCTATTAAACTTAACAATTTTTTTTTTAGCATATTGAAATAAATCATTTCTTAGTTAATATTCTATTAATAGTAAAATTATCTACAAAAATTTTATGTACTACCTTGTATCCTAAATTTTCATAATCTTTATCACGTAATCCACTATTGATATTTGAAATCCAATATTTTGAATTTTCAGTGTTTAATTCTATTCTTTTCTGATCATTTTTATTGATCATAAGATAAGAAAAATCAATTCTTGATCTATCATTATATTGGCTAACATAAATTTTTCCTTTTTCTTTATCTAAAAGATAATTAAGAGCCTCTAAGTTAGATAAACCCCAATAATCTAACTCAAAATTATTCGCATATTTTTTTGAGAGAGAATTAAAAAATAAATTTTGGTAAGGATGATTTTTAAAAGACCAATTTAATATAAATACTGTATTTAGTGAAAAAAGGACTATAAAAGCTAAATTTATATAGATATTTTTTTTATTTTGTATCTCTTGAATAGTATATGTACTAAAAAAAATTATGCCTATATAAATAAAGTAAAAATGTCTCCAACCGTTAAATATTTCTGGCTTAAAAATTATATATCCAAAAATTGGAGTAAAAATAAAATAAAATATTAAAATTCCATAAATATTTTCTTTAAAACTCTTATATAAATCATTTAGAATTAGTTTTCTAATGTAAATAAGCATTCCAACAAAAAATAAAATTAAAACAAAAACTGGTGATGAAATAATAATCCATAATAACAAATAGTAAAAAGGGACGTCAGATGAAGAAATATTTGAGCCAAGAAACATAATAGCTGGATCATGTGCTGTGAAATTAACTTGACTTAAAAAACCTTTTAATAAGTGAATAGGATTAGGCTCAATCCATAAATTAGGGGTAATTAAATATAAAAGTATAATTGCACTTATTATATGTAGTAAAAATTTTTTATATGGAAAACTTAAAAGTCTGAAATTTGAGATGTACAATAATGAGAATATTAAAAGTGGATATATATATAAGTTTGTAAACCTGATATTGAATGAAAACACTATAAATATAGAAAATAAAATATAATCAACTGTTTTATTTTTTTTTATTATTCTAAAAAGATAAAAAAGTGACCCAACAAGAGATAGCATTGACATTATATCATTTGGATTAAAAAAAAAATTTGCATATATCCTTGGTGACAGGATAAATAAAATAATTCCAATTGAGGAGGAAGACCTATTAAAGTTAAACCTTAACAATTTGTATAATAAAATTATTAATAAAGATGAAAAAATAAAATTAATAGCGTGCCTAAAATTAAAAACCACTGATTTTGAGGAATTTTTGTGAAAAATATATTCTAAAGTAGCCAAAAATGTATGATGAACTTTAAAATGATTATTATCATTAATAAAATAATTATCTAAATCTGTATAATCTAAATTTTTATTTTTTATAATTTGATTAGTTTTCTCAGGAAAAAATTTTTTTCCTAAGTGATTTAGAACAATAAAGCCTTGTTGACGATATTCTAGTTCATCATAACTTATATTATAATCTTTAGCTGACAAAAGACCAAAAAAGATAAAAATTATAAAAAGTAATTTTTGAATTAGTTTGAAACTAAATATTTGCATCAGTTTTACATAATTAAATTTTACAATGAATTAAAAAATAATTAATTCAATAAATCATTTTTCTTTTTATTGCTGTACTAGCATCTAAATTTATATTAATCCTCTTTCCAATAATTTTTTTAAGTTTATCAGCAGAAAGTTCATCACTTAAGCATGGTCTAAGAAGTTTAATATGTTTCCTTCTTAATACTTGACCTTTAGTTAACTTCTGTGATGATTTAATACCTCTCTTCATTGAAAAGTATTGATCTTTTTCTTCGTCATAAATTTTTTTTATAGGTTGACCGATAATTTTCTCCATTAATTTGATTTTACTAATCATTTTTTTAAAATCACTTGGGTCCATAGCAAAACCATGATCTGGTCCAGGGAGTTTTTTGTTATCTGTAAAATGTTTTTCAATCATGCATCCACCCATCGCTACAGTACCTGTTGCAACAATATCTCCTGGTGTGTGATCAGAGTAGCCAACGAGGCATTTAAATTTTTTTCTAAACATGTTTAAAACTTTTAGATTAATATTGTTAAATGAAGCTGGGTAGTTAGTTACACATTGCATCAATATAATTTTATTATTTCCAGTTTTTTTAATTATTTTGATTGCATTTGAAATTTGAGTCATATTACTTGCACCAGTTGCTAATATTATGGGCTTATTTTTTTTTGCAATATACTCAATATTTTCAAGCCAAGTTAAATCACCTGAGCCTATTTTAAAAACATTTACTCCCAACTTATCTAAATAATCAACTGAAGCTTTGTCATAAGGAGCTGAAAAAAATTCAATCCTTTTTTTTTTACAATAATTAAAAACTTTTTGATGAAATTTTTTTGGAAATTCAGCTTTTTGATAAACTTCAAAAACAGATTTTTTCCATTTTGATTGATATCCAATTTTTAGTTTTTTAAAACAATTATCATTTACTAATTCATGTGCAGTAAAAGATTGAAATTTGACTGCATCAGCACCTGCATTTTTGGCAAGATCAATTAATTTAAAGGCTTTACTCAAAGAGTTATCAAAATTTGAGCCAATTTCTGCAATTGTATAAAATGGCATTCCGTCCCCAACAAATTTATCTCCAATCTTTATTTTCATATTTTAGATATTTTTTAATATAGTTATTATAAGACTTCTCATAATTTTTAAATTTGCACTAATCAACCCTCCAATCCTTGGGGCATCAAATCTTTTTTTCACTCTAATTGGAACACTTTTTATTTTATATTTTTTTTTATATGAATTAAATAAAATTTCTGATGTAAGACTGTTGTATTTATCAAAATAGCCAATTTTTTTGATTATTTCGTATTTAAATGCTTTAAATCCATTAATAGGATCTGGTACATTAATTTTTGCACTTGAGTACAATGAAAAAAAATATTCTGAAATTCTTGGAAGTTTTTTTCTTTCTCCAACAACAATATCAGCCTTTTTTTCCTTAATTAATTTTAAAAATTTTGGTATTTGATTATATGGATGTTGATCATCTGCATCAAAAGTTATTATAAAGTTAAAATTTAAAGCTCCAGCTTTTTTTATTCCTTTTTCTAATGATTTGTCAGGACCGAGATTTTTTTTATTTTTTATAACAATAGCTTTTAGTTTTTTAGAAATTTTATATGTGTGATCTTTGGATGCATCATCAATTACAATTACATTTTTGACAAATTTTCTTAACTTTATAATTACTTTTTTAATAGTTTTTTCTTCATTAAAAGCTGGAACTATAGCAATTGTTTTATTTTTCATTTTTTAAACTAATTAAACTTTTTTTTAAAGTTTCAATTTTAATACCATTTATTTTTTTAATTTTGGAATTATCGATTGATGTATTTAGGTTTTTTTTGGTAAGGTGGTTACTTAAAATATATTTTTTCCTAATTATAAACTTTGAATTTAAATTAAAAATCTTACTTACTAAAATTGCAAATTTATATCTTGAAATTTTTCTATTTGATGAAATATTAAATATTCCTTTTTTATTTTTTTCTAACAAAGTTTTCAAATTTTCACAAAAATTTGTTACTCCTAATGGAGTGCTATACATGTTATCATAACAAATTATTTTTTGATTATTTTTTAATTTGAATAAAATTTGTTCAAAAAAATTTTTTCTGGTTAGTGAGTAACCGAAGAATCTACCTCTTAAAATTAAATAATTTGAATAATTTTTTTTTAAATACTTTTCACACAATATTTTTAAATAAGTATAATAATTTTTATATCCTAATTTTGAAGTTTCTGAATTATATCTATTTTTTTCGTTGTACACAGTGTCAGTTGAGACATGAACAAATTTACAGTTATATTTTTTTGAAATTTTGAGTGCATTTTTAAGACCCTCAAAAATCACTTTTTTACAATTTTCTTTATTTTTTTCACAGTTTTCTATTTCTGAAATTGCTAAAAAGTTAAATACATAATCAGGCTTAAAGTAAAAAATTTTTTTAAATTCTTTAAAATTTTTATTGATATCTAACTTTATAAAACGTGTATTTTTGAACAAAAATTTGTTTGGTTTGTTGTGATTATAGCTTGCTAAAATTTCATATTCTGAGTTAAATTTATTAATAAAATTAAGACCTAAAAGGCCACTCCCACCAAGAATTAAAATTTTTTTTTTTTTTTTCAAAATTTTACTAAAATCTTTATTGATATTGAAAACTTATAACATATACATTTTATTAATATTATCAAAAATGAATTATTTACGTAATAAAACCATCTTAATTACTGGAGGCACTGGTTCTTTTGGTTCCAGTTTTGTAAAAGAAATAATAAAAAAAAAATATGGTATAAAAAAAATAATTATTTTTAGTAGAGATGAATTAAAGCAATTTGAATTACAAAAAAAATTAAATATTAAGTCAAACATTTTAAGATTTTTTTTAGGAGATATAAGAGATAAATCAAGATTAATATATGCTTTTAAAGGTGTTGATGTAGTAGTTCATGCAGCAGCATTGAAACAAGTTCCTGCAGCAGAATATAATCCATTAGAATTTGTAAAAACAAATGTGTTGGGTAGCCAAAATGTTATTGAAGCTTGTATAGATTCTAAAGTAAAAAAAGTAATAGCGCTATCTACTGATAAAGCAGTTTCCCCGTTGAATCTTTATGGAGCAACAAAGCTTTGTGCAGATAAATTATTTGTTTCAGCCAATAACATTACTGGTAATCAAAATATTTCATTTGCTGTCGTTAGATATGGAAATGTATTGGGTAGCAGAGGCTCAATTTTAAATGAATTTGCAAAACAAAATAAAGAAAAACAAAATTTTAAAATCACTGATATGAAAATGACCAGGTTTAATATTCTGATGGATGAGGCAATTAAACTTGTTCTTTGGAGCATTCAGAGTCTTAAAGGTGGTGAAATAGTTATTCCAAAATTAAAATCTTTTTGGATTAAAGATTTAGCAATAGCTCTCAATCACAAAGCTAAGTTTACAGTAATTGGGACAAGACCAGGTGAAAAAATTCATGAAGAACTAATGAGTATAGCAGATAGTCAAAATGTATATCAGTTAAAAGATAAATATTTATTGATTTCAAACCAATTGATAAAAAATAATTATAAAAATACAGCTTTAAAAAAATTAACAAAAAATTTTTCTTATAATTCTTTAGAAAATAATTTTTTAACTGTAAATGAATTAAGGAAAATTATAAAAAAAAATTTTAATTATTTGATTGATTAATCAATGAAACCTATTGCAATTATACCTGCTCGAGGTGGTAGTAAGAGATTAAAAAATAAAAATATTAAATCTTTTTTAGGAAAATCAATACTTCAAAGAACAATAGAAAAAATTCAAAATACAAAAATATTTAGTAAAATAGTCTTATCATCAGATAGTAAAAAAATAATAAATTTAGCAAAGAAATATAAAGTAGACTTTATTGTGAACCGTAATGGCTATTTAGCTTCGAACAAAGCAACAACATTAGAAGTTGTGCAGGATGCAATTAAAAAAATAGATTATAAAAATTTTAAATATGTCTGCTGTATTTATCCTTGTAACCCTCTATTGTTTAAATCTGATTTAAGAAATATATTTAGTAAAATAAAAAAAAATAATAATAAGTTTATTTTTCCTGTTTGCGAGTATTCACATCCTATAGAAAGAGCATTTACACTAAATAGAAAAAAAGAAATTAGTTTTTTAAATAAAAAAAATGCTAATCTTAATACCCAATCATTTAAAAAAAAATATCATGACACTGGGCAGTTTTATTGGGGTTCAAGAGAGTGTTGGTTAAATTCAAGTTCTTTACACAATAACTCAATTGGTTATGAAATACCAAAGTACAGATCAGTAGATATTGATGATTATCAAGATTGGAACTTAGCAGAAATATTATTTAGAGGAATTTATTATTGATTACTTACCTATGATTTGGGTCCTATTAATATAATTTTTAACAATAATTTTTCTATTTCCAACCATAGCCTCATCCTCCGTAGTCTTTCTAGGCAAATAACATCTTTTACAAACTTCGCTATTCATGAAACCTTTTTCTTTGTTATGCATTTCCCTCATTTTAGTTAATTTTTCTCCATGCCATATTTCATGCACAGTTTGACTCTTTATATCACCCATTATCTCTCTATTCTCCTCATCATTAGCACACTTCATAACTAATCCATCAGCACCAATTGTCATTCTTTGATACTGTTGAGGACAACTAAAGTTTTCAATATAGGGTATTTCTTTATTGTCTTTAATATCATTCCATAAGTAATCTATTAGAGGATTAAATGCTACCTGATCAACATAAGGAGCAAATGTTTGGTAATATTTTGTAGGATCTTCTTTAATAGCTGGCCATATACCTTGAATTTTTATGACAGGTCGTTTTAGATCGTTTTCGTCTTTGAATTTTTTTATATCTTTTATTTTTTGTAACAAATCATTAAATTTTAGAGGTTTTCTAATATTATTGTAAGTTTCACCTGTACCATCTATAGAAATTGTAATCCAATCAATGCCAGCTTCTACTATTTGTTTAAAAAAAGGAATGGTAAGCTTGAATCCATGTGTTAATGTTGAAACTTCTTTTATACCATTTTCTTTTGCATACTTGATGCAATCAACAAAATATTTATTTAATGTCGACTCTCCTCTAAGACTTAATCTTATAGCTGGAACTTTAAAAGCTATTTCATCAATTACTTTTTTAAATAAATCAAACTCCATTCTTTTTGTATTAACTAATTTTTTGAATTCATCTGAAATAGTGTAACACATCGGACATTTTAAATTGCATATAGAAGCTAATTCCAAGTCAACTAATAAAGGATAATCTGAAACTATTTTCTCTTTTGCAAATTTTGTCCAGTTAAGTCTATAAGTTTTGTACCCATCTGGCCAAGCGGAACCTCTATTTTTTTCAAATTCTACATTTCTTTCCTCAGTATCCATAGAGTAATTTCCTTTATTGATTGGAATAAATTTATCAGGATTTTTCATGTTATTTATTTATAGAGTATTAAAGATTATAAGTTATTTAATTTTTATATTAGTTATATATATAACCAATAGTAATGAAAAGTATTTTTTTTAAATTAAACACAATTTTTGACAAACCAGAAAAATTCAAACTCTATCTATATTTGATTTTTTCTTTTTTTACACCTGTTATAGAAGCGATGGGAATTGGAAGTTTAGTTGCTCTTATAGTGTTTTTTTTTAATAAAATAGAACCAGGAGAAAATTTTTATTTAGAAAAATTGGGATTGGTTAAAGATAATTTTGTTTTTTTGGACTCTATTGAAAGTGTATTATTCGTAGTTATACTTATTTTTTGTTTCAGAGGTATTTACTTATTTTTTTTTCATTATTTTGAAACTAATTTGAGAAATGCTCTTGTTGCAAGTAAAAGCAAAACTGCTTATCAAAAATTTATGAATTTTTCGTATTTAGAAATGAAAAATTCATCAAAATCTGAAGTGTTTAATTTGGCAGTTTTAGAGGCTGCTAGAGTTATTGATTTTGTTATTGGCACTGTTAACATATTAAGAGAAATCATCCTTGTAATTATTTTATCTGTATCATTATTTATTTTAAATCCTATGTTAACAACAATATTGTGTACATCTTTGCTTATATTTTCATTTATTTTTTTATCTATTTATAGTGAAAAATTATATTCTGTTGGAGAAGCGCTTAGAGGAATTCAGAAAGAATTATTAAATTTAGTTAATGAAAGTGTATCCTCATTTAAAATTATAAGACTATTAAATAAAAAAAATTTCTTCATGGGAAACTTTAATCAGATTACAGATATTAGAAAGAAGAATTTATTTTATCAGCAGTTTATTAAAAAAATACCAAAGGTTGTTTTTGAGACTTTAATTATTATCTTAATCTCTCTAATAGTAATTTTTTTTAATACTGAAAATAATATTTCTGAAACATTATCTTTTCTTGCAATATTAGGGTTGATTTCATCACGATTAGTACCATCGTTTTCAACACTAAATGTTTTATTCTCAACAGTTAAATTTAATGAAGCAAGCGTAGATAATTTTTTTGAAAAAATTTATCAAAGTAAAGAAAAAAGTATAAAAAACTATGAAAGTAAAGTTTTTGCTAATTCTTTAGAGCATATAAATACTATTAATATTAGAAATCTAACATTTTCTTATAATAATAATAAAATTTTAGATAAGGTTAATTTAATTATCAATAAAGGGAAAATATTTGGAATTTTTGGGAGATCTGGCTCTGGAAAATCAACATTAATTGATATTATTGCTGGATTGATTGAGCCAGATAATGGAGAAGTACTCTTTAATGATAATAAAAAAATAAATGATAATATTTTTGCATGGCAATCATTAATTGGATATGTTCCACAAGAGCCTTTATTGTTAAATGATACTATTAAAAAAAATATCTGCCTAGGGGTTCAAGAAAAAGATATAAATTCAGAAAAATTAGAGAATCTTTTAAATTTTATAAAGATAAATCAATTTAGCAAATCCAATATATTTTATGGAGATACTAAAATTGGTGAAGGCGGTTCAAAAATTTCTGGAGGACAAAAACAATGCGTTGCCATTGCAAGAACTCTATATTTTAATTCAAAAATATTAATTTTAGATGAAGCAACATCTTCTTTAGATTTCGAAAGTGAACAACAAATTTTTAATTTAATTTTAAATTTAAAAAAAAATCATATTATAATAGTAATATCACATAATGAAAAAATCAAAAAAATTTGTGATGAATTTATAGATCTTGATATTATAAACAATTTAAAATGATTAATAACAATACAAAGAAATTTTTTTTTAATAATGGGTATTGTGTTTTAAAAAATGTACTTACATCCGACGAAATTAAAAATCTTAGAAATGCTTTAGATGAAGGATTAAAAAAAAAAAATGTTCAAAAAGTTAATTATTTTAATGAAGATGAAAAATTCTGGGCCTATATTTCAAACAAAAAAGTCCTAAATTCACTTAATTCATTATTGAATGAGGATATTTTCTTTATGGATGGAGGTTTTAGCAGATATGACATGAGCTCAAAAGATACAGATAAAGATAAAATTTCATGGCATAGAGATACAGATAGTGCCCCCAAAATTAAAGGCGAAGTTCCTTACTGCAAAGAAAACAATTTTTATAAAGTATTTACAGTTATGACTTATGTTAATCATGATGCAAATAATATTATTAGCGTAATTCCAAAAACTCATAAACCAAAATATAGATTAACATTAAACAATATTCTTAGAATTTTTCATTGGAAAACTAAGAACAAAAAAAAAATTTCGTTTTTAAGAAATTTTATCGAAAGATTAATTTCAAAAAATATTATTGTTGAGGCTGGAGACTGCTTAATATTTTTTGTTGGTTTATTTCATAAACCAGTTTCTTCACAAAATTTTGTACCTAGAGAGGCAATTATAACTAGATATGCATCAAAAAGTAATAACTCAGAAAATTATATTAATTATGTTCTGAAAAATTCTAGTAGAGTTCATTATTCAGATAAAAAATTTTTAAGTTTAAACAAATCAAAAACTTTCATAGAATTTTTAAAAAAAGAAAAACTGTATTATTATTAATTTTTTTTAAATTTGATTTTATAATATGGTTTTATATCACCACCAAATCCAATTTTCCAAAATCCACGATTAGGACTATTAACGCCTTCTAAATCTAAAAAATTAATATCATTTTTTTTTAAATTTATAATACTAGAAAGCAAATTAAAAGTTAGTGAGTTATCTTTATTATCATCAAGTAATCTTCCACCATGGAGGTATTTTGCAGTGTCATTCACAACACCAAATAATGTAAATGAAATAATTTTACTTTTATTTAAACAGTAAAATAGTTTTAGTTGATTATTTTTTTTGAAACTTTGAAAATTTTTTTCATATACATCTAAATTAATTTGATTAGTTTTATTTTGTCTCTCAAAAGTTTTATTAATGATTAATTTTGCACCTTTAAAATCATTGCTTTCCTTTAGTTCAAGATCTTCTTTTTTCGAATTCTTATATTGCTGTTTGATGCTTCTTGATAATGATTTATAAAATTCAGAATCTTCTAGATTATCAAAATTTATATTTTTATTTAAATTACTTAAGTTAATCACAGAAGTATATTTTATATCTACTACTTTAAATATTTCTTTTGACAAATTAAAATTAAACCAAAGAAATGCTCTTAAATCTTCAGTAAAATAATCGAACGTAATTTCACCTTTTTTAAAATTTTTATATATAAAATCAATATATTTTTCAGTGATTAAAAATTTTTTGTAGTACTCACTGGATTTATTCGATTTTTTATTTAGTCTATAATTTATTGGTATATAAAGTTGATTTCCTGATATTATCTTATCATTTTCTGAATAGAGATGAAAACTTGCAACGATTTCATTTGCTTTATATATAAAATATTTTTTGTATAAATCTTTTGAAGAATTGATTATTGTTGATAGATTTAAGAAATTTTTATTTTCAGATTTGTAAATAAAATCATTCCACTCTTTATCACTTTCACAAATTTTGATTGATAGTTTCGAATTTTCAAGTTTCATTTAATTAAAATATAATTTTATTTTTTTTTAAATAACTATATATTTTTTTTGATGCTGAAAATTTAATACCAATAAAATCTGCAATCATTTCTAAACTATTTTTTCCATTAGAAAATTGAATAAAATTCATAATATTTTTAAGTGATTTATCTTTATGGGGCAAACTTACTAAGGGATACATGCCTCTTTTACCCATTTGAGGCTCACAAATAAAACGGGTTTTGGGAAAGGTATAATTTAATAAATTATTTATAGATTTTTTTGCAACTTTAAAACCACCAGTCAAACCATTAATTGTAACTAAATTAAAATTATCTAATGAAGTATGATATTCAGGGTACGTACCATATTTTGATCTAAAAATTGAACTTAATGGCAACTCAAGTAAAGGAGAGCAGTATTGTCTTTCGTCTGAACCATTTTCTAAAAAAGAGTATTCTTTAAATTTAATTTTTAATTTTTTATAGCTTTTAATCAAAGCATAATCAGACGCAGTATTTTTATATTTTGAAAACATACAAGAATGATTTTTTTCATCGCCAATACATGATAAAATGTACCCTCCAATAACATTTTTTTTTAAGTTTTCTAAGTTTTTATTTATATAGCTTATTGAACCAATAGTTTCAGGCACAAACAAAAATCTTATTGTTTTTTTATTCTTTTTTTTCCTAAAATAATTTATGAGGGCCATTGCAACTATTGGTCCAGATAATTCATTATTTGCCATTGATGGGTGGCAGATGTAAGTTGAAATTAAAATTTCTTTTTTTGACTCTCCTTTAATTAAATATTCCCCAAAATACATTTTTCCATTTTTTTTAAAATTAGATTCTATATTTACTCTAAATTTATCATGTGCTTTGTATCTTTTTTTTATTTTTTGAAATACTTTATTTGTACAACAAAATCCCCAATCCAAGTTATAATATGAAGTTCTATAAGGTATGGCTTTAGATTTATTTTTTATTGTATAAATTTTTTTTAGCAAATATCTCTTATTTACAATCTTATCAATTGGTGCTGAATAACTCATTAAATGTAAATTATTTTTTTTAAAATCAATTATTTTGTTACCTCTATTATCAATTATATATGCATCTTTTATGTTCCACTCTTTTGGAATTTTCCAGTCAAAAACTTTTTTACCACTTTTATAATATTTTATTTTTAAGTCAGGTAAGTGCTTTTTAATTAAATCAAGAGTTTTTTTTGTACCTTCGCCTGTTATGCTTCTATTTAGACTAAATAATTCTTTCCTTGCAAAATCATAATATTTTTTTATTGACATAATATAAACCTATTTAGATATTATTACTTACACATCTTTAATAAAAAATACTAACTGAATTATGTCATTGTCAAAGAAATTTTTATTTAATTTAAAAAAAATTGATGAAGTTGTTACATCTCCAAAAGGTAAAAAAGTATTAATTGTTGATAGACAAAGATTTTCCTCAGTAATTAAAAATTATTGTGCAATTAAAATTTTAGAAAAAAGAAATTTATTAGATATAGATGTATTGACAGATTTAGACAAAAACAGTGAAATTTCAAAATTATATAATCAACTTGGGTTCAAAAGTTTAATAAAGACATTTAATTTAAGATATCTTTTTTTTTCACCTCTGATTGTTTTCAAAACTTTTTTACATTTTTTTAATTATTTTATTTTTTTTTTCACAAAAAATTTTTATGAATTTATTTATAATTATTCTGTATCTAAAATAAAAGTTGGAGATCTTATTTATGATAGATATATAAGAAATGATTATAGTTTTCTTAAACCTTCAGTCTTTGATTTAAAGTTAATAAGAATTTTTTTATATACTGTATTTAAGGTTTATTGGATTGAAAAACTTATTCATAAAAAAAAAATTAATCTTATTTTTGTTAATACACACATCTATTCCAATAATTATTCAATAGCATATAAGTTAGCCATTAAGAATAAAATCAACATAATTTATCTAAAAGATTTTCAAATTACATATTTTAAAAAAGGATTAGTAAATAAAGAAACCGATCCAAGAGCAATTACCAAAAAAAAATTAAAAAATCTTTCATTATCATCTAAAGAAAAAACTTTTATTAAAAAATATATGAAACAAAGAATCTCTGGTAAATTACCACATTTTGATGTTAAAAATGCTTTTGGATCAAAAAAGAATAATTTAAACAAACTATTATATAAAAAAAAAATAGATTTAAATGATTATAAAAAAAAAATTTTGCTAGCATCACACTCTCTGTCTGATGCGAATCATTTTCATTTTCAATTAGGAAGCAATTCTCCATTTAGAGATTATTATACACAAATAATAGAAACCTTAAACTTTGCTACGAAAAATAATGAAATTTTATTTTTTGTTCGACCTCACCCCTCAAGTACTTTTTGGAAAGAAGATGGTATTATAGGAAATATTGTAGATAACTATAATTGCAGAAATATAGTTTTGCTAGACAATTCTATTAATACTGATGAAGCGATTAATAACTCAGACACTGTAATAACTGTTTATGGAACTATTGGTTTGGAAACTGCTTCATATTATAAAAAAAAACCGATATTGGCGGGAAATTCAATTTATTCAAGCCTTGGTTTTAGTTTAGACTCCAATTCTAAAGAAGAATATTTTAATCATATTTTGTCTGATAAAAAAAAATATAAATTAAATAAAACAGAGCAGGAAAATGCTGATAAAGCATTTTATTATTATTTTTTAAAATTTAATCAAGAATACAAAAGTACCATTGCTAGTCAAATTAGAAATCTTTCTCAGGAAAAATATTGTGATAATTTTAAAAAATTTTTAAATAATTCTTCTTTAAATGAAGACCTATATTTTAAAAATCTAGAAAAAATTTTAAATAAAATTAAAATTTAAATATATTTTGTAAAATTTTTTTATACTGCAATCCGATAATATCCTCAGAATATTTCTTTTTTGCAGAATTTCTAATTGTTTGATTTTGAAAATTGGTTTGAAGTAGAGTTTCTATGCCATTAGAAAAGTCTTTTTGATTCATATATTCACTCAAGTAGCCATTCTTTAAATGCTCGACTAAATCTTCACAACCAGTGTTTTTAAAAGTAATTGCTGGACAATTGCAAGCTTGAGCTTCTAGTATAGTTTGTCCAAAAGACTCTAATCTACTTGGCATTAATAAAAGATCAGACATTGAGTAAAGATCAATCATTTTATCTATGGAATTAATATTATTGAAATTGTAATGAATTAAATTTGGATTATTAATTTTTATTTCATTACAATTTGTAGTTATCAAGCATAAATTATCTAATTTTGAACTTTCAAAATATTTTACTACAAAATCTAAACCTTTTCTTTTAGCAGCATATTTATGAGAAAGTATAAAGAGTATAATTTTTTTATTTTTTGGGATTTTATAATTTTTTCTTACTGCAACCTTATTCTTTGGTGACCATGTTTCAAAATTTAAGGGCAGAGGTATGATTTTTTTTTCAACATTTCTATAGATTAAACTTTTTTCACATAATTCTTTTTGCCATTTGCTGGTACAAATTATTAATTTAACATTACTAAAATATTTTATCTTTGCTTGAAAAAAAAAATTTAAAAAAAAATTCAACTTATTTTTTTTAAATGAATAATTTAAATTAAAAGATTTTGGATTCATGTAATTTTCAATTGCACAATATGGCCACATATCATGAAGTGTCCAAATAATAAAACCATTAATTTTAGAAATATCTTTAATTGACATCATTTCATTTCCAATCCAATGCAAATTAATTATTTGAGAATTAGTATTATTTATTTCTTTATAAAAATTAGATGAAAAAAAACCAAAATTTGTTGGATGTGATATATTTACTCTAAAGATTTTTTGTTGAATCTTTTTTAAAACTTTGTGTAAGAAATTCCTACTTACAATTTCTAATTTATTATTTTTTTTTGTCTCTATAAATGATAATATATTACTATTATAGCCACAATTTAAAAACATTTGATTTATACGTTTAACTGCAATAGATGCTCCACTGTTATCATTTGAATAATTTATATTAGTAATTTTCATATGGAAAATTTTAACATATACAGTTTTTATTAAAGATTGAATAATTTTTATTTAAAGCCACCCAAAAATTTTGGTAAAAAATTTTTAAATTTCCATTTGAATAGTGAAAAAAATATACTTTTACTATTATAACCATTCATGATCTCTTCTATTTTAATTTTTTTATTCGAAAATAAAACAGTTACTTCTGATATGTTTGATCTAGAACATATCAAATGATTAGAATTTGAAAGAATTAAGGCTTCGATTAGCGACTCTTTTCCTAAATTATATCTATGTAATTTTCTCTGATTGCTAGAGAAATCCTTGAGTACATTTGATCTAAAACTATTATAATATTTAATATCTCTAAATTTTTTTTTTAGAATATTCAAGTATTTTTTTTGTTCTGTTACTAAAAAAATATTTTTAAATTTTTTATTTTTTAAATTTTTATAAATTAAATTAATTATTTGATTTTTTGTTGGGGGCAATGGGTGTCCTGGTAAAACTTTATGATCTGTACCTCTCCAGTGAATACTTAAAGTATGTTTTCCGATTTTGTTTAATTTGATAAATTTATTAGATGCATCTAAATATTCTTTTTTTATTTTTATATACTTTTTATAAACTTTTTTTAATTCTGAAAAATTATCCTTAAAAGACAAAGACTGACCTTTAAAAATTTTTTCACTTGAAAATACTACAAATTTACTTTTATACACTTCGCTTAAAGAATATTTTGAAACTGGTTCAAAATAATATTGCCAGGAGTTTAGGGTTCCATTTATTCTCTTTTTTTCATTATATAAATTTGAAAAATTCTCCATATCCACAACTGGTATCATCTTTAATTTTTCAGCAATAATTAAGTGGTTTAATACAAATAAGAAATTAGAAAATAGCCCTCCTCCTCTTATTCTTTTTATTACATAAAATTTTTTAGATTGATTTTTTTTTCCAAAAGTTTCAATTTTAAATTCTGGACTATTCTTTACTTTATTAAAAATTTTATTTCTTTTATTTAAATAACTTACTTTTCTAGATTTTAATAAAAATTTAATTATAGCTAACTTAAGATTCATTAATTAAATAACTCTCATTTCTTATAAAATTGACATCCTCATGATTTCTTTTAGGAACCTTTGTGATTTTAAAATTAAATTTATTTAAAAATTCTTTAACATCATTAAATTTAGATCCTTCTTCGTAAAAATTTTCTGTACTAACCTCAACAGTAATTGAATTACAAAACTTTATAGACTTGACACTACCTTTTAAAACTTCTAATTCTGCTCCCTGAACGTCAATAACCCAATGATTAAACTTTTTTATATCAATATTATTTTTTAATATCAAATCATCTAAAGTATAAGCTTTAAGTTTAATTTTATTAATCATTGAGATATTTCTTTCTCTATTTTGAAAAAACAGTTTTTTATCCTTAAAATCTCTGGAAAAATCATAAATCGATGAACTTGCATTATCATTAGAAGATAAAAAAAAATCTAAATTATCTTTTTTTTCTGAATGTAGCAGTGCTTTGTATGCTTTTTGATATTTAAATTCGATTAAATTTTTTTTTAACTCATTAAAAATTCTTGGATTTGCCTCTATCCAAATTACTTCTTTACCTAGCCAGTCATATACGAATCTTTCTGATCCCCTGTGAGCACCAATATGTAATATTCCTTTAGATCTGTATAAACTATTAATCGATTCATATTCTGGAGTTTCAATATTTTTAAAAATATCTTTTTTTACAAATTTGATATCAATTCCAAAAAAATTTAAAAAAAAATATCGAAGACAAGAACGTATTTTTTTTAAAAAATTCATTTTAATTTTTTTTTAAAATATTTTCATATAACTCTTTATACTGTAAAGCTATTAAACGAGAGTCAAATTCTGAGGCTTTTTTTCTAATTTCAATTACATTTTCATCGTTTTTAACAATATTTTTTGAAATCCATTCTATGCCTTCTTTTAAAGAGTTTGGATCAGAGTTATTTGCAATGTAACCATTTTTTTTATGATCAATAATTTCAGCTGCAGGAGTTTGATTAAAGCACAAAACTGGAGTTCCACAAGCAAGAGCTTCTGCCCAAGTTTTACCAAAAGCTTCTTGAATGGAAGAAAAAATAAATAGATCACCACTAGAATAGATATTATTTAATTTATTTAATTCATCAACAAAGCCAAAAATTTTATATTCAATTCCTATTTCATTAATTATTTTATTTGACCAAAAGTTTCCAAAAATTATAAGAAAGTATTTTGATTTATCTAATTTTTTTAGAGTTTCTACTAATATATCCCATCCCTTTCTCTTGTGTTGTGGATTAACTGCACCAAAGATTAATATTTTTTTATCTGTTGTTATATTGAGTTTAGATTTAGCTAATTTTTTTGAAATAATTTTAAATTTATTATATTCAATATTGTTATATATTTTTTGAATTTTAATTTCATTTAAAACAAAACTTTTTTTAGCCTCTTTTTTTAACCATTCACTGATTGCAATAAAAAATATATTGGTCAAAAATTTTTTTTTATATATTTTAATCATTTTAGCTATCCTACTTTTTTCGTAACTTTCAAAATCCATTGTGTAATGTGATCCACCTGAAAATGTCCACATATCTCTCATAGTCCAAATTATTGGTTTTTTAAAATTATGTAGAGAGCTTAATTTAACAAATCCTTGATTTATCCAATGAATATGAATTATATCAGCGTTCCTATACTCTTCTGTATTAGAAATATCAAAACCCAATAAACCAATTGTAAAACTTGATCTTTTACTTTTCAAAAATAAGCTTTTGATAATTTTTTCAATTAAGACGTATATAAAACTATAAATTTTTAATTTAGTAGATTTTTTTATACTATAGATATCTTTGATCTTCGAAACATTCTTTGTTGTTTCATTATAATCAAAGCAATCATTTAATATTGTAGACTTAACTCCTAAATTTAATAATGCTTCATGAAGAACTAATACTCCTTTAAATGCTCCATCTTTATTTGTACCACTGACAATGTGTAAAATTTTAAATTTATTTCTCATATTTCTTATCTATAATCCAAAATATATTTTTTAATATATTTGCTAGTATCAATTCCCTTTTTAAGTTCATTAGTTACACCAAATCTTCCATATGTTTTTATTACAAAAAAATTTTCTATTATATGATAAAAATTTCTATTTTTGTAATCGTCTATAATAATAAAAAAATTTTTATTTTTATTTTTATAAAACCTATATAAATAAATACTTGAAGCACTCTATATCTTCCGTCAATCAAAACAAAATCTGGAACTTTTTTATTTTTTTTAAGAATATTGAAAATATCACTAGAATATTTTCTTGCTTTACTTGAAAGGAATTTTTTTCTTAAATTAAAAAGTAATGGAATTGAAAAATATTTAACTACTCCTAAATCTTTAAGAAAATAATTTTTTAAAAAAAATTTATTTTTTAAAAAAAAATAAAAATTTCTATCACTTTCTACTGAATAGAATTCTTTATTATAAAATTTTGCTAAAAGTGTTGAATTACCACTACCAAATTCAAGATACAATTTACTTTTTCTAAGTTTTTTTATGAAAAATAAATTTTCTTTATTATTGTCAAAATTTATTTTTTTAGACACATTATATTTTGGGTTATAAAATTGATAATATCTTAATATACTAATTAAAGGAATGAAGGTTATTTTTTTTAGATTAATATAGATAAAAGCTAATATCTTAATTTTGTGAATATTCTTAGATTTTAAAAAAAAAATAAAATTATTAAAAATCATTTTTATAATTTTTAAAAATTAATTTTGAATATAATTTTTTGAATTTTATTTTTTTTTCATATTTTAAAATTTCTTTTTCAATTAAATAATAATTTTTTATGAAATTTTTTTTTTGATACTTTTCTGTTAAGTTTTTTTTTCTAAAACTATTAACTTTTTCTATCTGAAAAGTATTAGCTTTTAAATAAATTATATCATTTAGTACTGGCATATTATATACATAATTCTTGATTATTTTTTTTATATTTTTATTTCTTAATTTTCCTAAAATATATATTTTTTGAATCAATCCTTCATCTGGAAAAAAATAAATTTTTTTTTTGTGACGTGATATTTTGTTAAATATGAAAACTGCAGCTAATAATTCATAAAACCTCTCTAAATAGATTTTTTTTTGGTGATTGCTAAAGTTTTTTTCTATTATATCTAAAAATTTTGACTTACGATAATTTTGTTTAACACATTTTTTACACAAATTATAATAACCTTTTCTAACCATATTACTTATTACATTATTTGTTAATTTTTTTTTTTTAATAATTTTATTGAAATTTTTTTTAAAATTATTTTTTGGATTTTTTACTTTGATGGATAAACTAAAATATTTTATATAAATTTTATCGATTAGTGTGGTTTTACAAAAAAATTTTAAATATTTTGTAATAACTTCCCTATTATTTAAAACTATATATCCTTTATTTTCTATTTTTTTTTTTAACTTATCTCTTAAAAATGTTTTACCAGAGCCAGGTAAACCAAATATTTCACAGGAGTTTATAATTTTCATATCAATATTTTGATATACTAAATAAAATTAACTAATTTAAACTTTTTCTTAGTATAATTAAAATTAACTTATCTTAATTAGTCTTTTAGCCAATCTTAATGCAAGTGCCATAATAGTCCACGTTGGATTTGTATATCCATTATTTGGGAATACGCTAGAACCTACTACATATATATTTTTATAGCCAAATACTTTTAGATTTTTATCAACAACTCCATTTCTTTTATTTAAAGCAATTTTTGTTGTGCAAGAGGGATGAAGTCCAACAAGCCCATTTTTATAAAATATATTTCTAAGTTTTTTTACATTTATAAAAAATTTTTTATTTAAAGATGATTTTTTTATTAAATTTGAGTAATTCTTTATATCATTTTTTTTCAGATCCCATTTAATGTTTGCTTTTTTTAAACCATATCTATCATTTTTTTCTATTAAATAGATTTTGTTCATACTGTTAGGTTCTTGAGAGAAAAAAAATTCAAAAGAGTACTTATAATATTTATTAAAAATAAATCCCAACTTATGAAATAATCCATTTATTTTTTTTACAAAAAAACTAAAAAAATTTAAGATAACTCTTAGTTTAAGATTTTTAATTTTAATAAAAAATCTTACTAATTGTCTAGTTGGATCTAGTTTATAGTCAACTTGTATTCCACAAAAATATTTTCTATTTTTAATTACTAGGGCTGTTTCTTCAGTATTAATCTTTAAGTTTAATTTTATATTAGGTTTAAGAATTTTTTTAAAATTCTGAATTTCTGATGCTTTTAATTTTCCTAGATTCACATGTGGATGGTCGGATAAAAATTTTCCTAGATTAACATTTTTTTTCTTAAGTAAATTTAATAAAATATGTGGATTTCCTAGCCCACCACAGCAAAATATTATATCATGATTGATGTAAATTTTTTTTTCTAACTTTTTGACATTTCTAATAATTACACTTTGCACACGATCTTTTTTAAAATTTAATTTAAATGGGGAATGTCCCTTAAAAACACTTATTTTTTTATTTTCTTTAATTTTCAAATACTCATAAATATTTCTAAAATTTGCTCTCTCCGAATATCGGTAAATAGCATTTGATTTTTTTTTAAACTTTGTAATTAAGGAAAAAGTTGTTTTTAATTTTTTAGATAATAAGTCAGAATAAATTTTTAACTCCTTATATTTGATGTACCATTTGTGGCTTTCAAATTCATCTTTACTTATTAGATAAATTTTACTGTGCCAGAGAACACCATTACCTCCGATTTCATTACTGAAAACAGGTGTGTAATACCACGGGCTATTTTCTATAAAAGGACAATAAAAATGATTTGCTCGTTCAGGTTTATCATTGCTAGCTCTATCGATTAATGCAATTTTGAAACCTTTTTTGGCCAATTCGTCTGACAAAATAGATCCTGCTGGTCCTGATCCAATTACAGCAAAATCAAATTTCATTTAATGGTAATTTTTATATTTAATTTACTTAAATTTACTAAAAATTTATTTTAAATAATTTTATTAAACATGTAAAATAAATTTTTATTAAGCAAATATCGAAACTAATAAAAAAATTTTATTATTCAAGTTTCAATTTTTACTTCATCAATTTAGAAAATTTAAAAATTGTTTGACTCAATTATTAATTCTAACAATCGAAAAGATACTTTTACAATATGAAATTTAGTTTATGATGTATAATCATAAATTTTTATGTTGTCCAAAAAAAAAACTTTTTTTTCAATCATCACTGTAGTGAGGAATGGTGAAAATACAATTGAGAAAACAATAAAAAGTGTTGCAAATCAAACATTCAAAGAATTTGAACACATTTTAATAGATGGCAAATCAACAGATAAAACGCTTGATAAAGTAAAAAAATATAAAAAAAATCTTTCCAAAATTGTAAGTGAAAAAGACAAAGGAATATATGATGCGTTTAATAAGGGTATGAAGCTAAGTAGTGGAGAATTTATTTGCATTGTAAACTGTGGTGATACTTTAAGAAAAAATGATCTAAAAATAATTTATAAATATATATCAAGATACAGTGATAAAGATTTTATATTTGGTAGTGTTAAAAAGCATTGGGGAGTAGTCCATGGATACAAACCTGAAAAAATTTTTTATAGTTGGGGGTTTTACTCAAGTCATTCTACAGGTTTTTTTATAAGAAAATCATCAGCAAAAAAAGTAGGATTATATAATTTGAAATATAAATATCATGCTGATTATGATTATTTTTATAGGGCAATAGTAAAAAAGAAGCTTAAAGGAATAAGTACAAAGAAAAATGAGATAGTAGGAGATTTTGAAAGAGGAGGTTTTTCAAGTAAATCACCATATAAAAAAATGTTTTTAGAAGAATTGAAAATAAGGTTCGACAATGGACAAAATTTAATTTTAATTGGTTTGATAGCTGTATATAAAATATTTAAAAACTTTAAAAGTTTTATGAAATGAAAGTATTAATAACAGTTTGTGCAGGTTTTATAGGATTTCATTTATCTGAAAAACTATTAAGAAATAAAATTTTAAGATTGTAAGAATAGATAATTTAAATTCTTATCACTCAGTAAAATTGAAAAAATCGAGATTGAATATACTTAAAAAAAATTAAAATAGAAGAGATCAAGAATGGTTATAATAGCAAAAGTATATTTTTTTCACTATTTAAATTGAAATTTGAATATTTTTTGACAAATTTTTGGATAGCTTTAAATAAAAGAACATAAAGATATTGTCCTTTAGAAATTTATGAAATAGTTATATTTAAGAATATGGAAATTGTTATTATCACTGGCTCATGTGGATTAGTAGGTTCAGAAGCTGTGAAATTTTTTTTAAAAAAAAATTACTTAGTTATTGGAATAGACAATAATAAAAGGAAATTTTTCTTTGGTAAAGATGGAGATACTTCTTGGATTAAAAAGATACTAATTTCTGAAAACCAAAATTATATTCATTACAATATAGATATTACAAATAAAACAAAGATAAAAAAAGTTTTTCAGAAATTTAAAAAAAAAATTAAACTTATTATTCATGCGGCAGCTCAACCTTCTCACGATTGGGCCATTACAAATCCTGAATTAGATTTTGAAATTAATTCTATCGCAACTTTAAATTTATTATTGAACTTTAAAAATTATTGCCCGGAAGCAAGTTTTGTATATTTATCTACGAACAAAGTTTATGGAGACAATCCTAATAAAATAAATTTAATTGAAAGTAAGTATAGATTTACACCTAAAAGTAGTAAATTTAAAAAAGGTTTTGATGAAAATTTAAATTTAGATAACTGTGTTCATAGTTTTTTTGGCACATCAAAACTTTCAGCAGATATAATGGTCCAGGAATTTGGAAAAAATTTAGGCTTAAACACGGTATGTTTTAGAGCAGGATGCATAACTGGCTCTAACCATTCAGGTGCAAAATTGCATGGATTTTTATCTTACTTGGTCAAAAAATCTATTAGAGAAAAAAGTTATCAAATTATAGGTTATAAAGGAAAACAAGTTAGAGACAACATTCATATCTACGATTTAGTAAATTGTATTTGGCATTATTTTAAGAAACCAAAAAAAGGTGTAGTATATAATATTGGAGGTGGTCTAGACTCCAATTGTTCAATTCTTGAAGCTCTAAACTATATTGAAAAAAAAATTTCCATCAAAATTAAAAAAAATTTTGTTACAAAACCAAGAACTGGAGACCACATGTGGTATATTTCAGATACTTCAAAATTTATGAGTGATTACAAAAGCTGGAAAATAGAATTTAATTTAAAAAAAATTTTAGATGACTTGATTAAAAAAGAACTAAACTAAAAAAAAATGAAAGAAATTGCAACAAAGAAATATGAAATAACAGCTGATTTTCAAAGAGGTTGATTTTCAAGTAGATCTCTATGTAGAAAAATATTTATAGAGGAATTGTTAATCAGGTATAGTAATAAACAGAATGTTATTTAAATTTTATTTATTGCCTTATATAAAATTATTAAATGAAAATTTTAGTTACTGGTTGCGTAGGTTTTATTGGATTCCATTTATGTGAAAGTTTATTAAATAATAAAAATATTGAGGTTTTAGGAGTAGACAATTTAAATTCTTATTACTCAATAAGACTTAAAAAATTAAGATTAAGTTTATTAAAAAAAAAAAAAAAATTTAAATTTTATAAAATTGATATTTCAAATTGTTCAAAATTAAAAAAAATATTTAAAAAAAATAAATTCGATATTGTTATAAATTTAGCCGCACAGGCAGGGGTAAGGTATTCAATTATAAATCCAATCGAATATGTGTCATCTAACATTCTAGGATTCTCTAATATATTAGACTTATCAAAAAAATATAAAATCCAAAAATTATTTTATGCTTCTTCAAGTTCTGTTTATGGAGATCAAAAAGGTTTCCCAATTAAAGAAAACAGAAAGTTATTTCCAAAAAATATGTATTCATTATCAAAAAAAAATAATGAAGAAATTGCAGAAATCTATTCAGACCATTATGGAATAAAAACTGTAGGACTTAGATTTTTTACAGTTTACGGTGAGTGGGGTAGACCAGATATGCTAATGTTAAAATATATGATGGCAAAAATGAATGATAAAGTTTTTATAATTAATAATAAAGGTAATCATTATAGAGATTTTACCTATATTGGTGATGTGATAAAAATTTTAATTAAGTTAATTTTTTCAAAAATGAAAAAAAAACATGAGGTATTTAATATTTGTTCAAATAATCCAATGAGTGTAAAATTTGTTTTAAATCGAATAAATGAATTGTTTGGAAAGCCAAAAATAAAATTTAAAAAAAAATTAAAAATTGAAGTATATAAAACTCATGGAGATAATACTAAAATAAAAAAAATTACAGGATTTAAAAAATTTACTGATATTGAAACTGGTTTGCTGCAATTAGTAAATTGGTCTAAAAAACATTTAAAAAAAATATAATATTTTTTTAATATGATGAAAAAAAAAATATTTTATTGGTCACCCTGCCTTAATCCAGTGGGTACTGTTAAATCTACATTAAATTCTGCTTCTTCATTGATAAAATATAATCAAGATGAATATGATGTGTATTTAATTAATGCATGTGGAGAATGGGATCAATATTTTGAGTTTATAAACTCTAATAATATTAAATTAATAAATTTTAAGTTCAAATATTTTAAATATTTACCTAAAAGAGGTTATGTTCAAAGTCGTTTTTCTTATGTCTTAATTTTTATCTTATCATTTTTTCCTTTAATCAAATTAATAAAAAAATATAAACCAGATTTTATTATAAATCATTTAATAACCTCATTACCTTTAACTTTATTGTTTTTATTCAAATTTGACTCAAAATTTATTTTAAGAATTTCTGGTTTTCCAAAACTCAATATAGTAAGAAAAAATTTTTGGAAATATGTATCTTCCAAGCTCTATTGTATCACGTCACCATCAGAGGAACTAAAGAAAAATTTAATTAAATTAAATATATTTCAGAAAAAAAAAATATATTTTTTACCAGATGCAATTATCAATATTAGTAATTTTATTAAGAAAAAAAATGAAAAGTTAATTGATTTTGAAAATACAAAAAATAAAAAAATTATCTTTTCTGCAGGTAGATTTACCAAACAGAAGAATTTTTCATATTTAATCAATGAATTTTCAGACTTTTGTTTAAAGAATGATGACTTTATTCTTTATATCCTAGGGGATGGTGAAGAGATGAATTTGCTCAGAGAAAAAATAAAAGAAAAAAAAATGTATGATAAGATTATTTTAAAAGGATATGTTGATAATGTTTACAAGTTTTTTAAGCATGGTGACTTGTTTGTATTAAGTTCAAAATGGGAAGAAGTTGGTTTTGTTATTGTAGAAGCAGCGATATCAAATTTGTTTGTTATTTCTAGTGATTGTCCAAATGGGCCATCAGAATTTCTTAATTATGGTAACAACGGTATTTTATTTAAAAATAATAAATCAGGAGAATTAAGCAAAGCATTAACAAATTTTATTAATCTAAATGAAAAAAAAAAAATGAAAGTAAAATTAAAAAAAAATGCAAAAAAATATACAATGTTTAAACATTTTAAAGTTTTAAATAAAATTTTATATTATTAAATTTGAACTTTTTTAATAAGTTCTAAATATTTCTTTAGATTTAAATTATAATTAAATCTATTTAACTTAACGTAGCCATGATTAACTAGCTTAATTAAATTTTTTTTATTTTTATTATAATAAAGAATCTTATTTGCCAACTCTTTAAAATTTCCTACTTTAAAAAGCAAACCTGCTTTGCCATTTAAAAGTATCTCTTTGGGACCAGTTGGACAATCACTAGAAATTATAAATTTTTTTAAAACTTGTGCTTCAAGAAGAACATTAGGCAATCCTTCATATTTCGAAGAAAGAATTAAAATTTCTGCTTGCTTAATCACTGGATATGGGTTTTCAGCAAACTTTATTAACTTAATTTTTCTGTTTAATTTATTTTTACCAATAAAGTTTGAAAGTTTGTTTTTATATGTACCCGAACCTACTAAAAGTGCTTCAAAATCTATTTCATTTTTTATTAAATTTAAAGCTTTTAAAAAAGTCATCTGATCTTTCTGATCAACAAATCTTCCTATGTTAA
>Ga0181607_10000319_pt1 | contig 40603 bp, 32 predicted proteins | sample 041ome_9_FD_132420 | JGI IMG/M metagenome (GOLD analysis project Ga0181607, IMG submission 132420) | Coastal salt marsh microbial communities from the Groves Creek Marsh, Skidaway Island, Georgia - 041413US metaG (megahit assembly) | ecosystem: Environmental > Aquatic > Marine > Intertidal zone...
ACCTCGAACACCACGCCACGCGGGAGCCATCGCGAACCATGGACCAGAGCAACAACGAGCCCACAACAGCCAGCCGTCCTCTCACTGACTACGAGGCCCTGCAGGTTCGGCAGATCGCTGAATGGAAGAGCACATCTCCCAGCCGGCTCTCAGAGCTTGTCGACCTCGCCACCGCCCCACTGACCTGGGTTGTCGGCCACTTTATCCCCAAGGGTGTTGTGACCAAGCTTGTCACCTCCATGGAATCGATCGCGGAAAAAGCAGATTCTCAGCAAGAGGTGATGGAAGCTGCCAACGCCAGCGATGTGCTCGACCTGAAGAATCGGTCGCTCGAGGAGTGTGACCGACTGGCCAGCCGATTCAGCGCCCGTGCCGAACGGTTTGCGGTTGTGGAATCGACAGCAGCTGGTCTCGGCGGCCCGTTGTTTCATATCCCACAGCAGCTGATCGCCTCGCTGCGATCAATCATGCGGATTGGGCACTGCTACGGCTATCCACTCACACGACCTGTCGACCGCCTGGTGGTTATCGACATCCTCGAGATCGCCATGGTCCAGCAGCCGCCAGAGCGACAGGCGGTGCTACGAGATCTGTTTGAGGCTGCGGCAGCTCGTGAGTCGTCGCTGGAAGGCGAGGCCGACCTGATCGCTCGCACCAGCCGCAACATGATCGCGGAGGAGGCCCTCGACCTGGTGCCAGTCGTGGGCCCGGCAGTGAGTTTTCTTTTCGACTGCACGTTCATGCAGTCGGTCGACCAGACGGCTCATCGCGTCTTCCAGGAGCGCTGGCTGCGTCACAACGGGCTGGTCACGGCCATTCCGCCCGCCGAGGGCGTCTATCGCCGCAGCAGCCTGCAGGAGTTCGGGCTCGCTCTCGGGCAGCTGCTCTACACCAGCGGAGCGGTTGTGGGCTTCACCGCGACGTTCCCAGGAGCGTTCGTTCAGAAGCTGGTTGGTCGACGGAAGTCTCCCGTGAGCCTTGGCTGTCGCCACGGCACTGACCGAGCGGTGGGAGATGCCCGACATTTCATCGCCGGTGTGAAGAACTCCTATGAGGAGAACGTCGAAGATCTTGCAGCCCCAGCGGCGACTTAGTCTTTCTGTAAGGGGCTAAAAATCCCGTTTTCATTTATTTGCAACTGTCCTCAGGCGGTACTAGAGTCGAAGAGACGGTATTGCCTTCCCGTTTTGCCTGTTTTGCCAAGGAAGCCTTTGAGATGAACGAAGAAACCAAACCAGAGACGGCTCCTGAGGCTGCCCCCGAAGCTGCCGCCGCCCCAGAGGCCCAAGCCGCTGCTGCCGAAGCCGCAGCCACGGATGCCCACGCTTCCTCCGATCCACTCTCTGCAGTGGCTGATGCAATGCAGTCAGCTGCATCGAGCGTTACCGAGGGTGCTTCGGCCGCTAAGGACGCTGCCGCGAAGGCCTTGCCTTCGGTCGGCCTGTTTGCCAATCGGCTGGTCTACACCACCTGCTACACGGTGTCGTACGGCGTCGTGTTCCCGTTGGCGTTGGTCGCGCTCTCGGTGCCTCAGAACAATCCGCTTGTGCATGGGCTCGTCGATGGCTCCCGGGCCGCACGCGGCAAGGTCGACGAGATTCTCGGCGGGCAGACTGATGCCGCGGAGGCTCCTGCCTCCTGATCGCGGCCGGCACGACCTGACCGACACGCTCGCATGCCGATACACCGCCTGCCTGGGTCGCCTCGGCAGTGCTTCCTTGGCGGTGCTTCCTCGGCGGTGCCGGTGACTCACCGAAAGAAATACTTCCAGCACGTCACGCATCATCAGGTGCGTGGCGTGCTGTTGCGTTTGAGGTGTGCAAGCATTGGCGAAGAAGACGCTTCTCCGGCACACGTCGACCATGTTGCTTCCAACTGTTCCCGCTGCTGCACAAAGGCAGCCGCCGCGGTAGCTGCCGAACGGATGTCGGTGAGCAGGGGTGTCACGAGCTGAGCCTGCTGAAGGGACTCCGCGAGCGAGTCGATGTCACGCCCAATGCGACGCGTTCCCCAGCTCACTGCTGCCTGCTTCAACAGCAGTCCCCAGAGCACCAGCCAGACGAGGGCTTCGAGAAGCAGCCCACCACGGGCCTCCCCAAGCCAGAGCCGGCCGTGAAAGAAATCCCATGCAGCACGGGCCAGCACAGCAACCAGGACCGCATCGAAGAGCACTTCACTGGCCAACTGCAGCCAGCGATCCGCAGCCCGCTCCCGGCAGCGTGAAGCAATCTGCTTGATGCCTGCTGTCAGCCAACGCTGTCCCCTTTCGAGCGATTCCGCCACCGGACCGTCTCTGTTGTCTGAGGCCGGCCGAGCCGCCTGAATGAGAGGCGTCTGGATCGCCGCTCGTCGGGCAAGGCCGGCCAGCACGCTCCGAGACTGTTCTACCTCAGCATCGTCGAGGCCCAACGCCTCTTCCAGGCGATCGTGTGATCCACCAGCCGAATCACTCGAGGCCACCGTCAGCGACGGCACCTGGCCTGCAAGGGCGCGGCCGACGATCCCAGAGAGCTGCCTCCGAGATCGTGGCAGCCAGCTGGCCACAGTCGCCACAAACTGTAAGAACCAGCCAAAACAGCCGGCGTGCCACTGCTGCTGCAGCTCATTGGCGACGAGATGCCGCCAGCCAACGCGAGCCTGCGTCACCTGTCGGGCGATGCCATCCGCCACGAGTGTCTCGAGGCGTTGCGTTTCACGGTCGACCCCAGCCCGGAGTTCCTGCACGGCTTCCCGCACGGGCTCGAGATGCTCACGGCTCCGATCAAGAAACCAGCCGGCCAGTTCAAGTCCGCCGTTGCGTCGGATGCGGCCCGCTTCCCGCGAGGCAAGTTCATGGGCAATGGCCGTCTGCAGTTCGGCAAAGCCCTCATCCACTGGCTCGCCGCCGGTCAGCTGGCGAAACGCCTCGAGACCATCGACTCGATAGATCGTGGGCACTGCAAAGCCCTGCTGCTGCAGATCGCGAGTCCAGTCATCGCGAATGTCAGGATCTCGTGAGGCATGGGTCTGCACAAACAGCAGGGGGCGACCCGGTGCAAACGCGAGCAGCTCAGTCGCCACGCTGAAGGAGCGGTATTTCTGAGCCGTCGAAACGACCAGCAGCACATCGCAGCGGGGCAGGATCTGCTCGAGCCGGTCCCGGTTTCCCACACGGCCACGGTGTCGATCCTCGCTGGCTTTCGCCGCCTCAGGGCTCGGTTCGCGAGGCCCCGACTCTTGAAGACCGGTATCGATGGCGGGCTGTGTGTCTGGGTCCGGGCAGTCGATCAACACGATGTCGGCTACCGCCTCCGCCTTGGTTCGTACCACCGACGCACCGATCTCATTGACCGGAAACCAGGTCAGGTCGGCCTCGTCAGCAGCCACCACAACCGGATGGATCGTCGTCGGCCTGGCAATGTCACTCGCCTCGGTAACGTCGCGGCCGGCCAAGGCGTTGACGAGTGTGCTCTTGCCGGTGCCCGTTCCACCAAGCACTCCCACCACCAAGGGGCGGCCAAGCTCGGCAACAGACACAGCCAGCCGAGATGCCACCTCTGGCCACAGCCCTGCGATCTCATCAGCCGGTGCCCAGCCAGGAAAGGACCCTGCCCAGCCGCCGAGCTGATCCACAAACCGGGCAAACTGCTGGTCCGCAGCTGCGTACGGTGGCAACGGACCTGAGGCATCTGGCTGAGCCGTACTCATGCTGCCTCTCCTCGCGTGAGATCCGCCATCAGTTCATCAACCAGCCGTCGAGCCTCCGCGATCTCCCGCCGCTGCCCAACCTCGGCCCGTGCTTCCAGCACAGCAAAGGCATCGCCGATTACCACCTCATGAATCATCCTGCCCAGCAGGTCACCACGTTCTGCTGCCCAGCCGGCGAAGAGCCGCTCAAGCAACGGCTTGATACCGGCAGCCGTGGCCTCGATCGCCGTCTCTCCGGCGAGTGACGCCGCCGCGCCAACCACCACATCACCCAGGTTGTGCACAAACACCGACAGTCCACCTGCGGCGGCAGCGGCAGGTGGCACCACCGCAGCTCCCGCGAGACCGAGCCCCACCGTGACAGCGGGGCGAGCAACGGCACCAACGTTTAGGGCCGTGAGAATGAGCCGAACTGTTCCAGGATTCGCCTGCTCAAAGCGGTCGAGTTCTTCCCGTACAAACAGGCTGTAGTCGCGAGAGATCAGTGGCATCACGGCATGCCGACGGGCGAGTTCATCAAACCAGGCTTGGCGATCGCCATCGGTCAACACCGGCCGCAGAACGGTCTCCAGCTGAGGCTGCTCGCGAGTCACCTGGTCCAGCCGATCGAGGAAATCCCCTAAGGCTGCCTTCAGCGCAGACAGCTCTTCCGCAGCATGATCTGCCTGCCGCTGAGCCTGATCTACCAGCAGGCCTATCCGTCGCCCCGCCCAGCCAAGCCCGCGGCCAGCCACGCGGTAGACACGACTCACCGTCAGGTCAAAGCCTGATCGCTTCGGCTCCAGCCAGGCCCAGACCTCGTTCCAGACCAGCTCCCGCGGCGCGGGAGGCAGGTCAATGGTCACTCGCACGCGGGTCGAAAGGAGACCACACGCTTCCTGCCAGGCAGCAGCCGTATGCTCGAGTCGGTTGAGCCAGGCTGGCACTCCACGCCTCGGATCCACAACCACCGCCAGCGCTCCGAGCATCGCGTCTCGCTTCAACGCGAGGTAGTCCTTCGCCGCCAGCCGCTCCACAAGATCAGTCCCACTCAGCGGAACGATGTCTTCTCCTGCAGACGCGTCGGCATCCTCCGACTGCCGATCGATCACGTCGCTGACTTCAAAGAAGACCGGCTCCCCGCAAGCAGCTGCATCGCGGTCCCAAGGCACCGCAAACACCGCATCGGGGCGGACTTCAGTCCCTGCTGTGAAGCCATTGAGCCAGCCAGCGAGCCGTGATCGCTGCTGTGGCCACTCGATCATGTTGAAGATGACGATCACCGTCTTGCCAGCGCGGGCGGCCTCGCTGAAGAAGTCTCGGACCGCAGCGTCGTTGTACTTCTGCTGAGTCAGCACCGCGATCAGCAGGTCGGCGGCGTTGCGGACGAGTTCGGCCCGAGCCCAGTTGTCTCGCAGTGTGCCATCGATGTCCGGCGTGTCGAGCAGTGCCAGCCAGGCTGGCTGCATTCCCGTGGTCTCTGGCCGTACGAAGAGCAGGTGCTCGGTGGATTCACTCAGGGCATCGTCGTCGCTGGTCCAGGGCCTGACAGAAAACCCCGGAAAGAGCCTGGCTGCCCCCGCGGTCTTGGCGAGCTCCTGCGGGAGGCTGGCCACTGGATGGCGGGTGCGGGCCGCCTCCAGCACCGACCGCGAGAGCGGGGCGTTGGCGAGTGCATTGGCAATGAGGCTTTTGCCCGTATTGGTGCCCCCACAGATTGCCGCCACGAGTACCGGCTCACCGTCTACCTGTGGTCGCAGTTTCTCAAACAGCTGCCCCCGCCAGGCAGCGTCGACTGCGAGGTCTGCGCCCAGACCATCAGCAGCTGCATCGAGTGACTCCACCGCCGCACAAAGCAACGTCACACGTTCAGCCCAGACGGCGTAGGTGGAAGGGGTCGGATCCATCGCAAGCACCCGTGTGCATTCACGCCGTTTGCCGTTCCCCCACGAACGGCCTACACTCGTCGACACGTTGGGAAGAGGGTCTTCACGGCTGCAAACCGTCGACTACTTTCGCAGAACCGCCGAAGAATTGCGCCCTGAACTTCCCGATTGGGCTTCCTTCCGGCAGTGATCCTCCAGCAGTGATTCTTCGGAAGGGGTCGGCTCCGTAAGACGCACCGTTCTGCCACAACGACTGGCTGGCAGTTTCGTCGGCACACTTCTCGGTAACGAACTCCTCGCGTGGAAACCAGCCTCGATGCTCGAGCGACGTCCCGTTTTTCCCGGTGTCATTGAAATGAACTACCAGGTGGGGTGGCGGATCGGCTGCAACGTCTACCTCGTCTACGACGACAACGCCTGGGCCCTGGTCGATATCGGCTATTCCGAGACTGTGGATGAGATCATCGAGATGATCCGCCAGCTCGACTTCCCGCTCGCGCAGTGCAAAGCCCTGATCGCCACCCACGCCGACGTCGACCACATCCAGGGCCTCGCCCGGGCGAAGTCGATCCTGAAATGCCCCGTGGTGGCCCATCCCAAGGCTGTGGCGTCGCTGGAGAGTGGTGACCGCATCAAGACATTTGCGGAGATCACAGCCCAAGACATCCATCTCGAGATGCCGCCAGTGAAGGTCGACAGCACGATTGAGAATGGTGACACGTTTGAGATTGGCAGCCTCAAGCTCGAGGTCTGGCATACCCCGGGCCACACCGACAGCCAGCTCGCATTTCGTCTCGGCAACCTCCTCTTATCGGGTGACAACATTTATCGCGATGGCTCCGTCGGTGCGATCGACGCCCACCATGGCAGCGACATCCCCGATTTCGTGAACTCGCTCACCAGGATTCGTGAGAGCGACGTCGCGTGGCTGCTGCCAAGCCATGGCCCGATCTTCCGAAAAGACAACAGCCTGCTCGATCAGACGATCCAACGGCTGCGGGGCTATCTGACGCTTGCTGACTTCGGCACGTGTGCCCCTGACTGGCCCCTGCTGAAAGAATGGGACCAGGAACTCGCAGCAGGCGAACTCCCCTCGGCGAACTGAGTCCTGATCGCCCGGTCGTCACTCCCCGTGTCCAAGGACGCTTCCTAACGGTTTTTCCGACGATGCTGAAAAGACCGTAAAGGCCGGTCCTGCCGATTGACGATGTGGTAACGGGCGGAATCGGCTTCGACACCGGTCGAGGACCGTCGCCGTTAGACAGGGGGGAAAACCGATGACCATTCGGAAAATCGTTGCGGCCTCTGCGCTGATGCTCGGCGCGGTTGCCTGGAGTGGGCAGTCTGCTGAGGCTCAGGGCTTCGGTGGCACACAGGCCTATGGCAAACAGTGGGCCAACTCGTATTCCAGCCACGACTGGAATCGCTTCTACCACTATCCATACGTCTTCTATCCGCAGAACTTTTACAGCGACGAATACCTGCGGTCAGCTGACGACCTCTACCATCGCTATCCGCAGGAGATGCGAGTACCGGTCTACAACCGCAGCTGGCAGAACTATTTCCCCAAGTCGAGGCGGTACCACCACGGTCACCACTTCATCCTGGACCAGTTCTAGACAGACGAGCATCCTGCCTCCTCAGGCAGTCGCACAGTGGCTGTGAGAATCGATGCAGCGGTGGCGACCTCACTGAGGTCGATCCATTCATCAACGGTGTGGGCCTGCGCAATACTGCCTGGCCCGAACACCACGCTCGGCACGTCCGCCACAGCATAGATACTTGCGTTCGTGCCATAGCGTGCGGCCAGCACGTCGGCCTGATGACCGCAGCCTGCGGCCGCATCGCGGAGCATGGTGGCCGTCTGGCCGCTCGTTTCTTCCGGAAGCCCGGAACTGGAGAGGAATGGCGACTCGTGCGTGATCGCTGTGTCGGCCTGCTCGCCGACCGCAGCGGCAACACGATCGATGACTTCCTGGCGAGCCGCTTCTGCTGACTCTCCTGGCAAAAGCCGGCGATCAATCTCCAACACCACGCGATCAGGCACGAGGTTCACGCCGGTGCCTCCCTGAATGGTACCGATGCTCAGCGTCGGTGGACCGCAGGGATGGTCAGGTGAGCGGCCCCTCAGCTCAAGAGCCAGCGTCTCGATCGCCAGCACCGCTCGGGCCGCCGGGTAAATCGCGTTGGCTCCCTGCTCAGGGAAGGCGCTGTGACAGGCTCGGCCGTGGGCGATCATCCGCCATCGCACCGCACCTTTGTGCGTCGCCACGAGATGGAGCCCTGTCGGCTCGGCGACCACAGCCGCCTGCGGCTTCACCGCAAGCAGCTCTGCCGCCGGCCGGTCAGCCGAGGCACATGACGCCAGTGGCACCTGCCAAAGCCGCGCGAGCGCCTTCGCTCCTGAAAAGCCGAACTCCTCGTTGACAGTCGCAGCAAACACGATTCGGAGGCGACGAGACGGTTCCCGGCGGAGCCGCTCTAGCGCCACGAGCATGGCTGCCATGCCCCCCTTCACATCACAGGCCCCGCGGCCGAAGAGCCGGCCATCACGGATCACAGGCGTGAAGGCAGCGATCGTCATCCCGTCGACAGGAACCGTGTCTTGGTGGGCATCCCAGAGGATCGTGGGGCTGTTTGGCTCCGTCGCCTCAAGCACCGCCAGCACATTGTCCCGGCCGGGCGCCACATTCTGTCGAGCCCAGGGGAGGCCCGCGGCGGAAAAACGCTGCACGAGATACTCACTCACCCGGCCTTCGAGATACTCCGGCCCCGAGACGGTGCGTCCCATCGGGTTCACGCTCGGCCGCCGCACCAGATCGGCAAGGGTGGCCATGTGATCGATCATCTCGAATCCTCTCGATGGCCCTTGGGCCGGTGGCAGGCGATGCCTGCTGGGGGCTGACTGCCGCCTCGCACATGCCAAGCGGACTCCTCGGTTGTACACCGCAGCCGCGATCCCGGCTGACGTCTCGCCCCCTGAGCCTCTGGACGGTATAACCAGTGGAGACTTTGTGACTTTTTTCACGAAGTCGGCTGTCGCCGCGGTTTTTTGCAGAAGACGCCGTCCGAAAGGCCCTGCGGAGGGATCTCGGCGGCCTGAGATCGCTCGGAGCATGTGATGAATCCGATTCTGCCTGTGATTCTGTTCGTGGTCATTGCTGCCGCTGTGTCGGTCGGCTTGGTCGTGGCAGCACAGCTGATTGGCCCACGACGGTCCACACCGGTGAAGGCAATGCCGTACGAGAGCGGCATGGACCCGGTCCATGACACGCGTCGCCGGTTTGACGTGCGATTCCACCTCGTGGCGATCACCTTCCTCGTGTTTGACGTTGAACTGCTCTTCCTCTACCCGTGGGCTGTGGCGAGCCGATCTCCAGCCGGGATCGATGCCGCCGTGGCGGAAGGCAGTGTTGGTGGCCGAGGAATTGTCTTCGCCGGAGCCATGCTGTTTCTGGCGCTCGTGGTAGCAGGCTTTGCCTACGACTGGAAAAAGGGGGTCTTCCGATGGCGATGACAACGCCACAGCCTCTCACGGCGATGCCGCAGGCAGCGATGCCAAAGACTGCCTCGCAGCTCGACGCTCGGCTTGAGCTTCCCGAGAACGTGATGATCAGCCGGCTCGACGAACTGGCGAACTGGTGCCGTAAAAACAGCCTCTGGCCGATGCCGTTTGCCACGGCATGCTGCGGCATTGAGCTGATGGCGACCGGCGCCGCCAAGCATGACCTCGCTCGCTTTGGTGCAGAGGTGTTCCGCTTTAGTCCACGGCAGTGCGATCTGATGATCGTTGCTGGACGTGTGGTGATGAAGATGCTCCCAGTGCTCCAGCGGATCTGGCTGCAGATGAGCGAGCCGAAATGGTGCATCTCGATGGGTGCCTGTGCCAGCACCGGCGGAGTCTTTGACACGTATGCCGTCGTGCAGGGCATCGACCGCTTCATTCCGGTCGACATGTATGTGCCCGGCTGCCCACCGCGTCCTGAACAGCTGATTCAGGCCATCATCGACCTCCAGGACAAGATCCAGGTGGAGGGCACGATCACAGGCCGAGAGTTCGACACCGCTGCCCGCCAGCTTCGCAAACGGGCTCTGACGGAGTCGGGCGACCCACTCACCCTGGATGCCTCCCGCAACCCGGTTGTGCAGCGTCAGCTAGCAGCCGAACGCAACGCGACAACCGCCGCGACTCGTTGATGTCGCAGTTCGACAGCCCCACACACGCCGCCGATTCGTCCCCGCCCGCTTCGCCAACTCCGCATTAATCAGCATGTCCGCCGATCCTGACACGCCCTCCGAGTCGACGACCACCTCCGTGAATGACGCCGGCTTTCAGGCCCTTGTGGCACGCTTCAACGGGCTTGAGGCGTCTATTTTCCGAGGTCAGCAGCGGGTCGTCGTGCCGCAGGAGTCGCTGCTCGAGGTGATGCAGCTGCTGAAAGCCAACGGCTTTGATCTCCTCGTTGATGTCAGCTGCGTTGACTACCTTGAGTACCGTGGAGCGACCAGCCGCTACGGCGTCGTCTACCTGCTGGCCAACACCCGCAGCAACGAACGGCTGACGGTTCGCTGCTTTGTGGACGATCCCGAGCCAACAGTGCCGAGCATGGTGCCCCTCTGGCCGGGAGCGAACTGGCTGGAGCGGGAAGTCTGGGATCTGTTCGGCATCCGTTTCGTAGGCCACCCCGATCTCCGCCGGCTGGTGATGCCCGAAGAGTTCACTGCCCATCCGCTGCGGAAGGACTACCCACTCCAGGGCCGCGGCGAACGCCACAACTTCCCGGTGATCTCTCGCGACCAGAGCTGACGCTAGCTGTTCCTCTGCCACTGCCCTTTTCCTTTGCCATCGCCACCTTGCCACTGCTGCTCTGCCATCTGGACACACCTGTAACGACGCCTGACCACAACGCTGCCTCGCTTTCGTACCGCCGCATCACATCGTCTCGTTCGCTTCGCCGACTTCCCACTCACTGACTGACGCAAACGCCATGTCCATCGCCCCTTCGGAACCGCTCTCGCAGCCAGCTGACGCCGCGGCCGCGAGCCGCAGCGAGGACTACCTCTGGACGCTCAACTTCGGCCCTCAGCACCCAGCCACGCACACCACGCTGCGGCTTGTGCTCAAGCTGGAAGGGGAACGTGTCGTCGATGCAATGCCCGAGATGGGCTATCTGCACTCCGGCTTCGAGAAGATCGGCGAGCACCTCACGTTCAACCAGTACGTGACGGTCACCGACCGTATGAACTACATCTCGCCGATGGCCAACAACGTGGCCTGGCACCATGCGGTGGAGAAGCTGCTGGGCATCGAGCTCACCCCCCGCTGCACCTACATCCGCACGATCATCGCGGAGCTCGCTCGGATCAGTGACCACCTCCTCTGCAATGGAGCGGTCGGCCTCGACACCGGTGCCTTCACCTTCTTCCTCTATGGCTTCCAGCAGCGTGAAGTGATCTACGACATCTTCGAGACGCTCTGTGGAGCACGCTTCACCAACAGCTACACGCGTGTCGGCGGTCTCTCACAAGACTTCACCCCACTGGTGATCGAGAAGATCCGCACATTCCTGAAGACCTTCCCCAAGACGCTCAACGACATGGAGCGGCTGCTGACCCGCAACCGCATCTTCGTCGACCGCACGAAGGGCGTCGGCGTGTTGACCAAGGCGGAAGCCACTGCATTTGGAGCGACTGGCCCCGTCGCCCGTGCCAGCGGTGTGACGCGAGACCTGCGAAAAGACGAGCCGTATCTCGCCTACAACGACTTCGACTTCGCGGTGCCCTGTGCGACGACCGGTGACTGCTACGCCCGCTACCTCGTCCGCATGGATGAGATGCGAGAGAGCCTCAGCATCGTTGCCCAGGCGTTGGAAAACCTGCCATCCGGCCCGATCAATGTCGGCATGGACCAGCGGGTCGCCCGGCCAGAGAAGCAGCAGGTCTACTCAACAATCGAAGGCACGATCTCTCACTTTGAGCTGTCGATGAGCAATCACGGCTTCGAAGTGCCTTGCGAAGAGTCGTACGCCGCCATCGAGGCACCCAACGGGGAGCTGGGCTTCTACATCGTCGGTGACGGGAATGAGACCGCCTATCGGGCACGCTGCCGTCCGCCGAGCGTGCTGAACTTTTCCATGTTCCCGCATCTCATCCGAGGCCACACCCTCTCGGATGTCGTCGCCGTGCTTGGCAGCCTCAACATCATCGCCGCGGAGCTTGATCGGTAGTCATCCATGAGCAGCCCTGAACTGAAATGTCTGACGCCCGAGATGGTGGCAGAGATCGAAGCGCTCGCACCGCGGTATCCCGACCGTCGAGCGCTCGTGCTGCCTGCCCTGCATCTCGTGCAGAAGGCCCTGCGGCATGTGCCGCTCGATGCCGTGGTCGATGTCGCCAACGTGCTGGGATACCCGCCGGCTGAGGTGCAAGACACGCTGACTTTCTATCAGTTCTTCCATCAGGAGAAGCCTCACGGAACCGTGCGGGCGTTTGTCTGCCGTTCGGTTTCGTGTGCCCTGCGAGGTGGAGACGATCTGCTGGAGAAGCTCTGCAGCCAGTACGGCATTGAGCCCTACGGGACCACCGACGACGGCTCTGTGACGATCGAGCCGGCGGAGTGTCTCGGTGCCTGCGACTTCGCTCCCTGTGTGCTCGCCAACGACGACCTTCTCAAGAACCTTGACCCCGCGGCAGCTGCAGCAGCGATCGAAGCGGTCAAGGTGCGGGCCGATCAGCGGTCATCAGCAGCAGCGGCTGCCGCTCCCAGAGTGACGGAGGATGCCTGACATGCCACCATTTGAGCCCGTCCTCCTGGAAGCCATTGGCACCCCTGAAAGTCATACGCTCGCGAGCTACCGCTCACGTGGTGGCTACGCGCCTTTTGAGAAGCTGCTCGCGGAAAAGCAGCCCACAGAGGTGATAGAACTGGTCAAGTCTGCAGGGCTGCGAGGCCGTGGCGGGGCCGGCTTTCCAACAGGTGTGAAGTGGGGCTTTCTTCCGAAAGACCACCCAGGGCCGATCTATCTCTGCGTGAATGCAGACGAGAGCGAGCCGGGCACCTTCAACAACCGCATCCTGATGGAAGATGACCCGCATCAGGTGATCGAGGGGACGATGATCTCCTCGTACGCCACGCGGGCCACTACGGCCTACATCTACCTGCGATACGAATACCCACAGGCCTGGGATCGTTTGCAGGCCGCCATCGACGAGGCGTATGCGGCAGGCCTGCTCGGCAAGAACATCAAGGGCTCCGACTTCTCACTCGACATCTACCTGCACCGCGGTGCTGCGGCTTATATCTGCGGGGAGGAAACTGGGCTGATCGAGAGCATCGAGGGCAAGCGGGCCTGGCCACGAATCAAGCCACCCTTCCCTGCCATCGAAGGTGTCTTCCGCAAGCCAACCGTCGTCAACAACGTCGAGACGATGGCCTGTGTTTCTCAGATTGCTCGCCGGGGCCCCGAGTGGTTCCGATCGATTGGCGTGCCTGCCGATCCCGAGAATCCGCGAGATCCTGGAAGCTACGGCCCGAAGCTCTACTGCCTCTCGGGCCATGTTGAGAAGCCTGGCTGCTACGAGGCTCCGCTAGGGATCACCCTGCGACAGCTCGTCGATGAGTATGGCGGAGGTGTCTGGAAGGGACGCAAGGCGAAAGCGGCGATTCCTGGTGGCATCTCGATGGGCCTGATGACCGAAGCCGAGTTTGACACCCCGCTCGACTTTAAGGGTCCTGGCACCGTGGGCTGCATGGGCCTAGGGACCGCGGCGGTTGTGGTGATTGATGAGACGGTCAGCATCGTCGATTTCCTCCACAACTCATGCCGTTTCTTTGCCCATGAGTCGTGCGGCCAGTGCACCCCATGCCGTGAGGGCACCAGCTGGAACCTGCGAATCCTCGAGAGGATTCGTGCCGGCAAGGGCCGCCTGAAAGACCTTGAGATTCTGCTGGAGAATGGCAATGCCATGGGCATGATGCCCGGCTCGACCATCTGCGGCCTGGCCGACGGCGCTGCCTGGCCAATCAAGAACGCGATCAACAAGTTCCGCGACGAGTTCGAGGACTACATCAAACGCACCAACCCCGAGGGCTGGATGGTGACCGATCCTGTGCCCGCCCTCCAGATCGTGGGAGCCCACTGATGCCCACCGTCATCGTCGACGGACGTGAAATCGAGATCGGAGCTGACGAGCGACTCAACTGCATTGAGGCGGCGCGGCGTGCGGGAGCTGAGATTCCCCACTACTGCTGGCATCCAGGCCTTTCGGTCGTGGCGAGCTGCCGGATGTGCCTTGTGGAAGTTGGCACTCGTGATGCGGAAACCGGCCAGACATCAATGATCCCCAAGCTGGTGCCTGCCTGTCAGACCCCAGCCAAGGATGGCACGGTGATTGTCACCGAGAGCGAGAAGGTCAAGGACAGCCGGGCACGCGTGGAAGAGGCGTTGCTGATCGACCATCCGATCGACTGCCCGATCTGCGATAAGGCTGGTGAGTGCCTGCTGCAGGACTACCACTTTGAACATGGTCAGCCTGAGCGGCGTGCCGACATCCATGCCTTCACGAGCAAGAAGCGGGATATGGGCCCAACGGTCACGCTCTTCGCGGACCGCTGCATCATGTGCACGCGGTGCGTGCGGTTCACCCGCGAGGTGGCAGGCACCGGCGAACTGATGGTCAACGCTCGTGGCTCGAAGGAAGAGATCGACGTCTTCCCCGGCTATCCGTTGGAAAACAAACTCTCCGGCAACGTCGTCGACCTCTGCCCTGTGGGAGCTCTTGGTGACAAGGACTTCCTCTACCAGCAGCGGGTCTGGTTCCTCAAACGCGAGGCTGGTGTCTGCGGCGGCTGTTCCGCTGGCTGCTCGATCCAGACTGAGCACACCCAAGACACTGTCTATCGACTCAAGCCACGGGAAAACCTGCACGTCAACAAGTGGTGGATCTGCGACGAGGGCCGCTACGGCTGGCATCACCTTCACGATCCCTCACGACTGGTCGAAGCCAAGCGGCGGACCGCTTCCAGCGATGCAGACTCCGTCGAGTGGGCTGACATTGTGACCGGCCTGAAAGCCGACCTCACCACATCCGTCAGCGGCGATGGCCGACTGGCTGTGGCCGTCTCGCCAATGCTGACGGTCGAGGAAGCCTGGATGCTCTGCAGCGTGGCTCGCGAGATCGATCCACAGGCCTTGCTGGCGGTTGGCTATGTACCAACACAGGGTGAAGACGAGAGCTTCCCGGGCGGCTTCACGATCCGCGGCGAGAAGTGTCCGAATCGAGTTGGTGTTGAGCATGTGATTGCCGCATTCGACCCGAGCGTGCCTCGCTGGGAGTCTCTTCTCGAAGTGGTGGAACGCGGCGAGTGCACAGCTGCCTGGATCACGGCTGCCTATCCACCCGCTGGTGGGCGGCCCGCCACCGAGGTTGGCTCCTGGATCGACGAGGCCACGGCAGCCCGCTTCGCCAAACTGCGAGAGCAGTCAGCAGGCTGCCTGATTGTTCAGGACATGTTTGACTCGCCACTGGCGTCGCAGGCGAACTGGCTGCTGCCGTCAGCCGGCTTTGCAGAACGCTCCGGCACCTGGATCAACCACGGACAGTGGGCCCAGTCCTTTGAGCGAGCGATCCGCGCTCCCTCGGGTGTCTGGCCAGAGGGCCGGCTGCTCTGGAACATGCTTGAACGTCGTGGTCTCTACGACCCGAACGTTATCCGTCGTGAGGCCGCCGCCGCCTCGCCTGCCCTGGCCGCTTTGGCTGAAGACCTTCCATCGGTCGGCCTCGATCTCCGTCTCCAGCAACTTGCCACCTCATGATTCCATCTCTCGAAACGATCGCTGCGTTGGTGAAGATCGGGCTGCTTGTCGGCGGCCTGATGACTGCCGCGGCGTATCTCGTGCTCGTCGAACGCTGGATGGCCGCCTGGGTTCAAGACCGCAAGGGTCCCAACCGTGTCGGTATCCCGCTGACGAAGATTCGCCTTTTTGGCCTCGGGCAGCCGCTGGCTGACGGCCTGAAGATCATCCTCAAAGAAGACTACACGCCGAGCCATGTCGACCGGGTGCTCTACAACGCCGCCCCGCTTGTGATCCTGGCGGCATCCCTAGCGATCTTCGCGGCAATTCCATTTGGTAGCGTGCTGCCACCGCTGGGAATCGATGGTCTTCCCGACCCCATACCTTTCCTGGTGGCTCCCGGCTTTAGCGTGGGCATCCTCTGGGTGTTTGCCCTCTCGAGCATCGCGGTCTACGGCGTGCTCCTGGGTGGCTGGGCGAGCAACAACAAGTACGGCTTCTTGGGTGGGCTGCGTTCGAGTGCCCAGTTGGTGGCCTACGAGATTCCCCTTGGGCTCGGCCTCCTGGGCGTGGTCTTAGCCGCGGGCAGTCTCGAACTCGACGTGGTGATGACGCAGCAGGCCAATACTGGCATTTGGTATGCGTTTGCCCAGCCACTGGGCTTCATCGTATTTCTGGTTGCCGCGTTCGCCGAAGCAGCCCGTCTTCCGTTTGACCTCCCTGAGGCTGAGCAGGAACTCGTCGGTGGCTATCACACAGAATATTCCGGCATCAAGCTGCTGCTATTTCTCGTCGCCGAGTTTCTGCACATGGTGACGGCGGCTTTCCTGATCGTGATCCTGTTTCTCGGTGGCTGGCACCTGTGGGGCGTGACCGGCTCGGGAGATGAGATCGGCTGGGGCACGGCACTGATCCGCTTCGGCGTGTTCTCAGGAAAGGTCCTGGCCGTGATCCTGTTCTTCATGCTGGTGCGATGGAGCTGGCCTCGGTTTCGCTTTGACCAGCTGATGAACCTTGCCTGGAAGGTGATGCTGCCGCTCGGTATTGCGAACCTCGTCATCGTTGCCATCGTTGAGGAGTTCCGACCGCAGATGACCGAGGCGATGGGTGCTTCCGCTGCAGGCTGGGTCGCGCTGCTGCTGCCTTGGGCGGTGTTTCTCCTTGGCTGGATCACCGCCGGCGTGCTGACACCATCCGGCACCGACAACCGACCGATTCGAGCTGACATTCTGGAAGACGATGGGCTGTTTGCCGCCGAGCATGCGTTGCTCACAGGCAATGGGCAGGTCACGACCGAGAACGAGCTGTCCAACACCGCCAACGCTGACTCATCATCAGGGAGCGACGCATGAAACCGACCGATCCCTCCGTTCGCTGGATTGAAGAGCGTCCGCTCGGCCTGACGGAGCGACTCTATCTTCCCCTGGTCGTCCAGGGGCTGACCACGACGGCTCGCCACCTCGTCAGCAAGAAGGTCACGGTCAGTTTCCCTGAGGAACGGCCCACCATTGGTAATCCACTGATCTACCGCGGCGTGCATCGGCTCAACCGCGATGACGATGGTCGCGTCAAGTGCGTGGCCTGCTTCCTCTGCGCAACCGCCTGCCCAGCACACTGCATCGACATTGTGGCCACCGAGAGCCCCTGGCCTGACCGCGAGAAGTATCCCGAGAGCTTTCAGATCGATGAGCTCCGCTGCATCTTCTGCGGCATGTGTGAGGAAGCCTGTCCGGTGGATGCCGTTGAGCTCACCAGCCTGCTCGACCTGACTGGAAAGAGCCGCGAAGAGATGATCTTCGACAAGGAAAAACTACTAAGCGTCTACGACATGACGAAGGATGCCGAACCGATGAAGTCGAAGAGTCTGGGAGGCACGCTGTAATGCTTCCGTCTGTCTTCGCCACTCAGCTGATGGCCGAGGCTGGCTCTGTCGCCGGACGCCCCGGGCTGCTGATGGCCGTTGCAGTGACCACAGCTGCCGCCAGCCTCTGGCTGCTCTTGCCCAAAGGCCTTGAGCACAAACTCACCCGGCCGGCAGGGTTTATCCTCGGTGCTGTCGCTCTCGCAGCGTTTGCCCTTGCGGGTCGCCGGCTCGGCAGCATCGGCGAAGAGGCTGTCTTTGCCCTGGTTGCTCTGGTGGCCGTCGTCTCGGCGACAGCCACGATCGTGACCCGATCACCGGTCTACGCCGCAATCTGGTTTGCGATGACGCTCGCAGGCGTCTCTGGCGTGCTCCTGATCCTGGGCGCACAGTTTCTCGGCGTGGCGACAATCGTCGTCTACGCCGGTGCCATCCTCGTGATGTTTCTGTTTGTGCTTATGCTGGCCCAGCCCTCTGGCCTGGCCTCCTATGACCGAGTCTCCAGTGAGCCGATGCTCTCCGCCATCGCTGGTGCTGTCTTGGTGGGGCTGCTGACGATCTCAATCGGCCGTCTGTCCGCACCAGTGCCCGCAGACGATGTGGAGGCTGCTGCCACGGCAGAATCAGATGCTCCCGCCGATTCTGTGACTGCGGTCGTCCCGGACCCACTGTTTGAGAATCATGTTGCCCGCCTCGGCGGTGAGCTGTTTGGCCGCCACCTGATTGCGGTGGAAGCCGCTGGCGTGCTGCTATTTGTCGCCCTCGTCGGTGCGATTGCGGTCGTCACCCGAGGTGAGGCGGCTGCCCTCGCCGAAGGGAGGCCCACACGATGACGCCTGTCACCCACCCCATGTCGGTCACCTCGACTTCTCTTGTATCAGCCTCTGCCGGTCTCAGGCGACGGATCTGGCCAGCGGTAGCGGGGTGCCTTACGGCGATGGTGGCCCTCCTGCTTGCTGTTCCCTCTCACGCTGCTGACACAGCCGCAGTGCCCACAGCCGCAGTGCCCACAGCAACTGCAGTGCCCTCGATGGACCTCGCCCCCGATGGCGTGCTCCAGAATGGCCTGCTCCATAACGGGCTGCTCGTCGGGGCATTACTGTTCGCTCTCGGCCTTGTCGGCATACTCACCCGTCGCAACATGATTGTGATGTTTCTCTCTGCTGAGCTGATGCTGCAGGGCGTGTCGGTGAGTCTGGTCAGCTGGAGTCGCTACCACGGCGACTGGGGCGGTCAGATGCTGGTGATCTTTGTGCTCACTGTCGCCGCCTGCGAAGCGGCCGTGGCGTTGGTGTTTGTCCTTCAGGCTTTTTCCCGCACCGGCCGGCTCGATGCGAACGCCTGGCAGTCGCTGCGTGAATCAGTGCTGCCCCGGACGATCGACCAGGCCCTGCCTCCGCTCGACGGTGGTGTCACGCATTGGCCCACCCTGACGCCGGCGGGTGTCGAGCCCGCTCATGATGAAGAAGCGCTTCTCGAACGCGAGCACGTCTAAAACTTTCAGGCTTTTTTCAGAATGGTTGAGAACTCCTTCGATCCCGTCACCGTGCTGCTTGCACTCGTTCCCGCGCTGCCGCTGCTCGGCTGCCTGGTGACGGTTGTGCAGGGGAAGATGCTCGGCTCGCGCGCCCACTGGCCAGCCGTAGCCACGATCTCCGCCTCGGCCCTGTGTAGCCTCGCGCTTCTGGGTGTGACGATTGGGAGCGTGCGGGGAGCGTCTAACGATAAAGTCGAGAGCGTCCACACGCTCTGGCAGTGGGTGCATGTCGACAATGCCATCCAAGGCGTCGACGCAGTCTCCGGTGTCGATGTCAGCAGTGCCGACACCAATGCCTCGAGCCGCCCCTTTGAGATCAATGTCGCCCTCCGGCTCGACCCACTGACCGCTACCATGCTTTCGGTGGTGACCTGCGTGGGCCTGCTCGTTGCCATCTTTTCCATTGGCTACATGCATGGAGATCCGGGCTACCCGCGTTTCTTTGCGCTCGTGTCGGCGTTCGTGTTCTCCATGACCATGCTCGTCTCAGCGAGCAACTACCTGATCGTCTACATGTTCTGGGAGGCGGTCGGTGCGTGCAGCTACCTGCTGATCGGATTCTGGTTCCGCAAGCCTGAAGCGGCCGCCGCTGCCAAAAAGGCGTTTCTGGTCAATCGCGTTGGTGACTTCGGCCTGGCGGTCGCTGTGTTCCTGCTCTGGATGACCTATGGCACGCTCGACTTTCACGACATTGTCGCGGCTGACGGCACAATCTTCAGCGGCATTCTCGGCGGCACGCGTCTGGCGAATGCCGAAGGCATTGTTGGCGGCACTGTCGGCACCGCGATCTGTCTGCTCCTCCTGCTCGCTGCCTGCGGCAAGAGTGCCCAGGCACCGCTGCATGTCTGGCTGCCAAATGCGATGGAAGGCCCAACCCCGGCGAGTGCTCTGATTCACGCGGCCACGATGGTGACCGCGGGCGTCTATCTCGTGGCTCGTTCCGCACCGCTGTTTGTCGCCTGCCCCGATGCATTGGTCGTGGTCTCGCTTGTCGGTGGCATCACAGCTCTGATTGCGGGTCTGATCGCCACCGTGCAAAACGACCTGAAGAAGGTGCTCGCCTACTCCACCATCAGCCAGCTCGGCTACATGTTTGTCAGCCTTGGCACAGGCACACTGCTGGGCTTCACTGCCGCGATCTTCCACCTGGTGACCCACGCCTTTTTCAAGGCGTTGCTCTTCATGGGTGCCGGCTCCGTGATGCACTCGATGGGCGGCGTGATCGATATGCGTCGCTTTGGCGGACTGCGGCAACTGATGCCGATCACCGCGGTGACGTTTCTTATCGGAAGTCTCGCGTTGGCGGGCGTTCCTCCCTTTGCGGGCTTCTGGAGTAAGGACGAGATCCTCTCATCACTGCACGCACGCGCCTGGCCCGGCGGACATGGCGATCATGCCGAGGAGGCCCATGCGGCAGCAGGTACGCTTCCGCAGTCAGTCAACCTCGAGGATGCACGTGCGACGACCGTGAGAAGCTCCGATTCCACTGCCGTTCAGCCTGTCCTGTTTCACCTCACCGCAGCAGCGGCAGACGAGCACGCTGCCGAACATGCCGCTGATGATCACAGCAGTGATGGCCACAGCACTAACGACCACAGCACTGGCCATTCAGAGGATCATGCCGCTCACGCTGAGGACACGCACACAGCAGGTGGTTCGCTCAACACACCTACGACCTGGAAGGCGATCTGGTGGATGGCACTTGTCACCGCCGGCCTGACGGCCTTCTACACCTTCCGCGCCGTGTTCATGACCTTCACCGGTCCGCTGCGGGTGCCTGAGGAGGCCGGTCATCATGCCCACGAGTCGCCACCGGCAATGACCTATCCTCTGATGATTCTGGCTGGAGCGTCTGTGATCTCAGGCATCTTGATCTTCTCCACTGATGCGTTGGGATGGTTCCTTGCCGCCACGCCATCATTGTGGGCACCAGCCGTGGCCAGCACCGCGGTGCCCCACGCCTTTCATTTCGATATCGCCCTGCAGGGAACGATTGCTGCCGCCGTCGGCATCGCCATTGCCGCATACGGCCACTACGGTCGCCGCAGCGATGAGCCACAGATGGAGCGGTACCTCGGACCGGTTGGCACATTATTCGAGAATCGCTTCTACCTCGACGAGCTCTATGTGGCCGCGGTGGTGCGTCCGCTGGAGATCCTCTCTTCGTTCGCTGCGATCTTTGACTCCGTCATCATTGACGGCACGGTCGACACGATCGGCCGGATTCCTCCTTCCCTGGCCGGCGTCGTCCGTCGTCTCCAGTCTGGCCTGATCCAACGCTATGCCCTCGCAGGTGTGATGGGCGTGCTCCTGATCGTGGCTTCCCTTGTCTGGTCCCTGAAACAGTAGGCCGAGCCGATGCTCGATTTCTCGCAGGGCTTTTCGCCCGCAACCCATCTGTTGGTCACGCTCGCAGCTCCACTTGTGGGAGCGCTGGCCGCTTGGCTGCTCGGACACCGCGGCCTGCAAGCGGTGCGGCAGAGCGCGGCGGTCACCAGCCTGATCACGCTCGGGCTCGCAGGTAGCCTCGTGCTGCGGTTCCTCGGGAGTGAGGTGCCAAGCGAAGGTGGCTTCTTCGCCGCTGGTGAACTCGGCTGGTTCGTGAACGGCCCTTTCGACATCCGCTTCTCCGTCGGACTCGACGGGCTCTCCATCTGGCTTTTTGGACTTTCCGCACTGCTGACGGTCACCGCCGTGTTTGTCAGCTGGGATGCGGTGAAAGAAAAAGCGGTTGGCTTCTACGGGCTGCTGCTACTGCTCGAGGCCGCCATGCTCGGCGTCTTCGCCGCCCGTGACATCATCCTGTTCTATGTGTTCTTCGAGTTCACGCTGGTGCCGCTGTTCTTCTTGATCGGCATCTGGGGACATGACGACCGTCGCCGTGCTGCGGTGAAGTTTTTCATCTACACCTTTGCTGGGAGTGTGCTTGCCTTCCTCGGGTTGTTGGCAATCGTCCTTTGGAATGCATCGCACTCTGGCGTTCTCTCCTTCGACATTGCCACGCTGACCGCCGGCCTGAGCAGCCACCCACTGCCGATGACACCGGAGTGGGGCTACCTGCAGCTGTGGGTGTTTCTCGCCCTGTTTGTCGGCTTTGCGATCAAGGTGCCGATCGTGCCGGTGCACACCTGGTTGCCACTGGCACACGTGGAAGCCCCCACCGGCGGCAGTGTCGACCTTGCCGGCGTACTGCTGAAGATCGGCATCTACGGTTTCCTCAGGTTCTCGCTGCCGATGCTGCCAGAGGCCGCTGCAGTGGCTGCCCCATGGCTGGTGGCACTCGGTGCCGTTGGCATCATCTACGGGGCACTCGTGGCCTTGGTGCAAAAAGACCTCAAGCGAATGGTCGCCTACTCATCAGTCAGCCACATGGGCTACTGCGTAATGGGACTGTTTGCCCTGGAGCCTGTCGCGGTCGAGGGCGCCAACCTCCAGCTCATTAATCACGGACTTGCGTCTGCTGGCCTATTTGCCACCGTCGGCATGATCTATGAGCGGTACCACACTCGAAAGATTGCCGAGCTCGGCGGTATTGCCTCGCAGACACCGTGGCTGGCCGTGTTCTTCATGCTCTTCACCTTCTCTGCGATTGGCCTGCCCGGCCTCAACGGGTTTGTGGGTGAGTTCATGGTGCTCGCCGGCACGTTCCAGCGAGCCTGGACAGCAACGCCTGCCGACTGGGGCAGCACCTACATGCTGCTGGCACTCGTTGCCGTGGCAGGTGTGGTGCTTGGCGCCTGGTACATGCTGCAGGCGGTTGAACGGGTGCTGTTCGGCAACACCCGTGGTGCAACAGCCGGAGAGCATGCCGAGCATGCCCATGACCTCGCCTGGTACGAGGTGGCTGCCCTTGCCCCGCTAGCTCTGTTCATCGTCTGGATTGGCGTGGCTCCAGCACCGTTCCTCAAGGCCAGTGCTACGGCGGTGACTGCATCGACCCAGGCATCAAGTGCGGCTTTTGCGGCAAGGGTCGCAGGCTCTGATGAGTCACCCGCCTCTCCGCTCACGCACACCACCGATCACCTCACCTCCAACCAACTCGCCCCATGAGTCCACCTCTCGCTGCCGTGACCGCCGCCACCGTGCAGGGCCTCGTGCCCGAGATTCTGCTCGTCGCCGCGGCCATCACGATCTACCTCGTCGGTGCCTTTACCAGCTTCCGTAGTGGCTGGCTGCTCGCGTTTGTGGGCGTGGCGATCCCGCTGTGGCTGGCCACACCTGAGGGTGGTGATCCGCTCACCATGTTCGGCCGCTGGACAACACTTGCCGCCGGGATGGCACTGGTGTTGGTGCAAGGAGGGGATGTCCGCCCTGCAGCCCACCGGCGACTGGGCACCTGCGAGGAAGCCGGCACGTTCCTGATTCTGCTGGCGGGCCTTTCCCTCGTGGCGGCTGCCGACAACCTGATTCTGCTGTTCGTGGGCCTGGAGATGGTCTCGATTCCAACCTATGTGCTGCTGGGGCTTACCCGTAGTTCTGCACGAGGTCAGGAAGCGGCCCTAAAATACTTCTTCCTCTCTCTGGTCGCCTCAGCCATTTTTCTCTACGGGATGGTCTGCCTCTACGGCATCGGTGGCGACGTCAACCTGTCGGCCATCGCGGAGAAGCTTCGCAGTGGTGACCTGACCACCGAGCGAATGACGCTCGCCCTGCTCCCGCTTGCTGTGGGAATGCTGATGGTAGGAGCAGCCTTCCGCATGGCTGCTGTCCCCATGCAGTTCTACGCCCCTGATGTCTACGAGGGTACGAGCACACCGTTGGCCGGCGTGCTCTCCACCCTGCCAAAGCTGGCGGGAGTGGTCGTGCTCGTGCGATTTCTTGGCCTGGCCGCCGGCTCGAATCAGCCTGGAGGACTTGCCTACGCCGAGCTCTTCTGGCAAGTCGCTGCGGTGCTCGCCGCGTTGACCATGACCGTCGGCAACCTGATGGCCCTTGTCCAGAGCAACCTCCGTCGCCTGCTCGCCTGCTCGTCCATCGCGCATGCTGGCTATCTGCTTGTCGGTATCACGGCTGCAGCGGCCGGTGCCAGCAGTCTCACGGAGGCGTCTACCGACCAGCTTAAGGGTGCGGATGCCACGCTCTACTACCTGGCAACCTATCTACTGGCCACCACAGGCGTGTTTGCTGCCATCACCTATCTTGGACACCGTTGGCCGATCTGGTCCCCTACGACGCCACGGCCTCCACGTGAAGAGGTTTCGACAGTAGCTGACCTCGACGGCCTCGCCTCGACGAACCCTGTCGTGGCCTTTGCACTGGCAGTCTTTCTGCTGAGCCTTGCGGGCGTTCCTCCACTGCCCGGCTTCTGGGGCAAGCTCTCGCTGGTAACGTCACTGCTCGAGGTTGATCGCGGAATGCCGATCACCATGGATGGCCGGCGAATCTGGCTGCTGGCCTTAGCCATCACCCTCGTGATCAATGCCGCGATCGCTGCCGCCTACTATCTACGGCTGATCGCTGCGATGTACTTCCGCCAGGCCGACAGAGGCGTGCAGGCCGATGGCGGCCTCTCCGCTGGCCTCGCCATGCTCGGCTGCCTGATCATCAGCTTGATGGGAACAATCGCACCAGGCATGCTCGCGATCACAGAAGATCCCACTCCTTCCTCTGACACCCCACCCTCCGTCGCCTCTCTCGATCCAACACACAATGAGTGACTCCATCACGCCCGCACAGGTTCGCGCCGCCCTCGCTGACTTCAACGACCCGGAGAGTGGCCGTCCGCTGGCTGAGATGGATCAGTTGCATGCGGTGGAGGCTTCCGCTGAAGGTCTCCGCGTCGTCGTCGGACTGACGACGCATTCGGCGATCCTGTGGAATGCGACCCGGGGACGAATCGAAGAACGCCTTCGCAGTCAGTTCCCGGGAATCGCCAGCGTCACCGTTGAAGTCGAAACACACCAGCGGCCGCCAGTGAAACTCGGCCAGATCGGACTCGAGGCCAAGAGTGTGATCGCTGTTGGCAGCGGCAAGGGTGGTGTTGGCAAGAGTACGATCGCCGCCAGCCTCGCCATCGGCCTGGCCCGTGCGGGCTCTCAGGTGGGCCTGCTCGACGCTGACGTCTATGGCCCGAGTATTCCGCATCTTCTCGGTGTCTCTGGCAGGCCTCAGGTTGAAGAAGGCCGCATCCAGCCGCAGTACTTCAGCCTCGGCGAGGCACGCATGCCGGTCATGTCGATGGGCCTGCTCGTGCCGCCCGGCGAGGCGGTCGTCTGGCGTGGCCCGATGCTTCACGGCGCGATCACGCAGATGCTTCGCGACACGTCTTGGGGCCCTCTGGACTACCTGGTGATCGACATGCCACCAGGTACCGGCGACATCGCGCTCACACTCTCGCAGGTGCTGCCGCTCTCCGGAGCTGTCGTCGTCTGCACGCCACAGGATGTGGCCCTGCTCGATGCGACCAAGGCGATCACGATGTTTCGCAAGGTGAACATCCCGGTGCTTGGCATGGTGGAGAACATGAGCTTCTTCCTCTGCCCCGACTGCAACAAGCGGTACGACATCTTTGGCTCAGGCGGCGCCAAACGAACGGCAGCAGACGTCGACATTCCTTACCTTGGCGATGTGCCGATTCAGATTGCGATTCGTGAACATGGCGATGCAGGTCGCACGGGCGAGAACTTCACCGACGACCAGAGTCGGCCCTACCTTGAAGCGATCTGCGAGCGGGTGGTCTCGGGGCTTGCGGCCAAGAATGCCGCGGCTCCGCCAACGCCTCAGCTGCCAGTGCTCTAACAGCTGCCGCCCTTCCGCAGCAGGCATGCCCTGGCTAACGCCACGGCCCTCGCAGGCTTTGGTAGCACGAGACGGCAAGCACGACGAACAGAATCGCCATGTATTCCTGGCCGTTGTTGAAGGCCCACCAGGCCACCAGGCCTCCCGTCACCGTGCCGATGATGGCTGCGGTCCGGCTGGCGTCGCCAACGCCAGCCATCAGCAGCCCTTCCCGCATGATCTGGCCACCGTCAAGTGGCGGCACCGGCAACAGATTTAGCAGCGGCCAGAAGACGTTCACCTGGAGCAAAAAGAAGACCGCCACCTCGAGCATCTTTGCCGGGAGCGGCTTGCCTTCGTAGAGACCGAGCGGCTCACCGATTGACTCAATCGGAAAGAGCACTCGGTAGCCGCCTGTCTTCAGCACCGCCACGATCGCCACAGTCACCGCCAGCTGAGCAACAGGACCGGCTGCTGAGATCACGATCCGCTCCAGCGGGCGTCGAACTCGCTGCCCCCACGCCAGCGGCACGGTGATCCCACCAAAGTGCACCAGCACCACTCGGCTCTCAAGTCCATAACGTCGATAGGCCAGGGCGTGGCCCATCTCATGAATCAGAATCGAGACAAACACGACGCCCATCCAGACAATCAGGTAGGCCAGCAGCTGTCGTTGATCTTGCCCGGCCAACGCCTGGCAGACGCTCCACCCCAGCAGTGCAGCTGCAGCCCAAAACCAGATGGATACCCGCACCGGCACATCAGCCAGCCGAAAGCTGAGATCTACCTGCGTTGGCTGAGGTTCGACCGTGAACACGCGTCTGTCGTCTCCTGGTTGGGGAAAGCCACTGCCAGACTGCAGTCAGACCAGCAGTGATTATGCCGCCTGCTCGTTCCCTGCAGCCAGCCGCAGATGCGGCAGGCTTACTGGCCTCATCGCAATCTCAACAACCGCTTCCGCTGCACGTTCAGCGGAGCCACCATGTGAGACCGTGGCTGCGACTTCTTCCAATCGTGTCACCACACTGCGATGGAGCTGTTCGTCTTCAAGCCATTCACTCACATGCTCGGCCATCTGCTGAGCAGGATCCTGAACGCAGAGGTATTCCGGATAGACCGCCTCAGGATCGGCAGGGCTCACCTCGCGAGGTGGCAGCCACTGGCCACAGGCTTTCCCGACAGGCTTTTCCACAGCAAGCAGGTTCACCAGCGTGATGAACCGTGCATGGCGAAACCAGCTCTGCACCACATACGCAAAGCCACTCACTCGGTAGACGATCACCGTCGGCACACGCGCCGCGAGCAGTTCCAAGGAGACGGATCCACTCACAGCCAAGGCTGCTGTCGCTCGGCCGATCAGCTGTCGTGTCTTGCCAATCTCGATCGGCAGCTTCATCCCGCGGCGGTCAAGTTCTTCCTGGATTCGAGTCGCATGCTTCGCATGCAACGCTCCAATCACAGGTCTCGCGTGAGGACAACGCTGCTGGACCCGCTCGGCGGCGGTGAGCAGCGTACCGAGATTCGCCTCGATCTCCTGACCGCGTGAACCGGGCAGCACCAGCACCAATGGTCCTTCGCTGAGAGACTCAGGGACCGCTTCCTCAGCAGAAGCCTCATTACAGTCGCGTCGGGCAATCAGCTCATCAAAGAACGGATGGCCCACCAGCGATGAGGAGATGCCGCGTGCGGCAAACCACTCCTGCTCAAAAGGCAGCGCCGCCAACACATGATCGACAAGGCGACGCATCTTGCGGCTTCGCCAGCTGGCCCAGGCCCAGATCTGCGGTGGGCAGTAGAAGACCACCGGAATCCCATGCCGTCGCGCTCGCCAAGCCAGCCACCAGTGAAAGCCAGGAAAGTCGACCATCACCAACACATCGGGACGGTTATCAAGAAACGACCGCTCGGCCTGCCGAGCCAGGTCGACAAAGCGATGGATGTTGAGCAGCACCCGGAGGAACCACATCACCGCCAGGCTGGTCAGATCGGCGACCAGCTCACAACCAGCGGCCGCCAGCTGCGGACCACCGAGTCCGACAAACTCGGCATCGGGGCGGAGGCCGCGGATCGCCTTCAGCAAGGCCGCAGCATGATGATCACCAGAGGGCTCACCAGCGGAGAGAAACACCCGTAGACGATCGTGCCCTCCAGCCCGCTGTGGCTCGCCGTGAGGTGCTTGCAGCGGGCGGCGCATAAAAAACTCCGTGGGAGAAACGACCGTCTCTCCCACGGAGTATGTCGATGCTGGCCAGACTCCCCTAGTGCAGTTTTTCACCGCCGCACAGGCGTCTGACCGCAGGAACCGCTCGGCCTCGACCGGCATCTGCCGGAGAGGCTTTGGGCCTACTTGGACTTCTCGACCTCAGACGCTGGCTTAAAGCCCTTGGAAACGTCACCGAAGACAAGAGCGATCTGGTCGTCGCCTTCAGCCTTGGCAGCCTTGCCCTTGCAGTTGTTGCAGCAGAAGCCAACCTCAGCATCGCCAATCGCGATCACAGTCGAGGGATTCACGTCCTTGCCATTGAAAGGGCAGCCCGTCTGCACAAGTTCGCCGGTGGCAACCATCTGCAGGTGTGCCTTGGCAGCATGCTTGGAGGAATCCTTCTTGAAGGCTGCCTGGCAGTTGCCGCAGCAGAAGTAGACCTTTCCACCATCAAACTCAGCCATCTTGTTGGCCTTGGCAGGCTGACCAGAAACTGGGCAGGCACAGTCAGCAGGCTTCTTCGCGGCTGCAAATGCCACGGTCGCGGTCGTCACGAGACACACGGCGGCAACCGCCATAACTGCTCGAAATCGCATCTGAAAACTCCTCGCGGGGGTGTGAACTCAGTCTTCTACATCCGCAAGACCGAGCCCGCGGACATAAAATATGGTACAGACGAGCAATCGGCCGCCGCAAGCGACTCCTCACCGTTCCCGCGGTTCTGGAAGCCCGATGGCCGCAGCGACCCCCAGTCCGATCACGCCTGCTCCCCCCAGGAAAACCGGGCGAAACCCGATCAGGTCGACCAGCGAGCCCACAAACGGCGAAACGACAAAAGGAGCGGCCAAGGCGACTCCCACCAGGCTCACATACCGAGGCTGCGCCGCGAGATCGGGAGCCAACTCCAGGGCGGCATTGCTAAAGGTCCGCATCAGAATCGGATTGATGCCCAGCGGCACGTAGACCAGCCAGAACAGCTGGCCCGCTGTGGCATGCGGCAGCAGTGAAAGCACCACGACGACCAACGGTGTCAGGCCACTGCAGGCCATCAGCACCACGAGCACGATCCGCGTACCACGGCGGTCCGTCGCAGGCCCTGCAATGACGCTCGCCAGCCCGGTGGCCACGTTTTGCACGACGACCCATGTGAGCAGACTCGGGAGCTGGGTGCCGAGACGATCACGCGCAAAAGCCTGGTAATGTGGAAATAGAAACAGCGCCACTGAGAAGAAGGTGGCCACCAGACAGAGCCGAGCAAGCCCGTGATCGGCTGCCAGCATCTCTCGCCAGCTCTGCACGGCGGCCCGCAGGCTCGCCGTGGGCTGGGTGGGTGACGTATCACGTTCCAGCAGCGTCGGCGGCTCATTAATCATCAGTGGCACCACGGCAGCCACCGCAAAGAAGACGGCCGTGGCCAGAAAGATCTTGTCGAAGGCCGACTCACCTGCCTCCAGCCACGGCCCCAGCAACACGATCGCAGCCGCAATCGCCGTAACACTCCCCACCGTCGTGCTCAACACCATCAGCCGGCCGCGACTTGCGACCGGAATCAGCTTGCCATGCAGGGTGGCCATCACCAGCAGGTTGAGCCCATTGCAGACGGCGAAGATGGCGTAGATCGTCAGATAGATGCCAGCCAGCAGGAAAGGATGCCCACCCGCGAAGAGTGACCAGGCAATCGCCAAGAGCCCAAAGCAGAGTGCCACCGCAAGTGTCGTGGTGACGAGTGCCCACTTCTTTAGCGGCATTCTCGCCAGCGGTCCCGCCACCACCAGCGGAGGCAGGCTCTGCCCAAAGCGTGCGAGCACCGGCAACATGCCACGCAGGAAGCCTGCGTCTGCCACCGCATCGAGTACGGCAGGCATGATGATGGTCTCTGTCTTGAAGATCCAGCCGGTCCGCGCGATCACCTGGTAGATTGCAATCACCAGAAGATTGCGTCGCGTGCGTTCAGGTGGATGCCCCTCAGGAGCTCCCTCTGCTGAAGACGACGTCGCTCTACCAGACTGCTGCTGGGCTGCTGTCCGCATCACCCCAGGCGGGCCTCAAGCTGGAGTTCAAGGTAGCTTCGACGCTCAGCATCGCCACAGCTGAGTTCGCGAGCGAGCGAGTCAACACAGGCAGTCGCCACCTGAATCTCACCCTGCCGGGCGAGAATCTCTAGCTCCAGATAGTTGCCCACTCCATCGACATGATCGAGGGCCGCATCGACCTCAGCGCCCTGCCAGAGCACCCGGGCGGCATGCCGCCGCTTCACCACTTCAGCAAGCACCCGGAAGCCAAGTGCGGCCAGCAGCTCGGTCCACTCATCAACCGTCCGAGGACCAGTCGGCAGTGGAAGCAGAATCTCCTGCCGAGTCTTCGCCGCGGAGTCGATGCGAGGCCCTTTCCAGGTGAGCTCAACCTCATCACCAACACGCCGCAGTCGCAAAGCCTCATCAGTGCGGCCGAAGTCACGACACGGATGCACGAAGTACCGATCGGTCTGCTGCACAGGCTCACGAAACCGAGCCGCCAGACCGACCAGCTTTTGCTCCATCGCCGAGGCATCGGCTACGGGAAACTTCATCTCGACTTCGTACACTTCAGGGTGTCCTTCCACACCTGCCGCAGCCACGATCGGCAACCCACCAACCGCCGGGCAGTTCACAACCGTTTTTCACTGGACACCTGCGATGATACACGATCCCCTTTCGGCTCCTGCGGTCCGAACCCTCGTCACGCCACTCCTGACGAGGCAACTGGCCGCGGCCTTGTTGCTCACCGCTGTTCTTGCGACGCCCGGCTGCGACTCGCCGCAGGATCACGCGTCGGTCGGGCGACCGGTATCCGCCCTGCCTCTGGTGTCCCTAAAGGATCCTACGGCCCCAGCTCCAGAGTTCACCGGCAAGATCACACTGCTGAACTTCTGGGGAACGTGGTGCCCCCCCTGCCGCCGCGAACTTCCTGGTATCGCCCGGATCGCTGCCCGACTTGCTGACGAGCCACGGTTTCAGCTGATTGCCGTGTCGTGCGGCTACGGAGGGCCAGACGATCTCGAAGAACTCCGCAGTACCACGCAGCAGTTCCTCAGCAAACAGAAGATCGATCTCGATGCCTGGGGGGATCCGGACGGATTCACCCGCATGCTCGTGGCGGAGACACTCGGCTTCGACGCCTTTCCGACAACCTACCTGATCGGCCCCGATGGCCTCGTCCACGCAGCCTGGGAGGGCTACCGGGCACGCGATGAAGCCGACATGGCCCGCGCCATTCTCGAACTTCTCTGAGTCGCTGCTGAGGCTCTCGTGTTGGGAAGCATGGTGCTGACGAGCCGATGGTGCGTGCAAACGAAGGCCCAACAACGATCCTGGCGAGGCGGGGCTATAATTCCCGAGTGAAAGAGAGAACGAGAAAGACTCCCTCCTCACGCAACTCTGGAATCCGCAGCATGCCGAAAACCCGCCTGGCGGCCCTGCTCTTTGCGGGCATTCTGTTTGTCGTGAGTGGCAGCCTTGCTGCTGCCGCGGAACAGGTGTCGGCTGAGCCTGCTGCGGAGGTGCTTTCTGCGGAGGCGGCGGCGTTTTTTGAGACCAAGGTACGGCCTTTGCTGGTCGCCAAGTGCCACGACTGCCATGCGGGTGACACCACCGAAGGCGGCCTCCGGCTCGATAGTCTGCCCGCCCTGGTGAAGGGTGGCGACTCCGGGCCCGCTGCGATTGCTGGCGATACAGCAGCGAGCCGGCTGGTGGCGGCGGTTCGCCGGGCCGACGGGCTGGCCATGCCTCCGGATGAGCCGCTGACAGCCGACGAGGTGGCCACGCTCGAAGCATGGGTTGCCCGTGGGCTGCCCTGGAGCGGACCGGGCAGTGGCCGTGGCGACGATCCCCTCCAGACGCCGCAAGACATGGACTCGCGGATTGCTAACGCGAGAGCCACGCACTGGTCGTTCCAGCCGCTGGTCCGCCGCGATCCACCACCGCCGCCAGACGGCGTGGAGGCGTCAATCGCCAACACCTGGAACTCACCGATTGATCGCTTCATCCTGCGAGACATCGCCACCGCAGGCCAGCAGCCCTCGATACCGGCCGCCCCCGAGACCCTCGTGCGGCGGTTGTGGTTTGACCTGACAGGCCTTCCTCCTCCGGCCGATGAGGTCGACGCCTACTGCAATAATCCTTCCGAAGACGCCTACGCCGCGTTGGTCGATCGTCTCCTCGCATCCCGCGAGCATGCCCAACACTGGGCGCGTCGCTGGCTCGACCTCGCCCGCTATGCCGACACGATGGGGTATGCCTTTGATGGGCAAGAGAGCGACTATCCCTTTGCCTGGACCTATCGCGACTGGGTGGTCGCAGCGTTCCACAACGACCTGCCCTACGACCGGTTTGTCTCCCTGCAGCTGGCCGCGGATCTCATTGAACCGAGTGTGGCTCCAGCCGACCTGGCTGCTCTCGGATTCCTGACCGTGGGTCGCACCTTTCTCGGCAACAAGCACGACATCATCGATGACCGCATCGACCTCGTCACCCGTGGCCTGATGGGACTGACCGTGGCCTGCGCTCGGTGCCACGACCACAAGTATGAGCCGGTGGCCACCGCCGACTACTACGCACTGCATGGCATCTTCGCGAGTTCGAAGATCCCCGAAGACCTGCCTGTGATTGGCGACCCACCTCCCGGACCCGAGGCGGATGCCTTTGCTGCCACGATGCGGGAGCTCGAGCAAAAAATCGAAGACCACACCAAAGCGGTCTATGAACGGGCCACGCGTGAAGCGATCGCCCATGCCGCCGACTACCTGATGGAGACGTCACGTCCACAGCCACGAGGCCCGGACGGTCGCACACCGGTGCTCGACGATGGCTACGAACTCCAGCAACTGCTCATCGATCGTCTCACACGAACCATCGAGGGTGCTGGCAGCAGCCATCCCATCCTCGGGCTCTGGGCAGAGGTCCGCTCGCTCGGCGACGAGACCTTTGCTGAGACTTTGGCTGCCAGGCTCACACACTGGGAGGAAGACCCTGCCGCAGCGGCCAACGCCACCATTCACAGCGAGATGCTTTCATCCCGCCCCGACACACCACGTGGACTTGCAGAGGCCTATGCCCGGGTGGTGATGCGAGCTTCCGAAGCGGCTGGTGGCTCTGACGACACACCCGATCTTGAGGCGATCCGTCACACCCTTATCGTGCCAGGTGCACCACTGGTGGTCTTACCGGAAGAGGCGATGCGGGTGGCTCGACGAGAAGAGCGAACCGAACTCCGCAAGCGAAACCGAGACATCAGCCGCCATCAGGCCACGGCGGCAGGCGGACCGCCGCGAGCAATGGTGCTGGAAGATGCAGCCGTGCATGACAGCCGGATTCTCCGCCGTGGCAATCCAGGAAGGCCCGGCGACGTTGTGCCGAGAAGAGTGCCAACAGTCCTCGGCGGTCTGCAGGCGGCCGAAGGCAGCAGCGGACGACGAGAACTCGCCGCCATGATCACTGCTCCGACCAACCCACTCACACCGCGGCTGATCGTGGACTGGACCTGGCGGCATCACTTTGGTCGTGGCCTCGTTGAAACGCCCGGCGACCTCGGCCTGCGGGGAGAACCGCCAGCGCATGCAGAACTGCTTGATGACCTCGCGGAGCGGTTTGTGACGGAGGGTGCCTGGAGTCTGCGTTGGCTACATCGTGAGATGGTCATGAGCCGCTGCTGGCAGCAGTCGAGTGCCCTTCGTGACGACCTGCGAGAAGCTGATCCCGATAACCTGCTCTTCGCCCGAGCCAATCGGCGCCGTCTTTCCTGGGAAGCCTGGCGAGACAGCCTGGCGACCGCCGCAGGTTCGCTCGACCTAGCAGGCGGCGGGGGCCGTGGCATGAATCCACTCTCCACCGACAGTCTGCATGTGCGTTCGCTCTATGCCCGCCTCGATCGTCAGGATGTGCCAGGGATGCTGCGAATCTTCGATATCGCCAACCCTGACACCGCGGTGCATGCGCGTGCCCAGACCACCGTGCCACAGCAGTCGCTTGCGGTGCTCAACTCACCGCTGGTGGTGGAGTCTGCCCGACGTCTCGCTGCCCGGGCAGCCGGTGATGACGAACTCGACGGTACGCAGGACGACACGCAGTTTGTTCACCGCCTGTGGCGAGCTGCCCTCTCGCGAAGCCCGCGTGAGGACGAGGTCTCTGCCGCCTTGGCCTGGCTGGCTGCTGAAGCGGACGCAGACAACCCCGTCACTGATGAAGTTGCCAGTAGCGACGCGAGTGCTCCCGAAACCGCTGTCGCAGAGAGTCCTCCCGCGGAGGGGACCGGCCCAGACTTCGATCGCTACGACCGGCTCGCCCAGGCGGTCTTGGCAACCGCCGAGTTTCAGTTTGTCGACTAGCAGCCGTGGCTTGATGGCCGCATCCATTCGCCGAGTGACACCATGACGTCCCACCAAACACCACTCGATTCGCAGTCATCTGCGACCCTGTCTCGCCGCTGCATGCTGCGACAGAGCGGCCTCGGACTGGGCTGGCTCGGCGCCACCAGCCTGCTCACCACAGGACCCTCCGCAGAGGCGGCTGCCGCACGCTCCTCACTCGCACCACGCCCATCACACTTTGGCGGCAAAGCCAAGGCCGTGATTCACATCTTCGCCAACGGCGGCCCGAGCCACCTCGACACGTTCGATCGCAAACTGGCACTCGAAGAGTATGCAGGGAGAGAGATACCAGGAGCTCTCCCAACCGAACGCCGCACCGGCGCCGCTCTCCCCTCCCCTTTTGCCTTCTCTCGCCACGGCGAGAGTGGTCTGGAGATCAGTGAGCTCTTCTCATCGGTCGCACGACATGCGGATCGACTCTGCGTGGTGCGGAGCATGCATGCAGACGTGCCCAATCATGAGCCGTCGCTGATGCTGATGAACTGTGGCGACGCCCGACTCGTTCGTCCCGCAGCAGGTGCTTGGGTCACCTACGGCCTCGGCACGGAGAATCAGAATCTCCCCGGGTTCGTGGCGATGTGTCCCGGGGGCTATCCCATCAAAGGCACCGAGAACTGGCGAAGTGCATTCCTGCCGGGCGCCTTTCAGGGCACCTACATCGATACGAAGAAGCAGCGTGTCGATGAGCTTGTTGAACATGTGGAACACCCGCTACTCGATGTCGATGTGCAGAAGCGGCAGTTTGACCTCACCGCCATGTTTGATCGGCAACATCTCGCCGCCCGACAGAGCGACCCACTCTTGGAGTCGAGACTCGCTTCGATGGAACTCGCCTGGCGGATGCAGGCTGAGGCAGGCGAAGCTTTTGACGTGACCCGCGAACCGAAGCATGTGCTCGAGCGGTACGGCGAAGGTGTGCAGGGGAGGCAGATGCTGATCGCCCGCCGGCTTGTTGAGCGTGGCGTGCGGTATGTGCAGGTCTGGCATGGGGCGGGCCAGCCCTGGGACAGCCATGAACATATTGAGAAGAATCATCGCCGTCTCGCCGGTGAATGCGATCAGGCAATCGGTGCCCTGCTTGACGACCTCGTGGGGCACGGCCTGCTGGAGAGTACCCTCGTGCTCTGGGGAGGAGAGTTTGGCCGCACGCCAACGGTCGAACTCCCCAACGACGCTGGCGTATCAGTGGCCAGCGGACGAGATCACAACCATCATGGATTTACCGTCTGGATGGCAGGTGGTGGCGTGAAGGGTGGCTATGTCCATGGAGCGACTGACGAGTTCGGGTTCAAGGCCGTCGACAAGCGGGTACATGTGCACGACCTTCAGGCCACGATGCTGCACCTGCTCGGGCTCGACCACAAACGGCTCACCTACCGCCACAGCGGCCGCGACTTCCGTCTGACCGACATCCACGGAACTGTGGTTACCGATCTGATCGCCTAGCTACCAAGCGAGCTGTGCGGCCACATCTGTTCTTGACCGCATGTAAGAGATCAGGAAGTTCGACTGAGCGCGTCGTGAAACGCAGCCACGGCAGCCGCAGGATCAGGAGCCTTGGTCACACCAGCGGCCACCGCCACCCGCGTCAGCCCCAAGGCGGCCAGTTCCGGCAGCCGCTGTGGCGTGATTCCTCCGATGGCAAAGGCAGGCAGTGCGATCTCTGCTGCAACCGCCTGTAGAAAATCGCGAGGGGCAAACGAGGCAAAGGTCTTGGTGTCGCTGGGGAAGCACGGTCCGATGCCGAGGTAGTCTGCGGCGTCCGCCATCGCTGCTGTCGCCTCAGCGAAGCAGTGGGCTGTGCGACCGATCAGCCTGGCCGACCCCACCACGCGACGAGCGGCCAGCACTGGCAGATCACCTGCTCCGAGATGGACGCCATCCGCTGCAGCCGCCACCGCGATGTCGGGGCGATCGTTGATCACAACCAGGGCACCATGGCGGCGGGCAGCCCCAACCGCCGCGATCGCACGCTCCAGCAGCGTGGCATCATCGAGCGACTTGTCTCTCAGCTGAATCAGGCCCGCACCGGCAGCCGCAATCGCTGCCACCTGCTCCGCGCAGGCCGCCACAGATGAGCCGCCATCGACCAGCACGCAGAGCCGAGCCGATACGAGCCGTTCCCGCCTCGAAATCAGGGGATTCTGGGGCATCTTTCCTCTGGAGATGGGCGGCAGCGATCCCTACACTCCCGACGCCCGGAGGGACCGCGGACTGATGGACATCGTGCGACGTTCTACGCTGCTCTGGCCTGGGCTGCCATGGCTGTGGCTTCGTGGAAGCCGAGCCGGGCTGCTGGTTGCCGTTGCCTTCGCGATCGTACTCGACATCGCACTCGTCTCGACATGGGTCTGGACAGAACTGGTCGAGGTGGAGGTTGCAGTGGGGCTCTGGGCCTCTGCCGGGGCAATCTGGCTACTCGGCACAATCTCGGCAGTTTCAGCCTTTCCACCGCCGCTGGTGCTCACCCAGGATGCGGCCACAGAAAAGATGTTTGTGGAAGCCCGCGATGCCTACCTGGCTCGCGACTGGCTGGCCGCAGAGACAAAACTTCTGGCGCTACTCACGCTCCGGCCGGTGGATGGCGAAGCGCAACTTCTCCTCGCATCGCTGCTGCGGCGTGTGGGGCGTTGCAGCGAAGCAGAGAAGGCATTGAACAAACTCGCGCGAAGCGATACGGGGCTGCGGTGGCAGTCGGCCGTAGCCCGCGAACGCCGGCTTTTAGCCCGTGCTGATGACGACTCCCGCAGTACTGTCGGCCCAGACATCGCCGATGGCGAGCCAACAACCGCCGATGATTTGCCACAAAACCAAATGCGGTCAGCCGCCTAAGACGGCCGAAAGGGCCCTCAGAACCGCTCCCAAGCGGCTCGGCAAGACAGCACTGGCCCTGACGCGTACAATTCCAGATGTCGAATTCGGGCTGCGGTTCAACTGCGGCTTGGTCGCGGTTGCCCCCGCGGCGTAGAGTTCCCCGGCACATGATGCCGGGCAGACATGATGCCCGGCGAACATGATGCCCGGCAGTGGCAGAGGGAACACGATTCATCCATCGGGAAACGACCTTTCATGTACGAACGATTCACCGACCGGGCCCGGAAAGTGATGCAGCTGGCCAATCAGGAGGCCCAGCGGTTCAACCACGAATACATCGGCACCGAACATGTCCTGCTCGGCCTGATCAAGGAAGGCAGTGGCGTCGCTGCCAACGTGCTGAAGAATCTCGACATCGACCTGCGGAAGATCCGCATGGAGGTGGAGAAGCTCGTGCAGAGCGGCCCCGACATGGTGACGATGGGCAAGCTTCCCCAGACGCCCAGAGCCAAGAAGGTGATCGAGTATTCGATGGAGGAGGCCCGCAACCTCAACCACAACTACGTCGGCACCGAGCACATTCTGCTCGGCCTGCTCCGTGAGCAGGAAGGCGTGGCCGCACAGGTGCTGATGAACCTCGGATTGAAGCTCGAAGACGTCCGCGAGGAGGTGCTCAACCTGCTCGGCCACGGCATGGACGAAGGCAGTGAGCGGTCAGGCATGGGCGGGCGGGCAACCGCTGGCGCCGGTGGCGGTGGCGGCAGCGAAGGGGCTCCCAAGGGTGGCAAGAGTAAGACACCTGCCCTCGACAGCTTTGGTCGCGATCTGACCGAGCTGGCCAAGCAAGGCAAGCTCGACCCGGTCATCGGTCGTGAGCGAGAAATCGAGCGGGCAATCCAGATCCTCTGCCGTCGCTCGAAAAACAACCCTGTGCTCCTCGGAGAGGCTGGTGTCGGCAAAACGGCGATCGTCGAGGGCTTCGCCCAGCGGGTCGTTGAAGGCAATGTGCCAGAGCTGCTGGCTGACAGGCGGATCGTCGTGCTCGACCTGGCGATGATGGTGGCCGGCACGAAATATCGCGGCCAGTTCGAAGAACGAATCAAGGCCGTTATGAACGAGGTCCGTCGTGTGAAGAACACGATCCTGTTCATCGACGAGCTCCACACCCTGGTGGGTGCGGGTGGAGCCGAAGGCGCGATCGACGCATCAAATGTGCTCAAGCCAGCACTCGCCCGCGGTGAGATCCAGTGCATCGGTGCCACCACCCTCGATGAGTACCGCAAGTACATTGAGAAAGATTCCGCTCTCGACCGTCGCTTCCAGATCATCATGGTGGAGCCTGCCACCAAGAGCGAAGCGGTGGAGATCCTCAAAGGCCTCCGCGATCGCTACGAGAGTCACCATCGCGTGACGATCACCGACGAAGCTGTTGAAGCGGCCGTGGAGCTGTCGAGCCGCTACATCACAGGCCGCTGCCTTCCGGATAAGGCGATCGACGTAATCGATGAAGCTGGTGCACGCGTGCGACTGAAGGGCATGACCAAGCCGCCGGATCTCAAGGAGATCGACGAAGAGGTTGAGCGTCTCAACAAAGAAAAGGAAGAGGCGGTCGCCAACCAAGACTTCGAGAAGGCTGCGGCCCTGCGTGATCAGGCCGACAAGCTGAAGAAGAAAAAGCAGACCATGACCAAGGACTGGCGGGAGAAGAGCCGTGAGGCTGATGGCGTGGTCGACGAAGAGGTGGTCGCTGAGGTCATCTCCAAGATGACCGGCATCCCGCTCACCCGAATGTCGACTGAAGACACGAAGCGGCTGATGGAGATGGAAGGCGAACTCCACCAACGGGTCGTGGGCCAGAATGAGGCGATCAAGAGCATTTCGAAGGCTGTCCGCCGCAGCCGGTCAGGCCTGAAGGATCCCAAGCGGCCTACTGGCTGCTTCATCTTTGCTGGACCGACCGGTGTCGGAAAGACGCTGCTGGCGAAGGCCTTGGCTCAGTTCATGTTTGGCGACGATGAGGCCCTCATCCAGATCGACATGAGCGAATACATGGAGAAGCACAATGTCAGCCGACTGATCGGTGCGCCTCCTGGCTATGTCGGCTTTGAGGAAGGTGGCCAGCTGACGGAGAAGATCCGCCGCCGGCCGTATTCGGTGGTTCTGCTTGATGAGATCGAGAAGGCACACCCCGACGTCTTCAACATGCTGCTGCAGGTGATGGAAGAAGGCCGCCTGACCGACTCGTTTGGTCGGAATGTCGACTTCCGCAATGTGATCCTGATCATGACCACCAACGCTGGGGCTGAAGCTATCAAGAACGAGTCGGCCTTTGGCTTCCAGAAGCCTGATGACGACGCGAGCTATGAGAGCATGAAAGGCCGCGTCAACGAGCGGATTGAGAAGGTCTTCCGGCCTGAGTTCCTCAACCGAGTCGACGATGTGATTATCTTCCACCACCTGACGGTGGATGACCTAAAGGTGGTGATCGACATCGAGTTGGCCAAGGTTCGCGAGCGTCTCGGCGAGCGTGGACTGCAGCTTGAACTTACCGAAGAGGCCAAGAAGTTCCTCATCAAGAAGGGCTCGGACACCGACTTCGGTGCTCGACCGTTGCGTCGTGCCTTGGAGAACTACATCGAAGACCCCGTCAGTGAAGAACTGCTCAAGGGCGAGTTCGAGGGCAAGGACACCATCGAGGTCGACGCCGCCGAAGTGGCTGGCAAGAAGCAGCTGGTGTTTAAGGGTCTGGTGACCGCAGAGCCTGTGCCTGCCGGTCCGGCTGAGGATGAAGAAGAGGCCTCGGCTGAAGGCTGAAGCCTCGCGGGCAGTTGCGAACCCATGAGGCAGACACCACCGTGCTGCAACGGCTTCCTATTGATGAGCTGATTGCAGTAGCGGCCGTCATCGCCTTGGCGATGTGGGGAGGTCTTTCCTTTGTGAGCCAGGGTGCTGTTTCGCTCCGGCTTGGCGGGCTCGATCCCGCGGCAGCGATTGGCAACCCGTCGCTCACCGTTGCAGACCTGCCACTGGTGCTGATGCTGATCACGGGCGGGGCGGTGCTGGTCACCGGGCTGCTTCGTGATCTGATCGCAGGTCGGTTTGGCTCTGATCTCCTTGCAGGCATCTCGATCGTGACGAGCGTTCTGCTCGGTGAGTATCTCGCCGGCGTGCTCGTGGTACTGATGCTCTCAGGTGGCGAGGCGTTGGAGCTGCGAGCAGTCAGTCGTGCGGGTGATGTCCTTGAGGCGCTCGCCCGACGCATGCCGACCGTTGCCCACCGACGACGAGCAGGCGAGCTGGAGGATGTACCTCTGGATGAAGTGGCTGTCGGTGATGTGATCACGGTCCTGCCGCATGAGATCTGCCCGGTCGACGGCACGGTGGTCGCGGGCCATGGCTCGATGGATGAGAGCTACCTCACGGGCGAGCCCTACCGCATGGCCAAGGCTCCCGGCTCTGCGGTGCTCTCAGGAGCGATCAACGGACAGGCTGCCCTGGAAATCCGTACGGACTCCGTCGGTGCGGACAGCCGCTATTCCAAGATTATGCAGGTGCTCGCAGAGAGCCAGCAGACCAAGCCTCGGCTGCGACGGATGGCCGACAAACTTGGTGCTCTCTACACCCCGTTTGCTGTTGCGCTTGCTGCTGTCGCCTGGTGGCTCAGCGGTAGCCCCACACGTTTTCTAGCGGTCCTCGTCGTGGCCACTCCCTGCCCACTGCTG
>Ga0181607_10000328_pt1 | contig 40066 bp, 42 predicted proteins | sample 041ome_9_FD_132420 | JGI IMG/M metagenome (GOLD analysis project Ga0181607, IMG submission 132420) | Coastal salt marsh microbial communities from the Groves Creek Marsh, Skidaway Island, Georgia - 041413US metaG (megahit assembly) | ecosystem: Environmental > Aquatic > Marine > Intertidal zone...
GGCGATGACGTATTTGTACATATCTCAGCTGTTAAAAGTGCAGGTATGCAGGATCTTGATGAAGGTCAAGAAGTAGAGTACGACTTAGTAGAAAATAACGGAAAAACATCAGCTGAGAATCTTAAATAGATAAAGGTTAAAATTGTTTTACGACCGGTAGCATGTCTACCGGTTTTTTTTATCCTAGAAGAATTCTTAAAGATAAAAGTATTGAAACTATCACTAAAACAGGACGAACAACTTTCTCTCCATTTTTTATTGCAAATTTAGATCCTGTATAGGCACCAGCAATTTGTGCAACCGCCATTGTTAATCCCAAATACCATATGACGTATCCTTGAAATGCAAAAATTATAAAAGCAGCAAAATTTGATGAAAAATTAAGAAGTTTAGTTATTGCGGTTGATTGCATTATGTTCGCGCCTTTAATAATTATGAACGCTAGTACAAAAAAAGATCCTGTACCTGGCCCAAAGAATCCATCATAGAAACCTATAGCAAAAACGACTAGGTTAAATATGATTAGTAGTTTTTCATTTTTTGTAACGCCACTTGGACCTTTGTTTGTTATAAAAAATAATGCTGCACCAATCAATAATATGGGAATAATGGATTCAAGTGTTTCATTAGATATTCGACTTACCAGTAAAGTACCAATACTTGAACCAATAAAGGAAAGTATAAAATATAGTATTTTCTTTTTTTCTACAAGTAAACCATTTCTGTAATAGTTATATGTAGAAGTAAAGGTGCCAAAACACGATTGAAATTTATTTGTTGCTAAAACATTAAGGGGTGTAATTCCAACAAGAAGCATTGAGGGGGTAGTTAAGAGCCCACCTCCTCCGGCAATAGAATCAATTAATGAAGCGAAAAACGCAACTACAAATAAAATCAGATAAACAGTCGTTTCCTCATAAAGGTATTCCATATTTAGTCACTTTAGTGCATCTCTTTAATTTAATTACTTTATTAAATTGGAATAATGTTAGAAGAAGCAGTATCAAGACTTATTGAAGGTTTTCTATCTGGTATTGGTATTGGATTTATTTTCTACTTGTTTCCAGTATTTAGACATACGTTTTCTCAAAAATATCGCTTTAAATTTAGATTTAATGAAGATGGGAATATTGAATTTAGAAAAGAAACAATTAAATATTTAAAAATCGGATTTTTCTATGGATTTACCTATGGCTTTATTATGGGAACTATCATTGGACCTTTTGGTTCTCAAAATGGAATATAAATACTTTTATTAGACATATTGCCTTTTGAAAATTTAAAATATAACTTATGAAATATTTTGCCTCTATTGATAAAGGAACTAAGAGCACAAGATTTATTGTCTTTAATGAAAAAGGAAATGTAGTTGCAGAACACCAACAGGAGTTTAAACAACATTTACCTGATGAAGTCTCTGTAGAACACGATCCTATTGAAATATGGGCATCTGTAAACAATTGTATTGTAGAGGTTGATAAAAAATTTCCTATTAATCAAATATCAAGTATTGGAATAACAAATCAACGGGAAACAACACTTGCTTGGAGTAAAACTACCGGAGAACCACTATACAATGCATTAGTGTGGCAAGACACTAGAACACAAGACATTTGCAATGAGCTAAAAGAAATAAGTGCATTATCAGATGAGTTTGCAAAAACAGGCCTACCTATTGCAACATATTTTTCTCTTTCTAAAATTTTATGGTTATTAAGAAATGTAAATGAAGTAAAAAATGCAAGATTAACAAATGATCTATGTTTTGGAACTATAGACTCCTGGATTCTTTATAAGCTCACAGGCAAGCATGTTACTGATGTAACAAATGCAAGCAGAACTTTAATGATGGATCTTAAGACTTTAAATTGGATAGATAAAATATTGGATGTTTTAGATATTCCTAAAGAATCAATGCCTGAAATAAAACCTTCCATGTACAACTATGGAACTAATCAATCAGTGCTTAAAAACATACCTATAACTGCTGTATTGGGCGATCAGCAAGCTTCTCTATTTGGACAAAATTGTTTAACTTCTGGAGAAGTAAAAAATACCTATGGTACGGGATGTTTTGCATTAACTAATACAGGTGGAGAAATTGTGTATTCTAACAATGGTTTACTTAGTACTGTTGCTTATCAGAGAGAGGGAAGTGAACCACAATATGCATTAGAAGGTTCAGTTTCAATTGCTGGCGCTGCTGTTCAATGGTTAAGAGACAATCTAAATATTATTGATGAAAGTTCCGAAGTTGAATCTCTAGCTATGACTGTTAAGGACAATGGAGATGTTTATTTCGTTCCAGCATTCTCAGGATTATTCTCTCCCCATTGGGATGAATCTGCAAGGGGAGTTCTTGTAGGGTTAACACGTTTTTCAAACAAATCTCATATTGCTCGAGCTGTTTTAGAATCAGTAGCTTATCAATCATTTGAATTACTTGAATCAATGGAAAAAGACACTGGTACTGTATTTGATTCAGTAAAAGTAGACGGAGGTATGGTTGAAAATAATTTATTAATGCAGTTCCAATCCGATATATTTAATAAAAAAGTAATTTCGCAAGAATTAAACGAAATAACAGCGTTAGGTGCAGGTGCTGCTAGTTATCTATTCTTGAATGAATTACCACTAGAGAATATGCATGAATATATTACTCAATCTAGTACATGGAATCCAAATATGGATACAAATCAGAGAACGCATTACATATCTAAGTGGAATAAAGCGATAAGTAAAGCAAAACAGTGGATATAACTAAAGTATTAATTTACGTTTATGTAATTTTTTTTATTGCTGCAGGTCTTAACCATTTCTTAAATCCACAGTTTTACGACGCTATCGTTCCAGAATTTATTCCATTTCCAAGATTGGTACATCAATTTACTGGATTTCTAGAGATTTTAATTCCATTATTTTTACTTACTAGATTTAGAAAAGAAGCCGCTTTACTCATGATTATATTTTTAATATTGATCTATGGTGCTAATTTATATGTTTGGATTTATGATCTTCCATACGGCAGAAGATACTTTTCAAACCAACAACATTTTTTTAGATTTTTATTACAACTTCTTTATATTTATGTAACTTATGTAATTTATATGTATGACAATTAAAGAATTTCCTAAAAATTTTATATTTGGTACAGCATTAGCTTCTTATCAAGTTGAGGGTGGTATTTACAACAATGACTGGACCCACTGGGAGAACCGCGACAATTCTGTTTGTGCTGAACCATGTAATGAAGCATGTAAGCATTATGAATACTATAAAGAAGACATCGACTTGTTAGTTAAATTAGGAATAAAAGCTTTTAGATTTTCAATTGAGTGGAGCAGGGTAGAACCTGAAGAGGGTAAATTCAATCAATTAGAAATTGATCATTATGTAGATAAAGCTAAATTATTACTTGAAAGAAATATAACTCCAATTATTACATTTCATCATTTTACAACTCCAGAATGGCTCATAAGTGAAGGACTTTGGGCATCAGATAAATCCACAAGTGCATTTGTAAAGTATGTAGATAAGATGATGCAACACTTACCTACAGAAGTGAATCTTTATAATACAATAAATGAACCAGGTATTTTTTCTATGTTTGGTTATTTATCAAAAAAGAAATTTCCTCCAGGTGTACAAAACGAAAAAATATTTATAAAAGCATCAAATAATATTATCGCTGCTCATAAACAGTCATTGAAAATCATTAAAGAATATAATCCCGAAGCAAAAGTAGGCATGACTCATGCATTACATGAATGGGATGATAACGACACAAGCTTACAGAAGGAGTATATAAAGTATCACATGGAAGATAAATTTCTTCATGCTTCAGACGAAGATGACTTCATCGCTCTTCAAACATATAGCATAAGAAGAACAAGCCCTAATTTGTTTTATAGAGCCATATCATGGATTCAAATAAAAATTCCAATTCTTAGAATATATATATATCCAAAATTTCGAGATATTTTTTCAGGTAGACATGAATATGAACCAGATGGAATTAGAACTACAAAAATGGGATATGAATATAGACCCCAAGCTATTTTGTATAATCTAAAAAGAATTCATAATGTTTTTCCAGAAAAGGAAATATTTATAACAGAAAATGGAATTGCAACCGATGACGACAATGAACGTATTGAATTTGTAACAGATGTACTTACCGATGTTCATGATTATTTAACTGAACATGGAAAAGTGATGGGTTACTTATATTGGTCAGTGCTTGATAATTTTGAATGGGATTTGGGATACAAAATGAATTTTGGATTAGTAGAAGTAGATAAAAATGATTATTCTCGTAAACCACATGACTCTGCCTACTGGTTTGGTAATATTTCTAAAACAAATAATTTATCAAAATAGAAATTAAAACTTAAAATATAATCATGTACATTATTGCAGGATCAACAGGAACTTTAGGTTCAGCTGTAACAGAAGAATTATCAAAAACTGACAATATCTTCATTATTGGTAGAGACGAAGACAAGTTAAAAGTACAAGCCAATAAATATAACTGTAATTATCAAGTTTTAGATCTTTTAAGTACTCCCGAACCAAGAGAGTTCTCAAAAGTTATTGATTCAGATGTTGAAATTAAAGGATTGGTTAATTGTATTGGTTCAATATTAATAAAACCTTTACATGGAACTTCACTTGAAGAATTTAATGATGTTATAACAACTAATCTTTTTTCTTCTTACTTCTTATTAGCAAGTTTTGCTAGAAGAATGAAAGACGGATCAGCTATATTTTTTTCATCAGTAGCTGGATCCAAAGGATTATCTAATCATGAAGCTATATCAGCTGCAAAAGCTGGTATCGAGGGTTTCGCTAGATCAGCAGCAGCAACCTACGCCAAAGATAATTTGAGAGTAAATGTAATTGCACCAAGCATAATGGATTCAAACATGTCTCAAAAAATACTATCTACAGATACCGCAAGAGAAGTCTCTAAAAACATGCATCCCATTTCGAAAATTGGAGATACAGATGATATACTTCCTGTTATTAAATGGTTATTAAACCCAGATACAAAATGGGTTACTGGTCAGACCATACATGTTGATGGTGGTCTATCAACTGTTAAACCAAGATAATAAGGGGGAGTAATGTCAGAAACTAAATATCTTGAAACTCATGAATGGTATATAGTAGACGGTGACAATTTTACTGTAGGTATATCTGATTTCGCACAAGGAGAATTAGGGGACATAGTATTTATTACATTACCTGAAGTAGGTCAAGAATTTAATAAAGGAGATGCAATTGTAGAGGTAGAAGCAACTAAAACAGTTGCAGAAGCATATGCACCAATGAACTGTGTTATTACTGAAGTAAATTCAAATTTAGAAGCTGAACCAGAACTTATTAATAGTGATCCAGTTGGTGATGGGTGGATGGTTAAAGCTGAAATTAAAGAAATGGATGATTCTGGTATGACCTACCAAGAATATGAGTCATTTATTTCTTAATGTCTGAATTAAAAACTACATCCTTATACGAATTTCATTTAAATAAAAATTCAAAAATGATAGATTTTGCTGGATGGTCCATGCCTTTTTCCTATGATGGAACATTAAAAGAACATAATTATGTACGTCAGTCAGCTGGTTATTTTGATGTATCTCACATGGGAAGACTTAGATTAAGCTATTCTCAAATTGAAGATATTAATTATTTAATATGTTCTGAATTAAACGAATTAGATAACACAAAAGCTCTCTATTCGATATTTACTTCTGATACTGGAACAGCAATTGATGATGTTATCTTTTGGAAGTTTGAAGATGATTTAATTCTTATTTGTAATGCAAGTAATACTTCTAAAATAAAAAATCATTTAGATACAAATTCAATAAACTATGAAGATCTAACAGATGAAACTGATTTAATAGCTGTACAAGGTAACAAAGCGATTTCTATTATTGAGGAAATGATGGTCATTCCAAATAAATTCTCTACTTCAAAAGATTCTAAATACATATATGCAAGAACTGGTTATACAGGTGAAGATGGTGTTGAAGTAATGCTTGATCAAAAAGATACCTTAAAATTTATACAGCAACTGGAAGCTAAAGGTGTAATGCCATGTGGACTTGGATCAAGAGACACACTAAGACTAGAAGCATCTTTACCTTTATATGGATTTGAATTAACTGATGATATCACTCCAGTAGAAGCCGGATTGAAATGGACTTTATCTAACAAATCTGATTACATGGGCAAAAGTGTTATAGAGGAACAAATAAATTCAAAACAACATAAGTATCTAAAAAGATTTAAATTGAATGCAAAACAAATAGCTAGAACTGGAACTGTTTGTAAAGCAGGTAATATTAACGGAATTGTAACATCTGGCAATATTTCACCAATATTAGGTTATCCAATAGGATTTGCGATGTTTGAAACAAATCCTTCAGATAATTTAGTAGAGTTTGATATTCGTGGTAATTTAATAGAGGGAAATTTGTTAGATAAGAGGTTTTTAAGTTAATGTTTGTACCGCATTCTGAAATTGATTTAAAGAAAATGTTCGATGAACTATCTATTAGCTCTCTTGATGACCTTTTTACCCATATACCCGAGACATTAAAACTTAATGATGGTTTAAATGTACCAGATACACTTTCCGAACTTGAATCAATAAGTCACTTTGAACACATAGAATCTAAAAATACACAAAATTTAATATGTTTTGCTGGGGGAGGTCACTACGATGTTTACTTGCCTCACACAGTTAAAACATTAACAATGAGGCCTGAGTTTATGACATCATATACTCCTTACCAGGCAGAAATCTCGCAAGGTATATTACAAATTTTGTTTGAGTATCAATCGTTAATTTGTGATTTAACCGATATGGAATTAGCAAATGCTTCATTATATGATGGAGCTACATCAGTAGCTGAAGCTATATCTGTTGCTATTAACAAAACTAAAAGAGATGGTGTCGTTATTTCCAGTGGTTTCAACCCAAATACAAAAGAGGTAGTTAACACTTTAGTTGATAGAAGTAAATTTGATATTAAATATGTAGATCTAGTTGATTACATGTTCCCTGAAGATTATATTTTCACTGATAAAGATGCAGCATTTGTTGTTTCTCTTCCGCACTACGAAGGTTCAGCACAAGATTTATCTGCAATAGTTCAAAATGCTAAAGCGGCTGGAGTAATAACTATATGCTACGTTGATCCATCAATGTTAGGTATTTTAAAAACTCCGGGCTCTATGGGATTTGATATAGTTGTTGCTGAAGGACAATCTATGGGATCCTCACTTTCTTTCGGAGGACCAACTGTAGGTTGGTTTGCAACAAAAAAAGAATTAGCACGTTTAGTACCAGGTCGTATAATTGGCGAATCCAGAGATGCAAAAAATACTAAAACATACGTAATGACTCTTAGAGCACGAGAACAAGATATCAGAAGAGAAAAAGCTTCATCTAATATATGCACTAATCAAACATTAAATGCTGTTGGTTCTACGATTCATTTATCTTGGTTAGGGCCTCAAGGACTATATGAAATTGGTTATCAAGCTATTCAAAAAGCATCTTTTATGAAACAACAATTGATTGATTCTAACTTCACTATTTCTAATCCAAATAATTCTTTAAGAGAGTTTATTGTTCAAACTACTAGACCGGCTGAAGAAGTGATTATAGATATGGGAGCAAAAGGTTTTTTAGCTGGTATTAAATACTCAGAAAATTCAATTCTTGTAGCTGTTACTGAAAAAAGAACTAAAAATGAAATAGATAGCTATGTTAAATCTTTATTAGAGGTTGATAATGTATAGTGGAGGTAACGCAAGCTCATTACCACTTGTTGGAGGCGCACCTGAACCTACAATAAATCAACTTTCTAAACCTGGAAGAAGAGCATCTAGATTTCCAAAACTAGATGTTCCAGTAACAGAAATAAACAATCCTGCAATTAGGAATGATAAACCAAGTCTCCCAGAAGTATCTGAACATGATTTAGTTATGCACTATTCTCGACTAGCACATAGAAATTTTGCAGTTGATGTTGGTTTTTATCCACTTGGGTCATGCACAATGAAATACAATCCAAGATTTGCTGATTATGTTGCAGGTTTAAATACATTTGCAAACACTCATCCTGCGACACCTGCTGCTTTTACCCAGGGGAATTTGGAAATACTTCACGAACTTGAGAAATTTTTGATTGAAATTACAGGTATGGATAATGCTACATTTCAACCACCCGCAGGTGCATCTGGTGAGCTGACTGGATTATTAATAATTAAAAAGTATTTAGAAGAACAAGGCCTTTCTAATAAGACTGATATTATCGTTCCAGATTCTGCACATGGAACTAACCCTGCTTCAGCAAAGATGGCAGGTTTTAATGTTGTAGAGGTATCTACAGATATTAGAGGTATGGTAAATATAGATGACTTACGTAGTTTGGTTAACGAGAATACTGCTGGGTTAATGTTGACTAATCCGAATACAGGTGGATTATTTGAAGAAAACATCATGGAAATTTCTAACATCATTCATGAAAATGGTGGCCTTGTTTATTACGACGGTGCAAACTTAAATGCAATTGTGGGCGTATGTAGACCAGGTGATATGGGATTTGATATAGTTCATTCAAATTTACATAAAACATTTGCTACTCCTCACGGTGGAGGAGGCCCTGGGTCTGGTCCAGTTGCTGTAAAAGGTTTTTTAAAGGAATACTTACCAGGACCAATTGTAGAACCTTCTGGAGATTCTTATGATTGGCATATGCCAACGTCATCAATTGGAAGAATGCATGGATACCACGGCAATTTTCTTGTTGCATTAAGAGCACTTGTTTATATGAAATTACTCGGAAAAGAAGGTCTTGACACACTTGGATCTTACGCTGTTTTAAATGCTAGATATTTAAGTTCTATAATATCTAAAGTAATACCTCTTGCATACAACGAACCATGTATGCATGAATTTGTAACCACAGTAAAAGATTTAAAAAAATCACATAAAATTAAAGCTTACGATGTTGGTAAAGCATTACTAGACAAAGGATTTCATTCACCTACAATTTATTTTCCACTGATAATTGAAGAAGCTTTAATGTTTGAACCAACTGAGACACAAACTGTTGATACTCTTGATGATTTAGCTGAAACTCTAAAAGCAATTGTTGAAGAATTGCAAGGTGATGATATAACATTGGAAGAATATCCTAAAAATCTTCCTGTAGGTAGACCAAATGAGCTAATTCCTGCAAAGCATCTAACAGTTAACTGGGGAGATTTTGAACTTCTTGAAATAACTGAATAGTATACATATATGGAACTTTCGCAGTTAGATTTAGATAGAAACATTAACAGATTACGTATTCATTCCGTTGAATTTTCTGAATTGCCTGATGAAGAATTAATTTCACTATTAGAAAAAACTATTCAAAACATTCAAGGAATAGCATATTATTGGGCAACTTTATCTGCTGAAAAAAAACAGATTCTTCAAAAACATAAAGAGGGTGAAGAGTGGTTAGGTGGTCCCTTTGTAAGTATTCTCACTACACAATATTACATAGAGTATCTAAAAGGTAATTCGCCATTAAAAGAAGAAAATTATGACAAAATTACAAATAGCTATAAAGTATTTCCTAATAAATTTATAGAATCTTTGACTTTTCCATTATTAAAAGCAGAAATACGATTCAATAAAAGTATGTCATTTAGCCAAATCGATGAATTTAGAGGTTTCAATCAAAGAATTGGCGCTTCGGATAATGTAACGTTAGTTCTTGGTGCAGGAAACGTTTCCTCTATACCGTTTCTTGATACTTTATTTCATCTAGTTGCAAAACGTTCTGCAATTTTATTAAAACTAAACCCAGTTAATGATTATTTATTACCAGTTTTTGAAAAGGTATTTGCTGAATTTATAGACCGAGGCTTTATAAGCGTAGTTAATGGAAATCTTGATACATCTAGATATTTAACTAAACATCGTTCTATAGATTCAATTCATTTAACTGGATCTAACTACACATATGAAAATATTGTTTATGATAGACAGCTAAGTGATAAAGAACGTTCTTTATCTACAATTCCAAAAACAAATAAGAAACCAATATTTTCAGAACTTGGTAATGTAACTCCAATTATTATACATCCAGGTAAGTGGACTAATTCTGAATTAAAATTTCAAGCTAGAAAGATTGCAACAGCTAAATTAAACAACTCTGGATTTAACTGTATTGCAGCCCAAGTTATTGTTTTACCTAAAGGATGGCGATCAGCTGAGAAGTTAAAAAAGTATATTAAATTTTATTTAAAAAAAATTGGTGACACAACCTCTTATTATCCAGGAGCAAGTGAATCATTAAACAGTTTAAAAACAAATGAAAATTATGAATTAGTGAACGAATCTTCGTGTTCTACTCCGTTTATGACTGCAGATTTAGATGCTGAGGAAAAGTATTCTTCATCAGAAGTCTGGAATACGACATTATATTTTAAAGAATTAGAGTATACAGATAATGAATCTTTTACAGACATAAGTATTAACTATGTAAATAATGAATTATGGGGAAATTTAGGCGCTTCAGTTTTAATTAAAGGATCAAAAAAGAAAAATAATCAACATATTGTAAATAAATATAAAAATGATTTAAATTATGGCACCGTAGCTATTAATGAATGGTCCGCTATTGCATTTATAATACCTACTATGCCTTGGGGTGGATATCCCGGAAACAAGGATAATGATATTCAAAGTGGACAAGGTTATGTACACAATGCTTACTTCTTTGAATCACCTTTAAAAGGCATAGTCGAAACAAATTTTAGATTTTCTAGGTTCATAGATCCACCTTGGTTTGTGAATAACAAAAAAGCACATAGGTTGTTCAAAAATCTTACTTACTATCAAGCTAATAATTCAAAAATAAACTTTATTAAATTAATTTTTTCCACACTAATATAAAGGTGTGAAATTTAAAATATTCTTGGTTTTTATCTTGTTTGCTTCTTGCACAGCAGGAGATGACAGTGATGTAAGTGTTGTTGATACAACAATTCAAACTACTTCTACCACAGCTATAGAGTCTGAGTCTACAACAACTACTGAAGCAGTAATCTCATATGTTTTTGATATAGAAAAAATGTCACCTCTAACTGGTAAAGAAATACCTCCCGAACTATGGCTTAATAGACCAAAGCGTGTAATAGCTTTTAAGATTGACAATAATATAAACGCAAGACCACAATCTGGGTTACAGGAAGCTGATTCAGTTTATGAGATACTGGTTGAAGGTGGCATGACAAGATTTCTAGCACTGTTTCTAGATAATACTTCAAAATATTTAGGTCCAATTAGATCAGCAAGACCAACAGACCCAACAGTAATTCGTCCTTTTGATGCAACTTTAGTTGTATCAGGTGCGACAGACGGTTTAATTCCTTCTATTAGAGAGTTAGGAGTTCCAGTACTTGAAGAGGTCAATTCTCCTTCAATGTTTAGAATTGGCTCCAGAAAAGCACCTCATAATCTATATGCTGATACAGAACTTGTAAGAGGCGTAATTGATTCTAAAGGATATAAATTTCTCCAACCCGGACCAAATCCACTATATCCTTTTGGGTTTGATCAAACTAATTGGGAATCTGGAGCAAACAAAATAACTATAAAATATTCAGAATACACAACTGTTATTTGGAAAAAAGATGGCGAAAAGTATTCAAGATTTATTATTGATGCATATTCAAGTGATAAAGAAGCTGTTGCTCATAATTTTATATCTCAAGATGGAAATTATTCAGACATTCTTTCTACAGAATCAATAGTTGTAATACAGGGTGCATTATATAAAGACAAAGCAACCACACTACCTAGCATTTTAACAGTAGGTATTGGTGATTTATTTATATTTAATAATGGTAAGTACACGCAGGGCACATGGAGACGAACCGATATAACTGAACCTTTTGAGTTCTATGATATTAATCAGAATCCCATTGAAGTCCCACCAAGCTCTCAATGGATTCATATTGTTCCAAATGAAGGGCAAATTTCCTGGTCAAATAGCTAATTGTTAATTAGTTTATTGCTTTCAGCGTTTCTTAGTTTTAATTCTAATTTAACTGAGTACAACTGCAGTATTTATGACTCCAAAAATTTAATAAGGAATGAAGTTATGCTTCAAATTGTTCTTAAAAACTATGGCTATTACGAATTAAAAATAGATGGTCAGTTTGGTCCAGCTAGTAAATCAGCGTTAAAGAATTTTCAAACAGAAAATGGGCTAGTATCTGATGGAATTATTGGAAAAAATACATGTAATTCTTTATTTGATAAAAAGAATGTAATTAAGAATAACTCCAACAATGTAGTATTAAATACTGAAAAAATTCAAAAATCGTCAGAATTATTAAAAATTTCGCAACAAAAATTAAAAGAATTAAATCTCTACAGCGGAGCAATTGATGGTATTAATGGAACTAATACTAAAAATGCTATAAAAGAATTTCAGAAAAAAGCAGGTCTATCTGTGGATGGTGTTCTTGGTCCAAATACATTAGCTGCTTTAGAAAAGGGTGTTGAATCTTATATCACAATTGATAAATTAGAATCTTCAACTTCTGATAACACAGAATCTTCCTCAAATACCATTTCAACATCATCTGCTTTAGATTTAAGAAATTATAATCCATCAAAACCATGTGTCGATGGATACGTAGATCAAAATGGAATCTGGATTACTGATCCTTGTTTTTACCCTGTATTCGTTTATAGGTTTGGTAATACAGCTCAAGTTAATTCACAGAATGAACTAGATGCTTACCTTGGAGACAGATGGTCATTAGAAAGAGAAAAAACTTATAATACTATTGGGCCAGTGTCCACAATAAATTATATAAATGGAGTTCACTCACCGGTAAATGGTTTAAAGATGCCTTCCAATGCTAATAATCTTATTGTTCTTGGTATTAAAAACGATAATAATGTTAATGCACGACCTCAATCTGGACCTCAAGATGCTGATGCAGTATTTGAAGTATTAGTCGAAGGCGGAATGACAAGATTTATTAATGTATTTTACGAATCAGATACAAATTATCACGGACCTATCAGGTCAGCTAGACCAACAGACCCAACAGTACTGCGACCACTTGGAGGAGTTTTAGTTGCTAGTGGTGCTACTGGAGGATTGATTCCTGAAATAATTGATATTGGAGTACCTGTAATAACTGATAGAAGACCAGAGTTTTTCCGTATTTCCTCAAGAAGGGCTCCTCATAATTTATATGCAGACACTTATAAATTGAAACAATTAGCTATCTCTAAAGGTTATAAAAAAGTTGATAATCCTCAACCATTATTTCCATGGGGAACTCCAAATTATTCACTATGGTCTCCAAATTCATATATTAAACTAAAATTTTCTTCTCAAACATCTACAATGTGGACTTGGAATGGAAATACTTATTTACGTACTTATTACGACGCTTATAGAGGTTCATCTACTGGAGTACCGCATAGTTGGATAAATTCATCTGGTAACTCATCTCAAATAAGCGCAGATACAATTATCTCATTATTTTGTGAACCCTATATACACCCATTACAACTTCCATCAGTAAAAACAGTGGGAGAAGGTAGGGCAATAGTTATGCACAATGGCAAAATTCTAGATGCTTATTGGAAGAGGGGGTCAAATTTAGATCCCTTTCATATTGTTGATCAAAATGGAAATACTATCTATATACCACCAGGAAAACCATGGATTTCACTGGTTCCAAGTAACTTTTTACCTACTTTTGACAATTAACTTTACTTTATAGGTACTTAAATGGTATATTAAGAGTGCGTTTCAATTAAGTGTGATACGCAGCCCTGTTGGGAAGCCCTCTTTTTGGGGGCTTCCGTATTTTAGGACTGATTTAACTCAGATAAATAGTTAACTGTATCTCCCCAAACAATATCAGGAATATAGGCAATTAAATAGATACATCCAGCTTCCTTATATTGATCAATTGTTTCAAATACTTTATCTTTTGTACCAATGAGCGGTCTTTCATAATAATAATCTTTAGGAATATTGGTATAGGTAGATAATTTTTCTACTTTTCTATCTAAATCATTTTGATTATCTGCAATTAAAACATTTGTATGTAATGTTTTTCCTATTTCATTAAAATCTCGACCAACATTTTCGCAATGATTTTGTAAAATATTCGACTTTTGAATAAATCCATCGACATCAACATCCCAGTTTCCATAGTCACCGTATTTAGCAAGTAGTTTTAAAGTTACCTTTTCACCCCCACCACATACCCAAAGCGGAGGATAGGGTTTTTGAATAGGTTTAGGCTGGTTGATAGCTCCATCTATTTGATAAAACTCTCCATTAAAAGAAGGTGTTTCTTCAGTTGTCATTTTTTTATAAATTATTAAAGACTCTTCGAGCATTTTTAATCTTATTCCAGCAGATGGATATTCATATCCATAAGCTCTATATTCGTGATCATACCAACCAGCACCAATTGCATATTCAAGTCTTCCATTTGACATGACATCTATATTTGATGCCACTTTAGTTAAGTAAGCCGGATTTCTGTATGAGTTACATGTGCACATTTGTCCAAGGCGTACTTTTGAAGTAGTTTGAGACAACGCCGACATGAGTGTCCAGCATTCATAAGTTGGATCTTGTGTTGGTTTAGGAACTGTATGGAAATGATCGTAAACCCAAATAGACTCATAGCCAAGATTCTCAATATTTGATGCAGCTTCTAATATTGTATTCCATTGATCTTCTAATTTAATAGAATTTAAATCCATTCTCCAACCTTGTGGAACAAATACACCAATTTTCATAATTTAATTATAACTATTTAGAATTTCTGATTCTAAGAATCTTCAAGAGGTCAGATAAATCTTCTCTATTAGATTTTCTATCTAAATACTGAAGACCGTATTTAAGAATCAATAAGACTGAAATGATTCCTATTACAGTGTTGAATACTCTAATTACTGCATTATTGTAACAAATTGCTTCATGCATTCTTAAGTTTTTATCTGTATACTCAACACCTTCAATTAAGATCTGATAGACAGTTCCACAGTTTAAGCTAAATTGTTTAAACTCAACAAAAGATGCAGTTAAAAACTCCACCTTTACATCTAAAAATAAATTTATAATAATAAAAACTAAAAGACTGGTTAAAAAAAAGCGGAAATATTTTCTATTAAACATAATCATAATACACTTTACTTTATGGACGAATTAACAATACTTAATGACCAACTAAAGAGAATGCGCAGTATGAATAAGTTTTATCATTTGCAATTTTTAAATGATGTTCGTTTTTTCTTACTTTTAACGTCAATTTTCTTAATATTCGTTCAATACAATATAAATATTTCATATTTACTTCCTCCTCTTTCGTTATTTGGAAGCGTAATGCTAGCTTTCCATGCCTATTATTTAATTTTTTCACGTCATTATTCAGAATTTTTAGAAATTAAAATAAATAAAATACTAAAAAAGGATTTAATTATCACTCATAAGCTTGAAAATAAATATTTTTTTCCTCTGAATGATAAAAAGGTAGTAGTAGCTAAACTCGGTAAAGAATTTTCATGGTTTAGTTTTGTGACTTTATTTATTACATTTTATGGAATTCTTGTTTATTCATATGGAATGTATCTTGTATATAATGAATTACTGAATTCCCAATATGTTTTTACTGTAGCCTTTATTACATTTGTTACTTTATGTATAGGCTACTGGTGGTTCGTAAAAAATATTGGAGAAAAGAGATTGAGAGAGATTTATGGAGAATAGTTTAACAAATTTTGATGGTGACAATCTAGATAGTTTTCTCGGACACGAAATGATTGAAATAAATGAAAATTACGTTGAGTCTAAATTAATAATAACGAAGGACCATAAACAACCAATGGGGTTAGTTCATGGTGGAATATACTCTACATTAGCCGAAACGATATGTTCGTATGGAGCAAACTTTAACGGTGTTGGGGTATTTGTAGGAGTTAACAATAATACTGATTTTCTTTCCAGTGTTACTGATGGAGAAATAGTCTGTAAAGCGACGCCAATTAAAAAAGGTAAATCTTATCAACTATGGGAATGCAACATTTTTCATAATGATAAGTTAGTGGCAGTTTCAAAAGTGAGGTTGAGTCGTATACAGTGATAAGTAAAATTATTGTTATATTACTTTTACTTACAACTTGTTCAAATAATTATGACAGAACAAACAATCCAGATTGTTGGAAATCCGCAAGAGAGACCTGTAATGAAGATAATAGAATTAACTCCGGAAATATCAGGGGTGGTAATATTGGTGGAACTGGAAATTAGATGAAAAAGTATTTATTAGTATTATTAATATTCATTACATGTGGTGGATCTGATTCACCTGTTGAAACTACAGATACAACTACTTTGGAAACAACAACAACGTTAGGAGAAAATATGGAAAAAACATACTCAGCTCAACATCAGATGACCATTGATGATAGTAAAAATTACACAGCAGTAATTAAAACATCATTAGGAGATATGAAAGTTGAATTTTTTACAAAAGATGCACCTATAACAGTAAATAATTTTGTTACCTTAGCTAAAGATGGTTATTATGATGGTGTAATTTTTCACAGAGTTATTTCAGATTTTATGATTCAAGGAGGAGATCCCTCTGGTACAGGTCATGGAGATTACGGTAAATATCCAGGATATGAATTTGAAGATGAACTAAATAATCAAATACCTTATTCAAAAGGTATCTTAGCTATGGCTAATAGGGGACCAAATACAAACGGTAGTCAATTTTTTATTATGCATGTTGATTACCCACTTCCATACAGTTATACAATATTTGGAAAAGTAATTGATGGCCTAGATGTAATTGATACTATTGCTAGTGTTGAAACTGGTGCTGGTGACAAACCTGTGGAAGATGTCGTTATAGAATCTGTTGAAATTTCTGAGAATTAAGCAATTTAATAGTTTTTTTAGACAAAATACCACCTGGCGTTCCATAAGTATTTTTTATGAGATACTTATATTTAAAAATATCTTTTGTTAAATTTTTTATGTAGGACTCACTATATCCAAGCTTATTTGACAAGAATAAAGAGTAATTAGAGGAGTAATTTAGAGTATTTGATACGTAATAATATGAGTAAGCAGCAAGTTTTAATTCATTATTTTGTATGTTTCTAGATTTTAAAAGTTTTGAAACCTTTTTTAAATCAATTGACATGTATTCAGTATTTTTAGTGTTTTTCAAAAAATAGTCTCTATCTACATTAACAAGATTGTTTATTAGCTTAAGACCCTTTTTCTTCAATGAGAAATAATTAACTTTTCGTATGTCAACTGTGTTAATTTCATAATATTTATTTGAAGAGAATGTTACATCTTTAACTATTAATTGATATGGATTTGGAAATACATAAATTATTTTTACATTTAGGTTTGATACTGCGTTTGGTATGTGAACAATAATTTGATCATCATCAAATATTATTTTCTTTTTCATATTCCTATTTTATTGATTTATTACTTACTTTTATTGTTCTTATATATTATTTAGATTATTTGTTGTGTGAAATTTATCATAATTTGGTTATTATTATGAAATTATGAATGTAGATGTAACTTTACCTGATGGAAGCGTGAAAACTTTTGATCATGCTGTTAGTGGTTTTGATATAGCTAAAAGTATTGGTTCACGTTTAGCAAAAGATGCAATCTGCTTAGAAATTGATAATGTATTTTATGACTTATCAGCAATTTTCGAATCTGATATATCTGTACGAATAGTTACAAATAGTGATCCTGATGCATTACACATATTAAGACACTCTTCAGCGCATATTCTTGCTCAAGCTGTATTAAATCTATATCCAAGTGCTGAATATGGAGTTGGACCAAGTATTGAAAATGGTTTTTATTATGATTTTTTATTTAAAGAACCACTTAAAGAGAGTGATCTTATTGAAATTGAAAATGAGATGATAAAAATTACTAAGAATGCTCAGGAATTTACTAAGTCTGAAATTTCAAAAAAGGATGCAAAAAAACTATTTAAAAACCAATCTTTTAAAATTGAACTTATAGAATCCGCAGAAACTGATGAAGGTGTCTCAGAAGATGTTGTAACAATGTATAGTAATGATAAATTTTCAGATTTATGTAAAGGTCCACATATTCCAAATACAACATACTTAAAACATTTTAAATTAACTAAATTAGGTGGAGCTTATTGGAGAGGTGATGAAGATAATCCACAACTACAAAGAATCTATGGAACATCTTGGTTCACAAAAAAAGATTTAGATGTATATCTAACACAGCAAGAAGAAGCAGAAAAAAGAGATCATAGAAAATTAGGTAACGAACTCAATCTATTTACAACATCAAATGAGTTAGGATCCGGAAATTTTTTGTGGAAACCAAAGGGAGCGATTCTTCGTGACCTTATTGAAACTTATAGTAAAAATGCTCATATAAATAATAACTATGATTTAGTTAACACACCTCACATAGGTAAATCAATTTTATGGGAAACATCAGGACATTTAAATCACTATAAAGAAAATATGTTTCCTCCAATAGTTCATGAAGAAAACGATGAAACTTACTATCTCAAACCTATGAATTGTCCATTTCATATCCTTATATACAAGAGTGATTTACATTCCTATAAAGAGCTACCTTTAAGATATTTTGAATTTGGATCAGTCTACAGATATGAAAAAACTGGTGTATTGCATGGACTGTTAAGGTTACGTGGGTTTACCCAAGATGATGCACATATTTTTTGCACTAATGATCAGATAAATAATGAAGTCAAAACTTTATTAAATTTCTCAGTAAAGCTTTTAAATAGTTTTGGATTAGTTGATATTGAGGCTGATTTATCTACAAAGCCTAAAAAATATATCGGAAGTGATGAAGATTGGGAAGTTGCAACAAGCAGTCTTAAAAATTCACTGACTGAGTTAGATATACCATTTGCTACAGCTAATGGTGAGGGTGCTTTTTATGGTCCCAAAATTGATTTACATGCAAAAGATGCAATAGGAAGACGTTGGCAGCTAAGTACGATTCAAATAGATTTTGCTCAACCAGAAAATTTCAATATTGAGTATGTAAATTCAGATAATCAAAAAGTTCGACCTGTTATGATACATCGAGCATTATTGGGATCTGTTGAAAGATTTACAGGTGTATTAATTGAACACTATGCTGGCCATATGCCAGGTTGGTTATCTCCAGTACAAATTGATATATTAACAATTGGCGAAGTTTCAGATTATCTTAATGAAATTAAAGAAATATTATCTGATTATCGTATAAATATTGATGATAGAAATTTACGTCTAGGTGAAAAATTGCATAATTCTCAAAAAAATAAGGTTCCTATACAAGTTATTGTTGGTGAGAAAGACATAAGCGCTTCTACTGTAGGTATAAATATTCATAATCGAGATAATCTTAAAGATCTAGCATTAGCTGAGGCAGTAAAATTAATTAAAGCTGAATTAAAAGTACCGGAATTTACAATAAATGGTTGATGGTATTGATATTAATCAAGATGATGCCGAAAAAGCACTTCTGCCAGACGACTTAAATTCACTTGCAGTCGGAAGTTATATAGTTCCCAATCCAAATAGAAGAAAATACTATCCTGTTTATGTTTTATTGATAGTAGCTATTACTTATATTGCTTCTTTACTCTTGCCTTTTATTGACTTTACAGTGTCTTTAGTAATTCTTGTAGTGGTAGCTTTAATGTTATTTGTTATTAATAATAAGTTTTTAATAACCCAAGATGAAGTAATTGAAAAAATATTAAATTTTATAGATCACCCTATTGGATATTATTCAATTGCATTAACATTTTTATTTAATATAAAAAATATTCTTACACCTGTTTGGACAACAATAATTTATTCCCATGAGTCTCCACCAAAATTAAAAACAATTATAGAAATTAATGCATATTCCGGAGAACTTTTAAGCGAACCATACACAGAATCTATTAATGCTTGAGAAAATTTTTAAACCTACTTCTGAAAAATTTGCAATACCTTTTATTAAACTTCTTGCGTTTTTAAAAGTTAAACCAAATACTGTTTCATATATTGGCTTATTTTTAGTTCTAATAGGAGCTTATTATTTTTATCTTGGTAATAACTTATTTGGAATTATTTTTATATTTCTAGGAAGTGCTATCGATGGACTTGATGGTCCCTATGCAAGATATCGTAACTTAGCATCTGATAAAGGTGCTATTTTAGATTCATTTCTTGATCGAATTGGAGAATTAGTTATTTGGAGTGTTATTGGCATATTATATACAAATTCTGATATTGAATTGTTCATTATATTTTCGATTTTAGTTTCATCTAATCTAATTCCCTATCTAAGAGCAAAATCAGAAAGTTATGATGTTGATAATAAAAAGGGTATTACTCCAAGACCTGAGCGAGTTATTTTTGCTGTAGTCTATATGTATTTTCAATTACCATTTATTTATATGTATATATTCGCATTTTTAACTTGGGTAACAGTTTTCCATCGTTTTATATTTTTATACAGATCATTAGGCAAATGAAATATACAGTTATTACATCTCTTCATTCTTTAGTTAAAAATATTCCTATAAAATATTTTTTATTTTTATCATATCCAATAGCAATAATTTATTATTTATTAACACCTTTCTCAAATTTTAAACTATCTAAAAGAAAAAAATTCATTGATAATTATTCAATATTTAAAGTAAAACATAATTATGTAAAGTATTGGCTTGAAACCATTTGGCTTACTAAAGAAGGTTATTTTAAATACATATATCCGAAAGTAAATATTGTTAACGAAGAAGTAATAAGAAAATTAAATAAATCTCATACATCATATATTTTAGCTTTACCACATGTAGGTAATTGGGAGTTTGCAATTCCCATGGGTAAGTATTTAGATTTAAATCTTGTTGCAGTTGCTGAACCACTTGAAGATTTAAAAATTTTAGATTGGTTTACATCCCTAAGAGAACAACTAGGTTGCAAAATTATACTAGGCGGTAAGGGACAAAATACATTCGATGAAATAATTTCACTATTAAATAACAACAGTCACGTTTGTTTACTTGCTGAAAGACATGTAGCAAAAAGTGGTGTAGGTGTTGAATTTTTCAATCAAATGGCTGCATTTCCCAAAGGACCTGTTGCACTCTCATTAGAAACACAATTACCTGTTGTTCCAACCGCGTTTATTAAATCTGTTAGTGGATATGAGCTTCACTTTGGTAAACCATTTATAGTTCCTTATTTCGAAAATCAAGCACAAAGTATTCAGCATGGATTGAAAGTCTTAAGTAAATCCTTAGAAGAACTAATAATGTTAGATCCTAATCAATGGCACTCTATACAGCCAGTGTGGACAAGTGAGTATTAATATACTTTTAATCACTCCCTACAATATGGAAGCATATGGCGGGGTTCAAAATCAAGTTAGTTCTATAAATTCATTTTTAAATGAACATGATCAATTTACTTCCAAAATAGCAGCACCTAACTCTGAAGACTTTAATATTGGAAATAGTATAAACATACCTTTTAACGGTTCTGTTTCACCTGTCTGCTTAATCCCGGTAAAACATAAATTAACTCAAGCTTTAAATTGGGCTGATATTGTTCATATCCATGAACCTTTTGTTCCATTAATATTTTGGAGATTACCTAAAAATATAAAATATATATTTACACATCATGCTTCATTAAATAATTTTGTAACTTTTCTATTAAGTATTCTCTACAAATTTATAAGACGCAATGGTATAAGTACTTATGTAAGTAGATTATCTAAAAAAAATGCAGTTGCTTTGAATCAAGAACCCCATCTTATTCCTAATATGTTCTATTTAGACAACAATGTAGATTTTGCGATAAAAAAAAGGTTTCTTTTTATCGGTAGAGATGAAAAACGTAAAAACTTAAAATTATATAAAAATTATGTTGATAACTTTTATGACTCAAAATTTAAATATACTGCAATTACAAATACTGAAATTAAGAATAAATATATTGATACATTTTTAAATCCCAATGACGATGATAAAAATAATATATTAAATGATTCTGATATCTACTTAGCTTTAAACACCCATGGAGAAAGTTTTGGTATTACTTTAATTGAAGCTATCAATTCCGGAAATATTGTTATTTCAAGCAATCTTGAAGCATTTAAAAATCTTCTCGGTGATTCAGGTATTTATTTTGAAAATAATTCTCTAACTTCTCTCAATGATGTAATAGAAGTGATCAAAAAAGAAGAACTTTATAATATCTGGTTAAAGCAAAAAAAATATATAAATAAGTATGAAATCAGCAAAAATATGGAGAAGTTGATTTCATTGTATTTAAGCATTTAGAGTACAATAAGAAATATGAAAATTGAATCTACTGATAAAGTTAAAAAAGGCCTTGCTGAAATGTTAAAAGGTGGGGTTATCATGGACGTAGTCAACGCAGAGCAAGCTGTAATAGCTGAAAAATCTGGTGCTGTTGCAGTTATGGCATTAGAGAGAATACCTGCAGATATCAGGGCTGATGGCGGTGTAGCACGCATGTCTTCAGTTGGTGTAATTCAAGAAGTTATGGATTCTGTCTCTATACCTGTCATGGCAAAAGCAAGGATCGGACATTTTGTTGAAGCTCAGATATTAGATTCTCTTGGAATTGATTTTATAGACGAATCTGAAGTTTTGACACCAGCAGATGAAGTTAATCATATAAATAAACAAACATTTAAAGCGCCATTTGTATGTGGAGCAACAGATATTGGTGAAGCTACTAGACGTATTGCAGAAGGGGCTTCAATGATTAGAACAAAAGGTGAAGCTGGAACAGGAAATGTAGTTGAAGCTGTTAGGCATATGAGAACTATTACAAATCAATTAAATGAAATATTAACTTGTGATGAGAATCAATTAGTTGCTTTAGGAAAGAAGTTTGGTGCTCCGTTAAATGTATTAGAGCAAATTAAAAAACAAAACAAATTACCAGTTGTTAATTTCGCAGCAGGGGGTATAGCTACACCTGCTGATGCAGCTTTAATGATGCAATTAGGTTGCGATGGTGTTTTTGTTGGTTCTGGTATTTTTAAAAGTGGGGATCCAGCAGAAAGGGCAGAGGCAATTGTTATTGCAACTACTAACTTCAATGATCCAAAAGTTTTAAGTGAAGTATCGAAAGATCTTGGTGAACCTATGGTCGGAATCAATATTGATACATTACCAGAAGAAGAGAAATTAGCTAAAAGAGGTTGGTAATTGAAAGTTGGAATACTTTCATTCCAAGGTAGCTTTTTTGATCATTCAAAAAGTATTGAAAAAATTGGTTATTCTCCAATTTTTATAAAACACGATACAAACATTCAAGACTTAGACGCTTTAATTCTTCCTGGCGGTGAATCAACAGCAATGAATAAAATTAATAATTACCAAAACATATTTAATGATTTAGATAAATTAATAAAATCTGGTATTCCTACTCTTAGTACTTGTGCTGGAACTATATTGCTAGCTAATCAAGTTGTTGGAGGTAATATAACGATTCCGAACATTGATATACAAATTACAAGAAATGCCTACGGACGTCAAACAGAATCTTTTGAGGGTAGTGTAAGTTTTTATGATAATGAAGATATTTACTGTTTTATTAGAGCACCTAAAATAACACAATTACTTTCTGATGATGTGAAAGTAATTGCAAAACAGGACGCAGATATAGTAGGTGTTCAACAAAATAACATTGTTGCTTTAACCTTTCATCCTGAACTTAACAACGATCGTTATTATTTAGACTGGCTACATAATTTTATTAAAGAGGGTAAACATGTCAGGACATTCTAAATGGTCAACAATAAAAAGGAAAAAAGGTGCAAATGATGCTAAAAGAGGCAAATTATTTGCAAAACTAGTAAAAGCAATTGAAGTTGCAGCAAAAAATGGAGGCACAGATCCATCAGCTAACGCTGCTTTATATCAAGCTATTTCAAAAGCAAAATCTAACTCAGTACCAAATGACAACATAGAACGAGCTCTCAAAAGAGTTGATGGTGATTCTGATGCAGGAGAAATATTTGAACTTACTTATGAAGGTTATGGACCCCACGGTGTAGCTATATTAATCAACTGTCTAACAGATAATAAGAATCGTACTTCTTCCGATGTTAGGGCTGTGTTAACAAAGAACAATGGTTCTATGGGAAATCCAGGTAGCGTAGCGTATTTGTTTGAACTAAAAGCAATATTTCAATTCGAGAAATATGATGATGAACTTATAGAACTTGCAATAAACAATAATTGCCTAGACATTCAAGAGTCAAATAATGGTATTACATTAGAGTTTGAACCAAGCATTTTTAAGACAGTATATGAATCTTTCAATAACAGTTCTTATCAACCCAGTAATGCAGAAATAGCAAATATACCATCATCTTCTATAAATTTAGATCGATCTCAATTTACTCAAATCACTAAATTAATAGAATCACTTGAAGATTTAGATGATGTACAAGATGTATACGCTAATTTTGATATCGAAGAAAAAGATTTAGAGTCATTACTTTCTGAATAATAAAAACTAATATTTATATATGGTAAATAAAGCAAAAAAACAGGGTACTACTTACGAAACTAATATTGTAAATAGGTTAAACAAAAATAAATCTTTCAAATCGCAGAGGTTTGCTGAAGGTGGGTCCAATGATTTAGGCGATATACAGCTAATAGTTGGAGATGAGGAATACTTTATAGAAGCAAAATCGAGGCAAAATCTAAATATCCACCAATCACTTGATAAGGCTATAGATAAATCTGGAAGTACAAATACAATTTTGTTTTGGAAGAAATTAAAAAAAAGGGACGGTAATTCAAGAAGATCATCAGATGGAATACCAGAAGTTGTAACAATGTCCTACGATTTGTTTGTTAAATTAATGAACAAGTAATGCCTTTCAAATCAAGTATATTTGACTACCATCTTCCACCAGAATCAATAAATCAAAATCCTTATAAAGATCCGAACAAGTCACAACTATTAATAGCAAATACAAGGGATATAATTACGTTTGAAAATCTACCATCAATCATTAAAACACCGTCATTGTTTATATTGAATAAATCAACAGTTAAAAATGTAAGAGTAAAAACGAATAAATTAACTGGTGGCTCAATAGAGATATTTTTTCTTGAAATTCTTGAAGATAAAATAGCGAAATGTTTAATTAAATCCTCAGATAAAAAGCATTTAAACAAGCATTACAAACTAAATATTTTTGATTTTGATATTATAAATATCAATAATGATACTTTTCACATAAAAACATCATTAAATATTGAAGAAATATTGTCAAAGCATGGTAAAACCCCGTTACCACCATATATTGAAGATGATGAGTATAAGTATAAATATTACAACAATCAATTCTCAAATGGTGGTTTCTCTGTAGCTTCACCTACTGCTGGTCTACATTTTACAAATGATCTTATAGAGCGATTAAAAAAAGATGGTCATGAATTTGTATACATTAATCTTGATGTAAATATTGACACTTTTAAACCGATTACCTCTGAATACTTAGAGCATCACAATATACATGAAGAAAAATATCGAGTCTTAGAGGATGATTTTAATAAAATTTTAAAGGCAAAGGATCTTGGTGTTGACATATACTGCGTAGGTACTACTTCACTGAGGACCATAGAAACAGTTTATTTAACAAATAAACTAGATGGGAAAACTGACTATTTCATATTTCCTGATACAAAAATTAGTATCCCGGATTATCTTATTACAAATTTTCATGCACCTAAAAGTTCACTCCTTTCAATTGTTTCTGCTGTATATGGAAAAGAGTGGATCGATTTGTATAAGTATGCGTTAGATTCTGATATGAAATTTTTAAGTTTCGGTGATGCAGTAATATTTGAAGTAAATGAATAATATAAAAGTTAACACAATAGTTACAGACGGTAAGGCACGTTTAAATGAAGTTACATTAAATGATAAAACTTTTAAAACACCAATGTTTATGCCCGTTGCAACTAAAGGTGCTTTAAAATCTCTTCCATTTAAATATCTACAACAAACAGATTTCATTCTGGGCAATACCTATCATCTTTATCTACGACCAGGACTTGATGTAATAAGGGAATTTAACGGTCTTCATAATTTTATTGGTTGGAATAAGTTAATTTTAACTGACTCAGGAGGTTTCCAGGGCTGGTCGATTCCAAATAAATTTAAAGACGATGGTATTCAATTTAAAAATATATATGATGGATCAAAGTTTTTCATGGATCCAAAACTATCTATGGATATCCAACAAACACTAAATAGTGATATTGCAATGATTCTAGACAGTTTAATAGACATAGATAGTGGCTACGATGCTCAATTAAAATCAATTGATACGACCAAGAGATGGGCAAGGGTGGCACGTGAATACCACTCTAATACAAATCAGTCTCTTTTTGGAATTGTTCAAGGGGGAAGACATAAAGAACTTAGGGAGAAATCAACTAATGATATGATTTCTCTAGATTTTAATGGATACGCAATTGGTGGCTTAGCAATTGGGGAAAGTCCAGAAGAAAGAAAAGAAATAGTGAATTTTACAGTAGAAATGCTTCCAAAAGAGAAGCTACGGTATGTAATGGGTTTAGGTGACATTAATGGAATGTTAGAACTTATTGAACTTGGAGTAGATATGTTTGATTGTGTTTGGCCAGCGAGATTAGCTAGGCATGGAAAAATAATTAATAAGGGTAATTTTTTTAATTTAAAAAACAATAAATTTAAGGTAGATTCTGAACCCTTAGTACAAGGTTGTACATGTTACACATGCTTAAATTACTCAAAAGCATATTTAAGACATCTATTAATTAATGAAAGCACTTCTTCCTGGTTTTATTTAACATTACACAACTTTGTACAGACTGAAAATATACTTAACGAAGTACGAGAAAGTATATTAAACTCAGAATTTGATAAATATAAAGAAAGTATTATAAATGGATGAATTATTAGCCTTACTACCTCTAATCACTGTATTTTTAATTTTCTATGTGATTTTATACATTCCTCAAAGACGAAGACAAAAAAAGCATAAACAATATGTTGAGTCTTTAACTATTGGAGATCAGGTAATTACTGATTCAGGAATACACGGTAGGGTAGTCAATATAAAGGAAGAAACTGTTTCTTTAGTTATTAAAAAGGGTGAAATTGAAATATTAAAATCAAATATTTCATATAAATAAACTATGAAAAGAATACTAAAATTACTTTTCCTCCCGATATTATCAATTGCTCTATTTGCTTATACTTACACAAATCAAATACAACCAAAACTCGGATTAGATTTGCAAGGAGGAATTTCAGTAATACTAACAGCGGAAGAAGGAACTGATAAAGAATTAATTGAACAAGCTGTAGAAATTATGAGAACAAGAATCGCAGCATTCGGTGATGTACAAGAACCTGAAATATCCATTAGTGGTGAAAACTCTGTTCTCGTACAATTACCTGGTATCACAGACCAAGAAAAAGCACTTGAAGCAGTTGGCACGACTGGACTTTTAACATTTAGACCGGTATTAGATTCATCATTAAATTTAGGATATTCTCCCGCTTTGGAAGTCATTCCTAATCCGGATGATCCTGACAACCCAACAGTTAACGCACCAGAGGGTGTAGATGAAATAACAGGTATCACAATAGATGATGATCCAGATAAAATTTCATACTTGCTTTCATTAAGAGATGGATATCCTGTCATTTATGAATTAGGACCCGCTGAACTCACTGGTAGTGATATACAAGATGCTTTAGCTGTCTATCCTCAAAATGAATGGATAGTTCAGTTAGTTCTTAAAGATGATTCTGCTCAAAAATTTACTGATTTAACAAAAAAATTGGCTTCATTTGTTGGCGAACAAAGAAAACTTGCGATTGTTTTAGACAGCCAAGTTATATCAGCTCCTGGTATTGCCTTAGATGTAAATCCAAATACTGGAATTACAGGTGGTACCGCAGCAATTTCCATGGGTAATGCTGATCAAGGGGAGTCTGCTAATAATCTTGCAGTAATTTTAAGATACGGTGCTTTGCCTGTGTCGTTTGAAAGATCAAGTATTCAAAAAGTATCAGCAACTCTCGGCGAAAATACTTTAAATCTTGGTCTACAGGCTGGATTGGTAGGTCTAATTATTGTTAGTTTCTTCTTGTTGATTTATTACAGATTGAATGGACTTGTAGCAATTTTAGGACTATCTTCATTTGGCGCATTATTTTATTCAGTAATCGCATTGTTGGGTGAATTTCAAGGATATACCCTAACTCTAGCTGGTATTGCAGGTGTTATTGTTTCAATTGGGCTTACAGCTGACTCTTATATTGTTATTTTTGAAAAATTAAAAGATGAATTAAAAGTTGGTAGATCATTTAATTTTGCAACTGAGAAAGCTGTTAAAGAAGCATGGAATACAATACTTGTTGCTGATTTTGTATCTATAATTGCATCTGTAATCTTATATATACTTGCAGTTGGGCCAATAAGGGGATTTGCTTTAACTTTAGGTGTAGCAACTTTATTTGATTTATTCTATACAAGATTATTTATAGGTAATGCGGTACCTACTCTTGGATTCATATCAGATAATCCAAGATTTTATTATCCACTTACTAAAAAGGATATTGCAGATGTTTAAAAGATTATTTCTAGGTACAACTAATGTAGACTTTCAAAAATTAGGAAGTAGATTTTATAAAATTTTTATAATCGAATTTATATTATTTATCACTATCATTTTAAGTTCTTTATTCGGCATATTTACCTTAAACTTATCTGTAGATTTTACAGGGGGTACAACTTATCAATTATCAACAACATATACTGATAATGATATTAATGATGTTCTTAACAATGACATATTACAAGTATCAAGATATCAAACATTTGAAAATTCCAACACAATTATATTTCGCGCTATTGAATCTTCACAAGAAATTGAAACTGATTTATTAAACTATCTTTCAGATAAATTTAATGTAGCAACTTCTGAAATTGATTTTCAAAGAGTTGGCCCAACTTTCGGCCAAGATATAACAGAAAAGGGCATAAGGGCACTTGTAATTTTCATAACTATTATCGCACTCCTTATATCAATTAGATATGAATATAAATATGCATTTATCGCATTAGTTGCTTTATTGCATGATCTTTTACTCACATTTTCTATTTATATTGTTATCGGCTTGGAAATAACACCTTCAACAGTAATTGCGTTACTTACAATATTGGGCTATTCACTATATGATACAGTAATTTTATTTGATAAATTAAAGGACTCTCAAAGAACTTTTAAAATAGGATCACTGAATAAAGAGGTTCTTAATAAAACATTTAATGAAGTTTTGATGAGAAGTATTAATACTTCGTTAACATCAGCAATACCAATAATCTCAATAATTTTTATCGGTAATTATTTAGGCATAGAAGGTAATTTATCTGATTTTGCTATCCCGTTGCTTATTGGAATTGTATCTGGTACTTATAGCTCTATATTTGTAACGGTACCATTTTTATCAAAGATAATTAAAACTAATTAATTTTAGTACCATTAATATATGGCTAAATTAACAGAAAAAAATGTTATAGACAGTTTACTTAATGAAGTACTTGAGAACTATGATGAATCAGAACATTCTTTATTAAACGAAGCATTTCTATACGCCTCTGAGGGTCACAAACATCAAAAAAGAAAATCTGGTGAGTCATACATCACACACCCTTTGCAAGTCGCGCATTATTTGTCTAAGTTAAATTTAGATACAGAAACTATAATTGCGGCATTTCTTCATGACTTGATAGAAGATACTGATGTTACGTACAATGATATTAAGAAAAAATTTGGTATAGAAGTTGCTGATATTGTAGATGGAGTTACTAAATTAGATAAAATTAACTATAACTCTAAAGAAGAAGCAAAGGCTGACGCTATTAGGAAAATGGTCATTGCAATGTCAAAAGATATCCGTGTATTGATACTTAAATTAGCTGATAGATTACACAACATAGAAACAATTAAATACCACACTGATTGGAAGCAAGAAAAAATTGCTAACGAGACATTATATGTATATGCTCCACTGGCCCATAGGTTAGGCTTACAATCCATAAAACATACTCTTGAAGATGTTTCTTTTAAAATTCTTTTTGACAAACAAAATAAGGAAATTCAAGATCAAATTTCTCAAACCCATCCTGATCGTAAAAATCAAATTAATGATGCTGTAAATATTATAGAAACACTATTATCTGATAATTCAATTTCTGCTGATGTTTTTGGTAGACCTAAACATAATTACTCTATATATAAGAAAATTGTTAATAATGGTTTAACTTTTAGTGAAATTAATGATCTCGTGGGAATACGTATAATCACAGATGATGTAAAAAACTGTTATACAATTCTTGGTTTAATACATGCAAATTTTCAACCAGTTCTGGGAAGGTTTAAAGATTTCATTTCAATGCCAAAATTTAACTTATATCAGAGTTTACATACGACTGTGCTAACTTCTAACGGTAATAAAATGGAAATTCAAATACGAACACATGATATGCATTATAGAGCTGAATACGGTGTTGCAGCTCATTGGAAATACAAAGAAAAACCTTCTAATGACTTGCAAGAGTGGACTTCTGAGTTATCTGAAATGTCTACTGAGTACCCAGATCCAAACGAGTTTTTAAAACACATGAAATTAGATTTATATGAAAATGAAGTTTTTTGTTTAACACCTGAAGGTGATGTGTTATCTCTTCCTCAAGGTTCTACTCCAGTTGATTTTGCTTTTGCTATCCATACACAAGTCGGTGAGAAATTAATAGGTGCGAAAGTTAATGGGAAGTTAGTCAACCTTAGTAACGAATTGAAATCCGGAGATACTGTTGAAATTCTAACTAGTAAAGACAAATCAAAAGGTCCTAGTAGAGATTGGTTAAATATTGTAAAAACAACAAGGGCAAGATCGAAAATAAGGCAATGGTATCAAAAACAACTTAAAGATGAAGATATTCAAAAAGGTAAAACGGTTCTTAATACTTGGCTTGATGAGCATAGTGAGGTATTAGAAGCTAAATCAAAAGATCAAATAATACATGAACTTTTATCTGATATGAAGTTACCAAATGTTGAAACATTGTATCAAAGTTTAGGTAATGGAAATATCGGAGTGAATATAGTTGGAAATAAAATTCTTAAATTAGTTTTTCCAGGTGATATTTCTATCGATGAGGATTTGTACTCTCCTGAAATAAAATCTGACTCAAAAACAGACATGATAATTGTTGAAGGTTATGATGATATCCAAGTTCGAATAGCAAAATGTTGTGTTCCTGTACCTGGTGATGACATTATTGGATTTGTGACAATATCAAATGGTATTGCTATACATAGATCTGACTGCCTAAACGTGAGGATTGATTTAGAAAAAGGTGAAAGAATAGTTGATGTAAATTGGGGTTATACACCTAATACAGGAACAATTGTATGGATGGAAATAGAAGCAATAGATAGACCTTATTTATTAAGAGATGCAACGATAGCAATATCAGATAATGGAGGTAATATTCTTGTTGCGAAGTCTGTTACCAATAGTAAGAGAATTGTTAGTTTAATTTTTCAATTAGAAATAAGCGATAGTAATCAATTCGAATCAATACTTAAGGATGCAAAAAACATTGAAAATGTGTTTGATGCTTCAAGAATATTTCCTGGTAAATCGTGAATGCAGTGATACATACTTTTACTAGTTTTACCACTTCTAATTGTTATATAGTAAGACCGTTTAATGATGATAAATGTTTCATTGTTGATCTTCCACCTGATCTCCATTCGGTAATAGATTATGTTAATCTTCATAATTTAGCAATAGCAGGAGCATTGCTAACACATGGACATTATGATCATTCTCTAGGTCTGCAAAATTTTGACGGTAATGCATATATAAATCTTGATGATGAATTTTTAGCAAGAAATCCACATGAACAAATTAAATCCCTACTTGGCAATGATATTGAAGTTGATGAATATAAAGGTGAATTACATTCTGTTGATGATTTAGATTCAAATAATTTAATTATTCATAAAAATCCAGGGCATACAAAGGGTAGTGTCTCTTACGAATTTCCAAATGAAGGGCTTATTTTTACAGGTGATTTTGTTTTCAAAGATAGTATAGGTAGGACTGATTTATTTTCTGGCTCCATGGAGGAAATGAATAATTCGTTAAAACATACTTTCCTTAATTTTAATGATGAATATGAAATACTCCCAGGTCACGGTCCATCGGGTAAAGTTATAAGTATAAAAAATAATAACCAATTTATTAAGGCCCTAACAAATGATTGAACAAGTTAAAGGAACTCAAAACATATCTGGTGATAATGCTATTAAATATTTATATATACAGAATTTATTCAATGATAAATTTTCCGATTATGGCTATCAATACATTCAGACACCTTTGCTTGAATACAAAGAATTATTTGATAAATCTATAGGTGAGTCCTCTGAAATTGTTACTAAGCAGATGTATGAACTTGTTGATAAAGGGGGAAGAGAATTAGTTTTAAGACCTGAAGGCACATCAAGTATTGTTAGATATCATGCTGAATTTAACAAAGATCTGACTATAAAATATTCTTATTTTGGATCTATGTTTCGATATGAAAATCCACAAAAAAATAGATACAGAGAATTTAACCAAGCTGGGGTAGAAATCGTTGGATTAATAGATACTTATTCAGACTTCCAAATAATTAATGACTCGTTTAATTTTATTAATGAATTAATTCCTGGAACTAAACTCAATATTAATACCATAGGTAGTATTTCAGATCGAGAACAATACATAAAGGTTCTTTATGAATATTTTCACAAAAACATTGATAAGTTGTCTAAAGATAGTATTGATAAGCTTGAAAATAATACATTGCGAATTTTAGATTCAAACAATCCCGATGATTCAGAAGTTATTAGAAACGCTCCAAATATATCAGAATATATAAATGATAATTCCAAAAATAATTTTTACTCACTTCTTGAAATACTAAATAGTGCAGATATCGAGTACCAAATCGATAACTCATTAGTTAGGGGGCTTGATTACTACAATGATTTAACATTTGAATTTATCACTTCGGACAATGTAGTTGTTGGTGGTGGAGGTAGGTATGATAATTTAGCAGAAATACTATCGTTAGGTAAATTCAATGGTGTTGGCGTTGCTTTTGGAGTAGAACGTATCATGAATAGTATTCCTTTACCTGATAGCACATGTAAATATTATTTATTAGGTACTGATATCAATAAAATTACAAAATACTCAAAAGAATTAGATAGACACAATATTAATTACAGTAAACCAACTCGCCTCAGTAAGGAGAACGCACAATTTAAAGACGCTAAAAATCAAAATGTAATATATTTAATAAATACTGATGAAGATACAATAAAGAACTTGATAACTAATCAAATAGAAAAATTTAATATTGAGGTAATTCTTGAACATTAATGAACTTGTAAATAGTAAAAATGATGCTCTTGTAGAAAATTTAACTGGATGGGTAGATAGTATTCGAGATCATGGAGGTTTAACGTTTGTCGACTTAAGGGATTTTACAGGTACTGTTCAACTTGTATTTGATAAAAGTGGTGAAGTAGATACAAAACTCAAGAATGAATATTACATTTCAATTAATGGTTTATTCAAAAAAAGGGACAAGGAATTAGTTAATAATAAAATATTTTTAGGTGATGTTGAAGTTGAAGTTACTGAGTTAAAGGTTATAAATGTGAGCAAAACATTACCTTTTCAGATAGAAAAAGATATAGATACAGATGAAAATATTAGACTTAAATATAGATACTTAGATCTCCGTAGAGAACCCATGAAGGTAAATATTATGACAAGATCTAATACATTTAAAAGCATTAGGTCAGTGATGAATGATTTAAATATTTTTGAAATAGACACACCGACACTCATAAAATCTACACCAGAAGGTGCAAAAGATTTCTTAGTTCCATCACGTAAATCTCCAAGTAACTTTTATGCTTTACCTCAATCTCCACAAATGTATAAGCAATTGTTTATGATGGCTGGTTTCCCTAATTATTATCAAATTGCTAAATGCTATAGAGATGAAGATTCGAGGAAAGATAGGCAACCTGAATTCACTCAATTAGATTTAGAATTTTCAGACGCAAACCCTTCTCTCGTTAAGTCAAATATAGAAAAAATTGTTAAATTTGTATTTTCTGATGCATATGATTGCAAAATTGAGACACCCTTCAAATCAATTTCATATAATGACTCAATGAATTTATATGGTACTGACAAACCAGATATGCGAATTACTGAAACCCTTAACGATATTACTGATTTCTTTTATGACACTGAGATTAACTTTCTAAAAGACATACTTAAAAATGGTGGATTAATTAAAGCATTACACACAGAAGAATTATTAACACGTAAACAGATTGACACACTTGATACAGATATAAAAGAAATGGGATCTAATGGATTAGGTTGGTTCAAGATTGACAATAAAGAAATAACAGGACCATTAGCAAAATTACTCAAAGAGAGTGAAAAGTCAGAAATTTTAAAATTGGGCTCAGGTACTTTATTATTTCAAGCTGGTGATTTACATTCTATTGCTCAGTATTTAGATTTTATAAGAAGAACAATTTTTAAACCTTCTTTGAATGATATGTATTCATTTGTGTGGATTGAAGATTTTCCATTTTTTGAGTATGAAGACGGTAAATTACAGCCATCACATCATCCATTTACCTCTCCAAAAGACAATGAGACATTTAAAAACGATCCTATTAATGCTATAGCACTTCACTATGATTTGGTACTTAACGGTGTTGAATTGGGTTCTGGTTCTCAAAGAATAAATAATCCTGATATGCAGAAACTTGTTTTACAAAAATGGGGCTTAAGTGAAGAAGAAATAGAAGAAAGGTTTGGATGGTTTATTGAAGCTTTGTCGTATGGTACACCTGTTCATGCTGGTTTTGCTATAGGTATAGATAGATTAGTTGCTGAAGTATTAAAACAACCTTCTATTAGAGATGTAATTCCTTTTCCGAAAACACAGTCAGGTTTAGACCCTTTAACGAATGCACCTGCAAATATCGATGAGATAGTTTTGGAAGAATATAACCTTAAATACATAAATAAAGATGAATAGTAACGAAATTAGAAGTAGTTTTCTCGAATATTTTGAGTCTAAGGGACATAAAATTATGCCTTCTGCTTCGTTAATACCTCATGATAATTCTTTATTATTTACAGCTGCTGGGATGGTCCCATTAAAAGACTTTTTTTTAGGAAATAAAGATACAAATACACCTAATATGGTTTCTTCTCAGAAATGCATTAGAACAATTGATATAGATATCATCGGTGATACTGATAGGCACTTATCTTTTTTTGAAATGCTTGGAAATTTTAGCGTTGGCAAATATTTTAAAGAAGATGCTATTAAATACTCTTACGAATATATTACTGAAATTCTTAAAGTCGATAGTGAGAAATTATGGTTTACAGTTTACAAAAATGATGATGAAGCTTTTAATATTTGGAAAAACGTAATAGGTGTACCAGAAGAAAGAATTCAAAGAGGAGATGAAGATAATTTCTGGCATATGAACATTCCTGGACCATGTGGTCCTTGCTCAGAAATTTTCATCGATAGAGGTGATAAATATGGTGAAGATGGTGGTCCTATAGGTGGTGGAGAGGATAGGTTTATTGAAATATGGAATTTAGTTTTTATGGAATCAATCCAGGATAAGCCCTTTGAAGTTGTAGGTGAATTACCTGAAAAGAATATTGATACAGGGATGGGCTTAGAGCGTATTTCAATGATTATGCAGGAAAAAGATAATTTGTTTGATACAGACCTTTTTAAACCTCTATACAAAGAATTAATAAGTAATACTGATAAATCAGATAATAAATATGAAAAAATAATTCTTGATCATGTTAAGTCTTCAACATTTATGATATCTGATGGAGTTGTTCCAACAAACGAAGGAAGAGGTTATGTTTTACGTAGATTGATTAGAAGAGCAATAAGGGCTTACAATCAACTTAAAAATAAATCATCTAGTTTAGGCTATTTAATTGAAATAGTTATTGATATATATAAAGACTCTTATCCTGAATTAGTAAATAATAAAGATAAAATTATTAAACTCTTTGTTAAAGAAGAAGAACTATTTCAAAAAACTCTTAACAAGGGAATACAGGAAATCAATTCTTTAATTAGTAACAACAAAACAGTAACACCCAAAGATGCTTTTTATCTTTTTGAAACATTTGGTTTTCCATTTGAACTTACTAAAGAAATTTTATTAGAAAATGAAGTAGATATTGATGACAAGGAATTTTATAAGCTCTATGATGAGCACAAGATGAAATCTAAATCTGGGAAAAACAATAATAACGATCTTTTTACATTTGATGTAGATTTAAACGATTTTGTTGGTTATGAACAAGTTAACTCATTAACAAAGATTTATCATATTGAAAAATATAAAGATAACTATATAATTTTTCCTGAGAAAAACCCATTTTACTTTGAAGCAGGTGGGCAAATTTCTGATCAAGGAATTATTAGTTTTCAAGATACCTCCACTGAGGTTATTGATGTATATCAAGCGGCAAATGGAGCCACTGGTTTAATTGTTAACAATGGTAATTTTACTGTTGACCAAGAAATTGAATTAGAAGTTAATAAAAGTTTTAGATCTGGTGTGTCTAAAAGCCATACAGCTGCTCACATAGTTCATACAGCACTTCGTAGTATTTTAGGAGACCATGTTTCACAAGCTGGATCTAATGTAGCACCTGGAAAATTCAGATTTGACTTTAGTCATACTGAAAAAGTAAATGCTGCTGAGTTGGATGAAATATTTTCTTTATCAAATAATGCAATATTTAATGATTATGACGTAAATACTGAAATTATGAATATTGATGATGCCAAAGACCAGGGTGCGTTAGCATTTTTTGGAGATAAATATGATGATGATGTACGAGTTGTGAACATAGGTGATTTCTCTAAAGAACTATGTGGAGGTACACATGTTCATAATTCAAATGATGTTGGTCTTATAGTACTATTACAGGAATCATCTATTGGTTCTAATTTAAGACGAGTTGAAATGCTATCTGGTAAATATGCATATGAATTTCTTTCAAACGCACATAAATCCTACAAGTCAGTTGCCGATATCTTACAAGTAAGTGAAGAAAACGTTTCAAGTAAACTTCAAAAACAACTTGAAACTCTTGAAAAATATGAAGAAAAAATTAATAAATTTCGCAATCTAGAACTTTCTAATTTAATTAATTCAATTGAAGATAACTTTGAAACTATTAATAAATTTAATGTATATGTTGATGAAGTTTTGTTAGAAACTCCTAACGAATTGCGAAATTTTGCATTACAGCTAATTAATGAGACAAAAGTAGATATAGTAGTTCTATACGCTTCTATAAATGGTAAAAATTCAATAGTTGGCGCAACTAAAAACAATATTTCTTTAGATATCTCTAATATTATCACTGAAATATCAAAACTCTATGGTGGTGGTGCATCTAAGGATACTGATTTATCCATTGGCGGTGGTCCAAATAATTTCGACACTTCACAAGCTTTAGATTTGGCGAAAGAATTAATTCTTAAAGAATCTTAATCTTGAACAATTTACTTGCTATCGATTACGGAGAAAGGTTTATAGGCATAGCCATAAGAACGTTGAAAACTACTATCCCAATTCCTTTAAAGGTTATCGACTCAAAGAAGGAAACGATATATAAAAGTATTCAACAAATTATTAAAGAGTACGATATCAATGAAATTATTATTGGATATCCAATAGGCTTAAATAATTCTGAAAATAGAATGACTAAATTAGTTAATATATTTATAGAAGAAATCGACAAATTTAATATTCCAATTTATAAAATTGACGAAAGATTATCATCAAAACTATTCAGTGACGGTTCAAAAGAGAGAATTGACGACTTGTCTGCTTTAGAAATATTAGAAAGCTATATTAAACAGAATGATTAATTTATATTATAAAAACCGTTTACTGGTACAGCTTCTAACTAGTATTTTTGTTATTGTTATAATTTTTAATTCAGTAAATAATTTTGCTCAACTAATTAAACCTGGTGAAATAAATAGCAATGTTGCAATAGGTGATATAAAAGTAATTGAGGTCAATATACCTCAAGGAAGTTCAGCTTCTCAGATATCTTCAATTCTTGATTCAACTGGAATAGTTTCATCCAGCCTAGCTTTTGAATTATATTTAAGAAATGAAAATTTAACAGACAAGTTAAGACCTGGAACTTATGAAATACAAAATAACTTATCATTTGAAGATTTAACATCAATCCTATTAAAAGGACCCCCATTAAAAACTTACACAATAACAATTCCAGAAGGTCTATGGCTTTCAGAAACATTAGATACAATTTCTGCACAAACAGGTTACGATGTTGCACAACTTGAAAATTCATTATTATCAGGCAAGGTTATTAGTAAGTATTTACCTAATAATGATTATTCTCAACTACAAAATTGGGAAGGGTTACTATTTCCAAATACATACCAAATTGATATTGAATCTAATGGAGAAATAATTCTACAGACACTAGTTGATGAATTAGAAATTCGATTTGAAAATATATTATCAAATAACCCTATTCCAGATTGGATCTCAACACCAACTCAATTCTTCACAATTGCGAGTTTAATTGAAGCCGAGTCTAAATTGGATGAGGATAGGCCCTTAGTTTCTTCGGTAATTAGAAATCGTCTTGAAGATAATATGTTATTACAAATTGATGCGACAGTTCTATATTCACTGCAAAAAAGAAAATCTCAAGTGTTATTAATAGACTTACAGATAGACAGTCCTTATAACACTTATAAATATACATCCTTACCACCAACCCCGATATCAGGATTTGGTGACCGATCAATGAATGCAATAATCAATACCCCGGAAAATAACTATATATACTATTTGTTAACTGATGTAAGTGGGAAAATGACATTCACTAACAGCTATGAAGAATTTATTAATCTTAAAAATAAGGCAAAAGAAGAAGGAGTGATTCCATAATGGTATCAACAAATGACATGAGGCCAGGACAATCCATTATTGTAGACTCACAAATTTACAATATCTTAGAGTATCAGCATGTAAAACCAGGAAAAGGTAAAGCCTTTGTTAAAACAAAATTAAAAAATATTACCAGTGGAGGAGTGGTTGATAAAACATTTAGAGCTGATGAAGAAGTTGAGCAAGCATATATTGATAAACAGAAGTTTCAATACTTATATAAAGATTCTGATGAGTATATTTTTATGAATATGGAGTCATATAATCAAATAGCGATTAACAGTCAATTAATTACTGAATCAATTGAACTAATGAAAGCAAATCAAGAAGTGACTATTTCAATGTATAAAGATACTCCAATAGATATTGTATTACCTACAACTATAAATTTAATTGTTACAAAATCAGAACCAGCAGTGAAAGGAGATTCTGTAAATTCAAGCACAAAAGAAGTAACACTTGAAACGGGTTTAACACTGCAGGTTCCAATGTTTGTAAATGAAAATGATACAATAAAAATAGATTCTAAAACTAAAACCTATATCACTAGAGTATGAGATTAGATTTTAGACATTATACTTTTAATTCTATATTTAGACTTGATGATTACTCAGATAACATAGTGCTTATTGATAATGATCTAGAAGAAAATCAACTTTTAAGAGCTAATCAATTAATTCAACATACAAACGTTAATATTGAAAAAATAATACAAATTTTAGGTAATTCCGCAGAA
>Ga0181607_10000331_pt1 | contig 40024 bp, 40 predicted proteins | sample 041ome_9_FD_132420 | JGI IMG/M metagenome (GOLD analysis project Ga0181607, IMG submission 132420) | Coastal salt marsh microbial communities from the Groves Creek Marsh, Skidaway Island, Georgia - 041413US metaG (megahit assembly) | ecosystem: Environmental > Aquatic > Marine > Intertidal zone...
CGCGCGGCCCGGATGCAGGGCATTGGCGAGGTGGTCACCGCGCTGCCATTGCCTGCGCTGCATGCGGTCTTGGTAAACCCGCGGGTCGGGGTGCCCACGGCGGCGGGGTTTCAGGGCTTGGCACAAAAAACCAACCCAGCCCTGCCCGATGAGATACCGGCCTTTGCCCAGGCGCAGGCGCTCTGCGCATGGTTGGCCCAGCAAAGAAACGACCTAGAGGCGCCAGCGCTGCAGGTGCAGCCGGTGATTGGGCAGGTTTTGGCGGCTTTGCGCGATCAGCCGGGGCTGTGGTTGGCGCGCATGTCTGGGTCTGGCGCCACCTGTGTTGGGGTGTTTTCCGGGGCAGACACGGCAGCAGGCGCGGCCAAGGCGCTGCAGGCGGCACAGCCCCACTGGTGGGTGGCCGCGTGCCAGCTGTCTTAGGGCGCAAGGCCTTAGTTGATCCGCGCCACGACGTAATCGGCCAGATCGATCAGCATTTGGCGCAACGGGCTTTCGGGCAGGGTGGATAGCGCCGATTTCGACCGTGCCGCCCATGCCAGCGCCTCGGCGCGGGTGGCATCCAGCGCGCCGTGTTTGTGCAAAAGCGCGATGGCATGGTCCAGATCGCCCGCCTCTTGTTTGCCCCGCTCGATCGTGCGCACCCAAAAAGCGCGCTCGTCCGCATCGGCCTTGGCAATGGCCTTAATCAGCGGCAGCGTCAGCTTGCGTTCGCGGAAATCATCGCCCACATTTTTGCCGGTGGACTGGCTATCGCCTTGAAAATCAAGCAAATCATCCACGATCTGAAAGGCAATTCCCAAGGCATCGCCATAGTCGAACAAGGCTTGCACCTGCGCCTCTGGGGCGCCCGCAATAACGCCGCCCGCCTCGGTTGCGGCAGAAAACAGGGCGGCGGTTTTGCCGCGCACCACCTGCAGGTAGATACCCTCGTCCGTGGCCAAATCTTGGGCCGCTGTCAGCTGCAGCACCTCGCCTTCGGCAATGGTGGCCGCGGCGTTTGACAAAATTTCCAACACCCGCAGATTGCCCGGCTCGACCATCAGCTGAAAGGCGCGGGCAAACAGGTAATCGCCTACTAAAACGCTGGATTTATTATCCCATAGCAGGTTTGCCGTGGGCCGCCCACGGCGCTGGCTGCTTTCGTCCACCACGTCATCATGCAACAGCGTGGCAGTGTGGATAAATTCAACCGTTGCCGCCAGATGAATATCAAATGGCCCCTCGTAGCCGCACATGCGTGCCGCGGCCAGCACCAGCATCGGGCGCACACGCTTGCCGCCAGCCTCGACCAGATGGGCGGTGACCTCGGGAATGCGGGGGGCGTGTTTGCTGGCCATGCGGTCGCGGATCAAGGCGTTGACAGCCTGCATCTGGGGGGCCAGATGCGCGGCCAATTGCTCGTGCGGTTTTGTTTCCGGTTGATCCAAACTCATCTCTTCCCCGTGCGGCGGCTTTCATTTTTGGGCGCGCCATCGTATTTGTGCGCCATGGAACAGTTGTTACGCACCACAAACATCACAACGATTGCCTATGCGCAGGCCCTGCTGCAAGGCGAGGGTATAGACTGCTTTGAAATGGACGTAAATATGAGCATCCTCGAAGGCTCTATTGGCATTTTGCCGCGCCGCCTGATGGTGCGGCGCGCGGATTTGCAGCGCGCACAGCGGGTGATGGCCGATAACGGGATTGCGCTGGATGGCTAAGGGCGCGGCCACGGCAGGGCCAGAGGCCGATGCAGGGCTGACCCATGACAAATTTCTGGGCGGCGCCTTGCAGGTTTGGCAGCCCGCCAACGGCTATCGGGCGGGGGTTGATCCGGTGCTGTTGGCCGCCAGTGTGCCCGCCAGCGCCACCACGGTTCTCGAGTTGGGCGCCGGTGTTGGCGTCGCCAGCCTGTGCCTGGCCCGCAGGGTGGCCCATGCGCAGATCAGCGCGCTAGAACTGCAGCCAGACTATGCCGCATTGGCCCAGCGTAATGCGCGCGAAAATGGCCTGCCGATCACCGTTTATCAGGGGGATTTGGTGCACATGCCGGCCCCTTTGCGCCAAGCGCGCTTTGATCATGTCATTGCCAACCCACCCTATTTTTTGCGGGACCGCAGCCTGCCTGCGCAGGACAAGGGGCGCGAAACCGGTATGGGTGAAGGGGTGGCCTTGGCCCAATGGGTGGTGGCCGCGGCCCGGCGCACCCGCGACCGGGGGCATGTAACGTTCATCTGCCGGGTCGAACGCCTGCCCGAACTGGTGGCGCTGTTTTCGCAGTATCTGGGCTCGGTCGAGGTGCTGCCCATCACCCCGCGCGTGGGGCGCGAAAGCCAGCTGGTGTTGATCCGGGGCCGAAAGGGGGGGCGCGCGGCCTTTCGGTTGCATGCGGGGGTGGTGATGCACGAGGGCGGCCAGCATATGGGCGACCGCAAAAATTACACCCCGGCCATTCAGGCGGTGTTGCAGGCCGGCGCGGCGCTGCCATGGGCCAGCCCCTGACCCGCGGCAAGCTGTCCGTTTGAACCGCGCCACGCGCGCCCCATCTGTTGTGTGCGGACAAGACATAACAGGAGAGCAAAATGTTCAAAGGGCTAACCAGATCCGCCATTATCATCAACTTAGCTATGGTGGGCGTGCCCGCGCTGATGATGATGGCGATGGACGGGCAGGATTGGTTCGAGCGCTTCCAATTGATGAGCCCGTTCTTCTAAGACGTGCTGCGTCATGGCCCCTTGCGGCCAAAGACCAAGGGCGGCCCTGTGCCGCCCTTTTGCATTGGTTGCACAAAGACCGGCTTTGGGCATAACTGGGGGGACATCAGGGGAATATGGCAATGCAGGCAATCAATGACAGCTTTCTTGACGCGCTGCAGGGGGTTGTCGATGCGCGCGCCCTGCGCCCTGTCTCTGCCCAGTATTTAGAAGAGCCACGCGGCCGCTGGCAGGGGCAGGCGGGCGCTGTTGTGGCGCCAGCTGATGTGGGGCAGGTGTCTGCGGTGCTGGCGCTGTGCAACGCCCATGGCGTGGGGGTTGTGCCCTATGGTGGGGGTACAGGTTTGGTGGGCGGGCAGGTGATGCCCGATGGCCCCGCACCGTTGTTGTTGTCGCTCGAGCGGATGTGCGCCATTCGTGCGGTCTATCCCGAAGAAAACGTGCTGGTGGCCGAGGCAGGCGCGATTTTGCAAGACATTCACGCCGCAGCCGAGGCAGAAAACCGCCTTTTCCCCTTGTCGATTGCGGCCAAAGGCAGCGCACGTATCGGCGGCAATCTGGCCACCAATGCCGGCGGGGTGAATGTGCTGCGCTATGGCAATGCACGCGATTTGTGCTTGGGGCTAGAGGTGGTTTTGGCCGATGGGCGGGTGATCAACGGGCTGACGCGGCTGCGCAAAGACAACACAGGATATGACCTGCGCAATTTGATCATTGGCTCAGAGGGCACCTTGGGGGTGATCACCGCTGCGGCGCTGAAACTGTTTGCCCAGCCCGCCGATACGGGCACCGCGCTGATGGCGGTGGGCAGCCCAAGCGATGCCTTGGCGCTTTTGGCCATGGCGCGCGCCCATGTGGGCGAGGGGCTTAGCGCCTTTGAGCTTATGCACCGCACGGGCCCCGAATTTCTGGCGGAAAAACTGCCCGATATCCGCCTGCCATTTGAGGATATTCCCGAATGGTTCGTGCTGATCGATCTGGGCTTGCCGCGCGGGTTGCGGGCCACCGACGCGCTAGAGGCGCTGTTTGTCGCGGCTTTCGAGGCGGGTTTGGTGCAAGATGGCGTGATCGCCCAAAGCGAGGCGCAACGCCACGCATTTTGGGAGGTGCGCGAACAAATCCCCGAGGCAAACCGGCGTGTCGGCTCGATCTCAAGCCATGATATCAGTTTGCCCTTGGGGGGCGTGGCGGAATTTATCGCGCGCGGCACCGAAATGCTGGCGGCCATGGGCGATATGCGGGTGAATTGCTTTGGCCATTTGGGCGATGGCAACCTGCATTATAACGTTTTCCCCGCCGCGGGCCGCGATAAGGGCCAGTATGAAAACCTGCGCGAAACCATTCAGGAAAAAGTGCATGATCTGGTGCATGCCATGGGCGGATCGGTGAGCGCCGAACATGGGATTGGGCGGCTGAAAGTGGCCGATCTGGAACGCTATGGCGACCCGGTGAAACTGGCCATGATGCGCCAGATCAAAGCAGCGTTTGACCCCAATGGCATTTTGAACCCCGGCGCGGTGCTGCGCGTGGGGGTGTAAGGCGGCGCTTGGCCCGTGCCTGCGTTATAGCCCCTCAAAGGCGCAAAGCGCGTGCACTTCCATGCCCATTGCTTCCAGCCGCTGGCGCCCGCCCAATTCGGGCAGATCCACCACAAAGGCACAGCCCACAATGTTGGCGCCCAAGCGTTCGACCAGCTTGATGCCCGCCTCGGCCGTGCCGCCCGTGGCCAACAGGTCATCCACCAGCAGCACGGTTTCGCCCGGCGCCAGTGCATCATCATGGATCTCGACGATGGCCGAGCCATATTCCAGCGTATAGTCTTGCGAAATCACCGCGCCCGGCAGCTTGCCCTTTTTACGAATGGGCACAAACCCCGTGCCCAGTTGGTGCGCCACCGCGCCCCCCAGAATAAAGCCGCGCGCCTCTAGCCCCACCACCTTGTCGATGCGCTGGCCGGCATAGGGATGCAGCATTTGGTCAACCGCCATGCGAAAGCCGCGCGGATCGGCAAAAAGCGTGGTGACATCGCGAAACAAGATCCCTTCATGGGGAAAATCAACGATGGTGCGGATATACTCTTTTACGGTTTTGGCTGGTGTCATCGGTTTATCCTGTGGGTGGGGGCGGTAGGGATGTGCCAGCTTAGCGTGATTGGCGCAACCCCGTTTCATCGGCCGGGTAATGGCGGCGCAGCGCCATTCTGTCTTGGGGGGCCAGCTGCTTGGCGGCATTGCTGTCTTCGGCAAAGACTGACAAGCCGTTGTAATGGCTGTTTTTTATATCGGTCATCAAGCCCAGCGATTGGGTCAGCTCCTCCAGCAGCGCAGATTCGTAATCGCTGATCGCCAAGCGGCGGGTGAAAACGATATTCGCCCCCTGAATAACGCCCGTCTGGTCCCACCAAATGCGCACCGCCCCGCCGCGCACCAAGGCCCCCTCGAAGCCGCGAATACCCTTTCCCAGCAAAGGCGTGCGCCCATCATTATCGACGAAATAAAGGCGGATATCGGCCTCGGCCGGGCTGTTTGATTGGACCAGCTGAATATTGGCGCCCGCGGTGTTCAGATATTGCACCGCGCGCGCCAATGCCGCGCGTGCGCGTGCCTGTGGGCGGCCCAAAAACGCCCGGTCCATGCGGGCGATGGCCACCTTTAGCACCGTTCCCAAGGGCCACCGCACCGCCGGTTTGGCGCAGGGGCCGCGCGGCGGGGCTGCGCAGGCCACAAGGCGGTAGAAATCCTCGTCCGCCAATGGCCCGGATGTTTCGATATAGTCTTGCGCGCGCACTGGCCCCGCCAATAGCAGTGCCAGAACCCAGATCATGGCCAAACGCATGGTTTACAAAACCCGCCCCGCCACCGCATCGAGACGGGCCAAAACCTGCGGATCGCGGGCGCTGGGCGCGGTGATCAGCGCCGTATCCAGCGCATGATCGCAGCCTTGCGGGCAGGGCAGGCGGGGGGCGCTGCCCAACAGCGCTGGCAGCGCGGCAATCGTGGCTTGGGCCGCATGCGCATTACGCGTCAATGTTGCTATGATATCAGAAACTTGCACCGCATCGTGGTTTGGGTGCCAACAGTCGTAATCGGTCACCATTGCCACAGAGGCGTAGCACATCTCGGCCTCGCGGGCCAATTTCGCCTCGGGCATATTGGTCATGCCAATCACATCGGCGCCCCATTGGTCGCGATACATCCGGCTTTCGGCGAGGCTGGAAAACTGCGGCCCCTCCATGGCCAGGTAGGTGCCGCCTTGGTGCACGCGCACGCCGCTGTTTTGGGCCGCAGTGGCGCAATGCGCCCCCAGACCGGCACAGGTGGGATGGGCCATGCTGACATGGGCCACGCAGCCGGTGCCGAAAAAGCTGCTGTCGCGGCCTTGGGTGCGGTCGATGAATTGGTCGACAATCACGAAATCGCCCGGCGCCATATGCGCGCGAAACGAACCACAGGCCGACATGCTGACCAAATCGGTCACGCCCAGCCGTTTCATCGCATCGATATTGGCACGGTAGGGCACGCTGCTGGGGCTGTGCACATGGCCGCGGCCATGGCGGGGTAAGAATGCCATTGGCGTGCCGTGCAAAACCCCCGTCAATATCGCGTCTGACGGCGCGCCCCAAGGCGTGCTGATCTGGCGCCATTCGGCCTGTTGCAGCCCCTCGAACTGATACAGCCCCGATCCGCCGATCACCCCAATCATTCTATCTGTCATTCGCTGGCCCTTTTTTGGCCAGATTGCCCAACTCGCGGCCAAAAGAAAAGCCATGCTGCGGGCGCGGCGCTACATACCTATCTGCCGCTCGCGCCAGATCACCGAAAGGATGGCCAAGATCGCCAAGGCCGAGGTGATAAACATGATCCAGATCAGGGGGAATTCGCCAGCGCCGGGCACCAGCAATGCGCCCGCCAACGCCGATAATGCCGCCCCACCGCCGATCATGATGGCGCCGCCCAGCCCGCTGGCCGTGCCCGCCAAATGCGGCCGGACCGACAGCATGCCGGCGGTGGCGTTGGAAATGGTCATGCCATTGCCGATGCCCACCAGTGTCATGAACCCAAAAAAGCTGATCGGGCCAGAATGGCCGGTGTAGGAGGACACCAGCGACAAAGCCATGCCAAAGGTGCCAATCAGCGTGCCGTAAAGCACCATGCGGTTCACCCCCACCCGCGCGGCAAAGGCGCCGGTGATCCAGTTGCCCAGAAAATAGCCAATCGAGGGCGCCGCGAAATAAAGCCCCATTTCGCTGGGCGACAGGCCAAACACGTCAGATGCCACAAAGGGCGCGCCGCCGAGATAGGCAAAAAACGCCCCCGACCCCAGCGCCGAGGCCATGCAATAGCCCCAAAACCGGGGGCTTTTCAGCAATTCGGGATATTCCCGAAACTGCCCTGCCAGCGTGTTGTCTGATTTGCGCGCGGTCTCGCCCAGATCGTTCCACGCGATGATAAACACCATGCCGCCACACAGCATGAGCAGCGCGAAATTGGCGCGCCAGCCCCAGATTTGTTCCAGCATACCGCCGATGGCTGGGGCGATCATGGGCACAACCGCCATACCCATCGTGACATAGCCAATCATTGAGGCGGCGCGATCTTGGCTATAGATATCGCGCACCACCGCACGGCTTAGCACCATGGCCACGGCAATCACCGCCTGCATCATGCGAAAGATCAAAAACACCGTTGCGTTGGGGGCCAGAATGCAGCCCAAAGTGGCCACAAGATAAATGAGCACGCCACCTAAAATAATGGGGCGGCGGCCAAATTTGTCTGATATCGGGCCTACCAGAATTTGCAAAATCGCATTCATGGCCAGATACACCGCCACCGACAGCTGCATCACGCTGTAATCCACCTCGAACCACGCGGCCATGCCGGGTAGCGAGGGCAAAAACACGTTCATCGACATAGCCGAGATGCCTGCAAGCAGGATCAAGGTCGAAATATGGGGTGGCGAGGTGCGGTTAAAATATGTCCCGCGGGGCGTATCTGACATGGCCCAAGGCTTAAGGTGCGGGGGCAGGGCTGTCGAGCGCGTGAGATTGCGGTATTTGCTTATTTGCAATTCGCTGCGCTTGTATTTCACAAATTTTGCAAATTTGCGGGATTTCGCTTTGGTTAGTGCGCGCGCAACATTATAACCCTGCCAAACCGAAGAGGACCGCCATGAAAGATATCCTTCAGCAATTGGAAGACCGCCGCGCTGCAGCCCGTCAGGGTGGCGGTGCGCATCGTATCGAAGCCCAGCACGCCAAAGGCAAGCTTAGCGCGCGCGAACGCGTCGAACTGCTGCTCGATGAAGGCAGCTTTGAGGAATACGACATGTTCGTAACCCATCGCTGCACCGATTTTGATATGCAGCAAAACAAGCCCGCCGGCGATGGCGTGGTTGTGGGCTGGGGCACGGTGAACGGGCGCCAAGTTTACGTGTTCAGCCAAGATTTCACCGTCTTGGGCGGCTCGGTCAGCGCCACGCATGCCATGAAGATTTGCAAAATCATGGATATGGCCATGCAAAACGGGGCGCCGGTTATTGGCATCAACGATTCGGGCGGCGCGCGTATCCAAGAGGGCGTAGATTCGCTGGCAGGCTATGGCGAGGTATTCCAGCGCAATATCATGGCCTCGGGCGTGGTGCCGCAAATCAGCCTGATCATGGGCCCCTGCGCCGGTGGCGCGGTTTACAGCCCTGCGATGACCGATTTCATTTTCATGGTCAAAGACAGCAGTTACATGTTCGTCACCGGCCCCGATGTGGTGAAAACCGTAACCAACGAGGTTGTCACCGCAGAAGAACTGGGCGGGGCCAGCACCCACACGCGCAAATCCAGCGTGGCCGACGGCGCCTTTGAAAACGATGTCGAGGCGCTGGCCGAAGTGCGCCGCCTGATCGATTTCTTGCCGCTGAACAACCGCGAAAAGCCCCCCGTGCGCCCCTTCTTCGACGATCCGGCGCGTATCGAGGAAAGCTTGGACACCTTGGTGCCCGCCAATGCCAACACCCCTTATGATATGAAAGAGTTGATCGAGAAAATCGCAGACGAAGGCGATTTTTACGAAATTCAGGCCGAATACGCCAAGAATATCATCACAGGCTTTATCCGCCTTGAAGGGCGCACCGTGGGTGTGGTGGCCAACCAACCGATGGTTTTGGCCGGTGTGCTGGATATCGACAGCGCCCGCAAAGCGGCGCGTTTCGTGCGCTTTTGCGATGCGTTTGAAATTCCAATCCTGACGCTGGTTGATGTGCCGGGCTTCTTGCCGGGCACCAAGCAGGAATATGACGGTGTGATCAAACACGGCGCCAAGCTGCTGTTTGCCTATGGCGAGGCCACGGTGCCAAAGGTGACGGTGATCACCCGCAAAGCCTATGGTGGGGCCTATGTGGTGATGGCCTCGAAACACCTGCGCGCAGATGTGAATTATGCGTGGCCCACCTCGGAAGTGGCGGTGATGGGGGCCAAGGGGGCGACCGAGATTCTCTATCGCAGTGAATTGGGGGATGCCGAGAAAATTGCAAAGCGCACCAAAGATTACGAAGACGCTTTTGCAAACCCGTTTGTTGCAGCCGAACGCGGCTTTATCGACGAGGTGATCCAGCCGCGCAGCACGCGCAAGCGGGTGGCGCGGGCCTTTGCGATGCTGCGCAACAAACAGCAATCGATGCCGTGGAAAAAGCACGACAACATTCCGCTGTAACCTCTGGCACGAAACTGGACCCGGCCCATGACCCGCAAAACCGCCAAAGCGCGCTGGCATATCTGCGATAGCGAGGGTGTTCTCACCCTCGCACGGCGCAGCCCTGCGCGGTTTGATTTTGCGGTATGCGCCGGGTTTGCACAGCCGGCATGGCCGCTGTCGCGGCGCAAATTGGCCCAGCAAATCCGCCAAGATATGTGGCGCGCCTTGCAGCACATCCGGGGGTTTTGCCCGGTTGTGCAGGTCAGCGCCCGGCCCGATGGGCTAAGCGTGCGTGCAGGCGGCGCCGTGGCGGGCCGGTTCCCGCGCGCCCGGGCCGAGGCCGCGCTGCGCGACCTTTTAGACGACCCTGCAAACCAGCGGCGATGGTTTGGCTTTGCGGCGGGAAAGAATCATGCTTGAGTATCTGCGAGATACCGTCGCGCTGGGAGGGGCGTTCGCGGGCGCGACCACGGCTGCAGGGCAGGAGGAGGCCCTCGCCGTGCCCTCCGATAACCCCGTTTGGCTGCAGGAATGGTTCATCGACCCTTTGGCCGACGGGCAGCTAGACTATGCGCGCTTTCGCTTTGTCATGCCGGCTTTGGCGCAGGGCACCCGGTTCGAGCAGATCGAGGCCGATTTCGCCCATCTGTGCGAAAATGTGGCGATGCCGCTGTTGGCCCAAGCCGGGCTTTCGGCGCCGCGTGTCGTGGTATCTGTGGCCGAACGCGAAACCGAATTTGGCACCGCATCCCCCGGTTTGCGGCAGTTTTTCGAGGCATTTCGCGTGGAAAAAAACCTCTGTATCTGGGAGGGGTTTTGATGGCAGCACAATATCTTGCGGGGCGTTCTTCACCCAACGTGAAAATTGCGGCTTTCGGGCCACAACCCTTACCTAAGGCTGATGTGACATATGCGCCTTCGCCTTTGTCGTGTATGGTTTGGCTTGCCCACAGTGGTGTGGGCGTCAAACCAATCGGGGCACGCACCGCGCGTCAGAACGCGGATCTGCCCATGGCACGATACAGGAGAAATACATGTCGCAGTCTTTCAAAACCATTCTGGCCGTTGGCCTGTTTGCAGCGCTTGGCGCATGCGCCAGCGCACCCAAGGAAGACGAATTCATCGTCGTCGACCCCGAGCCGATTTCGGTGGAACCTGTTTACACAGGCAAGTACAAATAACCCCTGTGCGGGGCGGGCCGCTGCGCCTGCCTCGCGCCCATGGTCGCGGTGCAGTTTTTTGCGTGCAGCCCCAAGAAAGGGTATGGCATGCTAAAACATCGTGGCTTTCCGGGGCGGCTGCCCGGAACTGATTTTCAATTCGTCATTCGGCGCCCAAACCCCAAAGGGGTGACGCCATTGGTGCGGCGCGAACGCTATCGCGACCGCAAGGCCGTGGATCGCATGGCTGATCGGGTCTTCTTGGCGGCCCTATGGGACCACTTTGCAGATCAACCATTCGAGCGCGGCAATCTGGATGCGGGCCGCCTTAGCTGGCTTTTCGGCCGCGAGGTTGTGCCCGCCGAAGACACGTTTGACCCAGCCAGCTACGAGGCATTGCTGGTGATCAAAGAAGACGTGGCGCGCGCCTCTTTCCCCGAGGTGTTCGAGGAATGATCGGCGGGGTTTTGCGCAATGCTGTGCCATTTGGGCAGGAAACGGCCGAAACGGGCGGTTTGCTGGCCAAGCCAATTGCGCGAAATCCCGGCCAAGGCCAAACTGCCGGTGTAGTGGGCGTCCGTTGCATGCGGGCCGGGGGCTATGGCCCCAACCGTTACCCTTCCACTGGCGGGCGGGCGGGCCTTACCCTGGGCCTTCCGCCTGCTTTTTCGTCTGGAAAGTTTGCAAATATCTTTAATGGGCAAAGACTTGCCCAAAACACAGCCCTGCGCGGCCCGCTCTTTTCGGGGCAGGTAAAACGCGGCACATGCCATTGGGCGGCACGCCGCTTTATCCAACACCGCGCAAGGAGATATTCATGCCAAACAGCATCAAACCGGGTGGTTTGCCCATGGGTCGGGCCGCTGTGGCCTTTGGGTTTGCACTTACGATTGCAGGCTGCGGGGAAACCCCGTTGGAGCAATCTGTGCTGGGCGCCGGTGGTGGCGCATTGGGCGCAGCCGTGCTGGATGTGGACACAACCACAGGCGCCTTGGTTGGCGCGCTTGCCAATATCGCCTATTGCCAGCGCCACCCAGAAGAGTGCTGATGCGAATTTCGGCGCCGCGCTTACCATAAAGACTATATCAATCCATCCTTTTGGGGTAGTATGTGCTCATAAGCCTTTTACAAAAATCTGGGGCATCGAGCATGAGCATGGCAAAATTACTGGCAGCTGCAGCGATCTGCAGCGCGCTTTCGGGCTGTATGGCGGCACCGGAAACGTCCAGCCGATTCTATTTCAGCCCGTCTTACGCGCCGCTTCCCGGCACGGATTAAGCCGGGCCCGCGCCACCACGATGGCACGATCCGTTCTTCTAACACGCGCAAACAGCGCTGCCCGTATCCCTGCGGGCGGCGCTGTTTTGCGTTTTGACCTCTCCAAGAAAAGGGACAGCGCATGTTCAACAAGATCCTGATTGCCAACCGCGGCGAGATCGCCTGCCGTGTGATCAAGACGGCCCGCAAGATGGGCATTCAAACCGTGGCCATCTATTCCGATGCCGATGCCAATGCGCTGCATGTGCAAATGGCTGACGAGGCGGTGCATATTGGCCCGCCACCGGCGAACCAATCCTATATCGTGATCGATAAGGTCATGGCGGCCATTCGTGCATCGGGCGCGCAGGCGGTGCATCCGGGCTATGGGTTCTTGTCTGAAAACCCAAAATTCGCCGAAGCACTGGCCGCCGAGGGCGTGGCCTTTGTTGGCCCCCCCGTTGGTGCGATCGAGGCGATGGGCGATAAGATCACCAGCAAAAAAATTGCCCAAGAGGCCAATGTTTCCACGGTTCCGGGCTATATGGGCCTGATCGAAGACGCAGATGAAGCTGTGAAAATCAGTGGCGAAATCGGTTATCCGGTGATGATCAAGGCCTCGGCCGGGGGCGGCGGCAAGGGCATGCGCATCGCGTGGAACGACACCGAAGCGCGCGAGGGTTTCCAATCTTCAAAGAACGAGGCGGCGAACTCGTTTGGCGATGACCGGATTTTCATCGAGAAATTCGTCACCCAGCCCCGCCACATCGAAATTCAGGTTCTGTGCGACGCCCATGGCAACGGCATTTATCTGGGCGAGCGTGAATGCTCGATCCAGCGCCGCAACCAAAAGGTGATCGAAGAGGCCCCCAGCCCCTTCCTCGACGAGGCAACCCGCCGCGCCATGGGCGAGCAGGCCGTGGCCTTGGCCAAGGCCGTGGGCTATGCCAGCGCTGGCACGGTTGAATTCATCGTGGATGGCAACAAGAACTTCTATTTCCTTGAAATGAACACCCGCCTTCAGGTGGAACACCCTGTGACCGAGCTGATCACCGGTATCGATTTGGTCGAACAAATGATCCGCGTGGCTGCGGGCCAGCCCTTGTCGATCACCCAAGACGACGTGCAGCTGAATGGCTGGGCGATGGAAAGCCGCCTTTATGCCGAAGACCCCTATCGCAACTTCTTGCCCTCGATTGGCCGCCTGACCCGCTACCGCCCGCCCGTCGAGGTGGCCGCAGGCCCGCTGCTGGATATGGGGAAATGGCAAGGCGAGGCGCCCGCAGGCCCCACCGCAGTGCGCAACGATACCGGCGTCTACGAGGGCGGCGAGATCAGCATGTATTACGACCCGATGATTGCCAAGCTTTGCACATGGGCCCCCACCCGCGCCGAGGCGATCGAGGCGATGCGCGTGGCGTTGGACCGCTTCGAGGTTGAGGGCATCGGCCATAACCTGCCCTTCTTGTCGGCGGTGATGGATCACCCCAAATTCGTGTCGGGTGACATGACAACGGCCTTTATTGCCGAAGAATACCCCGAAGGTTTTGAAGGGGCCGCGCTGGACGAGGGCGCGCTGCGCCGTATCGCGGCCAGCTGTGCCGCCATGCACCGCGTGGCAGAAATTCGCCGCGCCCGCGTGTCGGGGCGGATGGACAACCACGAACGCACCGTTGGCAGCGACTGGGTGGCTAGCTTGCAGGGCCACGAATTTGCCCTGCATATTGCCGCCGATACCAAAGGCGCCAGCGTCAGCTTTGCCGATGGCACCACCTTGCGGGTGACGGGCGATTGGACGCCGGGCGACAAGCTGGCCGATATGCTGGTGGATGGGGCGCCGCTGGCGATGAAGGTTGGTAAAATCTCGGGCGGGTTCCGCATTCGCACCCGGGGTGCCGACCTAAAGGTGCATGTGCGCACCCCGCGTCAGGCAGAATTGGCGAAACTGATGCCAGAAAAACTGCCGCCAGATACCTCGAAGCTGCTGCTGTGCCCAATGCCCGGCTTGGTGGTGAAACTGGATGTCGAAGAGGGCCAAGAGGTGCAAGAAGGGCAGGCGCTGTGCACCGTCGAGGCGATGAAGATGGAAAACATCTTACGCGCCGAACGCAAAGGGATCGTGGCCAAAATCAACGCAGCCCCCGGCGATAGCCTTGCCGTGGACGACGTGATTATGGAGTTCGAGTAAGCCCCTATGGCTGCATCTGCCCGGCATATTGTGTTGGCCCCAAAGGGCCAAGGCGCCGCCGGCGGGTGCGGCCTGTGGCGCGGCGGCGGCTACCCGCCGCTGCCTTCGCGTATTTCTTGCTGTCGGATCGGCATTTTGTCGATGGCCCGGCCGATTTCACGCACGCTCCATGGCAGGGGTTTGCGAATTTTCGACGCGCCATCCTTGCCGATGATCACCAGCGAAAACCCCCGCGGGCGCAGCGCTTGGCGCAGCGCTGTGCGGTTTTGTGGCACGGTATCGACCACCACCACGACATCACGGGCCAACAGGCCTGCCGGATCTTCGGCCAAAAGGCGCATTTGCTCTACGAACCGCGGGTCGCTTTCGCTGTCGGCAAACACGATGACGGGGCGTTTTTTCCATAAAAACTGGTTCAATTCCGCCCCATCTGCCGGTATTGCCCCCAGCCTGGCGGCCATGGCGGCGGTATCTTCGGCCATGGCGATCGGCGCCGAAAAGAGTGTAAAAAGAACGAATAAGACCTGTATCATCACGGTTCCCCCTAGGGCTGATATAGCGACGATTGACCGTGATTGCAGGGGCAATTGCCGAAAACTTTTGCAAAATCCGCGCTTTAACCCGGGGCTAAGCCTGCTGGGCCACGATGGTGGCGTGAGTTTTGGGCAAAGGGCGGCCGCGATGGAAATTGTTTTGCATATTGGTGCGCATCGCACCGCTACCACCTCGTTTCAGGCCTATATGCGTGGCAATGCGCCGGGGCTGGCGCAGGGGGGCGTGGCGTTTTGGGGGCCGCTGCGCACACGAAACGGGCTGTTTTCGGGCCTTTGGGCCCCTGTGCAACCCAGCCCAAAGGCAGGCGCGGCGCGTGTTGCCGGCCGCGTGGCGCTGGCCTTGGCACGGGTGGAAAACAGCGGCGCGCGGGTTTTGGTGATCAGCGACGAAAATATCTTGGGCCAACCCTGTGCCATGCTGCGCGATGGGCGCGCCTATCCCCATGCCGCCGCGCGGGCCGGTGCCTTGCAGCGTGCCTTTGGGGGGCGCATTGGGGCGGTGGTTTTGGGGGTGCGCAGCCCCGATATGTGGTGGCCCTCGCTGGTGGCGATGGCGGTAGGGCGGGGGCACCCGATGCCCGATGCCCGCGCCTGCGCGCGCATGGCCGCAGGCAGCCTGGATTGGGCCGGTCTGGCGCAGGCGCTGCACCTGGCCATGGGCTGCCCTGTGGGCCTGCTGGCGCACGAGCTGTGCGCCCATGCCCCAGACCGGCGATTGGCGGCCATGCTGTCGATGCTACCGGGCGCGGCGGTGGCGCCACTGGCCCTGCCCAGCCCGCCTTTGGGCCTGCATTTGAATGCAGCCCCCCGTTACACAGGTTTTGGCCCCACCCATTCGGCCCAGCTGCGCAGCGCCTACGAGGCGATGCTGCGCCATTTTGCTGCCGCGTCTGTGGGCCCCGTGACCCTACTGAACAAGACCATGCCCGACGTACAGGGGAAAACCCCGGCGCCCGGCCCCATACCAAGAGGACAAACACATGAGCACCAAGGACCAGTGGCGCAAACTGGCTGAGAAAGAGCTACGCGGCAAACCGCTTGAAGACCTGACCTGGAAAACCCTAGAGGGGATCGAGGTGCAGCCGCTTTACACGGCCGAAGATACCGCAGATCTGCCGCATATGGGCTCGGTTCCGGGCGTTGGCCCCTTTACCCGGGGTGTGAAGGCCACGATGTATGCTGGTCGCCCATGGACCATCCGCCAATATGCAGGGTTTTCCACGGCAGAAGAATCGAACGCATTTTACCGCAAGGCGCTGGCCGCTGGGCAACAGGGCGTATCGGTGGCCTTCGATCTGGCCACCCATCGCGGCTATGATAGCGACCACCCCCGTGTGGTGGGCGATGTTGGCAAGGCGGGCGTGGCGATCGACAGCGTAGAGGATATGAAAACTCTCTTCGACGGCATCCCGCTGGACAAGGTTTCGGTTTCGATGACCATGAATGGCGCGGTGATCCCGATTTTGGCCAATTTCATCGTGGTTGGCGAAGAACAAGGGCATGACAAATCGCTGCTGTCGGGCACCATTCAGAATGACATTCTGAAAGAATTCATGGTGCGTAACACCTATATTTACCCGCCCGAACCCTCGATGCGGATCATCTCTGATATCATTGAATATACCTCGAACGAGATGCCGAAATTCAACTCGATCTCGATCTCGGGCTATCACATGCAAGAGGCTGGCGCCAATTTGGTGCAAGAGCTGGCCTATACGCTGGCCGATGGCCGCGAATATGTGCGCGCGGCCATTCAGGCGGGCATGGATGTTGACAAATTCGCGGGCCGTTTGTCGTTCTTTTTTGCGATTGGCATGAATTTCTTTATGGAAATCGCAAAACTGCGGGCGGCGCGCACCCTGTGGCACCGAGTGATGACCGAATTTGGCGCCCAAGACGAGCGCTCGAAAATGTTGCGCACCCATTGCCAAACCTCTGGCGTGTCGCTGCAAGAGCAAGACCCCTACAATAACGTCGTGCGCACCGCCTACGAGGCGCTGAGCGCGGTTTTGGGGGGCACCCAATCGCTGCACACCAACGCGCTGGACGAGGCTATTGCCCTGCCCACCGAATTTTCAGCGCGTATCGCGCGCAACACCCAGTTGATTTTGCAAGAAGAAACTGGCGTTACCAAGGTGGTGGACCCGCTGGCAGGCTCTTACTACGTGGAAAGCCTGACCAACGAATTGATCGAAAAAGCCTGGGCGCTGATGCAAGAGGTCGAAGAGATGGGCGGCATGACCAAGGCCGTGGCCAGCGGCATGCCCAAGCTGCGCATCGAGGAATCGGCGGCCACCCGCCAAGCATTGATCGACCGCGGTGACGAGGTGATCGTGGGTGTGAACAAATACCGCAAAGACAAGGAAGACCCGATCGACATTTTGGAGATCGACAACCAAAAAGTGCGCGAAGGCCAGATTGCGCGTTTGGAAAAAATGCGCGCCACCCGCGACGAGGCTGCCTGCCAAGCTGCGCTAGACGCGCTTACCCGCCGCGCAGCCGAAGGGGGCAACCTATTGGAAGCGGCCGTCGTTGCCGCGCGGGCACGGGCCTCTGTGGGGGAAATCAGCATGGCTATGGAAAAACAATTCGGCCGCCACCGGGCCGAGGTGAAAACCTTGGCAGGCGTTTATGGCGCGGCCTACGAAGGCGATGAAGGCTTTGCCGCTATTCAACGCTCGGTCGAGCAATTTGCCGAAGACGAAGGCCGCCGCCCGCGCATGTTGGTTGTGAAAATGGGCCAAGATGGCCACGACCGTGGGGCAAAGGTGATTGCAACCGCTTTTGCCGATATCGGCTTTGATGTGGATGTGGGCCCACTGTTTCAAACCCCGGAAGAGGCGGCACAAGATGCCATCGACAATGACGTGCATGTCGTGGGCATTTCCAGCCAAGCGGCGGGCCATAAAACCCTGGCACCCCAGCTGATAGAGGCGCTGCGCGCCCGGGATGCTGGCGATATCATCGTGATCTGTGGGGGCGTGATCCCACAGCAAGATTACGAATTCCTGAAAAACGCAGGCGTGAAGGCCATTTTTGGCCCCGGCACCAATATCCCCGCAGCCGCGCAGGATATTTTGCAGCTGATCCGTCAGGCCCGCAGCTAAGGCGGCGGGGCATTTTCGGGGCTGGCGCAGGCTGGCCGCACATGAAAACGGGCCAGTGCGGTGCTGGCCCGTTTTTTTGATGGCTGATTACAGCAGCTTCAGGTCCGACGCCATTTGACGGCCATCGCGCCCATCGCGCAGGTCGTAGCCAACTTTTTGGTTGTCTGCCAAACCAGTCAGCCCCGAACGCTCGACCGCGGAGATGTGCACAAACACATCTTTGCCGCCGTCATCGGGCGCGATAAAGCCGTAGCCTTTTGTCGTGTTAAACCATTTCACGGTGCCAGTGGGCATGTCCCGTGTCTCCTTTTTCTTTTCCTCGTCCTTCCCCAGTTATGCGGGGCCCCATGCATGCCGGCCTTCAGGGTTCCGGCGTCGGCAAGAGGCGGAGACTGAAATCCTTGGTGCAGGAAAATTAAATTGCAGGAGTTTTGCAAAAAACAAGTGAAACTTGTTCAAATTAATGAAATGCAAGGCCCGTTCGCGCCAAAGCACAGAATTTAGCGCCTTTCGGCGCAAGGGGGCTTCTATGAAACTTTATGGTCTGAAAAATTGCGATACCTGCCGCAAGGCGCTAAAAGCGCTGCCGCAGGCACAGCTGGTGGATGTGCGCACCGATGGGGTGGGCGCCGATGTGCTGGCGCGTGCCTTGGCGCAATTTGGCGCGGCGCTGGTCAATACCCGCTCTACCACGTGGCGCGCATTAGACGCGGGCGCGCGCGCGCAACCACCATTGGCCTTGTTGCAGGCCCACCCCAGCCTGATGAAACGGCCGCTGATCGAAACAGCCGATGGCACGCTTTATCTGGGGTGGGGCAAGGCCGAGCAGGCGGCGCTGGCCTAAGCGGGCACAAAAAAGGCCCGCAATGGCGGGCCTTTTCGTAGGGTTTTCAGAAAGATCAGCGCAGGTCTGGCGGTGTTGCTTCGTTCACCAAGGCCTGCAGCACCTCGTCCAGTGGGTGAACGCTGGTTTGCTGTTCGCCCAAGCGGCGCAGCGAAACGGTGCCTTGCTCTACCTCTTTCATCCCGCAGGCCAAGATAACCGGCACCTTGCCCACCGAATGTTCACGGATCTTATAGTTGATCTTTTCATTGCGCAGGTCGGTTTCGGCGCGCACGCCCATGGCATTCAGCTTGGCGGCCACCTCTTTGCAATAGGCATCGGCATCCGACACAATCGCCGCCACCACCACCTGGCGCGGGGCCAGCCAGAAGGGCAGTTTGCCGGCGTGGTTTTCGATCAAGATGCCGATGAAGCGCTCGAAACTGCCCAGCACCGCGCGATGCAGCATCACGGGGCGGTGTTTTTCGCCATCGCGGCCAATATAGGTGGCGTCCAGCCGTTCTGGCAGCACGAAATCCACCTGCAGCGTGCCACATTGCCAGTCGCGGCCAATCGCATCGGTCAGCACAAATTCCAGTTTCGGCCCGTAAAACGCCCCCTCGCCGGGGTTCAATTCGTAAGAATAGCCGGCCGCTTGGGTGGCATTTTCCAGCGCTGTTTCGGCCTTGTCCCAAACCGCATCTTCGCCCGCCCGGGTGTCGGGCCGGTCCGAGAATTTGACGCGGAACTTTTCAAACCCCAAGTCGCGGTAGATCGACGATAGAAATTCGATGAACTTGCGGGTTTCTGCCTCGATCTGATCTTCGGCGCAGAAAATATGCGCGTCATCTTGGGTAAAGCCGCGCACCCGCATGATGCCGTGCAACGCGCCCGAGGGCTCGTAGCGGTTGCAGCTGCCAAATTCGGCCATGCGCAAAGGCAGATCGCGATAAGATTTCAGCCCGACATTGAAGATTTGCACATGGCACGGGCAGTTCATCGGTTTCAGCGCGTTCACGGCCTTTTCGCGGGCATGGTCTTCGTCGACTTCGACGATGAACATGTTTTCTTGGTATTTATCCCAATGCCCCGAGGCCTCCCACAGCTTGCGGTCTACCACTTGGGGGGTGTTCACCTCGACATAGCCGCCGCGGCGTTGCTGGCGGCGCATATAATCTTGCAAGGTGGTGTAGATAGACCAGCCATTGGGGTGCCAGAACACTTGGCCCGGCGCCTCTTCTTGCATGTGAAACAGGTCCATTTCACGGCCCAGTTTGCGGTGGTCGCGTTTGGCGGCCTCTTCCAGCATATGCAGGTGGGCTTTCAGCGCGTCTTTGTTCAAGAACGCCACGCCGTAGATGCGTTGCAGCATGGCACGGCTGCTGTCGCCCCGCCAATAGGCGCCAGCCACGTTCATCAGCTTAAAGCCATCGGCAGGCACTTGGCCGGTGTGTTGCAGGTGCGGGCCACGGCACAGATCTTGCCATTCGCCGTGCCAATACATGCGAATGGGCTGGCCATCATCGGGGATGGCGTTGACCAGCTCGACCTTATAGGGCTCGTTCAGCGCCTCGTAATGCGCAATGGCGCGGTCGCGCGGCCATACTTCGGTGCGCACGCTGTCGCGGGCGGCGATGATCTCGCGCATTTTCTTTTCGATCTGGCCCAGATCTTCGGGGGTAAACGGCTCGGACCGGTCGAAATCGTAATACCAGCCATGTTCGATCACCGGGCCGATGGTGACTTTGACATCTGGCCAAATTTCTTGCACGGCACGGGCCATGATATGGGCCAGATCGTGGCGCACCAGTTCCAGCGCTGCCGCCTCGTCTTTCATGGTGTTGATGGCGATGCTGGCATCTTCGTTCAGCGGCCATTGCAAATCGAAATGCGCGCCGTTCACTGTGGCGCTGATGGCTTTTTTGGCCAGCGATGTGGCAATGGCTGCGGCCACTTCTGCAGGGGTGATGCCTGCGGGAAAGCTGCGTTGATTGCCATCGGGGAAGGTGAGAGTGATGTCTGCCATTTGGCAACTCCTCGTCGGTTTGGCGCCCACGGAACGCCCGGTTGCGGGTATTTGGTTCGCGCCCTTTTTGCGTGGGCTTTGCGCCTACGTCAAGGCGATTTGCGCAGGGAAATGGTGCAAGGGCGGTTGCAGAGGGCGGCGCTGCATGCCCTTATGGGGCTGCGCCAATCAAAGGAGAAACCGATGCCTGCCGCCCAATTTTTGCACACCCCAGACGGCCGCCAAATTGCCTATCACCGCAGCGCGGGGCAGGGGCCGGGTATTGTATTCTTGGGGGGGTTCAAATCTGATATGGAAGGCACCAAGGCGCTGTTTTTGGAAGACTGGGCACAGCAGCAGGGCCGGGCGTTTTTGCGCTTTGATTATTCGGGCCATGGCCAAAGCAGCGGTGCCTTTGATGAAGGCGCCATCGGCGATTGGGCCAGTGATGCCCGCGCCGCCATCACCCAACTGACCGAGGGGCCGCAGGTGATCGTAGGGTCCAGCATGGGGGGGTGGATTTCGCTGTTGATCTGCCGCGCCATGCCCGAAAGGGTGGCGGGCTTGGTGACAATTGCCGCAGCACCCGATTTTACCGAAGACAGCATGTGGGCCAGTTTTGACGCCAGCCAGCGCGCAGCGCTTGCACAGAACGGGCGCATCGAGCTGCCCAGCGATTACGACGATGGGCCCTATGTGATCACCCAACGCCTGATCGAAGAGGGGCGCAACAATCTGGTGCTGCGCAGCCCCTTGGCGCTGCCCATGCCCGTGCGGTTTTTGCAAGGCACCGCAGATGAGGCGGTAGAAACCGCCGTAGCCCTGCGCCTGTTAGATCATGCCACAGGCCCCGACATGCGCCTAAGTTTGGTCAAGGGGGCCGATCACCGCTTTTCCAGCCCCGATTGTTTGGCGCTGATGGCCCAAGCCATTGCCGAGGTCAGCGCCGCCGCCGGGCACAGTTCCTAATTGCAAGGGGGCAGGGCTGGGCCATATCTGGGGCATGTAGTTGTAAGGGGTTCCCAATGACCGAGCCGGTGGTGCTTTTGCCCGCAATGATGTGCGACGCGCGGTTGTTTCAGGCGCAAATCACCCCGTTGTCGCGCCAACGCCCAGTTATGGTGGCGCCCATTTCCGGTGCCGAGCGGATAGATGAAATTGCCAGCACCTTGCTGGATATGTTGCCGCATAAATTTGCCTTGGCCGGGCACAGCATGGGCGGGATTGTGGCGTTAGAGCTGTTGCGCCGCGCCCCCAACCGCGTGACACGGCTGGCGCTGATGGCCACCAGCCCCTTGGGTGAAACCCCGTAAACCAGCGCCGCCTACGAGCCGCTGATCGTGGCGGCGCGGGCCGGGCGCTTGGATCAGGCGCTAGAAGGGGTGGTGCCGCGCGCGGCATTGGCGCCGGGGCCCGGGCGCGTGGCGGTTTTGGGCCAGTTTCACGCCATGGCCCATGATGCGGGGGCGGGGCAATTTGTGGCGCAATTGCGCGCCTTGCAGCGCCGGCGCGATCAGCAAAGCACGCTGCGCCGCTGCAAAGTGCCCACCACCATAATATGCGGCGCCCATGATACGATCACGCCGCCGCGCCGGCATGCGCTGATGGCGGGGCTGGTGCCCTGTTCGCGCCTAGAGGTGATCGAACAGGCAGGCCATTTTATGCCCTTGGAAGCGCCAGACGCGCTGAACCAGATTTTGCAAAACTGGCTGGCCCAGCCCTATGTGCTGCAGGATCGGCAGGCATAAAAAAGCCCAAACCGCGCGCTGCGATTTGGGCGATGTTGGTAAAGCCGCTTTGAACTGGCCGCTTATTTGGCCGCGTTGGATTTGGCCACTTTCAGCTTGGCCCCGCGGCGGGGGCGGTCGGCGTTGGCATCCATGAATTCCAAAATCAGCGGGCGGATGTTGTTGCGCCAGCTTTTGCCGGCAAAAATACCGTAATGGCCTGCGCCCGGTTCGACATGGTTGGCTTTCATCGTGTCGGGCAGACCGGTCAGCAGGCCCAGTGCCGCCACGCATTGGCCGGGGGCGGAAATATCGTCATTGGCCCCTTCTACGGTGTGCACGGCCACATCGGTGATTTTACCGATATCCACTTGGTGGCCCTTTACCGTAAAGACATTGCGCGCGATCTCGCGGTTTTTGAAGATGCGTTCGACGGTCGAGAGATAGAATTCGGCGGTCATGTCCATGACGGCCAGATATTCATCGTAAAAGCGGTTATGCGCGTCGTGGTCGCTGGCATTGCCGCGGGCGACCGAGGCGATTTGGTTGTTGAAGGCCTTGGAATGGCGATCGGCATTCATCGACATGAACGATGCCAGCTGCAGCAGGCCTGGGTATACCATGCGCCCCACGCCGGGGTATTTGAACCCAACGCGTTGGATCATCATTTCCTCTAGCTGCCCCATGGTGACGCGGTGGCCAAAATCGGTCACGTCGGTGGGGGTGGCATCAGGATCGATGGGGCCGCCAATCAAGGTCAGGGTGCGGGGCTGGGCCTGTGGCTCTTGCTCGGCCAGATAGGCGGTGGCGGCCAAGGTCAACGGGGCTGGTTGGCAGACCGCAATAACATGGGTGTCTGGGCCCAGCTCTTTCATGAAATCAACCAGATAAAGCGTGTAATCCTCGACGTCGAACTTGCCTTCGCTGACCGGAATGTCGCGGGCGTTGTGCCAATCGGTGATATACACCTCGTTGTTTACCAACAGCGATTTCACGGTTGAGCGCAGCAGCGTGGCATAGTGGCCCGACATGGGCGCCACCAGCAACACCTTGCGTTTTTGCGGCTCGCGGCCAGACACGTTAAAATGGATCAGATCGCCAAAGGCGCGTTCGACCACGGTTTCGATTTTCACCAAATGGTCTTTGCCATCTTCGCAGGTAAAGGTGCGAATGCCCCAATCTGGCTTGGCGACCATGCGCTGGAATGTGCGCTCTGTTACTTCGCCCCAAGCGGCCATCCATTTCAACGCAGGGTTTGGCACCATCGAAAAAACCGGGTATGATGCCATTGCAAGGGCGGAGGCACCCAACCATTGGTTTGTATTGCGCATCGTTTCCATCAAGTCATAGGTCGCCATATAGCGCATTTTGGTGTCTCCTTGCTTTTGGGCGGCAGTCCTGCGACTCGGGGGGCGAGGGGCGGGTCTGGCAGCACCAGCTTAATGCTGCATAGCAGAAAATCTACGAGGAATTAATTCATATGGCAACTAAAGAGGATGTCGCACCGGCAAACCTTGACAAAATGACCGCCAATTTGGCCCGTGTCGAGGAGCTTTCCAAGCGGCTGATCGAGGCGCTTTCTGCCCGCAAACCCGCCAACGCCACATTGAATGGCCCCTCGCAAGAGCTGTTTTTGAAGGCCAGCCAGTCTTACATGGCCGAGGTCATGCAAAACCCGGGCCGCATTTTCGAACATCAGGTCGAATTCTGGGGCAAATCGGTAAAACATTTCATGGATGCCCAAGTGGCCCTGGCCCAAGGCAAATTATCCGCCCCCCCAGACCCCACCCCAAGCGACCGGCGGTTTTCCAACCCGCTTTGGGCCACCAACCCCTATTTTAACTATGTAAAACAGCAATATATGCTGAATGCTCAGGCGCTGCGCACCGCCGTGGCCGATATCGACGATCTGGATGGTGTGGAAAAGCGCCGGCTGCAATATTTCTCGGATCAGATCATTGATATGATGGCGCCCACCAATTTCTTGGGCACCAACCCCGACGCGCTGGAACGCGCCGTGCAAACCGATGGCGAAAGTCTGGTGCGCGGGTTAGAGAACCTTGTTGCCGATCTCGAGGCGAATAACGGCGAGATGCTGGTGCGTTTGGCCGATTCCGAGGCATTTAAACTGGGCGAAAACATTGCCGCCACCAAAGGCTCGGTGGTGTATCGCAACCATATGTTCGAGCTGCTGCAATATGCCCCAACCACGAAAGAGGTGCATGCCACACCGCTGATCATTTTCCCGCCGTGGATTAACAAGTTCTACATCTTGGATCTAAAGCCCGAAAACAGCCTGATCAAATGGATCACCGATCAGGGCTATACGCTGTTTGTGGTGTCTTGGGTCAACCCCGATGCCAGCTATGCCCAAATTGGCATGTCCGATTACATTGAAGATGGCTATCTGGCGGCCTTCCGCGAAGTGAAGGCGATAACCGGGCAAGAGCAGGTGAACGCCGTAGGCTACTGCATTGCGGGCACCACGCTGAACATGACCTTGGCGCTGATGAAACACCGCGGCGATACATCGGTGAAATCGGCCACGTTTTTTACCACCTTGACCGATTTCAGCGAGCAGGGGGAATTTACCCCGTTTTTGCAAAATGATTTCATCGACGGCATCGAAGACGAGGTGCAAGAGCAAGGCGTGCTGCGCAGCTTTATCATGGCGCGCACATTTAGCTTTTTACGGTCGAACGATCTGATTTATGGGCCGGCGATCCGTTCTTATATGTTGGGCGAAACGCCGCCCGCGTTTGACCTGCTGCATTGGAACGGCGATGGCACCAACCTGCCTGCGAAAATGGCGATGGAATATCTGCGCGGCCTTTGCCAAGACAATAAATTCGCCGATGGCGGGATCGAGCTGTGCAATGACCGTTTGGGGATCGAGGATGTCGATGTGCCGGTGTTTTTCGTGGCATGCGAAACCGATCACATCGCCGCGTGGGAAGACAGCTACCGCGGGGCGCAGAAATTGGGGGCAGGCGATAAAACCTTCATCGTCTCGCAATCGGGCCATGTTGCGGGCATTGTGAACCCGCCGTCGAAAAAGAAATATGGCCATTACCACAACCCCGATTTGGGTCTTGATGCGGCGGGCTGGATGCAGGGCGCCAGTTTTACCGAAGGGTCATGGTGGCCGCGCTGGCAGGCATGGTTGGCCGCCCGGTCCGGCGAGATGGTAAAGGCCCGCAAGCCCGGTGATTCGAGCCATCCTGTGCTTTGCCCGGCGCCGGGCACTTATGTCAGCAGCTCAAAAAGCCTGTAGAATTCGCGGGATAGCAGATTTTTTCTGCAGCGCAGCAAAAACACTTGATTTGCTGCGTTGCAGCATGCATATTGTTTGCAGACGCAGAAAGCTGGGGTGGGCCTAGCTGAGCGCAAGCAAGGAATAGCAAAATGGCTAAAACCCAAGATTTCACCGCGATGTTCAAAGACGTCATGGGCGCCTTCCCCGTAGACACCAAAGCCATGGAAGACGCGTTCAAAACGCAGGCAGCCTTCAGCGAAAAGCTGACCGCCGTTGCCTTGGAAGCGGCCGAGAAATCCTCGGAAGTGTCGGCAAAATGGACCAAAGAAACCCTGGCCAAGCTGACCGAAGTTTCGAAATCGAAAGCCGAGCCTGCAGATTACGCAAAAGCCATGACCGATTTCGCATCGGCCACCGCTGAAGTTGCCGCTGAAAACATGGCCGCTTTCGCCGAAATCGTCAAAAAAGTTCAGATGGACACCGTTGAACTGCTGATGGCTGCCGGCAAAGACATGACCGACGAGGCATCTGCCGCAGTGCAAAAAGCTGCCAAAGAAGCCACTGCAGTTGCTAAGAAAGCCGCTGCTGCCAAGTAAGGCAAAGAAATATCTGCATCCCCTCCCTCCTCCCTTTAGGATGCAGACATTTGGGCGGGCGCAAGCCCGCCCTTTCTTTTTTGTTTCGGCTGTCCTAGTGTTTTTCTGCACTGCTGCATTGGGGAGGGCTGATTGTGGCCGAAGACAAAAAAACGCTGTTGATAAAACGCTATGCAAGCCGACGCCTCTATAATACCGAAACCAGTGATTACGTAACGCTTGAAGATATTGCTGGCTTTATCCGCGAAGGCCGCGATGTTCAGATCGTTGATCTGAAATCTGGCGATGATCTGACACGCCAATATTTGCTACAAATCATCGCCGAACACGAAAGCCGCGGCGAAACCATGCTGCCGGTGGGTGTGCTGACCGATCTGGTGCGCAGCTATACCACCAGCGCGGGCGCGATGATGCCGCAGTTTTTGCAAATGTCGTTCGACATGCTGCGCGATGGTCAATCGAAGATGATGGAAAACATGGTGCGTGTCAGCCCCTTGGCGAAAATGCCGGGGTTCGAGGCGATGCAGGCGCAGCAAGAGGCGTTCATCAAGGCGATGACCGGCGGCAAATGGCCCGCTGGCACCCAGCCTGCACCGGCGGACGAGGGCAAAGACGAAGACCTGACCGAAATTCGCCGACAGCTGGCAGATCTGCAAAACAAACTGTCGCGCATGGGCAAATAAACCCATGGTCGACAGCCCCGGCAAGATCACGCTTTGGGGGGTCGAGGTGTTTGTGGCGACTGCCGAAGAAGGCTCTATCTCTGCCGCGGCGCGGCGTTTGGGGGCCAGCCCTTCGGCTGTCAGCCAGCAATTGACTAATCTGGAAGGTGCCATCGGCACCACGCTGCTGCAACGCAACACAAGGCCCGTTGTGCTTACCCCCGCAGGCGAGATTTTCCGCCGCCGCGCCAGCGCCATTTTAAACGAGGCGGCATTGGCGCGGGCCGAATTGGCCATGGCAGATCTGTCGCGGTTAACCCGGTTTCGGCTGGGCATGGTGGAAGATTTTGAAATCGATGTTACCCCCGGCCTGCTTGCGGGTTTGGCAAAACAGCTCAAAGGCTGCCAATTTTTGCTAGAAACCGGGGCCAGCCATCATCTGCATGATTTGCTTGATGCCCGCGCCTTAGATGTGATCGTGGCCGCCGAAATGGGGGCCGAGGCGGATTGGATGGAACTGCACCCTGTGTTGACCGAGGGTTTTGTGGTGGCTGCACCGCGCGGCATATGCACCCCGGGCCGCGACCCATTGCGCCAGCTTAAGGGGCTGCCGCTGATCCAATACACCACCCGCCACTACATGGGCCGCCTGATTGCCGCGCATTTGGCCCGCCAGAACCTAAGGTTGGCCCAGCAATTCGAACTGGATAGTTACCACGCCATTTTGGCGATGGTCGGGCAGGGGGCTGGCTGGACGATTTTGCCCCCCCTTGCCTTGATGCGCGCGCGCCGCTTTGCCAGCCAGTTGGATGTCATGCCGCTGCCCTTTCAACCGCTGTCGCGCCGTATCAGCCTGATTGCCCGGCGTGGCATCTTGCAAGATATGCCTGCGCGGGTGGCAGAAACGCTGCGCCCGCTGGTGCAACGCGCGGTGCTGGAACCGGCGGTGGCTGCTTACCCGTTTATGGCCGATGTTGTGCAGCTGCATCCGGCGGAACCGGGCTAAAACCCCAGCCTGTCGCGCAGGGCAAACCAGCTCATCGCCAAGGCCAGCAGCGGTTGGCGCAGGCCCGGCCCGCCGGGAAATTTTGAAACGGGCAGGCGGGCCATCACATCAAACCCCGCCGCTTGGCCCATGATCGCTTTGGCAATCAATTGCCCGGCATGGGTGGCGGTGCCCACGCCATGGCCCGAATAGCCGCTGGCCGACCACATATTTGGCGCCAGCCGCGCAAGATAGGGCAGGCGCTTTGTCGTGATGGCCAGCGTGCCGCCCCAAGCGTAATCGATGGGCACATCGGCCAGATGTGGAAAGATGTGCAGCATCGGTTTGCGCACGGTGGCGGCAATATCGCTTGGGAAACGATCCCCATAGCTTTCGCCGCCGCCAAACAGCAGCCGCCCGTCATGGCTGAGGCGGAAATAATTCACCACAAATTTTGTATCGGCCACCGCCACATCACGCGTCAGCACCTGGGCTGCGCGCGGGCCCAGCGGGGCGGTGGCGATGATAAAGTTGTTGATGGGCATAACGCGGCTGGCCACCTGCCGGTTCAACCCGCCCAAATAGCCATTGGCGGCCAGAATAACCTGATCGGCCAGAATATGGCCTTGGCCAGTGTCAACGCGCGCGGGTGTGCCGGGCGTCACACCGGTGACGGCGGTATTTTCAAAAATGCGCACCCCCGCCTGTTGCGCCGCGCGGGCCAACCCAAGGGCAAAGTTCAGCGGGTGCAAATGGCCCGCGCCCATATCCAGAATGCCGCCATGATAGGCCGGCGACGGGCACAGCGCCTGCGCGGCTTGCGCGTCAAGCGGCTGGATCTGGTCATAGCTGTAGCTGCGCGCCAATGTCTCGGCATAGGCGTGCATCTTGGCGGTTTCGCCCGCACCAAACCCCAGCCACGCCACACCGGGCCGATAGGCGCAATCGATCTGGTGTTGCGCAATCAGGCCGCGCACCAATGCCTTGGCCTCTTCGCCCAGATCCCACAACAGCTGCGCCTCGGCGTGGCCCAGCATGTTGCGCAAACTGTCTTGGTCTTGGCGCTGCCCGCTGCCCAACTGCCCGCCATTGCGCCCCGAGGCACCAAACCCCACGCGATGGGCATCTACCAAAACCACGTCCAGCCCCTCTTGGGCCAGATGCAAGGCGGCAGACAGGCCGGTAAAGCCCGCACCCACCACCACTGCATCGGCACGCGTGGCGCCCTGCAATGGGGGGTAATAGGGGCTGTCATGGGCGGTGGCCGTATACCAGCTGGGCGGCCATTGGCCTTGGGTGTCGTTGCAGTAAAGCAGGCTCATCAGACGTTCAGCAACAGGTGCTTGCGTTCCCATGGGCTGATGACTTGTAGGAATTCTTCGTATTCGGTGCGTTTGACAATGGCATAGACGCGGGCAAATTCTTCGCCCATCACATCGTGAAGGGCGGTTGCGCCTTCGAATAAATCCAGCGCGTCGCCCATCACGCGGGGGATTTCGCCCTCGCCCTCGTAGGCATCGCCCTTGAATTGCTTGTCGGGCCATTCTTCGTTCATCAAACCCAGATAGCCACAGGCCAAGCTGGCCGCGATGCCCAAGTAGGGGTTGCAATCCATGCCGGCAATGCGGTTTTCGATGCGCCGGCTTTCTGGGCGCGACAGCGGCACGCGGATGCCCGTGGTGCGGTTGTCGCGGCCCCATTCCAGATTGATGGGGGCTGCGTGATCTTTGACATAGCGCCGGTAGCTGTTCACATAAGGTGCCATCACCGCGATGACCGAGGGCAGATATTTCTGCATGCCGCCCAAAAAGTTAAAAAACGCGTCGGTTTCCCCGCCTTGCGGCCCCGAGAAAATATTCTGCCCCGTCTGTTCGTCGATCACCGAGTGGTGAATGTGCATGGCGCTGCCCGGCTCGTTTTCAATGGGTTTGGCCATGAAGGTGGCAAAGCAATTGTGGCGCAAAGCGGCCTCGCGGATCAGGCGCTTGAAGTAAAACACCTCGTCGGCCAGTTTCACCGGGTCGCCGTGGCGTAGGTTGATCTCTAGCTGGCCCGCGCCGCCCTCTTGGGTGATCCCATCGATTTCAAGGCCCTGTGCCTCGGCAAAATCGTAGATATCGTCAATCACGGGGCCAAATTCGTCGACGGCCGACATCGAATAGGCCTGCCGGGCAGCCGCGGGGCGGCCCGAGCGGCCCATCATCGGCTCGATCTCTTTGGCGGGGTCCAAATTCCGTGCCACCAGATAGAATTCCATTTCGGGCGCCACAACCGGCTTCCATCCTTGGGCTTTGTATAACGCGACCACCCGTTTCAGCACGTTGCGCGGCGCATAGGGAATGGCATTTCCCTTGCGGTCAAAGGCATCGTGAATAACCTGCAGCGTCCAGTCGGCGGTCCATGGGGCGGCAGAGGCGGTCGAGTAATCGGGGCGCAAAATCATATCGCGTTCGATAAATCCCTCTTGCTCGTCCGCGGCCTCGCCCCAATCGCCGGTGATCGTTTGGTAAAAGATCGAATCTGGTAGGTGAAAATATTCCTGCTTGGCAAATTTCGAGGCCGGCATGGCCTTGCCCCGCGCGATGCCGGGCAGATCGGCGATCACGCATTCCACCTCGTCCAAGCGGCGGCCTTCGATGAATTCGCGCGCGGCTTGGGGGATTTTTTCTATCCAATCGCTCATTGCGTGGCCCCTTTCAGATGCTGGGCAATGCGCAGCCCCATGGCTGGCCCATCGCTGGCCTGCCCCAAAGCCGCCTGTGCGCTGGCGACCAGCGCTTCGGGCACCACGCCGGGGGCGCGGTGGGTGGCCAAAATATCGATCATTTCGTCATCAAATTCAGGGTGGGGCTGGAATGTCAGCACATTCGGCCCAATGGCCAGCGCGGCGTATTTGCAAAAATCGTTCCCTGCCAACACGGTGGCGCCGGGGGGCGGGGTGATGACCTGATCTTGGTGCCAGGCGTTCAGGCGCAGGGTTTGGGCGCCCATCTGGTAGGTTTGTGCGCCCACCGCCCAGCCGCCCGAAAATTTCTCGACATGCCCGCCCAAGGCCTGCGCGATGACCTGATGGCCAAAACAAACCCCCACCAAGGGCAGGCCAGCGGCGTGGATGTCGCGGATCAGCTGCTCCAGCGGTGGCAGCCAAGCGTGGGGTTCATAGACCCCATGACGCGAGCCGGTAATCAGCCACGCCGCCGCGTCCGTGGGGCCAGCGGGGAACTGGCCATCCACCACGTTAAAGGTTTCAAACGTAAACCCATGCCCACCCAGAAGGCGGTGGAACATGGCATCATAATCGCCCAAGCGCGCCCGGGCTTCATCGGGGGCGTGGCCGGTCTGCAAGATACCGATTTTCATGAAACACCTGATTTGGATTGCCCAATGGATACCGCAGCACGTGGCGCGCAGCAAGGCTAGATCGCAGCCCGCCCGCGCCCAACCGGGGCGGGCTAGACTGTATCTAGATAGATTTCCACCTGCTCTTGTGGGGTGACATCGGACATGTAAAACACCTCTTGGCGCTTGGTCAGAACAAGGTTGCGCATAAGATCTTGGTGGAAAATGCGCTGCATCACAGGGCTTTTTTCAAACGCGTCTATGGCTGTTGACCAGGTGCTGGGCACCTGTGGCAGATCCAGCGCATAGGCATTGCCGGTGACAGGTTGGGGCGGTTCTGACCGGTCTTCCAGCCCGCTAAGCGCCGCGCCCAAGACGGCGGCCAGATGCAGATAGGGGTTTACATCGCCGCCCGCCACGCGGTGCTCGATCCGGCGGGCGCCCGGCGCACCCGATGGAATGCGAATGGCGGCTGTGCGGTTTTCATAGGCCCAGCAAATGCCTGTCGGCGCATGGTTTCCCGGCACCAAACGGTCATAGCTGTTGGCGTGGGGGGCAAAGATGAGCATGCTGTCATGCATCGCGTCCAAGCAGCCCGCCACCGCATGGCGCAACGCATCGCTGCCGCGCGGGCCGCCATCGTTGAAAATATTGCGCCCGTCGCTGTCGAGCACGGAAAAATGCACATGCAAGCCGCTGCCGGGGTAATCTTCATAGGGTTTGGCCATGAAAGAGGCGGCAAAGCCATGCCGGCGCGCCAGCCCTTTGACCAGCATTTTAAACAGCCACGCGTCATCGGCGGCGCGCAGCGCATCGTCTTGATGCACAAGATTGATTTCAAACTGGCCCAGCCCCGCCTCGGAAATGGCGGTATCGGCGGGAATATCCATGGCTTCGCAGGCATCGTAAAGATCGGTGAAAAACTGATCGAACGCATCCAGCGCCCGGATCGACATTACCTCGGCTGCTTTGCGCCGCTTGCCCGAGCGGGGGCTGATGGGCACCTCTAGGGTTTTGCCGCTGTCGTCGATCAGGAAAAATTCCAGCTCCATGGCTGCCACGGGTGTCAGGCCGCGGGCGCGGTAGCGTTCCAGGACCCGGCGCAGGGCATGGCGCGGGTCGCCCTCGAAGGGGCGGCCATCGTCGTGAAACATCCAAATGGGCAGCAGTGCGGTGGGGGCGCTAAGCCAGGGCATGGGCAAAAAGCCCCGCTCGGTTGGGCGCAACACGCCATCGGCATCGCCGGTGTCAAACACCAGTGGGCTGTCGTCGATATCTTCGCCCCAAATATCAAGGTTCAACACCGACAGGGGAAACCGGGTTCCATCATCGACCACCTTGTCGGCAAAACGGGTGGGCACGCGTTTGCCGCGCGGCTGGCCGTTCAGATCAGAGGCGGCAATGCGGATGGTGCGCACTTGGGGGTTTTTGCGCAGCCATGATTTGGCTGAATTCAGGGACATAGAGCACCAGCAAAGCTAATTTGATCAAATTATCTTAGTGGCAGCGCCAAGCGGGTTGCAAGCCAAAAGCGACGCGCCCAAGGCGCAGGCCCTGCAGCTGGTTCGCGTTTGTGCACAGGCCCCACGCTTAGCGCAGAACGGGCATGCGCATCTGCATCCGGCTGCGGCGTTCTTGTGGCAGGTGGCGGTTTAAGCGGCGGTTGATCAGGCCAAACAGGCCAATGATCACCAGCGTGAGCAAGATGAAATAGCCCGCCAAAATGGGATAGGGCACAAAGGGGTTAAAGGTTTTATCGGCAAAATAATTGGCATAATACAGCGCATCGCCCCGTTGGCTTTGGGCGGGAAAGCCGCTGAAAAACACCAGCGTTGTTGCGTGAAACAGAAAAATCGCCTCGTTCGTATAGGCAGGCCATGCAAGGCGCAGCATGGTTGGCCATGTGATCTTTCTAAACTTTTTCCAGCCGCCAAACCCATAGGCATCTGCCGCCTCGGCCTCGCCCTTGGGCACCGATTGCAGCGCGCCGTAGAAAATTTCGCCTGAATAGGCGGCGGTGTTCAAAAACAGCACCACCAAGGCCCCGGCCCCTGCGCTGGTGAGCACGGTAAAGAATGGCACCGCGTTTTTCAGCGAAAGAAACAGGAAATAGGCAAAGAAAAACTGAATAAACAGCGGCGATCCACGAAAGATAAAAATGAACCATGCGCTGATTTTGGCAATCACCGGGTTGCGGGCGGCCTTGCCCATGGCCACTGCCGTGGCCATGACAAAACCCGCAATCAAGGCCAGCGTTCCAAAATAGATGTTCCACAGCATCCCCGAGCCGATCAGAACCACCTGCTGGCAAAGGGTAAAATCGCTGCGCGGCAACAGCCGCTCGCCGTAGCCAAGGCTGCGCAGGCCATAATCTGCGATGGTGTCCCAACAGCTCATGCCGCAGCCTTTCGTTGGGCTTCGCCCGCCAGCGTGGCTTGGCCCCGCGTCAGCCGCAGCATCACGCGATCAAGCACCATCTCGGACAGTTTGGTGAAGGCCAAATAAAACAGCAAAAGCGCCCCAAAATACCACATCCGCCAATCGCCATGGGGATAGTCGGTAAAGCGCGCGGTTTTGGTGCCGCCCAATTCGCGCGCCCAATACACGATATCTTCGACCCCAAGTAAAAATAGCAGCGGCGTGGCCTTGATCAGCACCATCCACAGATTGCCAAGGCCGGGCAGGGCATAGACCCACATCTGCGGCACAAGGATGCGCCAGAACGTCTGGCGCGGGGTCATGCCATAGGCGGCGGCGGTTTCAAGCTGGGGCTGGGGCACGGCGCGCATGGCCCCAAACAGCACATTTGCGGCGAAGGCGCCAAAGACGATGGCAAAGGTCAGCACCGCCAAGAAAAACCCATAGATTTCATGCCAGAACTGCGGCGAGGTGGACAGCGGCAGCTTGGCCGCAGGGCAGACCAGAAAATCATTGCCCTGCCGGATCGGTTGATCCCAGTCGGGGCAGAACATCTGATGGCGCAGGTATTCAAAGCCCTGATCCAAGGCAATGACGAAAAACAAGAAAAACGCAATGTCAGGCACGCCGCGGACCACGGCGATATAGGCTTTTCCAAACCAGCGCACAGGTGCCAGCTGCGCACGTGCTGCGGTGGCGCCGCCAAAGCCAAACACCAAGGCCAAGGGCGCGGTGATGGCCAGCAATACCAAAACCGTGCCAAACGACCAATAAAACGCCATATGCTTGGGCGTGCTCAGATAGCAGGCCATCCAGCTGGCGCGCTCTAGCGTGTCTGGGCTTGCGCAAAATTCGAAAATGGCGGGCCTCTTACAAATGTGGCAGGGGGGCAGCGCCCCCCATGCCTTTGGTGTATCCGGGCGTGGCGCTTAGAAGGTTTCGCCGATTTCCCATTTCACGATCAGCGCGTTCAGCGTGCCGTCGTCTTTCATCGATTGGATGGCTGCGTCGAATTTTGCGCGCAATTCCCCATCGCTTTCGCGCAGGCCCATGCCCACGCCGCCGCCGATCAGTTCTTCACGTGCCAGCAGCATCAGCTCGGCGTCTTCCTCGGCAATGGGCTTGAGGAAGGATTTATCTGCCAACAGCGCATCGGCCTCGCCATTGCGCACGGCAGCCACGGTTTCCTCGGGCGTGGCAAATTCCAGCAGTGTCCAGCCTTGCTGCGCAACGAACGCGGCCTGAATGGTGCCGGTTTGTGCCGCCAATACGCCGCCCGCCAGATCGACATCTGCCGATTTGGCCAAATAGGCCGATGGGTCTGGCTGGGTGTAGTTTTGGGTGAAATCGATCACCTCGTCACGCTCGGCGGTGATGCTCATGCCTGCGATGATGGTGTCGTAGTTGCCAGACACGAGGTTGGGGATGATGCTGTCCCATTCGTTGGTCACCCATTCACAGGTCAGCTGCGCGCGCTTGCACAGCTCGTCGCCCAATTCGCGCTCGAACCCGTCAACTTCGCCTTTATCGTTGATGAAGTTATACGGAGGGTAGGCGCCCTCGGTGCCCATGCGTACGGTTTTGCCGTGGCCGCCCGCAAAGGCCATGCTGGCCGATAGGGCCAGCGCGGTTGTGGTCAGGATAAGCTTTTTCATGTTGTGCTCCCTTGGTTGAACAGTATGTGGCGCGCTCAAAATGGTGCGCCAGTTTAAGTTTGCAATGTCGCCGATAAAAAACCGCGCAACCGCTCTGTGGCGGGATTGCCGAAAATTTCATCGGGTGTGCCTTGCTCTTCTATTCGGCCCTGATGCAAGAAGACCACCTGATCGGAAATATCCGCAGCCATGCGCATATCATGCGTGACCACCAGCATGGTTCGGCCCTCTTCAGCCAAAGATTTTATAACTTTTACAACCTCTTGCTCTAGCTCGGGGTCAAGGGCGCTGGTGGGTTCGTCAAAAAGCAGCGCCTGCGGTTCCATGCACAGCGCGCGCGCAATTGCGGCGCGTTGTTGTTGGCCACCCGACAGCTGGGCGGGGTAGGCATCGCATTTGTCGCCAATGCCCACCTTTTCCAGATAGCCACGCGCGGCCGCCTCTACTTCGTGACGGGGGCGGCCCAATACGGTTACGGGGGCCTCCATGACATTTTGCAAAATGCTCATGTGCGACCACAGATTGAACTGCTGAAACACCATCGACAGGTTGGTGCGGATGCGCAGCACCTGTGCCGGATCGGCGGGTTGGCGGTGGCGCCCTTGGCCCTGCCAGCGCACCGCTTCGCCCTTGAACAAAATCTCGCCTTGTTGGCTGTCTTCCAGCAAATTGGCACAGCGCAAAATGGTGGATTTGCCCGAACCGGACGAGCCGATCAACGACACAACATCGCCGCGCCGCGCCGAGATGCTGACGCCCTTGATGACCTCTAGATCACCATAGGCTTTGTGCAGATCGCGTATTTCAAGAACCGGGTCCAATGCTGCCACAGGGCCCCCAATGCCATGCGTGTTGAATTGATCGCGTAGTTGTGCCGAATTTTACCAGCAATGCAAAGCACAAATTGCCAAAACTGCATGGGTTTTTGCCAAACTGCCCCTTGGTTAAGCGGGGTCTGGCGGGGTGGGCAGGGCGATGTCATAGGCGCTTTGGGGCAGGCGGTAAAAGCCGCAAATCCCCAAGATCTGGGCGATCTCTGCGGGCAGCTGTGCCAGCGCTTCGGTGATGGCCGCGACATAGGGTTCGGCAGGCTGGTCCAGCCGGGTGATTAGCGTCATGCCGGGGCTGGGGGCGGATTGGCCGACAATGCGCAGCTGGTCAGTCAAGCCGCTTTGCCAGCGCTGAGCCATGCGCAGGGTAATGGCATCGGTTGCGGCCCAATCGGCGCGGCCGTCTGCCACGGCCTGCAGGCTGGCCAAATGCGCGCCGGTTTTGGGCCCGGGCCGCAGCGCCAGCCCTTGGGCCGCGGCCCAGGCCTGTGGCGCCCCCCAACCCGATTGCGATAACCCCTCGTTATAGGCAAAAACATAGCCTGCCTTGGCGCAGTCTGTGGCTGTGGCCGCCGGGTCATCCCGGCGCACCACGAATTGGCTGTAATACTGGCCCGGGGGGCAACCGGGTAGGCCATAATCAAAACAGCCAATCAGGGTAACCCGGCCCCGAAATTGCGCGCGGTAGGGCAGGTTGCAGATTTGCCCCAAAACCAGATCTGGCCGCGCCCAGCCCTGCATATGCGGTGTGTCGAAATCCAGCGTATCGGGGGCGGGCAGGGCGCGGGCGCGCAACCCATCGCGGATCAACGCCCAAAGCGCGCTATGGGCTGCGCGGTTTTCGGGGCGCGCATACATGGGTAGGCTGGCGATCACCCGTTGTCTGCCACCGATTGCCGCGCCAAAGCGCTGTCGCGGTCGCTGACGCCCAATAGGCTGGACAAAAGACGCAGCAACGCGTCTTCCTCGGCCTCGCGCACGCCATCGGCCAACACCACTTGCCAAAGCGCTTTGATCACCCCCAGCCGTTCGTCATAGGGCACGCCCTCTTTGATGGCTTGGGTAAAGCGGTGCATGTCTGGGGCATCCGCCTCGAGGTTTTCGGCCTGCAGCCGCAGGGCGGTGGCATCGGCTGGCGCCAGTTCATAGCGGTTGGCCAAAATCTGTTCGATCCGGGCGATCTCGCTGGTGTCATAGGCCCCATCGGCGCGCGCCACGCGCACCAAAAGCGCGGCCAATGCCACGCGCACTTCGTCTGTCGACAAGGGTTGTGGTTGCGGGGCCATCAGGCGGGACAGCAGCGATTTTAACATGGTGCGGCCCCGGCCCGATAGGGGTGCTGCGCCAAAGCGGCCTGTTGTGTGTTAGCCATCATACCCCTCGACAATAACCATATCCGCCATCGAGATCGGGTCGCGCACCGCCTTGGCCTGCTGGTATCCGGGGCTGTCGAAACAGGCCAATGCCGCCGCGTAGCTGGGAAATTCGATGACCACGGTGCGCCCGCGGGCCGCGCCTTCGCGCACGGTTTGCTGGCCACCCCTTACCAGAAACCGCGCGCCATATTCGGCAAAGGGCGCGGCATTCAGGCGCTTGTAGTCTTCGTAAATTTGCGGATCTTCCACATCGACATGTGCCACCCAATAGGCTTTTGGCATCTTGGTCCCCTTGAAAATTTGCCACAGTTGGCCGCCATCCTGCGCGTTGGGCGGGGCAGGGTCAAGCCGCCCAATCCGTGGTGGCTGGGGGCGCAAAATATCGTCGATGGCGATACCGCCCGGATCGGTGTTAAGCACCAAAAACCCGGCAATATCGGCCTGACCGGCGGGGCGTTCAAAGGCGATTTCGTTTACCCCGGTTTGCAAGTCACGCGTGGCCTGCCCCAAAAGTGCGCCGCCCCGGTCAAAGGCCAGAATACGCAGCTGCCCCGGGGGCTGGGTGCGGGCGCCCAGCGGATCGGGGTAATCGGAATGCACGCGCAGCCCCAAGCCGGGGCTGTCATCGACAAAAAGCACCGCCAGCGCCCCTTCGCCGCGCCCCGCAGCCATGGCCGCGCCCATGGGCCCCAAGGGAAATGCCGCCACAGACCCAAAGCCGCGGTGATAGGCCAGCGCCAGCCCTTGGCCGGGTGGATCGGTGCGCAAGCGCAATGGGGCACTGGCCACATGGGGCGGCGCGGCATCGTCGAAAACCCCGCCCGCGCTGTGCCGGTCTTGCTGTGCGATGCCGTGAAACCCCGCGCCCAGCCACAGGCCATCAATCCACACAGGGTGGGAAAAAACATGCCCCGGTTCAGGCCGTGGTGGCAGGGCGTTCAGGCGGGCGATGCCCCCCATTCGATCTTGCATTTGTGCAAAACTAGCGGCCTGCAGCGCGGTATCGCCCGCCCAAGCGCGCAAAGGTGTTAGCAGCAGGACCAGGCCCAGAACGCCCCAAAGGGGCCGGGCGCGTTGCCCGCGCCCGAAGCCTTTATACCAAGCGCGATGCATCCAAAGCTGCCCGCACAAAATCGGCAAACAGCGGGTGGGGGGCAAAGGGTTTGGATTTCAGTTCGGGGTGGAATTGCACGCCGATAAACCAAGGATGGTCTTGCCACTCTACGATTTCTGGCAAACGCCCATCGGGTGACATGCCCGAGAAGCACAAGCCTGCATTTTCCAGCTTTTCGCGGTATTTGATATCCACCTCGTAGCGGTGGCGGTGGCGTTCGTCGATTGCGGTGCTGCCATAGACTGCCGCCACTTTTGACCCGTCTTTAAGCACTGCATCATAGGCGCCAAGGCGCATGGTGCCGCCTTTGGCATCGTCGGTGCGCCGGGTTACTTTTTGGTTGCCCTGCACCCATTCTTTCAAATGGTAGACCACCGGCTCGAACCGCTTTTTGCCTGCCTCGTGGTCAAATTCTTCAGAGCCAGCCGTGGCCAGCCCCGCCACGTTGCGCGCCGCCTCGATCACCGCCATCTGCATGCCCAGACAAATGCCCAGATAGGGAATTTTACGGGTGCGGGCAAATTCGGCAGCCTTGATTTTGCCTTCTGTACCGCGTTCGCCAAACCCGCCCGGCACCAAGATGGCGTGATAGCCCTCTAGATAGGGGGCGGCGTCGGCTTGGTCGAACACCTCGGCATCGACCCAAGCCACGTTTACCTTTACCCGGTTGGCCATGCCACCGTGGGTCAGCGCCTCTTTGATCGATTTATAGGCGTCTTCCAGCTGGGTGTATTTGCCCACAATGGCGATATTTACCTCGCCATCGGTGTGCAAAATCCGGTCATATACATCTTCCCATTTCGACAGGTCGGGCCGCGGCGCAGGGCTGATCCCAAAGGCATCAAGCACCGCCTGATCCAGCCCTTCGCGGTGATAGGCCAATGGCGCCTCGTAGATCGAGCTGAGGTCATAGGCGGCCACCACGGCCTCTTTGCGCACGTTGCAAAACAGCGCGATTTTCTCGCGCTCTTTTTCGGGAATGGGGTGTTCCGAGCGGCACACCAAAATATCGGGCGCAATGCCGATCGATTGCAGCTCTTTGACCGAGTGCTGGGTGGGTTTTGTTTTCAACTCGCCACTGGCGGCCAGATAGGGCAGCAAGGTGAGATGCATGAAAATACACTGGCCACGGGGGCGATCGTGGCTGAATTGGCGGATTGCCTCGAAAAACGGCAGCCCTTCGATATCGCCGACGGTGCCGCCAATTTCGCACAGCATGAAATCGACTTCATCATCGCCCACGGCCAAGAAATCTTTGATTTCGTTGGTGACATGCGGCACCACCTGAATGGTTTTGCCCAAGTAATCGCCGCGCCGCTCTTTTTCCAGAACGTTGGAATAAATGCGCCCGGAACTGACCGAGTCGGTCATGCGGGCAGGCACGCCGGTGAAACGCTCGTAATGGCCCAAGTCCAAATCGGTTTCGGCGCCATCATCGGTGACAAACACTTCGCCATGTTCAAAGGGCGACATGGTGCCGGGGTCGACGTTCAAATAGGGGTCAAGCTTGCGCAGCCGCACGCTGAAACCGCGCGCTTGCAACAATGCACCCAATGCCGCCGAAGCAAGGCCCTTGCCCAGCGAGGATAC
>Ga0181607_10000334_pt1 | contig 39889 bp, 30 predicted proteins | sample 041ome_9_FD_132420 | JGI IMG/M metagenome (GOLD analysis project Ga0181607, IMG submission 132420) | Coastal salt marsh microbial communities from the Groves Creek Marsh, Skidaway Island, Georgia - 041413US metaG (megahit assembly) | ecosystem: Environmental > Aquatic > Marine > Intertidal zone...
AAAAAGACTTTTCCCTTCTCAGCTGTGGCTGTGCGGGGGTCGCCACAGCCGGTGTCGGGGTGTGACTGGGACCATGGCCGTGGAGTCCACATGCCCGGCTGTGAAATCGCAGAAATGGCAAACTGCACCCGTCTGCCGTCTCCAGCTTCGCCTATCTCGACGAGGTGAGGCTGCAGATGTAGCACAAGTGAGGTCTCCAGGTCGCCCGCATGGTCGCCGGGATCGGAAAAGGTTTCCTGGTTTGCCTCGGGCGCGACCTGCCAGAAGTTGACCACCACAATCGTGGCCCCCGTTTCAAGCATCACGTCGCGAACCAGTGGGGCGAAGGCGTTGCCACCGTGGCCATTGAGAATCACGAGGCGATCAATGCCCTGCCGAACAAGGCTCGTGGTCACATCACGAAGAATGGCCGCTGCGGTGGCTGTCGAGAAGTGGATTGTGGCAACCTGATCCTGCTGCTGTGCGTTATTGCCAAAGGGAATCGCCGGCAAGAGGATTGCCTTTGCCCCCAGGCTGACCGCCTGTTCCACTGCGGCTTCAGCGATCGCTGTTGCTTCGATCACGTCTGTGCCATGTGGGAGATGCCAGCCATGCGCTTCGGTGGCGCCCCATGGCAGCACGGCCAGGTTGGGGCGGTCTTTGAGCAGCTGCCGGTAGGTGGCTTCGTGTAGCACGTGGGGGCGTGGGCCGGGCATCGGAGGCTCCTGTGTTGGTTGTTGAATGGTTGTAGCACGCGGGTGGGCCGCTTGGGGTGGGCCGCGTGTGTGTGGAGGTTGGATGCTCACGGAGGTAGGCTGTCGAGCCGTGGCTTGCTGCTGAGATGAACGTGGAAGGGTGTGTTCATGAGTCGCAGATGTGAAGGGTTGGTGTGTGGCATGACGCGGGTTGTGGCTGTACTGATGGGCGTGCTGGGGGTGGCGACGTTTACGACAGCAGCAGACACCGAGCCGCCGGCTGCGTTTGCGGTGTCGGCGACCCTTGAGGAGTTTCTCGGGGAACCGGTGTTTGTGCCGATGCAGCAGCTCTGGGAGAGGCGGGGTGGCTGGGGCGGGGTGCTCTCCGCTCCCGATGGCACGCTGGTGGCGTTTCGCTCGCCGGGTGGTGGTGAGATTCGTCGCAGCCGAGATGGTGGGGTCAGCTGGGACGCGGCGATGCCGATCGATGCCAGTGGGGATGCGAGCGAGGCCAACGGCGGGAATGCCTTGGTTGATGAGACCACCGGGGAACTGCTCTACGTCTGTCCGCAGGAGCAGTGGCTCTACCGGAGCGATGATTCTGGCGAGACGTGGAGTCGTGAGACGATTGAGGTGCGACCCGATCGGTTAGGACATGTGCCTGGGATTGAAGGGGCGGGGGCGATGCAGTCTGGGCTCACGCTGGCCTTCGGGAAGCATCGCGGTCGACTGGTGAGTCCAGCACGGATCATGGGCCCCCAGAACTCAAATGATGTGGTCTGGCGTCCCTACCACTACTCCACAGCCCTGATCAGTGACGATCATGGCAAGACCTGGCAGACCACCAATCCGTTTCCAGTGTTGGGAACGGGCGAGGCAGCAATTGCGGAGCTCTCCGACGGCCGTCTGCTCTACAACTCGCGGGAGCACATGAGCCGAGGCAACCGGTTCTTCGCCACCAGCTACGACGGCGGCAGTCTTTGGATCGAGGCTCGCCGAAGCGATGAACTCCCCGACGGTCCTCGCGGCACCTCGTACGGCTTGATGGGAGGCATGCTGCGGCTGCCGATCGCCGGCCGCGACATTCTGCTCTACAGCAGTTCCGATACCGAGGCAGGTGCGATGCCAGCGCAGACCGGTGCCTCGATCGCTGGTGGTCGTGAAAAGATCACCGTCTGGGCGAGCTTCGATGGCGGACAGTCATGGCCTGTGAAGCGGCTCGTTTACGACGGGCCGAGTGCGTACTCCAATCTCGGCGTGGGCCGCAGCGGGACACCGAGCGAAGGTCGCATCTTTGTGATCTTCGAAGGAGGGCCCGCGGGGAGTCATGCTGCGGTACAGGTGGCCAGCTTTAACCTGGCATGGCTGCTCGATGGAGAGGACCTGCCACAGTGAGTCAGAGAAGCCGGCGAGGCGACGGACCGATTCGTTGAGGCAGCTCGACGCTCGCGGTAGGGTGCAGGTGTCGCGTTGGCGCGAGGGGATGGCCCCCTCAAGAGCGTGTTGGGCATGCCGCTCAACGACTCGCCAACGGCATGGAAGCGCGGCATCCGCCGCCGGCATGATCCGAGGAGCCATGGGGCTTCTGCGACGACATCTCCAGTGAACTCCCGAGGGAGGTCTTGCCCATGCGGTACGCAACTGTCTGGCGGTCTGCGCCGATCACGCTTGCGGCGTGCGTTTCATTTTCACTTGCCACGAAACCGCTCTCGGCGGAAACAACGTGGAACTACGACTTTGGGAGCGGCACGGGCTCGTTCGTCGGCGGCGAGAGCACCACGTTTCTGCCTCAGCCGCCAGCCGCTGGTGGAACGGCACGGGTGCGTGTGGGAAGCGGTGGCGGTCAGTTCTCGCTGGTGAACCCAGGGAGTGGCAGTTCGTCCCTGGTAGGCACCGCGTCAGACAGCACATCGGTAAACAAGTTTTCGATCTACGACTTTGCGGGGACGGGGCTGTTCTCTGTCGAGGCAGAGCTCACTTTCAGTGGTGGCGACAGCGGCAACTGGCAGCTTTTTGTGGGAAATGGAGCCACGTTTACCAACAACAGTGGCTTTGTTATGACGGAGACCTTTACCGGCGTCCGCTGGGACTACGAGCCGTCAGCCGGCCTGACGATGTCACGTCGGGCTGACGGCAGTGAAAGCTGGCTGGTGAGTCGTCTGCCGACGCTTTCGCAGAATACGAGCACGACCCTGGCGATCTATGGCAACAACACCACCGCAGCGGTGACCTACGGTGGCCACACGTTAGCCCCGGGAACCTGGGACCTCTGGGTGGATGGCGCTGCGGTGAGCACCGGCCTGCCAAAGGCCAGCCTGCCGACTGGGACGACCATCGACTCGCTGATGTTCTACGGGGCGAGTTCCACGGCCAATGCGGCAACCCTCACCGTCGATACGCTCTCCTATGCAAACGCGGTCCCCGAACCTACCGCCTGGTCGCTGGCACTGATGGCCATCGGTACGCTGCTCGCCGGAGGCCGCTGGCGGCAGCGACGGCTCTGCCCGGCGGGGGGCAACTGGCCTACGGCTGCCTGATCCGGTGTGCTACAAGCCGACTTCCGGCACGGTGTTTCCGTGCTGCTGTCGTCACCCGTGTCACGGAGTCGGCTTCCATGTGCTGGCGAACCATCTCTCGAGCGGTGTCGCTCGCTCCCGTGGTGGCGAGTGTGCTGCTGACGGTGTCAACCGTTGCTGCGGTGGCTGCAGACGGTGACGCGGTGATGCGTGTCGAGAGTCAGGTCTTCAAGGGCAGTGATGAGCAGGCGATAAGCCGGAGCCTGGCACTCTTCACCGACGATGTGGTCTGGGACCTTCTCGAACTGCCCGACGCTGAAGGCGAGATGCAGTTGGCAGAGATCGTGCTGCATGATCCGCTCCGCGAACGGACCGTGCTCGTCGATCCGCGACGGGGCGTGAAGGTGGAAGTCGACAAGCTCAAGCTCGATCGACTGCGTGTCTCGCTGGCGACCTGGGCCCGTGGAGCTGAAGACCCCATTATTCGCTGGGCGGCCAGCAGCCAGGTCAAAGAAGGCATCCATCACGACGATGACGATGAGTCCACGCTCGTCCTGACTGGGCCACCTGGTGTGACTGGCCCCAAGGTTCGCTACCGCGTGCAGTACGAAAAGGCCAGCAGCCGCGAAGCCGCTGAGCGGTATCAGCAGTTTGCTGATGTGTCGCTGCTCCTGAAGGCCCTGGTACATCCCGGCGGGCTGCCCCCATTTCCGCGGATGGCCATCAACAGTCGGCTCATTGACGAGCGAGCGATCCCCAGTGGCGTTCAGCTGGCCCTCAGTGGCGAGCTTCCGTTGCCCGTACCGTTGGCAGGTGACCAGGTGCTCCGCAGTGAGCATCACACCCATCCTCAGCTGCTCGCCGAAGACCGCAGACGGATTTCCGAAGCCTCTGTGCGGGTCGCTGAGGCAGCGTCTGTGTCGTTGGAGGTCTACGCAAATCCCGAGGGAGATGCGTCGACTGATGTGGCGACCTCGCGGTCTGCCGAGCGGTCTGTCACACGTTAGCTGGGCGGCTGTGTCTCTATGTCACACGAGAGTCCAACCATGGCGGCTCCGGCTGCTGCATGCCGCGGGACGTGGTGGCGGCGGGTTGGACTGGGACTGCTGATCGGGGTGCCAGCTCTCGCCGTTGTGTTCATCCTGTTGGCACGCCAGCAGCCAGCGTTCTACGCCAATAGTGTGGAGGGAGCTGACGCATTCGCCGTTGGCGTCGACCCATCGGTCCGTGAAGAGAATCGTCAGCGTGCCTCGGGACGATTCCTTTCGAAGTGCGTGGCGTTGGCAGCGGACGTCGACCGGCCCGGGAGCTGGTCGACGGTCATTGAGGATGATGAACTCAATGCTTGGCTAAGGGTGGAGCTTCCCGCGAATCATCCGGAACTTCTGCCGGCAGGCGTTGCAGATCTGCGTGTCCAGTTTGCTGCCGAGACCCTGTTTGTGGGATGCCGTGTTGGTGGACCACTTGGAGGGCTCGCGTGGGTTGAAGTGAGGCTGCGGCTGCTGGAAGCCAATCGAGTGGCGATGACGATCGAGCGTTGTCGACTCGGCGCTGTGCCCCTGCCTGGAGGGATTGCTATCTCCAGATTGGCCGAGACGCTCAGCGCAGCCGGCATACGATGTGAGATGTTGCGACGTGACGGTCAGACCCAGCTTGTGGCGCAGCTCCCTGCTGGTCAGGGGTCCGTTGCCGGTGGTGAAGGAGTGAGCTGGTGGCTTGATGGCATGCGGATCGAGGGTGGCGAGCTGTTTCTCACCGGAACGAGCCGTCGCGTGCTCGGCAGCGGACGGTGAGCCAGACGCGTTCAGAAGGGAAAGCAGCAGCGATGCCACAACTGACGTTTCTCGGTGCGGCAGGCACAGTGTCGGGAAGTCGGCATCTGCTCGAGGTCAATGGCCGGCAGGTGCTCTTCGACTGTGGGCTCTTTCAAGGGGAGCGGTCGCTTCGACGCCGCAACTGGAAGCCGCTGGGGGTGCCACCGCGAGGTCTCGACGCGGTGATCTTGACCCACGGCCACATCGATCACTCTGGCTGGCTGCCACGACTGGCCAAGGAAGGCTTTCAGGGACCGATCTACACCACGGCTCCTACCGCAGATCTGCTTGGCCTCCTGCTCTACGACTCGGCGAAGTGCCAGATGGAAGACGCGGCCTATGCCAACCGCAAGGGCTTCTCAAAGCACCACCCTGCCCTGCCGCTCTACGAAGACGCCGATGTGGCCCGAGTCTTACAGCAGCTGCGGGTTGTCCAGCGGGAGGGCTGGTTTGAGCCGTGTGCCGGGGTGCGGTGTCGTTTGCACGACGCCGGCCACATGCTTGGCAGCTCTTACGTCGAGGTCGAGGCTGCCCGTGAGCAGGTCCGCCCACTGCGGCTGATCTTCTCTGGCGACGTGGGCCGCTACGATGCCCCACTCTACAACGACCCGCTGCCGCCACCGGCCTGTGATGTGCTTGTCTGTGAGAGCACATACGGTGATCGCGACCATCCTGACGTCGATCCACTCAGTGAGCTCGAACGGCTCGTGAATGAGGCTGTCGATCGTGGTGGGCTGCTTCTGGCGGCATCGTTTGCGGTGGGACGAACACAGCAGCTGGTCTATCTCCTGCGGATCTTGATCGCTGCGGGGCGTATTCCCGAACTGCCGATCTGGATTGATTCACCGATGGCGGTGGAGGCCACGCGGGTGTTTCGTAAGCATGCCGAAGAGCATGACCTGTCTGAGGCCCACGATGCCGGCGTTGCGGAGTCGCTGAAGGCACCGTGGGTGCGGATGGCCAAAACACCTAACGAGTCAAAGGCGATTAACCGAGAGGAGGGGCCAGGGATCGTGATCGCGTCGAGCGGCATGATGACCGGTGGCCGGATTCTGCATCACCTCAAACGCCGCCTCTCTGACCCGAAGACCACCGTGCTTGTGACCGGTTTCCAGCCCAAAGGCACACGAGGACGGTCACTGCTTGATGGTGCCGCCACGCTGCGGATTCACGGCCGCGATGTGCCGGTGCAGGCGGCGGTACGGCGGCTCGATGGACTCTCCGGGCACGCAGACCGCCGCGAGATGGTGCGGTGGCTTGCTGATCTGCCGCAACCCGAACGGGTTTTTCTGGTGCATGGCGAAACCAGTTCGGCTCGTGGCATGGCCAGGCAGTTTCAAGAAGCATTTGGCTGGCAGGCGGAGATCCCCGGTCTCGGTGACTCGTATTCACTTCGGTAGGACTTCACGACAAGGAGTGGTGGATGAGCGAAGAACTGGGGAAGCACTGTGATCGGATTCCAGCCTCGCCGCTTGGCAATGACGTGTCGCTGATGGCGACCAATCTTGAGGCAATGCTCTCGTCCCCGAGCTACGTTCTTGCTGACGACGATCACGAACTTCTCGAACGCCAAGAGATGCGTGGGGTGCGGATGATGCTCGAACTGCAGAAGCCGGAGATGGCGCTGCAGGAGGAAAAGATTCACTCCACGGTGATCGTCTTTGGCGGCACGCAGATTATTGAGCGTTCTGCAGCTCAGCGACGGCTGACCGAAGCGCAGAAGGCGGCAGCGGCAAAGCCGGGTGACACGGCAGCTGCTCGGGAGGTGGCTCGCAGTGAGCAGCTCGTCAGCCTGAGCCACTACTACGATGAGGCCAGAGAGTTTGCTCGGCTGGTCTCAATCGATCACCAGTGTGAAACACGGCGTGAGTTTGTGATCGTCACTGGCGGCGGGCCGGGGGTGATGGAGGCAGCGAACCGCGGCGCTTTCGATGTGGGCTGTAAATCGATCGGCCTGAATATCCGGCTGCCGTCGGAGCAGCATCCCAACCCCTTCATCACGCCTGAGCTCTGCTTTCAGTTTCGCTACTTCGCGATTCGGAAGTTTCATTTCATCCTGCGGGCTGCGGGCGTCGTCCTCTTTCCAGGAGGGTTTGGAACGCTCGATGAGCTGTTTGAGGCGCTCACCCTGCGGCAGACGCATCGCATGCAGCCAGCCCCGATCGTGCTCTACGGACGCGACTACTGGAAGAGTGTGATCGACTTCCGAAAGCTCGCTGATTATGGCGTGATCTCGGATGCCCATCTCGATCTTTTTACCTACGCCGATACTCCCGAAGCGGCCTGGCGAACGATCGTGGACTTCAACGAACGGCAGCGTAAGGCGGAGGAGCACCAGCCCCCTCCATTCACGAGTCGTGAAGACGAACTCAACCCGTAGCACCCCGCGAGGCAGCACGTGACGGCAGTCGAACCAGCGTTTCTTGAGTTCACCCCTGGAACTGTTCCTCATCATGGACGTGTCGCTTTGGTGACGGGTGGAGCACGGCGAGTGGGGCGTGTCATCGTGCAGGCGCTCGCCGCCCGTGGATATGCAGTGGCGATTCATGCCAACGCCAGCCTCGCAGAGGCTCGGGAGCAGGCTGCGGTGTTGGAGGCGGCGGGGATTCCGTCACTTGCAGTGACGGCCAATCTGCGAGACGAGGGGCCGGTGCGGGCGATGGTCCACCGCGTGGCTGATCATTTTGGACGACTGGATGCTGTGGTCACCTCAGCAGGGCTCTGGCACCGGCAGCCATTTGAAGCGGTCACCGCCGACGATCTTCGGCAGCATTTTGAGGTCAATGTGGTGGGCAGCTTTGTGGTGGCCCAAGAGGCGGCTATGGCGATGATCGATCAGCCGAGCGGCGGGAGTGTGGTCACGATTGGTGACTGGGCTGTCAGTCGGCCCTATCCGGACTACGCCGGCTACTTTCCGAGTAAAGGTGCAATCCCCACGATGACCCGCTCGCTGGCGGTAGAACTCGCTGCCCGCAATCCACGCATTCGGGTGAACTGTGTGCTGCCGGGGCCGGTCATGCTGCCTGAGACGCTCTCGCCGGACGAACGTGAGGAGGCGATTGCAGGCACGCTGGTGAAGCGGGAAGGCCGGCCAGAGCATGTTGCCCATGCTGTCCTGTTCCTGCTGGAAAATGACTTCGTGACCGGGGTCTGTCTTCCCGTGGATGGTGGCCGCACCATCGCATCCTAGAGCCGCCCGGGGTCGTTCAGGCTCGTGTCAGGGGGCTCCTGCCGCTCCCTGTTGTGGTGTGATCATCGATCGGCAGGTGAATCGAAAAGACCGAGCCAACGCCTGGTGTGCTGTGGACATCAACAGAGCCACCGTGGGCTTGCACAATGTGTTTCACAATGGAGAGCCCAAGGCCTGTGCCGCCGAGTTTGCGGCTGCGTGCCCGGTCCACCCGGTAGAACCGCTCAAAGATCCGCGGCAGAAACTGTGGGTCGATGCCACAGCCCTCGTCGGCGACTGAGATCGTGATGGAGTTGGTCTGAGCCGACGGTCCCTGCGTTGAGCCAACCTGCAACCGGACGGTCTTTCCAGTGTCACTGTACTTGATGGCGTTGTCGATCAGGTTGATCAATGCCTGCTCGAACAGTGGAGGATTGACGGCGACCTGCACACGCGGATCGCAGTCAACGGTGACGTCAATCGCCCGCTCGCTGGCACGCAGCTGACAGCTGCCGATCGCAGCGGTGATCACCTCCGACAGGGCAATGTTCTCAAGTGAAAGGTCGCTGCTCTCCTCAATTCGCTCAATGCGTGACAGGGCCAGGAGGTCTTCGATGATCGCCTCGAGCCGCTCTGCCTGCCGTGCGATGATGGAAAGGAAACGGATCGCGTCGTCGTGGTCATCGATGGCGCCGTCGAGCAGTGTCTCCACGAAGCCACGGATAGAGGCTGTGGGGGTCTTGAGCTCGTGAGAGACGTTGGCGACAAAGTCGCGGCGAACGTTTTCAAGGTGACGAAAATGGGTCACATCATTGAGCACAATCACCGCACCTTGGTCGGTGCCGCGTGGTGATCGCAGGGCGGTGCCACGGACTAGGAGCGTTCGCTCCCGAAGGCCGTCGCGGAGGAGGAGGTCGTCTTCAACCGGCTCCTGACAGTCGATCGCCTTGAGTACAAACCGACGAAGGTCAGGGTTGGCAATCACTTCCTGCATCGGCCTCAGGAGCATCCTGCCCGGCTCAATGCCCAGCAGAGACGCTGCCGCTGTGTTGATGCTGAGCAGACGATGGCGATTGTCGACCGCGAGCACCCCTTCACTCATGCTGGCCAGCACGGCTTCCTGCTGAGTGCCTTGCCGACCGATGGTGCGGCCGCGTTCAACAAGCTGGTCGCGAAGGCCGGTGACTGCTGCGGCAATCATGCCAAGTTCAGCGAGATCGGGCGTGGGAATCTCCACATCAAGCGAGCCACGGGCGAGCATACTTGCCGACTTCGCCAGATCTTCGACCCCTGCGGCAGCCCGCTTGGAAACCACATAGCCAGCGAAAACAGCGAAGGCTGCAGCGATGAGAAAACCACGCAGCAGTGCATGCTGACGTGACCGTAGTCGCTGATCAAGATCGGCGGTGTCGGAGGTGACACGGATTGAGCGATTGTCGTCGAGGGCGACGAAGAGCGTCAGAACTCGCTGGTCGCGTTCCGCATCGTAGGAGTCAGTGCGAACTTCTCTGGCGCCTGCCCGTATCGATGCCAGTGGACCTTCATCGGTACGTCGTGGTAGGGGGGCGTTGGGTGAGCGGCTCGCCGCCTCGGCTGCTGTTGATGTGACGGAGGCTGCAGGGATGGCCTGAGGGGAGCCTGAGAGGTCGAGCAGTTCGAACTGGAGATTAGTGACCGTGCTGAGCTGCTCAGCGGTCAACCGCCATGCGTCGTCGTCAGCTGAGGTGATCGATCTGGTCTGCACCGCTGCTGCCGCTGCGGTGGCCACCTGTCGCATCCGCTGATACTCGCTCTCATCGGAAAGCTGGGCCATCTCCACGAGGCTCAGCCAGGACAGCGCAACGAGACCACAGGCGATGAGGCCACACCAGCTTGCGAAGAGATGCCAGACAAGTCGTGTACGAGGCATGGTCCGACGGCGGCAGCGGGCGGGGACTCAGGGGTGGTCTGAGCTCACGCTCGAAACCGATACCCAACGCCGCGGACAGTCTCGACATACGAGCCAAAGCGGCCGAGTTTCTTACGGAGGCCGGCTACCTGAACATCCACGGAACGTTCCGTGACAGGATAATCCTCACCTTTCACCGCGTCGACGATCTGCATGCGGGTGTAGGCCCAGCCTGGCCGTTTGGCCAGAAATGCCAGCAGGGCAAACTCCGTGTAGGTGAGGTCCAAGAGCTTGCCGGCAAGGGTGACTTCATGGCGGCCTGGGTGAATCGAGAGTTCGTGGACATCGATGGTCGTTTCGAGTTCAGAGGCTCTCAGAGCTTCCTGGCGCCGCAGCAAGGCTTTCACGCGAGCAGCGAGCACCCGCGGACTAAACGGCTTGGTGATGTAGTCATCGGCCCCTCGCTCAAGGCCCCGCACGACATCGCTCTCCTCGCTCTTGGCGGTGAGCATGATGATCGGGATCTCACGGGTCTTGGCATCTGCCTTCAGACGCCGGCAGACCTCAAGGCCATCCACCGCGGGCAGCATCAGGTCGAGCACGATCAGGTCTGGAATCCATTGCCTGGCGTGTGAGAGAGCATCCTCACCGCTGGAGACGCAGGAGATTTGGTAGCCCGACTTGGCCAGGTTGTACCGCACCAGTTCGAGCAGATCGTCTTCATCATCGACGACGAGAATCCTGGGAGCACCTTCCGGACCAGTCGGATTGTGTGTCTGCAATCGACCGGTGTCCAAGGAACTGCTCCCGCCGACGCTGGTTGGTCTGCTCCGTAGCGAGCTACCGGAGCGAGGACTCACCGTTCTCGTGTCACGTGCAGCTGATGCCAGGGGAGCGGCACATGCCAGGAGAGGGGCAGGCAGTGGTCGGGACAAAGGGCTGTGGAACGAGCCATCAGCAGCGATCGGGCGGCGAGTGAGTACAGCAGCCACGTCGGAGGCCTCCGGGAGCGGTCTTCTGGTGACACGTCCCAAGTCTAAAGTACCCATCCCAGCACAAAGATGAGTTTTCGATGAGGCAACGTCAGTCGCCGTCGACACCGCGGCGGCCGGGCCAAAAGGGCTCAGGAGAAGAGCAGCTCCACATCCTCAGCGGTCAGGCTGGCGGCCATTCCCTCTTCAGCCCGCACAATCGACTCGGCAAGTTCCCGCTTCCTAGCCTGGAGATTGACGATCTTTTCTTCGACTGTGTCTTTGGCAATCAGTCGGTAGGCGAAGACGGGACGGGTCTGGCCAATACGGTGGGCCCGGTCGACCGCTTGGGCCTCCACTGCGGGGTTCCACCAGGGGTCGAGAATGTAGATGTAGTCAGCGGCGGTGAGATTGAGACCCTGGCCACCAGCCTTGAGTGAAATCAGGAACAGCCGACAGTCAGGATCCTCTTGGAACCGGTTGACCCGTGCCTGACGGTCGGTGGTTCGCCCATCGAGGTATTCGTACGTGGTGCCCTTGGCATCGAGATGCTGCCGCAGGATCGCCAGGAAGCTTGTGAACTGACTAAACACCAGCACCTTATGGCCTTCATCGGTGACCTCGTCGAGCTGTCCGAGCAGGGCCTCGAGTTTGGCTCCCGGCTCATCCTTCTCCGAGGCATCGATCAGGCCCGGATGGCAGGCAGCCTGGCGAAGTCGCAATAACGCCTCGAGGACGGCGATTCGTGAACGGCCAATGCCCATCCGGCTGATCCGTCCAGAGAGTTCCTGCCGGTAGTGTTCCCGCAGCTCGTCGTAGGCCTTCCGCTGTTTTTTGCCGAGTTCCACCACGAGGGTCTGTTCGGTTTTTTCTGGCAGGTCCGTGAGCACCTGGCTTTTCGTTCGCCGCAGCAGGTAGGGCCGCACAGCACGGGCCACAATATCGGCTGCGGAGCCACCCCGACCACCGGCGAGAAACCGACGCAGACGGGTGGCTGTGCCGAGCTGGCCGGGATTGAGAAACTCGAAGATGCTCCAGAGCTCACCGATGTGGTTTTCCACCGGCGTACCTGTCACGGCAAGGCGGTGACGGGCTCGCAGCAGGCGACAGGCCTTCGCCGCTTGGCTACCAGCGTTCTTGATCGTCTGTGCCTCATCGAGCACGACATAGTCAAACTCAAGCTGGCGGTGCTCGACGGCATCGCGACGCAGCGTGCCGTAGGTGGTGAGAATCAGGTTGGCTTCGGCGAGTGTCTCACTGTGCTCTTTGCGGGCGGCACCGGTGTAGTTGACCACCTTCAGCTGCGGCGCAAACCGCTGTGCCTCTTCCATCCAGTTGAAGATCAGACTCTTGGGAACGACGACCATTGAGGGATGATGACCGAGGCCTTCGGCAGCCACCTTCTGCTGCCGGCGGAGGAGCATCGCGAGCACCTGGATCGTTTTGCCAAGACCCATGTCGTCGGCAAGGCAGCCACCCAGGCCCATCTTTTCGAGGAACACGAGCCAGCCGAGACCTTCTTTCTGGTATTGCCGGAGAGTTCCCTGGAAACCCTCGGGCTCGGCTTCTGGCTGAGGGCGTTCGCCGCTGGTGAGTTCTTCCCGAATCCGTTCGAAGGCTTCGTCAACCCGGATGCTCGGCTGGCTCGCCAGCAGGGCGTCGAGCAGCGCTGCCTGCATGCGTCCATAACGCAGCCGCCCGTCTTGTTTCTGTGCCAACGCCACCAATGGCTCAAGCTGCCCCGGCCAGTCGTCGGGGAGAATCCCCATCGAGCCATCAGACAGCTCGACCGCTCGGTCACCCCGGGCGATCGCCTCCAGCAAGGCAGGCATCTCAACGGTCACCCCACCGAAGTCGAGCGAGCCGGAGAGCTCAAACCAGTCGATGCCACTGGTCACATGCCAGGCCATGCTGCCCGCAGGACGGTAGCGGCGGCCCGCCACCTCCACCGACCAGCCGACGGCGGCAAGCTGAGCGACCGAGGCGTCGAGTCGTTCGCGAGCGATCTCCACATGATGGCCGGCGGCGGCATCTTTGGGACTCAGGCCGCCAAACCGTGGCAGCTCGGCAACGGCAAACCGTTCCGCTTCCCGGTTTCGCAATACCAGGATGTGGTTGGTCACGTCGGCCGCCCCACCCGCCGGATCGTCCGCTTCTACCAGGATGCCGCCGTAGTCAAACCAGACGCGGCCCGCGAGCCGTACTCGCTGCTGACGCCGACGTCGGGTGGTCGTGCCATCCGTCTCCGTGCTGACCGCTGGCGAGTCATCCAACAGGAGTTTGGGGCGTGGTGTCCCAGACTCAACTCTCCAGCCTGTCCACGCCGGCAGCACGAGTCGCGGTGGATTGGCCAGTCCGGCCAGCTGTTCAATCAGACCGTCGATATGTTGACCAGGCAGTTCGATCTGGCCGCGACGCTCAAACTGCTCAAGCCAGCCGACGTCGGCGCCCAGCTCAACGCGGGCAAGCCGATCGTCAAACACCGCGAGTCCGCAGCGGAGAATCGCCCGGGCGGAGCTCAGCGGCCGCCGCTGGCTTCCTTGAGTGAGCATGCCTTCGAGCGTTGCCTTGCCAGGCCGCTTGATGGCCGGTGCTGCATCGCCGCTTTTGGTGATCTTTGATTCGTCGTCGCTTGTGACCGGAGCATCATCGGGTCCCACCACCAGCGAGAACTGCCAGGGGCGGCTGCCATCCCAGGCCAGTGGAATCGCCAGCTCTGGGTTTCGCCTCGGCTCTGGCTGAAACAGGAGACGACCCCGTTCGCAGAGCCAAGATAGACGCGTGGCCACGGCTGACTCGTCGATCCGAATACGGGAGACTTCCGACGAGGCAACTGCCTCGGAGAGCCCGCGGTCGATAACAGCTGAGCTTCCCAGCAGCTCTGCCAGCATCGCCCGCTCATGCACATCGAGCTGCTCACGAACGGCAGCGTCGATCACCACGGGCTTCGGGCGTCCAGTGGCGTTTCCCGCGACATCGACCGTGATCCGAGCCGGAGTGAGTAGCACGCCTCGTGTCTCGGTGGAGGCGTTGATGTCGAGCAGAAAAACGAGGCCACCACCGTTTTTCCGAGAGTCGCCGAGCGCGAAGGAGCGTGTGCGGACTGCCGGCTCCACCAGACGTCGCCGGGCCTCGAGGTCGACCGACCAGGCCGGCTGCCTGCCTGATGGCCAGGTTTGACGAGTTGGCTGAACGACCGGTGCGGCTACACGTGGTTCATCGTCGGCCTCGTCGGATGCGTCGCCAGCGTTGCCGCTCGAGCTTGACTCATCCGTTGCGGCGTTGTCCACCTCGTCAGCAGGCAGATCGAGCAGCTCGTCTTCCTCGGCATCTTCGTCGGCGAGGACGTCGAGCTCGATGGGAGTGTGTTCGTGGACACCTGAGAAGAAGCCACGACGGTCAACCTCCAGGAGCACCGCAGCGAGCTCCGCACACGGCAGGCCGGCCTTGCCACGGCGGCTGGTGCTGCGGGTCTCAAGTGTCATGCCGCCGCGTCGCGTCGCGGAGAGCTCTAGCAGCACGTCGTGGCTGATGCCCTGCTCGTCTGTCACGACAGCCTTTACCTGGCCGACGCGGGGCGACGAAACCTGAATCGGACGGATCTCCTGGTTCGCCCGCTCGATATCGGACGGCTCAAAGAGATGAAAAAGACGTTGTGCGAGGCTGGTCATGCAGAGCGAGGCAGGTGGTGCGGCTTCAAGGGCGAACCCGCAAGTCTAGCCCCACCGGCTCTGAACACCAACGCCGTGTCTCAGCCGCCCTTCACCGTGGCGATCAGTTCGAGCACGTTGTCGACTGGTGTCAGTGGAAGCACGCCGTGACCGAGGTTGAAGATATGGCCAGGAGTGCCGCCTGCTGACTGCAGGACCTCAAGGGTTCGCCGGCGGACCGTTTCGCGATCACTCAACAGGATGGCTGGATCGAGGTTGCCCTGCACGCCGCGGTCGGGGCCGACAACTCGACGCGCCTCACCAAGATCAATCCGCCAGTCGATCCCGATCACACTGCCTCCTGCCTCGGCAAGCAGCGGCAGCAGAACCGGATTGCCGGTGGCGAAGTTAATCACTGGCACCCGCGTGGCCGCCTCGCGAATCGCCTCAGCGGTGTGTGGCAGCACATAGCGACGGTAGTCGTCTGGGCCCAGGCATCCAACCCAGCTGTCGAAGACCTGCAGGATTTGGGCGCCGGCATCGATCTGAGCGAGCAGGTAGCGGCTGATGCCGCGGGCGAGCCGAGACATCATCGCGTTCCAGGCACCCTCATCGCGGTACATCACCGTCTTGGTGCGGCTCCATGACCGGCTGGTGCCACCCTCGATGCAGTAGCCAGCGAGCGTGAAGGGTGATCCCGCAAAGCCGATCAACGGCAGCTGGGGATTCAAGGCAGCCCGCGTCTGCCGCACGGTCTCAAACACAAAATCGAGCGAGGAAAGATCCTCCAACTCCTGGAGACGGGCGAGATCCCGAGGGTCGAGCAGGGCGTTGTGGATCACGGGCCCACCACCCACGGGATAGTCGAGGTCCATGCCCATCGGTTCGAGGATCGGCAGCAGATCGCTGAAAATGATCGCCGCATCGACCTCAAGTCGTTCGACGGTGGCGATCATCACCTCAGTCGCGAGCTCGGGCGTGGTGCAGAGTTCTTTGAAGCTGACCTTTTCGCGGACACGCCGGTATTCAGGCAGATAGCGGCCCGCCTGTCGCATCAGCCACACGGGGGTCCGCTCGACGGGCTCCCGACGGCAGGCCCGCATCACGAGAGAGTCGTCCCAGGGCTGTGTCGATTGTGCTGTCTGGGTGGCTTGGTCAGGCATAGGTCAACTTAGGGGGCTTGCGTAGAGAACTGGGTGATCTGCGAAAAAAAGCCCGCTTCGTGCGAAGTCTTGGTCGCTTCTCTGTTTTCGGCGGCTGGGTAACTACAATTAACTTGGTTTCGAATCGAAGTGGAGACAACACCGGGAATGGGAGATTTCGTAGCAGGGATTTCAGTGGTCTGTTTTGCCGCAAGCTATGCGGTGGCACTGGCCTTTGAAGCCTCGCGACTCTTCTTTCGTTCGGGGGTTCGCGGTGCAGCCCTCGTCGGCTTTGCCGCAGCAGGCCTGCTGGCCCACACGCTGTTTCTCCTCTGGCGGGCCATCAATGAGCCGGCAGTTCCGCTCTCCAGCGAGTTTGACTGGTATCTGCTGGCGGCCTGGCTCCTCGCCATGGGCTCCCTCTGGCTAACGCTTGCCAATCCCAAGACACCGGTCGGGCTGTTCTTCCTCCCGATTGTGCTGCTGTTGATCGGTCGGGCAGAAGTGGCCAGCCGTGTGCCCTTTCCGCAGAGCCCTGCAACGCAGGCCTGGGGCATGATCCACGGGAGCTTCAATCTTGCCGCCAGTGTGGCGGTGGCAGTTGGGGCTGTTGGCGGCCTGATGTGGCTGATTCAGGCCGGCCGGCTGTCCCGGAAGACGACGCCGGCCCAAGGCTTTCGGATGCCAAGCCTGGAAAAGCTCGCGGCGTTGACCGGTCGGAGCATGGTCGTCGCGGCCACGACGGGGGCGGCAGGCTTTCTCTCTGGGATGGTGCTCAACGCGATCAATCAGCAAAGCGGTCTGCTCGAGACGGTGCCTTGGAATGATCCTGTGGTGCTCCGCATGGGACTGCTTGTGGGCTGGCTGATCCTGGCTGCCGTCATCGCCCGAGTGTTGGCGCACCGACCTCAAGGGCCTCGGGTCAGAGCCTGGCTGTCGCTGGTAAGCCTGCTTGTGTTGGCCGCTTCGATGAGCTGGGGTCTGGTGGGGAGTAGCCGTCACGGACGTTCACCCATTGCCACGCTGACGCCCACTGAGACGTCGGAGACGTCGCCCGCGACGGCTGAGGAGGACAGGCCATGACGCTTGCCCTGCTCGGAGCTACTCACCGCAGTGTTCCCCTCGCGATTCGCGAGCGACTGGCCTTCACCACCGATCAGGCGATCGAGGCGATTGGCCGCTTCCGGGACTGTTTCCCCGGCCGTGAACTTGTGCTTCTCTCGACCTGTAATCGGGTTGAGCTCTACACGGCGGGTGAGCAGGAGTCACCGCCGCCAACGTCAGAAGAGCTGCTGCGGTTTCTTGCAGAGTGTCGTGGCATCAATGCAGGCGACCTCGCTGGACATCTTGACTGCCAGGTCGATCAGGCAGTAGTGCGGCACCTGTTCGGTGTTGCCAGTGGCCTCGACAGCATGGTGCTCGGCGAGCCGCAGATTCTCTCGCAGGTCAAACAGGCATGGGCCATGGCCCGTGAACGCGATTCCACCGGCCCGCTGACAAGCGAGATGTTTCAGTCGGCACTCCGCACCGCGAAGCGAGTGGCGAGTGAAACAGCCATTGGCCGGGAGCGGCTCTCGATTCCCAGTGTTGCGGTCGCGGACTTTGCCCGTGGAGTTTTTGAGCGTTTTGACGACAAGCGAGTGCTCCTGCTCGGCGCCGGCAAGATGGCCGCAGAAACGCTCCGCTATCTCCAGGATGGAGGTGCTCGGCATATTGTGCTGCTCAACCGCAGCCTGGAACGTGCGACAGAACTGGCGAGCAAACTTGGTGGTGTTGCTGTTGAGTGGTCATGCCTCAATGAAGAGCTCGCGATGGCCGACCTGGTCGTGAGCACCACCGGGGCGAGCGAGCCCGTCGTCGATGCAACCCGCTATACAGCAATCGAATCTGCCCGCGGCGGCCGACCGCTCGTTGTGCTTGACCTGGCAGTCCCTCGCGACTTCGATCCAGCGATCAGCAGCCGGCCCGGTGTCTGGCTCTACTCGATCGAAGACCTTGCGGCTGCCTGTGAAGCCAACCGGAAAAAGCGACAACGGGAGATTCCCGCTGCCCTAGCCATCGTGGAAGAAGAGACGAGCCGCTTTATGGCAGAGCTCCACCACCGGCACACCGGTCCCGTCATCGAGCAGCTGCGGGCTGGCTGGAACGAAACGGGTGAGGCAGAACTCGAGCGACTCTTCCGCAAGCTGCCCGAACTCGATTCGGCTGCACGCCTGGAAATCCGCAAGGCCTTCGACCGCTATGCGGCCAAACTCCTCCATCCACCGCTGGTGTCGCTCCGCGACGAGAGTCATGCCGGCCCACCGCATGGGCTTCTTGACGCCTTAAAGCGGCTGTTCAACCTCGAGGACTGAGCTCTTGAAGCCTCACCGAGGCGGAGGGGACGGCGGGTGCTCGAGGAGCGTTGCGAGTTTTTCGCCGCTTTGTTGAGGTGGCAGCGTTGTCCGGTCTTGTGGCGAAAAAGTCCAGCGACGAGACATCTGCCGCCCCGCAGCCGGCTTTGCACCTCTCTTCATGCCCTTCGGCCGCTGGGCGTGGTCGCTCGGGGGAGCCCAACGCGTCTCCGCCGGACGCTCGCTGCGGCCCCTCCATGGGCCTTCGCTCACTCGAGGTTCTGCTCGCTCTCGCCCTCCAGGCTCCGCTCACAGAACCACACCGTCGGATCCGCATCGGGCTCCCCCTCGCTGCGATGGATGGTGTGCTCACCCTCGCTGTACTGAGAGGGTTCGAGAGCTGAGAAGGCCTCTGCGGTTAGGCGAGGATGCCGCGGACAACGTGGCCGTGGACGTCGGTGAGGCGAAACTGGCGACCTTGGTAGCGGTAGGTCAGCCGCTCATGATCGATGCCTGCGAGATGCATGATCGTGGCCTGCATGTCATGCACATGCACAGGGTCGGCAGTGATGTTCCAAGCGTAGTCGTCGGTGGAGCCATAGGTGTGGCCGGCCTTCACGCCGCCACCGGCTAGCCACCAGCTGAAGGCCCGTCCAAAGTGGTCGCGACCCTTAGGGTTGGCAGGATCACCCTGGCCGAAGGGTGTGCGTCCAAACTCACCGCCCCAGGCGACGAGAGTGTCGTCGAGCATGCCTCGCTCCTTGAGGTCGAGGACGAGCGCTGCTGAGGGGCCCTGGGTGTCGCGGCACTGCACTTCTAGATGGGTGAAGAGATTGCTGTGTTGGTCCCAGCCGGCGTGCATCAGCTGCACGAAGCGAACACCGCGTTCGAGAAGCCGCCGGGTGACGAGGCAGTTGTAGGCAAAGCTGCCTTTGGTATGGACGTCAGGGCCGTAGCGGTCGAGCACGTACTGAGGCTCGTCTGAGAAGTCGACGAGCTCGGGAACACTCGCCTGCATCCGATAGGCCATCTCGTACTGGGCGATGCGGGTGTCGATCTCGGGGTCACCGGTTTGGGCGAGATGGGCAGCGTTGAGTGCTGCGATATCATCGAGAAGACGTCGTCTCGATTCGCGACTGATGCCCGGTGGGTTCGCCAGATAGGGCACGGGGTCGCCGGTGTTGCGAAACTTTACGCCTTGGTAGCGGCTGGAGAGAAAGCCACTTCCCCAGTAGTAGTCAAAGAACAGCTGCCCGCAGGTCTTCTCCTTATCCGACGAGGTCATGACCACAAACGCCGGTAGGTTTTCCGTTTCGCATCCGAGTCCGTAGCTCAGCCAGGCGCCCATGCTCGGACGCCCAGGCACCTGACTTCCGGTGAGGAAGAAGGTCACGCCAGGCGCGTGGTTGACCGCTTCTGTATGCATGCTGCGAACAAGACAGAGATCGTCGGCGATGCCACCGATTGCCGGGAGCATTTCGCTCATCTCGATGCCGGCTTTGCCATATTTCTTGAAGGGCTTGATCGATGGCTGGCAGGGCCACTTGGCGTAGCCACTCGACATTGTCGAGAGCCGCGTCGAGCCCCGCACACTCTCAGGGATGTCTTCGCCAGCCCGCTCGCGGATCACCGGCTTGGGGTCGTAGAGATCGACATGCGACGGACCACCTCCCTGCCAGAGCATCACCACCCGCTTGGCTTTCGGCTCGTGGTGGGGCAGTTGTGGGAGGCCAGGCACGGTCGCAGCAGATGCCGGCGTGATCGCAGCGGCCGTGTCACGGCTCAGCAGCGATGCCAACGCGAGTGATCCGATGCCCGATGCGGAGCTGCCGAAGAGCTGCCGGCGTGTGGCATGGGCACGAAGTAGTTCAGACGCGTGCCAGAGGTTGTGCATGGGTGACTCTTCGAGTGGTGCTGCTGGTGTCGATCACTCTCGCGTGAGGGCTTCATCAAGATTCAGAATGGCCAGGCAGACCGCCGTGATCGCGGCATGCTCTGAGACCGCGAGGCTTTCATCACGCGGGCTTTCACCCACACGCACGAGAGCTGCGGCCAGTTCGCCCTCGGCGGAGTAGAGCTCAGCCTGCCGCTGCCAGGCGTTGAGCAAGACAGCGAGATCGTCTTCGGTTGGGCTGCGGCCAACGACGCGGCGAAAAGCTGCGGTGAGCTGACCGGCGGCATCAGGCTGTTCATGCATCACCTGCTCGGCAAGCACACGAGCTGCTTCCACCCAAGTCGGATCGTTGAGGGTGGTGAGGGCATGGAGAGGAGTGCTTGTGTGGCTAGAGCGAACGGTGCAGGTGCGGCGGTTGGCCGTGTCGAACATGTTGGCGGGCGCGACAGTCCGCCTCCAGAAGGTGTAGAGGCTACGGCGATAAAGGTCGCTGCCGTGAGACGCGGGGTATGTGAAGTCGCGTTCTTTGGTGATCGCCAGCGATTCCCAGATGGCATCAGGCTGATATGGATAGACAGGCTTTCCACCCACTGTTCGCTCCAGCAGTCCTGCCGAGGCGAGCGCCACATCCCGCAGTAGCATCGATGGCATGCGAAACCGACTGGCCCTCGCATGCAGTCTGTTTTCAGGGTCAGCGGCGAGCAGTTCTGGTGTGACGTGGCTGGACTGACGATAGGTGGCGCTGGTCACGAGCAGACGGTGCATCGCCTTCATGCTCCAGCCCTGGTCCCGAAACTCCACAGCCAGCCAGTCGAGCAGGTCTTTGTGCAGCGGATACTCACTCTGCACTCCCATGTCTTCAGTGGTCTTCACCAGCCCCGTTCCGAAGAAGGTCTGCCACATGCGGTTGACCTGCACCCGTGCGGTGAGTGGATGCTCGGGCAGAAAAAGCCATTGAGCGAAGCCGAGTCGGTTTCGGGGGAGGTCGCCTGGCAGCGGCGGGAGAAAGCCCGGAGTCTCAAAGGTCAGCACATCGCCGATCGGCGAAAGATACGCACCACGGTCGAGCCTGCGGGTTTCCCGCGGCTTGTCATCGCTCATCACCATCACCCGTGGGATCTGGTCTTTGCGATAGCTCTCAAGCTGCTGGCGGGTTTCGCTGAGGCTCTTCGCACCAGGTAGCTGGCCGACAGTCTCAGCACGAACGGTCTTGTCAAAGTGGGCCCGCAGTTGCGTCTCGATCGCCCCCTTTTGGTCATCGCTGCGGTCGGCCTCGGGCACCGCCAGCAGGGTGACCAGCTCATCTGGGAGGGCCGCATCAGCGGCGTTGCCATCACCACTGAGACCCTTCTTCCAGGCCGCAAACGCCACGTCAGCAACCGGCGCAAGTTCTTCTTCGAGGCTCGTAATGCGGCTCTCAAACGCACTGATCTTTGCCTTGTTTTCTTCGGTTGGCAGTTCAAGCAGTGGTGGTGCCACGCGAACACGTGATGAAAAGAAGCTCGGCGTGCCAGACTCAGGCACCCGGTTAAAGAGGTCGAGGATGCGGTAGTAGTCGACCTGTGTGGCGGGGTCATACTTATGGTCATGGCACTGGGCGCAGGCCATGGTCAGCCCGAGCCATGTCGTGCTTGTGGTGTCGACTCGGTCAAACAGGTTGACGAACCGCTGCTCTTCGGGAATCGCCCCACCCTCTCCGTTGAGCAGATGATTGCGGTTGAAGCCACTGGCGACTTTTTGGTCGACGGTCGCCTCGGGCAGGAGATCACCGGCAAGCTGTTCGATCGAGAAGCGGTCAAATGGCATGTCGTCATTCAGGGCGGTGACCACCCAGTCGCGCCAGATCCACTGCCAGGTGTCGCCATCCTGTTGAAAGCCGTTGGAGTCGGCGTAGCGGGCGGCGTCGAGCCAAGGGAGTGCCATCCGCTCGCCGTAGTGCGGGCTGGCGAGCAGCCGATCGACCAGTTTCTCATAGGCGGCGGGATCATCGTCGGCAACGAAGGCATCGACCTCGGCAGGAGTCGGCGGAAGGCCAAGGAGATCGAGCGTAAGCCTGCGAATCAGCGTGCCACGATCCGCTTCGGGCGAGGGTGTGATGCCTTCCGCCTCAAGCCTGGCGAGGATGAACTGGTCGATCGGCGTGCGGGGCCAGTCGCTCTGGCGGATATCCGGCAACGCCGGTCGGTCTGGAGCGATAAACGCCCAGTGATCTTGGTAGGCCGCACCCTCAGCAATCCACCGCTCAAGCAGCCGTTTCTGGTTCTCACTCAGCTGCCGGTTGGAGTCGGGGGGCGGCATCACCACATCGGCGTCTGAGGAGTGGATTCGCTCAAGCAGCGTGCTGGCACCTGGCACACCCGGTACGACAGCGGCTGAGGCCACGGCGTCTTCGCGGACGTCGAGCCGCAGATCTGCCTGCCGCTTGGCGGCGTCTTGGCCGTGGCAGTAGAAGCAGTTCTCGGAGAGGATCGGCCGGATGTCGCGGTTGAAGTCGACCGCTGCGGAAGGCAGGTCGTCGGCCTGTGCCGACGTCAGCATGACCAGGGAAAACAGGATCAACCAGCTGACGGCCCGCAGCCTCCAGCCCACGACCTCAAACAGCCGACAGCGAACATGAACGATTGCAGGCGTGCGATCCATGCGAGAATCGATCCCGGTGGAGAGGAGGCGAACGCCCCGCGTCGCCGACTTCACAGCCAACGAGACATGCACCGCATCCGGCGAGGTTGCCGGGGGTGATTTGCCCGAAGGCGAAGCCGCGGACCGCAACTGGTCGATCAGCGGGATACCCTGAACACTCGTATTCTACCTCCCTCAGAAAGCCTCGGCCAATCGGCCGTGAGGAACCCTCGCAATGCCTCTTCCGGCCCACTGTGACCTGTTGATTGTCGGTGCTGGGGCCGCCGGCCTGTTTGCATCGATCCATGCCGGCCGGGCAGCGGCGACAGTCGAGCCCGCGGTGTCGGTCGTGGCGGTCGACACCGCTCGCAAGATTGGTGCGAAAATCCTGGTGGCGGGTGGTGGCCGCTGCAACGTGACGCACCATCAGGTCGCCGCGAGTGATTATGCCGGGAGCACACCCGCAGCGATTCGAAAAGTGCTCAAGCGGTATGGCGTGGACAAAGTGGTCGCGTTCTTTGCAGCAGCTGGTGTGGAACTCAAACGTGAGGACACAGGCAAACTCTTTCCAGTTTCCGACTCGGCCCGCACGGTCCTCTCCGCACTCCTACGGGAATCAGCGGAGGTCGGCGTTACAGTCGTCCATCCTGCACGCGTGCAGTCGATCACTCGCTTGGAGCCTTCGGAGAATCCAGGCTTTCGTGTCGAGACGGAAGCCGGAGTGATCTGTTCCGAGCGGGTGATCTTGGCAACTGGCGGCCGCTCTCTGCCCAAGAGTGGCTCCGATGGCTCTGGCTTGAGGCTTGCCGCCTCGCTTGGCCATCAGCTCACCGAGCCGATCCTGCCGGCGCTTGTGCCCCTGGTGCTTGCAGATGGCCATTTCATCCGCGGGCTCTCGGGCTTAACCCTGCCAACCCGGCTGACGCTCACTGGTGCGAGTGGCAAGCGACTCTGTTCAGCAGAGGGCAGCACGTTGTGCACCCATCAAGGGCTCTCCGGTCCAGCTGTTCTCGACATCAGCCGGCATTATCTACTCGCGAACCATGCGGACAGGCATGTCCGGCTCTGCATCGACTGGCTACCGATGCTGCCCGCTGAGGAGTTGGAGTCACAACTGCAAGATGCCCGAGGCCGTGGCGGGCTCTCCGTGTTGCGAAGCCATCTCCCAGAAAGACTTGCACGTGTGCTCTGTGAGGAAGCAGCCTGTCCTCTGACAGGTGACATTCCCAAAGACGCGCGGCGGCGGCTGGTGCGGCTGGTGTCGGCGATGCCACTTCCCGTTGTCGGTGATCGTGGCTTTGCCGTCGCTGAGGCAACCGCCGGCGGAGTGCCCTTGTCTGAGGTGCGGCTTGAGACGATGGAGAGCCGGATCTGCCCAGGACTTCACCTTGCCGGTGAGGTGCTCGATGTGGACGGGCGAATTGGCGGCTTCAACTTCCAATGGGCATGGGCGAGCGGCTTCGTTGCGGGAACGTCGGCTCTAGCGGGGCTTGTGGCGAATCGACTGCCAGCAAACGAGACGCCGCCTGTGTGACCTGTTCGACGGAGATGTCGTTCATCGAGGCTTCACCGAGTGGCCACCGCAGCTCTGTCTGGGACTGCTCGGCCCAACGCTGGCTGAGCCGATGACTCCAGCCCTGGCGGAGATGACGGCCCCGAACCACCTCGCATGCGGTTCCCCAGGGATGCCACTGATTCGGATTGCTTGGACCAAACAGGACCGCAACCGGGGTGCCGAAGGAGGCTGCGAGGTGGGCAAGCCCCGTGTCGACACCGAGATAGAGGTCCATCTTTGCCAGAAAGGCCCCCGTTTCAGCAAGCCGCAGATCCTTCGAGAAGTCATGCACATGCTGCCGATGCTCAGGCTGCATGAGGTCACGAATCGACTCGTGGGCAGCGATGTCACGCGGAGCACCGCAGAAGCAGATCTCACTGTCCTGGTGTGCCACGAGCCAGTCTGCAGCGGCCGCCATGCGGTCGAGGGGCCACTCGCGAATCGTGTTGGTGGCCTTGGGCGCGATGAACACCAGCCGGCGTCCCGAAGGCAGATCGGCAATGACCTCGGCGGCCCGATGGGCAGCCTGCTCTGATGCCCAGTTCTCGTTGTGCCCGTCATCGACCTCGAGTCCGTCGCCACGAAGCAGGTCGAGGAAGTGTTCCGCCTCATGGCGGGTGTCTGCGATCGGGACGGATCGTGTGAGCAGGGGGCTGCGTCCTTGAAAGCGTCCACCAACGCGATGCGGGATGCCAGCGAGCCAGACCAGCAGACTGCTGGAGAATGATCGCTTCAACAGATAGGTCCGCGTGTAGCCGCGAGCCTTCAGCCGAGACGCGTTCTCAAGAATGTTGCTCAGCGAACGTGGCAGCACACCCTTCACCGCGGCAGGGCGTTGCCAGGGGATCAGCTCATCTTTATACGGACACTCCGAGAGCACCGAGCCACTGCCGGGATCGACGAGCACATCGATCGTGGCATTTGGAAAGTTGCGACGGAGATTCCGCAGAAAGGGAATCGCCAGCAGTGTGTCACCGATGTACCGATTTCGCACGACGAGAATGCGTTCGTCAGCTGAGTCAGACGGTGGGTGTGCCATGCCAATCTCCTAGCGGGCAAAGCCCACGAAGAAGCTGAACAGCTGCTGGCTGTCGTAGGGGGCGTAGGCGACCGGGACGGCAAAGTCGAGCGCGATTGGTGCTGGCCCCATCGCAGGAATCGTGATTCGCAGACCAAAACCGGGAGCGACACGCATGTTTTCAATTGAGACGTTGCTCTCGACCGTACCGAAGTCGGTGAAGACCACACCTCGCAGTGAGTCGTCCGCCGTGATCGGAAACAGATACTCGATGGTGTTGAGCCACTCAAACGGACCACCAACGATGGCTCCGTTCTCACGAGGACTCGCTCCGCGGAACACGAAGCCACGCAGGGTGTTGTAACCACCAGCAAAGAAGTTGTCGTACGCAGGCGTGTCCGGACCGCTCATGCCGAGCACCGAACCGACTGAGAGCACATGCCGGCCGGAGCCGTCAGGCCGCTCGTTGAGCAGGAAGTACTGCCGGGCCTCGAGGATTCCACGGGGATAGACGAAGGTGCCGATGACCTGCTCGAACTCAAACGTCAGCAGGTGTCCCTGGGTTGGCAGGAACGGGCTATCTCGTGTGTCGTGGATAATGCCACCAGAGAAACCGTAGACGCTGTTGGTGCCGAGCATGTCATTGATCGCAGGAGCAGACACGCGGGGCTCAAATACGTCGACGCTCTCACCGCGGAAGCCTGCGTTCACCGACAGGTCGGGAGCGAAGGCAAACTGATAGCCCAGGCCGACTCGTCCGCCGACACGACCCTCAGCCCAGTCGTAGAAGTAGCGGGTGTAATAAGAGGCGCTGGTGGAGAGGCCGATGCGGGTGTCGAACAGATAGGGCTCTTGGAAGGTGGCCGTGTACCGCTGCAGCTGGGTGCCAGGCGCGGCCTCCAGTCGGAAGCGTTGGCCTGCCCCGCGGAAGGCCGTGCCGTTGCGGATGTCGTCCCAGCTGGTGGGCAGCCGGAAGAGGTCGAAGTTCTGCTCGTCGATCACGATGTTGCCGACGAGGCCGGCATTGGAGTTCACGCCTGCACCGATCATCAATCGGCCGGTCTGCGTCTCTTCAGCATCGATGTCGACCACCACATAGGGCTCGTTGCCGGGGAACACTGGAGGTGGCTGATCCGGAAATCCAGCACCGGGAAAGGGCTGGCCGGGAATCACGCTCGGTGGAAAGCCCTGGCCATAGCCAGGCTGGGCACCCGGGGCCATCGGCGGCAGTGCACCGCCGTAGCCGACAGCGGGTGGAATGCCTCCCGGTGGCTCCACCTGACCGGGTGAAGGCAGCTGGGCAACGCGGGGAGCAGGCGGCGCGGTCGACTGAGAGTAGTTGAGTGTTTCGGGGCCGGCTGGCGCCAACGGAGAGCCACCCCACGGCTGAGCGGTACCACCACCGGGGCTCTGGCCACGCCAGATCGTGCCGCTGGCTGCTGACTGGCTCTCAGTCGCGGTGGCAGTGGCAGCGGAGCTCTCTCCGGTGTCTGGCTGGGAATCGCCATAGACCTCCGCCTCAACCAGCGTGCCTTCCAGCGAGAGGTCGAGCACGACGTCTTGCGGCTCACCGTCGGGGCTCTGCCCTCGGAAGCCCGGGCCTCCGGCGAGCTGTGTGTCGCCAGCATCAGGCTTTGAGAAGACGATCCGTGGACCTTCTCCCTTGGCTGGATCGTTGAGGAACAGGCTGCTCGACTTGAGGCGTCGCTCATCGGCGCGAAGCTTACGGATATCGAGGATGTCACCAGGTCGCAGCGAGAGCCGATTGAGGATCGTGCTATGTCGGGTGTGCGGGTGTTCGCCATTGATGCGGACATTGATCTTGCCCACCCGATACCGCTGTCCTTCGGCCACGTTGTAGACGAGATCGAGCTGGCCCGGCTCTTCAAGAAAGCGGGGGTCGGCGCGGATGTCTGCAAACACGAAGCCACGACCGCCATAGATGTCTCGGATCAGCCCGAGATCGGCATCCATCTTTGACTGGTTGAAGAACTCACCGCTGGCGAGCTTGAGGTCCCGCTCGAGAAACTCACCCTTGAATCGGGTGTTTCCCACAAACGACACGTTGCGGACCTTATAGCGGGGGCCCTCGTTGATCACGAACGTCAGGAACGTCCAGTCCCGCAGAGCCCCGTGGACCACCTCGATTTCACGTCCAACGCGAGCCTGAAAGAAACCAAGACTACGGTAGTAGGCCGTCAGCATCTCCACGTCAGCGTCGACCTTTTCACGGTCGATATCTCCTCCAAGCAGCCAGAACATGCCAGGCTTGCTCTGGATCTGGGTCAGCAGACGGGCATCCGAGGCGATCTCGTTACCGACGAATGTGGTCCATAACGATTTGCGAGCCCGGCCCTCGTCGATCAGGAACACCGCGCCACGGTCGCCAGGCTTGTTGCCCTCAACGGTGGTGACCTTGGCCGCGTCGTAGCCCTTCTCGTGGTAGAAGGCCTCAACGCGTCGCCTCGCTTCTTCGACGACGTACGGATCCATTGAATCGCCGACGTCGATCTCAGCATGCTTGCCAAGCGTGCGGGTGGTCACCCGTTGGTTGCCCACAAATCGCACGTGGCCGAGCATCGGTCGCTCAACCACCTGAAAGATCACCACAATGCCTTCGGCGACCCGTACGTACTTCGGGTGCACATCCACGAACTTCCGCGAGCGGTGCAGGCTGCGGACGTCCTCCTCGATCATCGACGGATCGAAAACCTGGCCTGCCCGCGTCATCAGCGTTGGCAGTTTGGCAACCTCGGTCACCTGATTGCCTTCGATTCGCACTTCGATGATGCGATTGGTTTCCTCAGTCGGCGTGGCAGTTTCCACCGCCGCAAGCGGCTGCACACCACCGTCTGTGGGATCTGCAGGAAGAGAGCCTGACGGAGACCCAGGAGGAGACCCAGGAGGAGACGATGGGTACTGGGCGCGGGCAGTGGCAGCCGTGCTCGCCGCAGTGGCGAACAAGACCATCACCAGGCCGAGCAGAGCGGTGGCTCGGCTCGGCACAAACCGCGGCATGATCTGGTGGAGTGGGCGCATGTGTGGCGTCGGCAAAGGGAGCGTCTTTCTCGAGCCCGTATGGGGCGGAGAGAAATACTGAACCGATCGCTCACACCACAACCCGAAATCCTCGACCTGTTTTCGCGCGACGAGACACAGCGGCGAATCGACATGGTGAAGGGCCACGCTCGTTTTCCAGGCTTTCCCAGAGTGCCGAAAAATGTTGACCATGGACGAAAGCGTGGGGTACGTTCGAGCAGGAAGTCAGTTCTCACTCGTTTTTCACCGAGAACTACCTGCCCGCTGGCACATGCTGCCGAATGGGCCACGCAGCTGAGAGTGATCCATGCCCCCCAAGATCATCGATCTGAAGAAGACCGAAGATCCTCGGGATGTGGTGCATCTTGCCGTGCAGGCGTTAGCGGAGTCACGGGCGGTCGTGTTTCCCACTGAGACCGATTACGTCATTGCGGTGGCAGCTCGCCGCGATGGTGTTGGGCAGGTCACCGGCCTGGCGGTGTCGCGGGAGCGTGAGCCGCTGCTGTCGCTGGCGGTGAAGAGTGCTGATGAGGCGCTTGACTGGGCGCCGCGACTCACTGGCGTCGCACAGCGAATCGCTCGGCGGTGCTGGCCTGGGCCTGTCACGATCCTCGTCGACGACGATCATCCTGAGAGTCTTGTCCATCGGCTGCCGGAGGCCTCTCGTCAGGCAGTTGTGGGGCAAGGGCGGCTGCGGCTGCGGGTTCCTGGGCATCCCCTTCTCGGCGACTGCCTGCGGATGCTCGATGGCCCAGTGGCCCTGGTGGAGCCAGCCCCTGCAGGAGCTGGGATCCCGGTCACGGCGGAGGAGTGTCTTCAGCGGTGTGACGATCGCGTGGCGTTGGTTCTGGATGACGGACGCACCCGGTATGCGGAGTCTTCCACGACCATCGCTGCGGATGAACACAGCTTTGCCGTGGTGCGGCCAGGGGTGATCGCGGAAGAAACCGTCCGGAGGCTGGCCAGTCTGATGGTCCTCTTTGTGTGCACGGGCAACACCTGCCGCAGTCCGATGGCTGAGGCGTTGTTTCGCGACATGGTTGCCAAGAAACTTGGCTGCCGACCGGATGAGGTCGAGTCGAATGGGGTGATCGTCGCGAGCGCTGGGATTGCCGCCTGGGCGGGTGGACGTGCCAGTGGCAACGCGGTGGAAGCGATGGACGAGCGAGGTATCGACCTCACGGCCCACGCCAGTCAGCCCTTGAGCGACGAGCTGATTCAGCAGGCCGACGTGATCTGGACCATGACCAACTCCCACCGAGCGGCGATCACCAGCCAGTTTCCGGAGGCAGCCGCCCGGGCTGCGGTGCTCTCCCCAGACCGCCGGGATGTGCTCGATCCAATTGGCGGTCCGCTGGCGGTCTACCGCGAATGTGCCCGGCAAATCCACGATCATCTTGCTGCTCGGCTGCAGACACTCGATCTTGGCCCCAAACGGGGGTAGATTCGTGTCTCCAGGGTAGCGGTGGATGAACGTGCCCGGTGGCATCTCGGAAGGGGATCGCATGCGGATCGCAATTGGAAGTGACCATCGTGGGGTTGAGTCCCGTTTGCGGCTGATTGGGCTGCTGGAGCGGCTCGGCAACGAAGTGATCGACTGCGGCACCGACGGCGAAAATCCAGTCGATTATCCAGACGTGGCAGCTGCCGTGGCCAACCAGGTAAGCGACCACACGGTTGACCGGGGAATCCTGCTGTGCTGCACCGGTGTGGGGATGGCGATCGCGGCCAATAAGGTGGCTGGAGTGCGTGCAGCGACCTGTCATGACGAAGTGACCGCGGAGATGAGCCGCCGGCACAATGACCTCAATGTGCTCTGTCTTTCCGCAGAAATGATCGGTCCGGAAGTGCAGGAAAAGATGATCCAGACCTGGCTTTCGACCGCTTTTGAGGGGGGGCGGCACGCTCGTCGGGTTGAGAAAATTGCGGCTCTCGAGGCTGTCTGCGGCGAAAAGGCCCGAGAAAAGGCAGGCTGACAAGGCAACTGCGGAGCCTTGGGGCAGCCGCACAAAGTCGTCATGTCGTACCGATCGTGCCGTCGCCGGTTGGTTCAGAAGTCTGCAATTTGCTCTCGGATTGATTGAACCGGAAAACGCCGTTGCTATCGTCGGAGTTAGGTGGCACGAGCCGCCGTGATCATTCCGAGGATGCAGCCCGATGCCGATTGCCCGTCACCCCAGTCCTGAAGACGTGGACTGCCTGCTCCGCAACGCTGAACTGCGTGATCAGATCGAGCCATATCTCGACGAGTCGATCCATGAAATCGACTTCTCGTCGATGCCAACGGCGGTCGAAAATCGCTTCTTGGAGTCGATGCTCGCCTGGGAGCAGGCGCCGATGTCGCCGATCTCTCGCTGGTTTTCTCCGCCACTTTCGCTCTCCCCTGCTGGTCTGCTCGAGGACCACGAGGTGCGTGAGCGGCTCTGGGAGACCATCGAACAGCTATTTTCCAAGCGGGTTGTGCTCGACTACGCCGATCATCTCAGCGACCGCGAGCTCTACTGCCTGATCCGTCGGGATATCCTACCCGCGGCGATCAAGCGGGTGGACCTGCCCGACAACTACTTCCACTGGGATTGCAGCGCCTGTGACGGAGAAGACGCGACGGTCTGGCTGACCTACTACGCCTCCGAGTTCGAGCGAGAGCAGTGGGCCATGGAGACGGGTGGCGACCTGCCGCCGCGAGCAGTGCCCCCCTTCCCGCGAGCTCTGCCAGTAGCTCCCGTCTGAGCCCTTTGGGGGCAGACCCAGCTGCGGCTGGCCAGTAGGTCGTGGTGAAGGATTCCCCGCGCGGGGAAAACGGGCCCAGCAGACCGCCGTTGACTTCGCCCGAGTCGGCCATTTCTCCAGGTTTCTTGGCGGCGTGTTTTGGCACGCCTTCTGCTCTCCGACTCGTGGTGCCGTTGTCTCCGGGCGGTGCCGAATGGATCCGCAGCGTCCGGGGATATGGCTGTGTATGGTTGGGTGCTATGTACTGTTGGGTGCTGTGGATGGCTGGGAAGGTCCCGTTTTTCTCTGAGGCGTTTCAGATGCGTTCCTGTTCGTGGTACCGGCGGCTGGCGGTGGTGATCTGTCTTGGCACGGCGTTGTTGCCAGCGGGTGTGGCCCGGGCTGATGAGGCAACGCGGATGCGTTCGATTCAGGCAGGCTCACGCTACCTCGCCGAGATCGGCCAGGCCGAAGACGGCAGTTTCTCTGCCGAAGCGGGGCCAGCGGTCACTGCGCTGGTGGTCACCGGGCTGCTTCGAACGGGCACGTCCCCTAATGCGGACGTTGTCCGCCGGGGGCTCGACTACCTCTTCTCTTTTGCAAAGGCCACAGGGGGTATTCATCCTGAGGACTCCCCGTATGCCAACTACGAGACGTCGATCGCGGTGATGGCGCTGGTGGCCTGCAACGAGGATGGACGCTACGACGAGACCATCGCCAAAGCGGAAGCCTTTCTCAAGGGCTTGCAGTGGGATGGTGGAGAGTCGGTTGAGCCATCTGATCCGGCCTATGGCGGGGCCGGCTACGGCAGCAAGCAGCGGCCAGATCTTTCCAACACCGCGTTCTTGATTGAGGCGCTGAGGGCTGCCGGTGTTGCCGAAGATGACCCAGCGATTCAGCGGGCGCTGGTGTTTGTCTCGCGGACGCAGAACCTAGAAGGACCGGCCAACACGATGCCGTTCCCCGCCAAGAATCCTGATGGTGGCTTCTACTACACACCGGCGAATGGCGGGGAGAGCCAGGCAGGCGAGACGGCGGCTGGAGGTCTTCGTAGCTACGCCTCGATGACCTACGCCGGTCTCAAGAGCATGATCTTCGCAGGCCTTGATCGTGAAGATGCACGTGTTCAGGCCGCTCTCGACTGGCTGCGAAAACACTACACTTTCAAGGAAAACCCAGGTCTTGGCGATGCTGGGCTCTACTACTTTTTTCAGACTGCTGGCAAGGCACTCGACACTCTTGGTGACGACGTTTTCATCGATGCCTCCGGCGTGGAGCATGACTGGCGGGACGAGCTCGTGGCAGAACTCGCCCGTCGCCAGCAGGCTGACGGTTCCTGGGTCAACGAGAATCCCCGTTGGCTCGAGGGCGATCCGAACCTGGTGACAGCCTACGCCTTGCTGGCTCTGGCAACCTGTCAGGAGTGAGCACGCGAGCTGTGGGATCCCGGGGGCATCACCACTGGTGATGCACGAGCGGACGAATCATCTCGTCATACACCGTCTGCACACCGGCCATCGCCTCGTTGGAAAGCGGGGTGAAGGCTGCTGCGTTCGCGTTGGCGACGACCTGCTCGGCTTTGCGAGCACCCGGGATCACCGTTGAGATGCCCTCGTGGGAGAGGATCCAAGCGAGGGCAAACTGCGAGAGTGTTGCACCCGCAGGAACCAGAGGTCGCAGTCGCTCGACCGCTGCGAGGCCGGTCTCGTAGTCGACGCCGGAGAAGGTCTCCCCCTTGTCAAAGACTTCACCTTGGCGATTAAAGCTGCGGTGGTCGTCGGCAGGAAAGACGGTATCGGCTGTAAACCGACCTGAGAGCATGCCGCTGGCGAGAGGCACGCGTGCAATCACCGCGACGTTGCGGCGAAGAGCCTCACTGAGAAACTGTTCGGCCGGCTTCAAACGAAAGCAGTTGAAGATGATCTGAACGCTCGCGACGCCTGGGTAGTCGATGGCTGCGAGTGCTTCATCCACTTTCTCGACGCTCACGCCATAGTGGCCGATCTTGCCAGCCTGCACGAGATCATCAAGAGCCGCGAACACTTCGGGCCGGCTGTAGACCTCACTCGGTGGACAGTGCAGCTGCACGAGTTCGAGCCGGTCGGTTTCGAGGTTCTGCAGGCTGCGGTCGACGAAAGCGGTCAGGTTTTCGGCGTTGTAGCCATCGGCAGTGTGGGGTGAGAGCCGTCGTCCCGCCTTGGTGATCACATGGAAAGGCTCACTCCGCTCGCGACGAAGGCGAGCGATCAGTCGTTCGGAGAGCCCATCACCGTAGACGTCTGCGGTGTCGAAGAGTGTGATCCCGGCATCGACTGCTGCGTGCAGGGCAGCCATCGACTCTTCGTCGTTCGCGCCGCCCCACTGTCCGCCCCCGATCCCCCAGGCTCCAAAGCCAATTTCCGAAACCTGCCAGCCGGTCTTGCCAAACGTACGACACTTCATGACTGTCCTCTCTGTTGTCTCTTCCACGGCGCGCCGATGCGTCGTCCGCGGTGCTGCAGAGTCTACTGTGTGAGAAGGAGTCGCTTGGGATTCTCTTGGACATCGCGATGGGGCAGGTCATGCATAAAACCACCGGCCAGCCGCATGTGGTTGCCGAGCCGCCGTGGTGGCAGGAGCCACGGGTCTGGCCGCTGGTTGTGGTCGGTGTGACGCTCACGATCAGTGGGCTGGTCCATCTTGTCATCTGGGGCATCGATGGCGGGCCTTGGGCAGGCCCTGTCACCTGGCGAAAGCCAATCCTGTTTGGCATTTCCGGTGGACTGACGGCTCTCTCGTTGGGCTGGGTGATGACGCGGCTACCGAGGCAGCGAACGGATCGGTTCTTCGCCTGGAGCGCGGCAGTCGCCCTGTTTGTAGAAGTTGGACTGATCGATCTGCAGCGGTGGCGTGGTGTTGCGAGTCACTTCAACCGAGCGACCACGCTGGACTCATGGATCTACGACGCGATGGGCGTGTTGATTCTGTGGTTCACGCTCGTGTCAGCGGTGGTGATGGTGCGGGTGTTCCGGGAACCGGTGGCGGTGGCTGCGGACATGCGGCTGGCAGTGCGGGCAGGGCTTGTGGCTCTGGTCTGGTCATGCCTGCTCGGGATCTGGATCACCGCGACCGCAGAGCTACGAATGATGGAAGGACTGGAGCCTGCGGTGATCGGTACAGCTGGAGTGCCCAAGTTTGCCCATGGTGCAGTGATCCATGCCCTGCAGTGGCTCCCTCTACTCGCGTGGGCGGGCCGCCGTGCAGGCATTCGTGAGCAGCGACGAGGCTGGCTGATGATCGCAGCAACCTGGGGGACGTTGCTCTTGGCGGTGTATGCCTTTGGGCAGACTGTCGCGGGACGACCGCGGTTTGACGGTTCTCTTCCACTCGCAGGTGTGTTGTTGGCTGCGGTGCTGCTACTGGGAGGACCTCTGCTCTTCAGTGTGGTGGCGTGTCTGTGCCGTCTTCGATCGCGAACTGCTGTCTGAGCATGCCTCGCGAGAGCAGATGCAGGAGGAAGCCGGTGGGGCCTGCCAGGAAAGTGAGTGCGAGTGAGAGGCTTCGCAGAGGCCATGGCAGTCCAAGCCGCACGGCATCTCTGGCGACCCAGGCGCCCACCACCATGTCGAAGACGAGGTAGTGCGTCCAGGCTGCGGCGAACGCCCAGTCGTCCGTGAAGAGCTGCTGCAGCCCATCGATCGTGGAGAGTGACTCCGGGGGTGGGCCGCCTGAGCTGAGTTTCCAGCCGATCAGGGCCACATAGGCCGTGGCCAGCAGTCCGGGAACCACCATCGCGCAGAGCACACTCGAGACCAGACGCCGCCCTGGAAATAGCAGTAATCCGATCCAGGCTACCAGTGCGAGGGTGTTGCTGGCCGGAAAAAAGAGTTGGGGCATCGGGAACCTCGTGGGACTGAGAAGGACCTCTCTCCAGTGACCCTCCATCGCTACACTCAAAGGCATGGTTGCTGCAACTGTTTGTGGCCACCGGCATCCCCTTCGGAGGCTCTCGGTGATGACAGGGCGTTCTTTCTGGTGTCGCACGTCTGCGATGAGCCGCAGCGTGATCGGTGGGACAGTAGCGTTGTTGCTGCTCATGCTTTGCGGCCAACGTGCTGTCGCCGCGGAGACAGAGACCTGGGTCGACGCGACGGGTAAGTTCAGGATTGAAGCGAGTTTTGTCAGTGTCGAAGACGGCGTGGTCACCCTTGAGCGGGAGGGAGGCTCTCAGGTCGAGGTGCCGCTGGACAAGCTCAGCGATGCGAGCCAGAAGCGGGTCAAGGAACTGCTCGACGCGATGGCCGAAAATCCGTTCAAGCCTGCTGACAGCGAGGCGATGAACCCGTTTGAATCGAAGCCGCAGGCAGGCCGATCGTCTGCCCGCTCTCGGCGGGATCGTGACGAACAGCCGTTGGACGACAATGTGGGGCCTGGAACGCCACCTCGGCAACTGCAGGTCGACTGGTCACGGGCGGACCTTATCGCCAACGTCGGCGTCGGCGGCTGGAACGTGACGGTCGGCGAGGCGATCAGTTCGCTGGAGGAGCCTCGGCCAACGGCCTTTCCAGGGAAGTCAAACTTCTTTGAGAAGATGCTGGAGATCGCCGTCAGTGGAGATGGCCGAAACGCGCTGGTAGTGACAAGCCTCGATGAGCCAAAGCCGGCGGGCACCCTGCGACTGAGCATCTGTGATCTGGAGACAGGGAAGTCGACAACGGCGGAGAGCACCGGTCGCATGGCGCCGCTCGCCCTGCATAACGACGCTGAGCATGTGATCATGCGGCGAGCCGAGTTTGGCTTCGGGAATGCCGACCGGCTGGAGATCTGGCGACTCCGAGGCCGCTCGGTGCAGAAGCTGGTCTCGTTTGTGCCGCATGAAGACGCACGCGGTGGCAGCCGCGATGTGAACTGGGCCAGGTTTCTTGGTGAGGATCGCTTTGCTACCTCAGGCAACGGCATGATAGGGATCTGGTCGTTTCCCGAGGCAGAACCACTCGCTCGGCTTCCGGCGGGTGGCCGGCCCGCGATGAGTCCTGATGGCAGACTGATTGCCTGGTGCGACGGACAGAATGTCGGCCTGTTTGATGTTCAGGAACTGGAGGTGGTTGCCCAGCAGGCGACCCCGGATCGGCTCCATGACCCCAAACTCGCCTTCAGTCCCAGTGGAAAACGGCTGGCCTGTATTGCGCAGGATCGGCTGATTGTTTGGAACACCGAAGACGGGAGCGTGATCCAAGACATGAAGGTGCCGAGTGTCCACATTTTCACCGGCATCGACTTCCCTGATGAAGACTACGTGCTCGGTGGCAATCAGTTTCTCATCGGTGTGGAGAATCAGGTGCTCCTGTGGACCTACTCAGGCCAGCAACAGGTGACGTGCGTGGGTCCGTGGACCTGCTTCGGCACGTTTGGCGACCGCACCGGTGCCCTGTTGCCGATGAAGATTCCACACGTCGGCGCGCTGAAGATGCTGGAAAAGGCTTCGAGCGATCCAAACCTGTTTGTGCTCAAGGAGGGCACCCGCGTACGACTTGATGTCAGCGGGCTTCCGAATGTTGCTGAGCAGAATCGGGCAATCCAAGGGCTCGTGAAGCGGGTGGCAGCAAGTGGGAGTGTTGCGGAGCCGGATGGAAAAATTGTGCTTGTGGCGGCAGTCCAGGGGCCGACCCAAGAGACGCTCTCGCTGAGAAACTCAGGCGATTACACCGTGCAGAAGTACGTGACGAGCCTGAAGTACATGTATGAGGGCCAGGTCCTCTGGCAGACCTCAACATCCAATGTGCCAGGTGGGCCCGTAATCTTCTTCAATCTCGAAGATGGAGAAAACATCGGCGATTGGCTGAAGAAGCGTGAGAAGCCAGACTATGAGCTCTTCCAGCGGGTGGAGCTGCCGCGGTTTCTCCAGCGTCCCACTGGTCAGGGAGGTCGTCCTTCGCAGTCGATGACGATCGGGACGTCAAAGGTGACGGCTCAAGGGCTGCAGTAGCGGAGCCGCGCGGTGGCGGAGCCGAGCCCGCGACCAGGCAGCATTCCGCTCGCCACTCCCATACGTGCCACTCCCATACCGCGCCGGTGTCCGGGACGGCGCGGTATGGGAGTTGTCTGCTGCGGGTCAGCGGCCGAGGAAGACTCGACGCAGCCACTCGTTCTTGCGTCGCTCGAGCTCAACCAGGCGGGCGATGGGGCCTGTTCGCTGTGCGACAACGGTTCGACCACGGGGGGCGTACTGCGCGGCAGAGGCAGTGTCGGCAGACGTGATCACCATCGTTGTCAGCAAGGCGGCGATGAGGAGCAGGCGACGCATTCGAGTTCTCCTACAAGGGGGATTTGGGTGGTTGGGAAACGCCAACCATCTGGGGTGAAGAATCGGCCATCCTTCCTTTGCGCCACGAGCAGTCTTTCCCATGCCTCTGCGACCAGCGTCAGCCGCATAACCAGACCTCTTTATCGTGGTACCGAGCGACAGATCTCGTGGAGTGGCCGGGTGCGGACGCCGCCTGTGACGCTACACTCATTGCCACGGGGGTGAACGGTTGGGGGCGGAAACGCGGTCCGTCTCACCACACGCGGACACGTTGAAGGAGCCAAGTGATGGACGAGATGCCCGTCGAATCGCGGCAAAAGCCGCCAGCACGCCAGAAAGTTCACCGATTAGGCATGGTGCTGTTTGTCGCCTATGTGGCGATGTATGTGGGCTTCATGGGTCTGGTGCTGGCCTGGCCAGAGGCGTTGTCGTGGCGGCCGGTCGCTGGCGTGAACTTGGCGATTCTCTCCGGTCTCGGGCTGATCGTGGCAGCGATCATCCTGGCGGTGATCTTCATGCTCGCAGGAACCACGGAGGACGATCATGCTGCATGAGGCTTCAGTCACCGCTGTGATTATCTTCGCTGCCTTTGTGGCGAGCGTTGTGGGTTTTTCCTTCTGGCTCGGACGGCGGGGGCAGTCGGCGACTGGCTACTACGCCGCCCACGGGCAGGTGCCCTGGTTTGTCAACGGGATCGCATTCGCCGGTGACTATCTGTCGGCCGCGTCCTTTCTCGGGATCTGCGGCCTGATTGCCTTCAACGGCTACGACGGCTTTCTCTACTCAATTGGTTTTCTTGCCGGCTGGATTGTGGCGCTGTTTGTGATTGCGGAGCCGATCAAGTCGTTGGGGAAGTTCACTTTTGCCGACGCGCTCGATGCCCGCTTCAACAGCCGTGGCATCAAGCTTGTGGTGGCAATCTCGACACTCGTGGTGAGCATCTTCTATCTGATACCGCAGATGGTTGGAGCGGGTGACCTGATCACACCACTGTTGGGTCTCCCGCATGCCTGGGGCGTGATCCTGGTGGGAGCGACCGTGACCTGGATCGTGGTGACCGCAGGCATGGTGTCGACAACCTGGGTGCAGTTCATCAAGGGTTCGCTGCTTGTGGTGGTCTGCGGCGTGCTCGTGGTGATGATCCTCGGCCGCGGGCTGGCGGTGAACACGGAGCAGGCGGACCTCGCCGAACAGGTGCGGACTGTCACCCCGGATGGTGACGTGCTGATTGATGGCCAACCGCAGACTGCCGACCACGACCTGCGGCCTGTGGGCAGCATCTCAGAACTTCCAGGCGGGAAGGCACGTACCGGACCGTTGGGGCCATTGTCGTATCTCGCCACGCTGGAAGATGCGAAGGTGGTGACCTGGAGCAAACGCGTCGAGACCGACGAGGCTGGGACACACACCACGTACTATCCGGTGGAAAGACGGGGTGGAGATCTGCTGGTGCCGGGCGGATATTTCAAGGGACTCGGCGATGGCACGCTGGCCGGGAAGCTGAACTTTGCCAGTCTGATGCTGGCCCTGTTCTGTGGCACCGCGTCGCTCCCACACATCCTGATTCGGTACTACACCGTCAAAGACAAGGCGTCTGCTCGGAAGAGCACCGTCGTTGGGATCGCTGCCATCGGTGGCTTCTACGTGCTCACGCTCTACCTTGGCCTCTCGGCGATGACGAGCAACTGTCTCGATCCGACAACGTCAAACATGGCCGCCCCGCTGTTGGCGAAAAGCTTCAACGAGACCCTCTTTGCAGTGATCTCAGCGATCGCGTTCACGACCGTGCTTGGCACTGTCAGTGGACTGATCATGGCGGGCAGTGGGGCTGTGGCTCACGATCTGCTGGAAAATGTCTGTGGCTGGGAGCTCGACGATCATGAGAAGGTCCGCTGCGGCAAGGTCGCAGCAGTCGTTCTCGGGCTCATCGCGATGGTGTTGGGGATCCTGTTTCGAAACTTCAATGTCAGCTTCCTCGTGGGCTGGGCCTTCAACATTGCCGCAAGTGCAAACCTGCCGGCACTCGTCATGGTGCTGTTCTGGCCGAAGACAACAAAGCAAGGTGTCATCGCCGCGGTGACGGTCGGCATGGTGGCCTCACTCGGCTGGATTCTGCTTTCAGCGGATACCTTCGAGAAGGTCTACGGCATTGCTGGCGAGACCTCGTTGGTGCCATTTAGTCAGCCCGGCCTGGTCACGATTCCGCTGGGATTTATCACCCTTGTGGCGGTGTCATTGATGACGCAGCGTCGCGCGGTGGCCTGAGTATCTGACGACTCATCATGGCCTCTCGCTGAGGCGGAGGGGACGGCGGGTGCTCGAGGAGCGTTGCGAGTTTTTCGCCACTTTATTGGGGTGTGCAGCTCCGCGCGAGTGCGTGGCGAAAAAGTCCAGCGACGAGACATCTGCCGCCCCGCAGCCGGTTTTGCACCTCTCGTAATGCCCTTCGACCGATGGGCGTGGTCGCTCAGGGGAGCCCAACGCGTCTCCGTCGGACGCTCGCTGCGGCCCCTCCGTGGGCCTTCGCTCCCTCGAGGTTCTGCTCGCTCTCGCCCTCCAGGCTTCGCTCGCAGAACCACACCGTCGGATCCGCATCGGGCTCCCCCTCGCTGCGC
>Ga0181607_10000340_pt1 | contig 39660 bp, 40 predicted proteins | sample 041ome_9_FD_132420 | JGI IMG/M metagenome (GOLD analysis project Ga0181607, IMG submission 132420) | Coastal salt marsh microbial communities from the Groves Creek Marsh, Skidaway Island, Georgia - 041413US metaG (megahit assembly) | ecosystem: Environmental > Aquatic > Marine > Intertidal zone...
CACCAAAACCTATGGCAGTCAACGTTCTTGCGGGCGTGATGGAATGGTAGACATAACGGACTTAAAATCCGTGGGCCCTAGGCCGTGGGAGTTCGAGTCTCCCCGCCCGCACCATTTAAAAAATTGTCAGCAAACAATTGCGCGCCAAAAGCGAGGCGTTTACTCCAATCGTCCGCAGCTGAATCATTTGCATTATCAGAAACAAACTTGAAACAATAAAAATCAATCAACTTATCTTGACAAATTTTTCCCAAGGCAAAGGCTTCCATATCCACCAAATCACTGTCTAACTCTGGTGCTGCACTCACAAAATTGTCGCCTGTGCCGCAACATAAACCCGGCCTGCCAAGATCAATCATCCAGTCATCTTCAAATGGCGTCTGCCCCAATGCAAAACCAAGAGCGCGGACATCCATGTCTCTTTGCACAAAACGGGTCACCTCTTGAATGCCAAAAAGATAGCTACGTAACGAACCGGCACTGCCAAAGTTGATAACATTCTTCACATCATGTGTTGTCAGCGCCTCAGCAAGGGCAACCGCAGCATTTATTTTACCAACTCCTGAATAAACAACGCGCCATCCCGTTGTTAATGCTGGCGGCAATTCAGACTCCAGCGCCACCACAAGCAAAGTTGTGTTGGGATCAAATTTATACATCATATGATTTTAGGGCGACAATCTCACCGCCAACCTTTGCCCGGCCGCCCAACCCCAACAATTCGACGACAACAGCGCATGCCAAAACATTCGCGCCGCATGATAATAGCAGTGTTTTTGCTGCAGCCAAAGTTCCCCCAGTCGCCAGCAAGTCATCAACAATAACTACTGAACATCCAGAAACTGGTGCGGATTTTTGCATAGCAAGTTCGGCTGATCCGTATTCAAGCTCATATTGTTGTCGCACCAGCGCCCCCGGGAGCTTTCCTAGCTTTCGAATCATTAATGAGCCGATGTTTAGCCGTGCCGCAAGCAATGTTGAAAATAAAAACCCACGCGACTCTATTCCGGCAATTAAATCAACTGTGGTTGGTAACGCCTCAATGAGCACGTCCATTGCATTTTTCATCGCGACTGGCGACGCTAGTAACGGACTGACATCCCGAAATAAAACACCATCTTTTGGAAAATTTGGATAGCTCGCAATAAAATCACCAAAATCTATGTCTGACATCGCTGATAATTCCTAATTGATCTGGCAAACATAGAACACAATTTCCAAGCAAATTGCAAAGTAACAGTGCCACGCAGTTTTTTAAAATTTGGCTTTATCCATTCGTAAAATAATTTGCAGCAATTGGTTGCGCCTAACAGTAATTCAATCGATCGCTAGAAGACACCTGCGAGCCAGGGTTAGGCTATGCATGACAAAGCCTGTTAAGGCGGCTAGGCTTATCGGGTCTTGTCATTTACCAAGAGCGGACGCATTTTATGTTTTTTTTACCCTTATTTGACAATAATCCAACCTTGAGGCGGCCGCTGATAACCTGGCTAGTGATGGCGTTATGCATTGCTGGATTTGTGTGGCAGGAAACTCTTGATCGCACCGCTGCGCACAATATTGTCTATCAGCTTGGGTTTATTCCAGCGATATTATTTACACCGGCGAGCCTGCCGGAAAACATGATATTAGTGCCGGAATGGGGCACCATCTTCACATCGATGTTTTTGCATGGTGGCTGGCTGCATATGGCGAGCAATATGCTGTATCTGTGGATTTTCGGCGACAATATCGAAGCCGCCATGGGGCGTGGCAGATTTATTTTGTTTTATTTGCTGTGCGGCGGCGCGGCAGCCATGGCGCAAGCCGCATTAGACCCCAGCTCGACAATACCAATGATTGGTGCATCGGGCGGCATCGCTGGCGTTTTAGGGGCTTATTTACTGCTGCATCCAAAAGCTGCAATCCGCTGCTTTTTTCTTATCCTGATTTTTTTCCGCTTTATAAATTTGCCAGCTTGGCTGGTATTGGGGGTATGGATTGGCGGGCAATTTGTAGCCGTGCCACAAGCCTTTGCCGATAGCGGCGGCGGCGTTGCCTATATGGCCCATATTGGCGGGTTTTTTGCTGGCATGGCACTGATCCCGCTGTTCAAATACCGTCATGTCGCGCTTTTTGATCGCGATGTTCCGCCACAAAATTGGTCGGATCGACCGTTGAATTTTGAAGAGGTCAAAGCTGAAGCCCGTGCCCGCTATCACCGGTCGGTATCTCTACATGGGCAAAATGCAGCACGCTCGGCAGATGCGTCAGAACGCCCGCCAGCAAGCTCGGTGCCGTCATCGGGGCGCCGCAGCAAATCGACGGCGGATAATGATCGCCCTGCAGGGCCGTGGGGCTAGCACCCAGCGCCGCGCAAAAATCACTTAACTGGGCCGCCATCTGCACTAACGATATGTGCGTCAGCGCCAAACAGCCGCACTTCTGCCTCTACCTCGGCTGCCGCGCTTTTGGCGGCGCCCGCATCAAGGCCACTAACCACAACCGCGGTGCCAAATTGGCCGGGCTTAAACCATGGGTAGCTGCCAATGCTGATACCATCATAACGTGCTTGGACTGCGGCCAGAATGGTCGCAATATTGCCTTCACCGGTGGCACATTGCACGGTAACCCGTGTCATCACCACGCCGCCCGGCAATGCACTGCGCAACCCGTCAAACATAGCCTGCAAAATTGCTGGCACCCCCGGCAAAACATGGACATTGCCAATAATGAAGCCCGGCGCAGCTGACAACGGATTGTTAATCAAGCGCGCGCTATCTGGAATATCTGCCATTTTTTGGCGGGCGGCATTAAATTCCAGATCGGTGTTGGCGTAATGCGCTAGCAAACGACGCTCGGCTTCTGGATGCCGGATAACCGGCACATTAAAGGCGGCCGCGACCGCCTCGGTGGTGATATCATCATGGGTGGGGCCGATACCGCCACTGGTAAAGACCAGATCATAGGCCGCCGACAGCGTCCGCACCGTGTCAATAATCACCTGCCGGTTATCAGCAATCACCCTCGCCTCACAGAGCTGTATGCCCTGCGCACTCAAATTTTCAGCAAGCCAGCCAATATTTTTGTCTTTGGTCCGGCCAGACAGAATTTCATCGCCAATAACAACGATGGCGGCAGTGGGATTGGCTTTAACGGGCATGGGTTTACCTTGATCAAAATGCAAAATATCGGCGCGGAGAATGTCTGGAATGGCCTGATTTGTCAAACAACATAAGCTTTATCAAAGCGCAATTTTGAGAGGTAAAGCAGTTTTTCGGGCGTGCCGCGGCAGATTGTGCTAGGACACAGGCATGACAAACTTTTCTGATTGGCTTATCAGTTAAAACACATAACAGGTTATCCATTAAGACAAGTAATAACGGCACTAAAGGCAAGACAGGATCGGTAATGCGAAACGAAACAGTCATCATACATGGCGAAGAAGGTTTTACCGGCATGCGCAGAGCCGGCAAGCTGGCAGCCGAAGTTTTGGACATGATCACCCCTTATGTGGTTACTGGCACCACGACGGCCGCGCTTGATACATTATGTCATGACTACATTTTGGCGCATGGCGCCGTGCCAGCGCCGCTTAATTACAAGGGCTTTCCCAAATCTACCTGCATCTCATTAAACCATGTGGTCTGCCACGGCATTCCCGGGGAAAAAGTGCTGCGCGATGGCGATATTTTGAACATCGATGTGACCGTTATTCTGGATAGTTGGTATGGCGATACCTCTCGGATGTATTTTGTTGGCGAACCTTCAGTCAAAGCCCAACGGCTGACCGAAGTGACATATGATTGTTTGATGCGCGGCATTGATGCCGCCCGCCCCGGCAATAGTTTGGGTGATATAGGCTATGCTATCCAGTCCTATGCCGAATCATTTCGTTATGCGGTGGTGCGCGATTTTACTGGTCATGGATTGGGACAAAGTTTTCACTGCGCGCCAACGGTTTTGCATTACGGTGTGCCGAACGACGGCCTGCGGCTGCAGCCGGGGATGATTTTCACTATCGAGCCGATGATCAATGCCGGTCGTCACGAAACCAAAATTCTGGCCGATGGCTGGACCGCCGTCACCCGTGACAAAAGCCTGTCAGCACAATTTGAACATTCGATTGGCATTACCGAAGGTGACCCAGAAATTTTTACGTTGTCACCAGCGGGCTTCACCGCCCCGCCCTATAAAAGTTGACAAAACCAAACCTATTTCTGCCGCGTTAACCGTAGTTTAACATTGAGCCGTTTATGTAAGACTCTATGAAACCTACGTCATCTGCATCTGCGCCAAAAAATTCTCACATTTCCGGGCACCGGACACTTATGCGCGACAAGATTCTGAGCAAGTCAGCCGGCGCGCTGACCGAATTAGAACTTTTAGAAATGATTCTTTATGCCAGCAACCCGCGCGGCGACACCAAGCCGCTGGCTAAACGGTTGATGCAGCGGTTTCGTAGCCTTGCCGGTGTGCTGCGCGCCCCGCCGGACGGTTTGCGCTCGGTCGATCAGGTTGGCGATGCCACCGTTGCCACTATCAAAGTGACCGAGGCAGCGGCGTTGCACCTCAGTCATTCCCGGATAAAACATCAATCTGTGTTGAGCAATTGGATGGATGTTCAAGATTATTGTATCAACCGGCTTGCCCATGAACCGGTCGAACATTTTGTCATTCTGTGTTTGGACAATCAGAACCGGCTAATAGCCGAAGACACCATGTCGGTCGGCACCATAAATCAAACCGCTGTGTATCCGCGTAAGGTTGTCAACGCAGCGCTAAAACATCATGCGCACGCGGTGATTCTTGTCCACAACCACCCCAGCAGTGAGCCGCAGCCATCACGCGCTGACATCGCGGTAACACATGATATTGAAAAAGCGCTGACGGTTATGGGCATTGCCCTGCATGACCATTTGATTATTGCCGATACACGCTGCACCAGTTTCAAAAATCTTGGTCATTTGTAAGCGCCACGCAACCGCCTATAACGGCGATTTTTACGCAAAAGATCGTTTGTTCCCAAGATCATTTTTTCTTAATGTTTTCAGATATTTTTCTTGTCATCTCACCAGCTTTTCGGCTGGCTGTCAGCAATGTTGGTCTGGCCGCATGCAAGGCTTTGCTGGCGGCTTCACCGGCTTTTTTCTGTACCGCCGGATTGCGTGCCGCCGTCATCAAAGCCGTCATGATAATGCGCCGAAACAGCATATTGTGTGCCCCATTCCAAAGTGACCACAAATTGTGGTTATGTTCTGGCTTTTTCTACATCTCAATGCTACAACCTGACATCAATTAACGCAAAAGGTATTACGAGTATGATTCCGCGATATTCCCGACCTGAGATGACATCCATTTGGTCCGAGGAAAGCAAGTTCCAAATTTGGTTTGAAATTGAAGCACATGCCTGTGATGCGCAGGCCGCGCTAGGGGTCATTCCTGCCGCCGCCGCCACCACAATATGGGAACGCGGTGCCTTTGACATTGACCGCATCAATGAGATTGAACGCGAAACCAAACATGATGTGATCGCCTTTTTGACCAACCTTGCCGAATATGTTGGCGAGGATGCCCGGTTTGTGCATCAGGGCATGACCTCGTCAGATGTGCTTGATACCACGTTATCAGTGCAGCTAAGCCGCGCGTGTGACCTGATGCTAGAGGGGCTTGACCGTCTGTTGGCAGGCCTTCACAAGCGCGCCCATGAACATAAACGCACCGCCACCATTGGCCGCAGCCATGGTATTCATGCCGAACCCATCACATTGGGTCTGAAATTTGCCAGTTTTTATGCCGAATTTAGCCGGTGCCGCGCGCGGTTGATTGCGGCGCGCAAGGAAATTGCAACCTGCGCTATTTCTGGGGCCGTTGGCACCTTTGCGCATATTGATCCGTTTGTTGAAACACATGTCGCCGAAAAAATGGGGCTGGCGATTGAACCTGTGTCAACGCAAGTCATCCCACGTGACCGCCATGCGATGTTCTTTGCAACGCTTGGTGTGATTGCCAGTTCAATCGAACGATTGTCTGTTGAAATTCGTCATATGCAGCGCACCGAAGTCCGCGAAGCCGAAGAATTTTTCTCGGCCGGGCAAAAGGGTTCGTCAGCCATGCCGCATAAGCGCAACCCGGTCTTGACCGAAAACCTGACCGGAATTGCGCGTATTGTGCGGGCTGCCGTCGTGCCAGCGCTAGAAAATGTTGCGCTCTGGCATGAACGTGACATTTCACATTCATCGGTGGAGCGGGTGTTTGCCCCGGACGCGACAATTGCGCTGGATTTTGCGCTGCATCGCCTTGCCGGGGTTGTTGAAAATTTGCTGATCTATCCAGAAACCATGCAAGCCAATCTCGACAAGCTTGGCGGGCTGGTGCATTCGCAGCAGGTCTTGCTGGCGCTAACCCAAAAAGGAGTAAGCCGCGAAAACGCCTATGTGTATGTGCAGCGCAATGCGATGAAAATCTGGGCTGACGGTGGCAGCTATCTTGATAATCTGAAATCTGACGCTGATGTGAGCGCCAATCTGAGCGATCAGGAACTCGATGCGCTGTTCGATTTAGACCAACATTTTCGGCATGTAGACACTATTTTCAAACGCGTTTTCGGGTAAAAAAGCCGGCCGGCATAGCCCATACCATTAGGACATACACCGCAATGACAGACAGACAAAAGCTTTACGAAGGCAAAGCAAAAGTGATTTTTGAGGGCCCTGAAGAGGGCACGCTGGTGCAATATTTCAAAGATGACGCCACTGCCTTCAACGCGCAGAAAAAGGACGTGATCAAAGGCAAAGGCGTGCTGAACAACTATATCAGCGAGCATATCATGGCCGCGGTTGGGGATCTTGGCATACCAAACCATTTCATCACCCGCCTGAATGACCGCGAACAGCTTATCCGCAAGCTTGAAATTGTGCCGATAGAAGTTGTCGTCAGGAATGTTGCGGCCGGCTCTATTTGTCCGCGACTTGGCCTTGAAGAAGGCGAGATGCTGAATAACACGCTAGTCGAATTTTGTCTGAAAGATGATAGTTTGGGCGATCCAATCATTGCCCCTGAACATATTTTCACCTTTGGCTGGGCGACCCCAGAGGAACTGGAAATCATTGTTGAGGACACTCTGCGCATTAATGATTTTCTGACCGGGCTGTTTCTTGGCATTGGCGTAAGGTTGATTGATTTCAAACTTGAATTTGGCCGGTTTTATGATAGTCAGGATGAAACCGCTGACAGCGTGCTGATGCTGGCCGATGAAATCAGCCCTGACAATTGCCGGTTGTGGGATGCCCAAACCAATGAAAAGATGGACAAAGACCGGTTTCGCCGCGATCTAGGCGGGCTGGTTGAAGCGTATCAGGAAATTGCCAAGCGGCTTGGGGTAAAAATACCCGATCTGGATACGTAACCGAATGCTCAACAAATTGAAGGCAAATTGATGCAAGCCATAGTGAATATATCCCTAAAAGAAGGTGTTCTTGATCCGCAAGGCCGGGCGATCGCCCGCTCGCTTGGCGATCTAGGGTTCAGTGAGGTCAGTGATGTACGTGTTGGCAAACAGATTTTGCTCGACATTGATGAGACTGACCCGGCGCGGCTACGCCAGCGCGTCGCGCGTATGTGCGAAACATTGTTATCGAATACTGTGATCGAAGATTACAGCATCGAGATACCCGACGAAAACTAGACGATCACGCAACCAGTAATAAAAAGCAAATTATGACTCCTTCATCTCTGGCATCTATACGCGTTGCGATCACAGTATTTCCCGGTTCCAATTGTGACCGTGATATGATGGTGGCCGTTGAACAATTAACCAGCCGCCGTCCGGCCTTGGTATGGCACAAAGAAGCCAGTCTTGACCCGGTAGATTTGGTGATTGTGCCCGGCGGGTTCTCCTTTGGCGATTATTTGCGATGCGGCGCTTTGGCGGGCCGTTCACCCATCATGAATGCGGTGATGGACCATGCTGCGCGCGGCGGTGCCGTTCTGGGGGTATGTAACGGCTTTCAGGTGTTGACCGAAACCGGCATGTTGCCTGGCGTGCTTGTGCGCAATGCCGGCTTGCGTTTTGCCTGCCGCACGGTGCGCCTAGAAACCTGCGCCACCATGGCGTCACCATTCACATCAGGGTTATCGTCAGGCCAGACGCTTGATATTCCGGTGGCCCATAATGAAGGTAATTATTTTGCCGATAATGATACCCTCAACCGGCTGGCAGATAATGGGCAAATCGCTTTTCGGTATGTGGCTGGTGATGCCTATGGCCCGGCAAACCCGAACGGCGCATCACGCGACATTGCCGGCGTTTTATCAAATAACGGCCGGGTCATGGGGATGATGCCGCATCCTGAACGGGCGGTTTCAGCGCTGCATGGCAGCACCGACGGCGCCACATTACTTTTAAAATCGCTTGAGGCATTGATGTCATGACCACACCAGCTGAATTGATGACGTTTGATGATGCCGCCGCCATGGGCCTGTCTCGTGACGAATGGGACCTTATCCTAAAACGCCTTGACCGCACCCCAAACCAATGTGAATTGGGCATTTTTTCGGCTATGTGGTCAGAGCATTGTTCCTACAAATCATCTAAAAAATGGCTAAAAACACTTCCTATTGATGGCCCGCAAGTTATCGAAGGGCCGGGCGAAAATGCCGGCGCAGTTGATATTGGCGACGGTTTGGCGGCTATTTTCAAAATCGAAAGCCATAATCACCCCTCGTTCATCGAACCTTATCAAGGTGCAGCGACCGGTGTGGGTGGTATTTTACGTGACGTCTTTACCATGGGCGCCCGGCCGGTGGCGCTCTTGAATGCGCTGCGGTTTGGTGATCGCAACCATGAAAAAACCCGGCATCTTCTTGGCGGTGTTGTCGCGGGCATTGGGGGCTATGGAAATTGCATCGGTATCCCGACAGTTGGCGGCGAAGTCAATTTCGATAAATCATATAATGGCAATATTTTAGTTAATGCGATGGCGGTTGGTCTTGCCAATAGTGATCGTATTTTTCGATCTGCGGCGACAGGCCCCGGTAACCCGGTGATTTATGTTGGCGCAAAGACCGGACGTGATGGCATTCATGGTGCAACCATGGCCTCTGCCGAATTTTCTGATGAAACCGAGAGCAAACGCCCAACCGTGCAAGTGGGCGACCCGTTCACCGGAAAGCTGCTTATGGAAGCCTGCCTTGAATTGATGGCTTCTGACTCGGTATTGTCAATTCAGGATATGGGGGCGGCTGGCCTGACCTCATCATCGGTGGAAATGGCGTCAAAAGGCGGTTTGGGCATGGAAATTGACCTTGACCTTGTGCCGGCACGTGAAGACGGCATGACAGCCTATGAATTGATGCTGTCAGAATCGCAAGAACGCATGTTGATGGTATTAAAACCTGATGCCACCGATACGGCGCGCGCCATTTTTGATAAATGGGACCTTGATTTCATGCCAATCGGGCGCGTTACCGAAACTGGGCGTCTGGTACTCTTAAAAGACGGCGGCACCGCTTGTGACATACCGCTGGCCCCCTTGGTTGATGATGCGCCAGAATATGACCGTCCGCAAAACCCAGTGCCAAAACGCCCGCATCTGGACAGCCATGCGATTACCTCAAACGCCCCAATCACAGCCGTATTGCAAACTATGCTTGGGCATGTTGATTTAGCCAGCCGGCGCTGGGTCTATGAGCAATATGACAGTCATGTGATGGCCGACACTGTAGCCGGACCGGGCGGCGATGCGGCACTAGTGCGCGTGCATAACAGCCAGCGCGGCTTGGCCATAACTACCGACTGCACACCGCGCTATGTTGAAGCTGATCCTGAGACCGGTGGCGCACAAGCCGTTGCCGAGGCCTATCGCAATATTTCTGCGATTGGCGCAACGCCGTTGGCGATCACCAATAATTTGAATTTCGGCAATCCTGAAAAGCCCGATATTATGGCGCAATTGGCGCAATCGGTTGTTGGCATGGGCACCGCTGCCAAATTTCTCAATACGCCTGTCGTTTCGGGCAATGTGTCGCTTTATAACGAAACCGATGGGGTGGCTATTCGGCCCTGCCCGGTGGTTGGTATGGTTGGCGTTATTGACGACATTACGGCCGCTGTCGGAAATGCCTTTACTGGCGCCGATCAGGATATTTTCGTTTTAGGACAGGACGATAGCAAGGATGACGGCTGGCTAGGCATGTCGTTATACGCCGCGCATCACGGTGCCAACGATATAGTTGCCCCACCGCCGGTTGATCTTGCCGCTGAAAAGCAAACCGGCAGCTTGCTGCGCGACCTTATCAAGGCCGGAAAAGTCACAGCCGCACATGATATCAGCGATGGTGGCCTCGCCGTTGCGGTAGCCGAAATGGGCCTGCATTCTGGTTTTGGTGCGCACATTGCCCTGCCCGCAACTGGTGACATGCATGGCTGGGCCTTTGGTGAAGACCAAGCCCGCTATATTGTGACCAGCGCCGTCGGTAGTGATATTATTGCCGCCGCGCAACAGGCAGGGGTCGCAATCAGCAAAATTGGTGTGGTCACAGCGACCAGAGATTTGCAATTTGGTGATGATGACACCATATCTCTAGAAGCACTAGAGACCCGATATGAAGAGTGTTTGCCTAGTTTAATGGCCGGGTAAGCAATCCGGGTAAGTAGCCCGGGTGGATAACCAGTTAAATGGCCTTGTCTAACGCGGCAATACAGTACAGAGGAATACACCAATGGCGATGCAAGCAAGTGAAATCGAAGCCCTCATTAAGGCCGCACTTCCTGACGCGCTGATTACCATCGAGGATTTGCGCGGTGACGGCGATCATTATGCGTGCCGGGTAGTGTCAGCGGCGTTTGCTGGTAAAAATCGTGTCCAGCAGCATCAGATGGTGTATAACGCACTTGGTGGACGGATGGGCGGCGAGCTCCACGCGCTAGCGCTACAAACATCAGCCCCGTAAACAGATTTAGACGTGACATTTTACAAACAATTTTAGTGAGGACTGAAACAATGTTGGACGACGCTCTAAAAACCCGTATCGACGCTGAAATTGCCAGCGAATCAGTCGTGTTGTTCATGAAAGGCACGCCGGTATTTCCACAATGTGGCTTTTCTGCCGCCGTTGTCGGGGTTTTATCCCATCTTGGTGTCAAATTTCGTGGGATTAACGTGCTTGAAGATGACAGCATCCGCGAAGGCATAAAAGCCTATTCAGACTGGCCAACGATCCCACAGCTTTACGTCAAAGGCGAATTTGTGGGGGGATGTGACATTATCCGGGAAATGTATGAATCTGGTGAATTGACCGAAATGTTCCAAACACACGGTATTGACGCCCGTCCTAGCTAGTCTAAGTTAGCCCGGCATTCAGTCATCTGCCGCCTGGTCGCTGGCATCAACAATGCTGCTGGCGATAAAGGCGCGTTCGGATACGACTTCGGCAACCCGCACCCTATACCAATCATAAAATTCCTGTCTTCCCAATGCTTGGGCAGCGAGATGCTCGGCGTGCTGGCGCCAACCAGCGATTGCGTCACGGTCGGTCCAATATGATACCGTGATGCCAATACCATCATCGCTGCGCACTGATTCCACACCCAAAAAGCCCGGCTGGCGCTGTGCCAATAACACCATCCGGTCTGAAGTCATGTCATAGATATCGTCACCGCTAAGGCTGCGCTGTGCGGTAAAAATGACAGCAAAATAGCGTTCCGGCCATCCGGTTTTAGTGAGCTCTGCATCGTTTGCCATCGGTTTATCGCTCCTTTTTATCCCGCAATACACTTTTTCAAATAAACGCGGCGGTAGCCATCTTCGCTTTTCCGGCCAATTTCCCGGAATCCGAGATTGTTGTACCAAATAAGATTTTCGTGCATCAATTCATTTGTATAGAGCTGGTAAGTATCGACTTTTTTCCGCAGAAGTATTTTTTCGCATTCGCTGATTAATTTATAGCCAATTTTTTGACCCTGCCAGCGCGAGTCAACGGCAATATTTTCAAGCTGCCAAACAGCCTCTTTCAGCAGCAATATGGCATATCCAAAAATTTCGCTATTATTGCCGGCAACAATCACCACATCATTGGCGATGTGGGCGTGGTAATCTGCCAGCATCGGCGCCGGCTTGCGCTTCATCCTTGCGACATAAATTGCATAAGCACTATTAGCAATTTCACCAAGGCGGGCCGCATCAGCGGGTATCGCAGGCCGCGTAAAAACAAGTGTCATAAGTCATATAATAACAAAACCGGATGACACGTAAAGCATCACCCGGTTCATTATAGTTTCAGCAGCCAACAAGCCAAGGCCTGCGCCTGTTAACGTGAGTAATATTCGACCACGAGGTTTGGTTCCATTTGCACCGGATACGGCACCTCGTCCAAAGACGGTACGCGCACGAATTTGGCGCTGAATTTATTGTGGTCAGCATCGACATATTCAGGCACATCACGTTCGACTGATGCAATCGCATCAAGAACAGCAGGAATTGCCTTGGCCTTTTCCTTTAGGGTGATTTCGTCACCTGGCTTCAACAAAACTGACGCAATGTTGCAGCGCTTGCCGTTCAGCAGAACATGGCCGTGGTTGATGGTTTGACGCGCCGAAAACACAGTCGGCACCAGTTTGGCGCGGTACAGCACTGCATCAAGGCGGCATTCAAGAATACCAATCAGGTTCTGGCCGGTGTCGCCTTTGCGGCGCACAGCTTCGACATAATATTTTTTAAACTGTTTTTCTCCAATATTGCCGTAATAGCCTTTCAGCTTCTGCTTTGCCATCAACTGCACACCAAAGTCAGTCGGCTTTTTGCGGCGTTGACCATGCTGGCCCGGGCCATATTCACGTGCATTTACAGGAGATTTTGGACGACCCCACAGATTCACACCAAGGCGGCGGTCAATTTTATGTTTCGCGGCGTGCCGCTTATGATCAGATTTTGCCATTTTATGGCTCCTTTTAATTGTTGCCCCGGTAGGGCCTAATTATCACTACAGCGATAAAAAGACCGGCATCACACCCCGCTGGTGCAATCCACGTTCCCGAGAATTGGCGCAAAATAAGAATATTTTCTGCATTTGTCAATGCACTATACAGCCCTTATATGCGGGCAGGGTTCATAGTGACTGGCGGCCAGTGGCAAGCTCCGACACGCCGCTAGTTTTTGCGCTTGCTAGTCAACGCCTGAACCACACCATGAAGGGTGCTTAGCTCTTGTTTGCTAAGAGCCGCACGCGTGTAGAGCGCACGAATATTGCGCTTCACCGTTGCCATCATATCCGGCGCCGTGAAAAAGCCACCATCATCAAGCGCTGTTTCCAGCCTTTTGAAGAAATAATCACGTTCTGCGACCGTTGCCAAACCGTCTGACCCGGCGGTTTCGAGAGGTGATGCAGGTGCCGTGCCCACTGCCAACGCCGCCATGCGCCATTCCCACGCCATTACCAAAACGCCTTGCGCCAGATTTAACGATGGATAGGCCGGATTAAGCGATGCTGTCACAAGTACATCAGCCAAAACAACCTCATCATTATCAAGGCCAGAGGCTTCCGGGCCAAACAATAACGCCGCCTTACCTGTGCTGGCCTTTGTGGCGATCATTTCGGCGGCGGTTCGTGGGTTGGCTGACTGTATAGACAAATCTCGTCGGCGCGCCGATGTTGCTGCCAAAAAGGTAATGTCATGCGCCGCTGCCGCCACCGTATCAAAAACTGTGGCATTTTCTATAATAGATTTGCCACCGGCGGCCATTGGCAGCGCCGCTGCATTAGGCCACCCATCGCGTGGCGCAACCAACCGCAGGTCGGCAAGGCCACAATTCATCATAGCGCGCGCTGCCGCACCTATATTCTCGCCCATCTGCGGCCGCGCCAGAATAACTACTGGCGGATCACTTTTTACCTCATCATCCATAACGGCTCAGGCCTTCCGTTTTGGGCCAGCCACCTTGTCATGAAGCAACTTCCAGATCATCCCGTCACCCAAGGCAGCGACCGAGGCATCAATAATATTGGTCGACAATCCCACGGTGCGCCATACGGTGCCATCAGGAACACAAAACTCAATAAACACCCGGGTCATCGCGCCGGTACCAGAATGACTGCCAACTGCATCCAAAATACGCACCTTATAATCGACCAGTTCTACCTCGGCCAACGACGGATATGCCGCAATCAAAGCTTTGCGCATGGCGGTATCCACAGCGTTGACCGGGCCATTGCCGATCGCCGCTTCATGGAATGAATTATCGCCCACAAAAATAGTTGCGGTGGCTTCAGATTCCACCACCAGATCGCCACGCGCATTAAAGCGCCGCTCATCCATAACCCGAAACCGGCCAATACGAAAATAATCGGGCACATCATCAAGCATACGGCGCGCCAATAATTCAAAACTAGCTTCGGCCGAGTCAAACGCCCAGCCTTCGAATTCCTTTTCTTTCACAACACTGATCAGCGTATCAAGGCGCTGGTCTTTAGGATCAATCTCAATGCCAAAGGCTGCAAAGCGCGCCAGCATATTTGATCTGCCAGCTTGGTCTGAAACAAGATACTGGCGCTCATTTCCGACCTTTTCTGGGGGCACATGTTCATAGGTGCGCGGGTCTTTTTGCGCGGCTGAGGCATGCAAGCCACCCTTATGCGCAAAAGCTGCCGCGCCGACATAAGGCGCATGCGCGTTTGGCGTGCGCCCTAACCGTTCATCAAGCAACCGCGACAAGCCCATCAATTTTGGCAAATTACTTTCCGACACCGCTGTTACATAGTCAGATTTTAAGACCAAGGTTGGAATCAAGCTGATAAGGTCAGCGTTACCGCAGCGCTCGCCGATGCCGTTGATGGTACCCTGCACCTGCCGCGCGCCAGCCGCGATGGCGGCCAGCGAATTGGCTATGGCCACGCCAGAATCATTGTGGCAATGGATGCCAAGATTAACATCCGGAAGCGCTTTTTTGACATCGCGCACAATTTCAAAGACCGCATCTGGCAAGGTGCCGCCATTGGTATCACATAACACCACCCAGCTAGCCCCCCCTTCATGGGCGGCCTTTATACAATCCAGCGCAAAATCCGAGTTATGCTTATAGCCGTCAAAAAAATGCTCGCAATCAAACATCGGCTCACGGCCGCGCTGCTGCGCCGCAATGAGCGATTCACGGATCATATCCAGGTTTTCTGCCAGCGTTGTGTTAAGCGCTGTTTCCACATGAAAATCCCAGGTTTTCCCTACCAAGCAGGCGCCGTCAACCTCGGCATCAATGACTGCGTTTAAGCCCGGGTCATTGGCGGTGCTACGACCCCCGCGGCGGGTCATGCCAAAAGCAATAAGCCGAGCATTTTTCAATTTTGGCGGATGCGCAAAAAACGCATCATCAGTTGGGTTAGCGCCGGGCCAGCCGCCTTCGATATAATCAATACCAATATCGTCAAGCGCATGGGCAATCGCCACTTTATCAGCGCGTGAAAAATCAACGCCGCGGGTCTGTCCACCATCGCGCAGCGTTGTATCAAATAGCCATATTTTTTCACCGCTCATCTCATCACTCCAAAAACATTATTGCACAGCCTTGGGCCGCCTGTGCGCATGCCTATTATAGGGGCAGGTTTAGCAAACACGCCGCCAAAAAACTAGCCGCGCCGCCAAATCGTGCCGTCAAGGCCATCTTCAAGAACAACACCCGCCGCCGCCAAGCGGTCACGTATGGCATCGGCCGCGGCAAAATCCCGCGCCGCACGTGCTGCATTACGCGCCGCAATTTCGGCGTCAATATGGGCATCATCCAACTGGACCGCTGCCGCATGCACCGCCGCGCCACCTTTGGCCCATTGTTCGGCTGTATGCGGCAACAATCCCATTACCGCCGCGCTTGATTTTAGCGCGTTTGCCGCATGCTGGTCACCGCGATTGGCTATACGTGCTAGTTCATGAAGACGCGCCATCGCCGCTGGTGTGTTGAGATCATCGCGAAGACAATCCATAAATTCATCATCTATCGCATCACCCGCCGGGCCTGCCGACGCAGACGCCCGGTATAAGCGGTCCAAGCTATTATGCGCGTCTTGCATGGCGGCATCAGACAAATCAAGCGGCGCCCGATAATGCGCTGATAGTAATGCGGCGCGCACCACTTCTGGCCGGTATTGCGTGGTGGCCTCTTCAACGGTGATAATATTGCCAAGGGATTTTGACATTTTTTCATCATTCATGGTGACAAAGCCGTTATGAAGCCAAAAATTGGCCATACGGCTGGTGCCATGTGCGCAACAGCTTTGGGCAATTTCATTTTCATGATGCGGAAAAATCAAATCCAGACCGCCAGCATGAATATCAAACACCTCGCCAAGATAGGTTTTGGCCATTGCCGAACATTCAATATGCCAGCCCGGCCGGCCGCGGCCCCAGGGGCTGTCCCAGCCGGGTTGGCTGGCGTCGCTCGGCTTCCACAGCACGAAATCTTCAGGCGCGCGTTTATAGGGCGCCACTTCAACACGCGCCCCGGCGATCATGTCATCCATACTGCGCTTTGACAGCGCCCCATAGCTTTGCATGGTTGACACCTGAAACAACACATGGCCATCAGCCACATAGGCATGGCCTTTTTCGATCAACAGGCTGATCATCGCTATCATTTCATCAATATGGTGCGTGGCGCGCGGTTCGACATCAGGCGGGGCGGCGCCTAATGCCGCGGTATCAGCATGAAAACTTAATATCGTATCGGCGCATAGGGCCTCAATGCTCTGGCCATTTGCGGCGGCGCGCGCATTGATTTTGTCATCAACATCCGTGATGTTGCGCACATAGGTCACGCGGTCATATAGGCGGCGTAACACCCGAACCAAAACATCAAACACTACAATCGGCCGGGCATTACCAACATGAATGCGTCCATAAACTGTCGGGCCGCAGGCATAGACCCGCACATGCGCCGGGTCGATGGGCACAAATAATTCCTTTTTACGCGCCAGCGTGTTGTATAAATGCAATGCGGTCATGCCGTTTCACCGCGCAACCTTGCAATCACGCGGTCACGGCCCATTATCGCCAATAGCGGGGCAATTTCCGGGCCAGCATCACGGCCGGTCAAGGCCAGACGCAATGGCATAAACAGCCCCTTGCCTTTGAGCCCGGTTTCCGCTGCGATAGATTTTGTCCACGCTGCCCATATGCTGCTATCAAGCCCGCCTTCTGGTAATAAGGCCGCCGCCGCATTGGTCACTGGCGAGGCGTCAATAACCGGCACCAACGGCTGCACACAAATATCCCACCAAATTTTTGCCTCATTAACAGTGGCAATGTTACCGCGCACCGCCTGCCAAAACGCTTCGTTGCCAGCAACCCCAATAGCGGCAAGCCGCGCATCAACATTCGAAAAATCAAGCTCTTGGACAATCTGGCTATTCAGCTTGGCAAGCTCAGCCGGGTCAAATTTAGCGGTCGCCCGGCCAAACCGGCCAAGATCAAAATTATCAACAACCGCTGATAGCTGGCTGTGCGGCACCACCGGATCTGCGGTGCCAATTCGCGCTAACAGGCTGGCAATCGCACAAGGCTCAATGCCGGTCTGGCACAATTCACCAATAGACAGGCTGCCCAGCCGTTTTGATAGGCCTTCGCCATCTGCACCGGCAAGCAAAGCCACATGCCCCATCATCGGCGCACGCGCACCCAGCGCTTCAAAAAGCTGAATTTGCGCGGCAGAATTCGTAACATGGTCTTCACCGCGGATAATATGGGTGATCGCATGATCAATATCATCAACCACCGATGCCAAGGTATAGATGACCCGGCCGTCTTCCCGCATCAACACCGGGTCTGACAAGCTCGACATATGATAGGCAACATCACCGCGCACCATGTCATGCCACTGCACTTCGGCATCATTCAACAAAAACCGCCAATGCGGACGTCGCCCTTCGGCCTCTAGCTTGGCTTTGTCCTGGTCGCTCAATTTAAGCCCGGCACGGTCATAAACCGGCGGGCGGCCAGCCGACAGTTGGGCCTTTCGCTTTAACGATAATTCATCAGGTGTTTCATAGCATGCATAGGCACGGCCAGCCGCAATAAGCTGCGCCAGCGCCGCGTCATAGCGCGCAAGTCGTGCTGATTGCCGGTCTTCGCAGTCCCACATCATGCCCATCCACTGCAAATCTTCGCGAATGGCCGTTTCAAACGCCGCTGACGAGCGCTCTTCGTCAGTGTCATCAATACGCAACATGAAGGTGCCGCCGGTTTTCCGCGCAAACAGATAATTTACTAACGCGGTGCGTAAATTACCAACATGCAGACGCCCGGTAGGGCTAGGGGCAAAGCGAACTTTTATTGGGCTCATGTTAACTCCATCGCGGCATTATCTACCATAAATCTGGATGCGGTATAGACCGATTATTCATCACCGACTAACGTTCTGAGGTTGTGATAGGGTTGAATGCTGAGGTCAAGGGCAAGCGACGATCACGGCCAAAGGCAACTGGTGTCATTTTGGGGCCCGGCGCCGCTTGAAAGCGTTTATATTCAGCCCGGAACAACAATTGACTGGCGCGGCTTACCTCATCGCGATCAAACCCTCGCCCGACAATGGTTTCGATATCAGCCATTTCCTCACATAGCGCTGCCATAATCGCATCAAGCCGTTCATAGGGCGGCAATGAGTCAGTGTCTTTTTGGTCTGGCCGCAATTCAGCCGAGGGTGGTTTGACGATAATATTGTCGGGAATTATGTGCCCTTCTGGACCAGCCGCACCGCGCGGCAAATGCTGGTTGCGCCAGTCGCATAGGCGAAACACATCAACTTTCCAGATATCTTTCAGCGGCGCAAAGCCGCCGCACATATCGCCATATAATGTAGAATAGCCAGCCGCATATTCAGACTTGTTTCCGGTCGCCAACACCATCGAACCGTTTTTGTTTGACATCGCCATCAACAACAAGCCGCGTAGCCTTGACTGAATATTTTCCTCAGCAATGCCGGGGGTGGTCCCAGAAAACTGGTCCCGCAACATGGTTTCTAGCGCGCTAACCCCGGGAACAATGCTGATCTCGTCCAGGTGAATACCAAGATTTTTTGCAAGCGCCGCTGCATCGTCAAGGCTCTCTTTACTTGTATAGGCCGATGGCATCATCACAGCCTTTACCTGATCAGCGCCAAGCGCATCAACTGCAAGCGCTGCCACCAGCGCCGAATCAATGCCGCCGGACAGCCCCAAAATAACGCCTGGAAAGCCATTTTTTTGGACATAGTCGCGCAAGCCCGTCATCACGCCCCGATACAGCGCCTGCATACCATCGTCAGGCGGCGTTACCTGCCCAGCCAAATGCATATGCCCTGCAAGCACCGAGGTTTGTACAATCGTTAGCGACTCGCTAAAACTTGGCAGGTGACACGCCAACGCGCCATCGCCGTTTAACGCAAACGATGCGCCATCATATACCAGCTCATCCTGTCCACCGACCATATTCACATAAATAAGCGGTAAACCGGTTTCGACGGTACGTGCGACCGCTGTTGACATGCGGCGTTCTGGCTTGGCGCTATCAAACGGTGATGCGTTTAAGGCCACAATCAGATCCGCACCTGACTCTTCAAGGCACTCAACAACGTCAGGCTCCCAGATATCTTCACAAATTGGCAACCCAAATTTTAAGCCCCGCAACATAACCGGCCCAGGCAAAGCGCCTGCGGTAAAATTACGCTTATCGTCAAACACCCCATAATTTGGCAAATTAACTTTGTCGCGCCGGGCAATGATTTTACCCCCATCAATCACAAATACAGCATTGAAAATACGCCCATTTTCTGCACAGGGCGCCCCTACAATAATGGCCGGACCAGCATCATTTGTTAGGGCGGCCAATTGATCGATGCCGGCGGCCACATCACGCATAAAATCATCGCGCAGCACCAGATCATCACAGGGATAGCCAGACAAATACATTTCCGGCGTGACAATGACATCGGCACCGTTGCTGGCGGCTTTTGCGCGGGCTTTGGCCAGCCGGTCAACATTGTTAGACACATTGCCAAGATGCGCGTTTAACTGTGCCAACGCGATTGCCAGAGATTTTGTCATTAACGCGTCAACCTTCTTGTTTACGGATCAAAAATTCGCGTCCGGCTTTAACACGCGGCTGGCCGCCATACGCCACAATATCAGCCGTTGCATATGTTTCAGACCATATTTGCGGCAAAAAAGACCCGGTACCGATGACATTTACTGGCGCATTGGCAAGTGAAAACACCCGGCATTTGTCAGGCCCAAAACCGCTTGAGGCTACGATTTTCACCTTATCATAGCCGTTCTTATCAAGCTGTTCACGAAGGTGCCACACCGCCGCCGCGCTGACGCCTGTGCCAAGCAAAAGGCGCAATTCATCATCGGTACGATAGCCGCGCAGCGCCCCCGGCACATTGCGTTCTAACACAGCGTATGATGACTGCGTGTCCAGCCCTTGAACATAGCGCCCACCATGCGTATCAATGCGAACCGAAAGCTGCCCCGCAGCCGCCAGCGCCTGAAACCGGTCAGCAACCGCCAGCGCATCGGTGATTTCAGTACCAAAATAATCAACCAGCACGCTAAGCGGCGCATCAGAAATGGTCTGGTGAAATAATTCCGCCGCACGCACGGTTGACCCGGCATAGCCAATTAAGCCATGCGGCATGGTGCCAGCACCTTTGTCTTTGCCAAAAAAATGTGCGGTGGCATCCGCCGCGCAGCCAACAAAGCCAACCGCGCCGGCTTTGGCCACCGCTTTGGCTGACCCGACCGAGGCACCATAGGCCATTAATTCGGCCATTTCACTGCCAGCGCAATGTCGCGCATCCATCGCCAAAAACGCCACTTTAGGCAGCTCGATACACATATTATAGGCGTTATAGGCGGCCACACAGGCCGGCCCCAAGCGCTGTAAAAAAATGGTTTCAAGATCAACCAGAACCGAAAACGGCCCGGTGATATAGCACATCGGCTCACCAGCGCCGATCCACGCCCCTTCAACATAAAGCTGTTCGATCTTTAATTCGGCGCCGCGGGCCGCCGCCATTGCGCTAATCCAGTCAAGCGCAAGCCGCCCAGCAAAAGTAACTGGCCGCCGCATAAAGACCGCATAAGTCACCTCGCAATCGCCGTGCGTTTGCACGATATTGCGCGTGTGTTTGAAGTAGGTATCAGTCAGGCTTGGCTGACTATCCGGCGTTGGACCACTGCTTGCAAATTTTGCCATTGGGCTGCCTTTTCCCCTCTTTTAGGCCACTGGCACTAGCACAGCCAGACAGGTTTAGGGGCTTTGGAAGATGTTATACCGCCTCGGACAAAACTGACCGTTCGCCACGTCGACGCTTTAGCAAGTCGGCTAATAAGAAGGCCAATTCAAGGGCCTGCGCGCCATTTAACCGCGGGTCACAATGGGTGTGGTAACGATCACCCAAACTGGCCTCGGTGACATCGACAACACCGCCAACACATTCGGTTACATTTTGCCCGGTCATCTCAAAATGCACACCACCCGGATAGGTGCCAATTTCATCATGCGCATCAAAAAAGCCGGTGACTTCGGCCATGACATCATCAACCCGGCGGGTTTTATATCCAGAACTAGCTTTGATCGTATTGCCATGCATCGGATCACAACACCACACGACCTTTGCGCCAGATTTTTGCACAGCTTTTAACAGCGGCGGCAAGCCGGTCCGCACTTTATCAGCCCCCATGCGAACAATTAATGTCAGCCGGCCAGCGATATTATCAGGATTCAAAATATCAATAAGACGCAACAATTCATCAGGCGCCAGCGATGGGCCACATTTTAGGCCAATTGGGTTCGAAATGCCCCGCATATATTCAACATGCGCGCCATCCGGCTGGCGGGTCCGGTCGCCGATCCAGACCATATGCGCCGATGTTGCATACCACCCATGTTCATCAGTGATGGTGTCGCGGCGCGTCAAGGCTTGTTCGTAGCCAAGCAGCAAGGCTTCATGGCTAGTGTAAAGTTCGGTTTCGGCGAGAGGACGCGCATTTTCTGGGGTTATGCCGCAAGCTTTCATGAAATTAAGGCATTCCTCAATACGTTCGGCCAACGCCTCAAAACGCTGTGTTTGCGGCGTATCCTTCAAAAAATCAGCAACCCAGCTATGCACTTTTGTGAGGTCAGCAAGACCACCCTGGGCAAAGGCCCGCAATAGATTTAAGGTAGAGGCAGATTGTTCATAGACCCGTAATAACCGGCGTGGGTCAGGTATGCGCTCGGCCTCACTAAACTCCATGCCATTGATCATATCGCCCCGATAGCTCGGCAACTCAACACCGTCGATCACCTCGGTTGGCGCCGAACGCGGCTTGGCAAATTGCCCGGCCATCCGGCCAATTTTGACCACCGGCATTGACGCCCCATAGGTCAACACAACCGCCATTTGCAGCAAAACCTTGAAGCTATCACGGATGTTGTTTGCTGAAAATTCGGCAAAACTTTCGGCACAATCGCCACCCTGCAACAAAAACGCCTTACCTTGCGCAACCGCGCCAAGACTGCGTCGCAGATTTTGCGCTTCACCGGCAAATACTAATGGAGGCCGGCCTTCCAGCGTGGTTTCAACAGCGGTGAGCCGTTGCGCATCAGGGTAGTCAGGCACTTGGCAAATGGGAAACGAACGCCAGCTATTTGGTTGCCATGTCATTGAGAATGATCCTTTGTCCATCGATTCACATTACGTGACCACGATGACAGCAGTGAAAGAACAAGCCGTAATATTGCGGATCTACGGCAATTTTTCAAGCATTTTTGGTTGCCCACAGGTTTCCATGTGATGCGTTATGATCGCGGCGTGCCCATGGTCACAAATTCTTCAGCGGCGGTCGGGTGAATGCCAATGGTCGCATCAAAGTCAGCTTTGGTTGCCCCAGCCTTTATGGCCACCGCAATGCCTTGCATAATCTCACCGCAATCCGGCCCCATCATATGCACCCCAACCACACGATCAGTGGATGTTTCCACAATCAATTTCAAAAAGGTTTTTTCACCACGGCCCGATATGGTGTTTTTCATCGCCCGAAAACCACTTGTAAATACAGTAATTTGATCAAAAGCCTTTGCGGCCTCGGCCTCGCTCATGCCAACCGAAGCAATGGGCGGCTGGCTGAAAACCGCCGAAGCGACATTGCTGTGGTCAACCACCCGCTTGTTACCGCCAAATTCACTGTCGGCAAATGCGTGACCTTCGGCAATGGCAACAGGTGTTAAATTGATCCGGTTAGTGACATCGCCAACCGCAAAAATACTTGGAACCGTGCTGCGCGAAGCCGCATCAACAATAATTTCACCCTGCTGCCCGGTTTTAACGCCCAGCGCCTCTAGCCCCAAGCCAGCCGTGTTCGGCCGCCGACCAGTTGCCGCCATCACCGCATCAACGTTCAAACGGGCGCCCGAGCTAAGGGTTACTTGTTTGCGGTCATTGTCTGCGCTCACTTTTTCAATGGTGCAGCCATTATGTAATATAACGCCGCGGTCGGCCAACGCAGTAGCAATATGTATACGCACATCCTCATCAAAGCCACGCAAAGGCAAATCACTCCGATAGACAAGATGCGTTTTGGCCCCAAATCCATTAAAAATACCGGCAAATTCCAGCGCAATATATCCGCTGCCATAAACCACGATTTCGCCGGGAAATGTTGTAAGATCGAGGGCCTCGTTAGATGTTATCGCATGGTCAGCAAGCCCCGGCGCATCAACAATCTGCGGGGTACCACCAACCGCAATCAGAATTTTTTCAGCACTGTATGCGGTTCCATTGACCGTCACCTCATGCGGGCCAGTGACCTGCGCCCATCCGGCAATCAGTGTCGCACCCGCATTGCTTAGCAAATTCCGATAAATTGCTTCAAGACGATCGAGTTCGGCATCTTTGGCCGCAATCAAGCTGCCCCAGTCATGCAGTGGCATAGCATCAATTTGCCAGCCAAAGCCCCGCGCATCTTCAACATCTGATGAAAAAACAGACCCATACATCAACAGTTTTTTTGGCACACAGCCGCGAATAACACAGGTGCCGCCCGGCCGGTCGCCTTCAATAACGGCAACCCGTGCCCCATGCCCGGCCGCGATCCGGCCGGCTCGCACACCACCAGACCCAGCACCGATTACGATAAGATCATAGTCATAAGCTGTGTTTGTGTTTGCCATAAGTGTCACCTGAAATGATTGCGTCCGGGAAATTGCTTTTTTTGAAAATAGCACTACCAGCCTATTTGTCGCGCAGTCTGCAGCACAGTTCAAGCCGCTTTCACAAAAACCTATGGCGGTAAGCCTCTAACAGCGGTAGCAGCAAACCCCGCCGCGACTAGATAACATCAACTTCTTGGTAATTTGGCTGGGTAACGCCGCGTTCGGTGTAATCAGAAAAAATTACGGCATTGAGATGGGTGAAATTCGCGATCACCTGTGCCACACGATTTGCCGTCATATCGGCCAAATCAATAAATTTGAACAACGTCACAGTCGCCGCACCAGAACAAATGCCAAATGGTTTTTGCGCATAGGCAATCGTGTCTTCAAGCAACAGCATGGTGATGAACGGGGTTTTTAGCGGGCCGCTACCATCGCGGGCAAGACAGCTATACAACACCGCCTCGTTACGATGGTGCAGCAATTCCATTTGCACTATGAAGTTTTCATAGCTGCCCGTCATCCATCGGCTGGCCGCCAGTTCGATTATGGGGTGATCAAGCATCTCTGGTTGAGTATCTGCCAAATCCTTCATCACGTGTCTTATGTGATTTTTTGCTGCTTGGTCCATGTTTGTTTAGGCCTCTTTCATTGGTGTGGTCAAAAATTGGCACCAAAGGAGCAAAACAACAAACCTAGCGTAAGCGATGTGTTTTAGGATACGAAACCAACAATCAATTGGTCCTTCGGTATGAGCCAATTTAACATAAATTAACCATTTAATAATAATTACCAAAACCCGCACGGCCTTGCTACTATGCAGCGATATAGTCCGTTTGGACTCCCCACCGAATGGCAGGGCGATTGCGCACTTCATGGTGCAGCGCTAGACTGGCTTAGCACACCTTGGGGATGTACGACGCATCATGCGCCAAACAGCATAAAAAAGACAAAGGGTTTAAAAATTGTCTGCATCATCATCGATAGTTTCCGGCACCTGTTTATGGCGCCCGAGCCAAGCCCAAATTGATCACGCCGTGGTATCTGATTTTGCAGCATATTTGCACAAACACGCACAGTTTGACTGGCAGCAGGATTTTCAGTCTTTGTGGCAATGGTCGGTTGATAATATACCCGAATTTTGGAACCATTTGTGGGATTGGCATGGCGTTATTGGTGACAAGGGCACGCGCGTTTTAACCGCCCCCAACAGCATGTTTGACGCCGAATTTTTCCCTGATGCGCGGCTCAATTTTGCCGAAAATCTTTTGGCTGATGCGGATGATCGTCTGGCGATTAGCGCACACCTTGAAGATGGGCGGCATATCCAGCTTAGCCGGGCAGATTTGAAGCGACAGGTTATGGCGCTTGCTGGCTGGCTGCGCGACCACGGAGTCACCGAAGGCGACCGTGTCGCCGCCTATACACCCAACACGCCAGAGGCTGTCATTACCATGTTGGCCACCGCCACATTAGGGGCGGTTTATTCCAGCTGTTCGCCCGATTTTGGGTTGCAGGGCGTATGCGATCGTTTCGGTCAAATTGAACCCAAAATTCTGGTAGGGTGTGATGGCTATCATTATGCCGGAAAAACGATTGACCGGATGCCCGTTTTAGCCGCCTTGGCCGCAAACATGCCAAGCCTAAACGCCATTCTTATCATTCCCTATTTGACTCCAGAACCAGATTGCCGGCAGCTGCCAAATGCGGTGCGATTTGATCAGGCTATTGCTGGGGCTCGCCCGGTGACGGCATTTCACCGCATGCCCTTTAATGCACCGCTTTATATTCTCTATTCGAGCGGCACGACCGGCGCCCCAAAATGCATTGTGCATGGCATTGGTGGTACTTTAATTCAACATATCAAAGAACATCGGCTGCATACGAATTTAAGCGCTGGTGACAAACTGTTTTACTTTACCACCTGTGGCTGGATGATGTGGAACTGGCTGGTATCAGCGTTGGCCATAAAAGCCAGTATTGTGCTGTATGAGGGTAACCCAGCTTTTCCGGGGCCAGAGCGTTTATGGCGTCTGGTTGCCGATGAAAAAGTAACCACATTCGGCACCTCTGCCAAATATATTGATTCCATTCGCAACAGCGGATATGTGCCCAGGGCGGATGTTGATTTATCATCACTGCGCAGTATTTTATCGACCGGATCACCACTATCATCAGATGGGTTTGGGTTTGTGTATCAAGCAATAAAACCCCATATCCAACTATGTTCAATTTCCGGCGGCACCGATATTGTTGCATGTTTTGTGCTTGGCTGTCCGGTGCAGCCGGTTTTGGCTGGTGAAATCCAGACCCGCGGCCTTGCCATGAAAACAGATGTGTTGGACGAAGACGGCCACAGTATCATTGGCCAACAAGGCGAATTATGCTGTACTGCCCCATTCCCTTCGATGCCGGTAATGTTTTGGAACGATGAGGATAACCGCGCCTACAAAGCGGCTTATTTTGCACATTTTCCGAATGTATGGCGGCATGGCGACTGGGCCACCCTAACCGCAGATGGCGGCACAATCATTCATGGGCGCTCAGACGCCACCCTCAACCCGGGCGGGGTGCGGATTGGCACCGCCGAAATTTACCGTCAGGTTGAAGCCTTTGATGGCGTCTTAGAAGCGTTGGTGATTGGACAAAATTGGCAAGATGATGTGCGCGTTATCTTGTTTGTGAAACTGGCCGAAAGCACCAGCCTTGATGACGATTTGCAGGCCCGCATACGCGCCGCTATTCGCGATGGCGCCACACCGCGCCATGTGCCTGCGGTAATTGTTGCCGTTCCTGATATTCCGCGCACCAGATCAGGCAAAATAACCGAACTTGCGGTGCGTGATATTATCCACCAGCGGCCAGTTAAAAACACTGAAGCCTTGGCCAATGCCGAAGCTTTGGCCTTTTTCAAGGACATTCCAGAATTACAACGCTAGGCCTGTTTGATAAGCCCCTGCACCGCGCTGCTATTGGCAAAACGCTTGCGGTTCGCTTTGTAAAACCCCAATGCCATCGCCAATTGTTGCGTTTCTGATTGCTTTAAGCTGTCTTGGTCGGTCAGGTCATCAAGTTTAGCAGCAGCGCACGGATGCGCAAGATAGGTATGGGCGGCGCCGACGCGATCTGCCAGGATTTTGTATTTAGCCTTTGAGCCGACCGGCCATTTTTCACGTAAAACCGTTAGCAGGACAAAATTTGCCCCATTGACACATTCCTTGGCCAGCGCATGCCCAGCCAGAAATTCACTGGCGATAATTGTCATCGCCTCAAGATGCACCGGGTCTTCAGCCAGTGCCGCACCACGGTCCTGATCCATCCAATGGCCCAAAAGGTTGATTTTGTCATTGCCGTCTAAACCCATCAAAAGCGGGCTTGGTTTCGGCGCAGCCCCGGCCGGCAGCATGGTGACGTCAACAATATCGCTTTCGCCCATAATGCGAATAGAAATCTTACCCATGATCTTGTGCCTTTATAATTGCCCTGTGGTGCGTTTGATGCCTTTATAAAGATTGCTGGTCAGTTGGCAAGATCAACAACTGGTACGATCAACAACAAGTAAAATAAATAATTGGCAGTGGGCTAAATACCTGGCTGATTTACCTCTTGGCTGCGCACCAATTCACGCCACGCGATCACCAAACAGCTGGTAATAATGATGATCGCCCCAAAAATTTCAGTTGGTGTCATAATTTCAGAAAACACTACATAACCAACCACACCTGACAGCGGCATTTGCAGATAACGCATGGAGGCAACAACAACAGCATCGGCATAGCGATAGGCCGATGTTAAAACCAGCTGTAGCCCGGCGCCGATGGCGCCCAAAAATATCAAATCAAGCAAAACAGGCGGGCTGACCGCATGGAATTGCGCCGGCAAAATCATCACAACAATTGATAGTGCGACAAAACCGCTGGCATTATACCAGCAGGCAACCGACACCGGCGCATCACCTTTGCCAAGTCGGCGCAGCAAAATTGATAAAACGGCACCGGCCAGGGCTGCACCAATGCCAAAAAACGCGGCAGATGTCATCTGCCCAGAAAACGGGTTGGTAATTATCAGCACCCCAGACAACCCGGCCACTACCGCTGTCCACCGATAGACACCCACTTTTTCACCAAGCAAAAACGGCGACATCAATGTGATAAAAATGACCGAACTTTGAAACAAGGACGTTGCCAGACCAAGCGGCATATTGCGTATCGACAGAAACCAGAACATGATGCCACAAAACCCGAAAAACACCCGGAAACATAATGTTTTTCGCTGATTTATCTGCAAGAACGCGCGCCCCCGCATGGCCAGTCCAACGCCAAATAAAATAGGCAAGGAAAATAAAAACCGATAAAATAATGTTGTAACAAGCGTCACATCGGCGCTGAGCTTTTTGACCAACATTCCGGTTAAGACACCAAAAAAAACCGCACAGAGGCTAAAGGCAACACCAACAAGTGAACGCGGCACGGGCAAATCTCTCTTTCGCTATCAAAATCTATTTTTGGCTGAAAACGGTACCGCTACAGGCCCGAAAAGGCTAAGGCAAAGTGACGTTATGACGGCTTAAGCTTATGGGTGAAAACACTAGACTTATTTCAATCAAAAGCACATCTTTTCTTTTTTCTTTATTCGGGTACCCTAGAGTGAGCCTAGCGGCGAACCAGATGAAAGGTGTTCCCATGACCAAATCCAACGCCAAATATTTTTTCCATACAGCCGGCGCCATGCTGTTTTGCAGCTTTGCCTTTAGCAGTTTCGTCGCGCATGCCGATGTAATTGCTGATCGCAAAGCCAATTTCAAAGCCAACGCCGCGGCCATGAAAGCGATTAACGCGGCACTCGGGTCTGGCGACTTTGACAGTGTGATCAAAGAGGCCACAAAGATTGCGAAATGGGCGCAGGTAATACCAAACCATTTCCCCGAAGGCAGTGATACTGGCGACACCAAAGCGCGCGCCGAAATCTGGATGGATTTTGAGGGCTTTAAAAGCCGCGCTAGCGACAATGAGGCCGCCACATTGGCGTTGATTAGCACGGCCAAAACAGGCGATCTATCAGCCACCATAACGGCGTTGAAGTCGCTTGGCGGCACCTGTAAGGCCTGTCACACCAGTTTTAAGGAGTGATGCGGCGCTAACCAGCTAATAAAACGCTGGCCGTAACAATGAAAGGCTATTGGCGGCCAGTACAAACCCAATCAGCAGCAACACCCCAAAAACATTACGGGCAGGTGAAATGGCACCATGTTCAGCGTCCCGCACGGTCGCAGCATCATCTGCATGGCCGTTGAGCATTGTCATCGTTAAATTGCGCTTTTTCACGAATTTATAAAGCAATATTGCCGCAAGATGCAGGATGATCATCGCAAACAGAAAGGGTTCTGCGGCGTCATGCAACCTGGTGGCAGCATCGCTCCATGTTGGCAGGACATGCGCTAATGGTCCCTCAAACAACACATCATCATTTGACAAAGTGCCGGTTGTTGCCAGAAATCCGGTTATTGCCAATAAACCGATAACCGCATAGCCGGCAGCCGCGCTATGCCCAACAGACGGCGTTGTATCCGGTTTTAACAGCCGTAAAAATGCGCCTATGGCCACCCGCGGTGGCGTCAAAAATTGTCTAAATCGTGCATAATGACCGCCAATAAAACCCCATATGATACGGAAACCGACGAGCCCCATGACGGTCAATCCGAACCTTTCATGAAGCCACATCACATCTGCTTTTGACGCCGCAATGGCCCCCGCCACGGCCACCACAAGACCCCAATGGAAAAGACGCAATGGCAAATCCCACACAAGCATAAGTTGACCTGCCTTTCTGTTATGATATGAAATTAGGCCAATTAAACGATCAAATCAATGCGCTGGCACCCGGTGCACAACGCGCATATCTACCTTCAGTTAAACCAATAATGTGCTATGTTGGCGCAATGACGGTGATGCAAGAAAAACTTTTGAATGCTGGTGGCGCGCTTGACAAGCTAGCGGCGCTTGATGCCGATATTGCCGCGGCTATCGCCCGCTTTGGCCCACCGCCTGACCGTTCTCTACCTGCCAATTTTGACACGTTGGCGCGCTCTATCATCGGCCAGCAAATTTCAAGATCAGCCGCCACGTCAATCTGGACCCGAATGCAAGAGCAAAATTTAAGCGCGGCTGATGTGATCGCCAGCAAGTCGCCAGATATTCTGATGCTGGCTGGGCTGTCACGGCGCAAGGCAGAATATTTGATTGGTATTGCCGATGAAATCACATCAGGACGGCTTGATTTGGACGCGCTACACGGTTTGCCCGGCGATGCTGTTCAAGCCCGGCTGGTTGAAATTCGCGGCATTGGTGCGTGGACTGCCGATAATTTTCGGCTTTTTGCGCTTGGTGATATGGATGCATGGCCGGTCAATGATTTGGCGCTGCAAGAAGGCATGAAGCGCCTGAAACAACTGGATGAGCGCCCAACCGCCAAACAAATGGAAACATTTGGCAGACCGTGGCAGCCCTATCGCGGGGCCGGGGCGTTAATGCTGTGGCACATCTATGGCATTTTGGTTCGGCGCGCAACGATCAGCGATATTTAGCCGAACAGGTCACCTTGAGGGGCCGTCTGCAGTGTGGATTGCGCCGCCATATCCTCAACACTCAAAGGCGTCGCCAAGCCCGGGTAGTCATGGGCAACTTTGCCAACCGCAGCGCCAACCCGGTACCAATTGAACCATTTGGATGGAGCTGGCTGCATCAATTTTGCGGCATCACCTGCGGCGCCAGCGGTCCATAAATCATAATTTTGCGGTGCCAAAACCAACGGCGCCCGATGATGGATATCGGTTAGCCCAGTATCTGCTGCGGTTGTCAAAATGATAAAACGCCGTTGCTCTGCGGTGCCATATAAAAGCCCAGCCATGGCCAGAACCCCACCATCACAAAGCTGGATATGCCACGGCGTTTTTGGAGATGACCATTCATACCAACCGCTGGCAACGACAAGGCACCGGCTGGTCTGGAATTGAGAGCAGAAGGTTGGCTTTTCGTGAACGGTTTCGGCGCGGGCATTGATTAAAAAACTGTGCTTACTGGTTGCCGGTGGCAGACCCCATTGGGCCAATACCGCGTCGTCATGAAGCCCATTGCGGGCAATCACCAACGCCTTTTGGCGCGGCGCCACATTCCATCGGGGCTGTAGATTTTGCAAAATTGTCACGCCAAATTTGCGCATCAATTCTTCGGGGGATGCGGTGCTTGTAAATCGGCCACACATGGCATAGCTATCCTCGATGGTTATGCGTACTATATTTATCTAACGCAAAACGGTATCTAAATGCGAATAAAGTTTTCCACTCTGCCAGCACAAAAGGCCAAGATACGACCGATGACTGATATAGTGCCCATTACTAGCAACAGCCTTGCGCAGGCCGCCAAAATTCTTGAGGCCGGTGGGCTGGTCGCCTTTCCAACCGAAACCGTTTACGGACTTGGCGCCAATGCGTGTGATGACCGCGCAGTGGCCGGCATTTTTGTCGCCAAACAACGCCCTAGTTTTAACCCGTTGATTAGTCATGTTGCTAACAGCGAGGCAGCCTTTGCGCTTGGCGCCGAAACACAGTTTGCCGCGGTTCTGGCAGAGCATTTTTGGCCGGGGCCACTAACCCTTGTTTTGCACCGCACCGCATCCTGCCCAATCGCCAGATTGACAAGCGCCGGACTTGATAAAATTGCCATAAGAGTGCCAGCCCACATCGCCGCCAACAGGCTTTTGACGGCATTTGGCAAACCCATAGCCGCCCCTAGCGCCAACCCATCTGGCCGTATTAGCCCCAGCACTGCAGCGCATGTGCGGGCCGGGCTTGCCGGAAAAATTGATTTGATACTGGACGGTGGGCCTTGCGAAAACGGCCTTGAATCAACAATCATTGATTGCAGCGGCGCCGCCCCGGTTCTGCTGCGCCCCGGCGGCATCTCACGCGACGCAGTTCATCAGGTTTTTGAGGATGCCGGCATCGCGGCGCGCCTTCAGGACCCGGCAGAAATTAGCGATGACCGCCAGCCAATAGCCCCCGGGCAATTGCGCAGCCATTACGCCCCACGCGCCAAGGTTAGGCTTAATGCGCACCACGCGGTTGACGGCGAAGAGCTTATCGGCTTTGGGCCAGTGGCTGGTGCTGGCAAGTTGGGCTTGTCATTAAGCCTGAGTGGCGATTTACGTGAGGCGGCGGCTAATCTGTTTGCCATGTTGCACCAGGCTGACGGCGTCACCGCTGAGGCTGGCACGGTGATCGCTATTGCCCCAATTCCTATAACCGGCATTGGCGAGGCCATTAATGATCGCTTGGCGCGGGCAGCTGCCCCCCGGGGCTAGTGCAGGGTAAAGCGCATACAAAGCCTACATGCCCACAAAACCATCGTTCCCCCTAGCAGAACAGCATTTGCAAAGATTGGCTGACGGTCTTATAACAATATCGGTCTTGGCAAGCTGGGGGCGCAGTTGCCTTGTGTATCTTTTGCCATAGGCCTTATCACGAAATGACCGCAAGGACCGCACCATCATGCCCGAAGTGACATCCGCCATTATTGTTGACGATCTTGTAAAAATGCTTGGCACCAAAGCGGTGCTGCACAGCAATGATGATACCGCCCCGTTTTTGTCAGATTGGCACAACCGTTATCATGGCAAAGCGCATGCGGTTGTTTTGCCGGAAACCACCGCGCAAGTCTCGGCGGTTATGGCCTATGCCGACACCCACAATATCATTGTTGTGCCGCAGGGCGGCAATACCGGCTTTATGGGCGGCGCAACACCAGATGACAGCGGCCATAGCATTTTGCTGTCATTGCGCCGCATGAATAAAATCCGCGAGATTGACGCCCAAAATATGTCGATGACGGTTGAAGCTGGCTGCATCTTGCAAAATTTGCAAGATAGTGCTGATGCGGCAGACCTCTATTTTCCGTTGAATTTGGCGGCAAAGGGAAGCTGTACCATTGGCGGCAATCTTGGCACCAATGCTGGTGGGTTGAATGTCGTGCGCTATGGCACCACACGCCAACTCACACTTGGACTTGAGGTCGTGTTGATGGGCGGCGAGGTTATCGAATTGCTAAGCGGCCTGCGCAAAGACAATACCGGCTATGATCTAAAAAATCTGTTTATCGGGTCTGAGGGCACACTTGGCGTCATCACCGCCGCGACAATGCGACTGTTTCCAAAACCGATGGCGCGCAGCACTGCCTTTGCCGAAGTGCGCGATGTCAGCGCTGCGGTCGAACTTTTGCACCGGGTGCAGGCGGCGTCAGGTGGTATGGTTGAGGCGTTTGAGCTAATTCCTGCGGATATTATGCATGTGTTGTTTGAACATTTTCCAAAAATCCCGCAACCGCTAGCGACCATTGGCGCGATGAATGTGTTGATGGAAATTGGCAGCACAAATCCGGCAAGCAACGAGGTTGATGGCAATGGCAGCACGCCAATACGTCAAATCATGGAAGATTTACTGGCGGCCGCCTTTGAGGATGGGCTGGTTATTGATGCCACCATTGCCAGCAGCGATGCCCAGCGTGATGCCTTGTGGGATGTGCGCGAAAACGCCCCTGAATCACACAAGCTTTCGGTAAAAGTCGCCCGCTCTGATGTGGCGTTGCCACAATCATCGCTTGCCGCATTTTATACCGATATGGTGGCCGGAATAAAAGCTATTGATCCCAAAATACGGATTTGCGGCTATGGGCATATTGGCGATGGTAATTTACATTTCAATTTGGTTCAGGCGGCCGGCGGCGACCCGGATTTTGACGCAAAAACCCCGAAATTATTTGACCTTCTTTATGGTAATGTCGAAAAATATAAAGGGTCAATTAGCGCTGAACACGGCATTGGCCAGCTAAAGCGCGAGCAACTGGCAAAGGTAAAAAGCCCGGCAATTTTGAATACCATGCGGGCGATAAAGGCGGCATTGGACCCAAAAAACCTTATGAATCCGGGTAAAGTCATTTAAAATAGGTACAGGCACACAACCGCACCGTCTTTAGGACAGCATCATTATGGGCACATCAGCAACCGCACAAGATGTACTAAAATTTTGGTTTGATGACACAGAACCACAATGCTGGTTCAAGAAAGACGCAGCATTTGATGCTGCGGTCACGGCCAAGTTTGAAAAAACAGTGGCCAACGCCCTTGGCGGTCGCTGTGACCAGTGGGCCGATGCGGCAGATGGTTGCCTTGCTTTGATCATCGTTCTTGACCAATTTACACGCAATATTTTTCGGGAAAGCCCGCGCGCATTTTCCGGTGACGAGATGGCGCTGGCGCTTAGTTTGCGTTGTGTTGAACGGGGCTATATCACGCACCCCAACCCGCAATGGCGCCAGTTTATGCTTATGCCAATGATGCATAGTGAAGATTTGGCAATTCAAGATGCCGCTTTGCCGCTGTTTGATGAACATACCAATTCATTAACCTATGATTACGCCATAAAACACCGTGATATTATTGCCAGATTTGGGCGCTTTCCGCATCACAACAATGTGCTTTGGCGGCCATCAACCGACGCAGAAATTGAATTTTTAACCCAGCCGGGATCGTCGTTTTAGCTCAGATTTTTGTCAGTTTGGCAAGCCGGCCGACGACATCATCGACGCTAACCTTGGTGATAGGCCTACCCTGAATCCAATCGCATTGGGCCCCGGTTGGTGCTGACATGCCGGGGTCGGTATCTGGCCCCATCACCATTAAGGTTGGCGCGCCACTCGCAGCCGCCAAAAACACCGGGCCAGTATCGTTGCCAACCGCAAGCCGCGCCGATGCACACAGGCCGGCGAGTTCGGCAAGGCTGGTTTTGCCGCAAAGATCGATGCAATCAGGCGCGTTATGCAGCACCTCATCAATAGCGCCTCGGTCTGCTGCCGTGCCGACAAGCACCACTGCCAAGCCTTTGGCACGCAAAGCCTTGGCAAGCGCAGCAAAATTTACCGCTGGCCAGCGTTTTCTTGGCTTTGCCGCTGAACAGCCGGGTATCAAAATGGCATAGGGTTGGGCATCATTGCCCGTTAGCGGCTTTGCCGATGTTTCGAGCAACCAGCGCATGTCGACGCTGGCGCTGCTGCCGCCTGCCATTGCTGCAGCGACACACATGCGCTGCTGGTTATTTACCCCAGTAAAATCCGGGCACGGGTCTGAACAATTTTTTGCGGTACCGACCCAGCGCACATCAGCTCGTGCAAAAAATGTGAAATAGCGCGCTGTGCGCCCGCTGCATTGCATGTCAACGATCCAATCCCAATCGGCCCGCAACAATTTGCGCATGCGCAGGCCTTCAAAAATATTCAATAAGCCAGCGCGCCGGTCGATTAGGACCTCATCAAACCAAGGCATCTTTGCCGCAAGGCTGGCAAATGGCGGTGTTGTCAACAGCGCGATATGCGCGTCAGGATGGCCATGCCGAAGGCTGGCAAAAGCGGCAAAGCCCTGCACCATATCACCCAAAGCACCGTGTTTGATAACTAACAAGCGTTTTTTAGGAGGGGTGATATCGGCATTCATTTCGCAAATCTCAGATGAAAATAATAAAAATATCACGCAACAGCGTTAATTTTACAGATTAAAGGCACTAACATATTGTATCCGACCAATGTTGCAATAGAATAGGGCGATCAACGGCTATCGGCCATCTTTTAAACTTTTATGCGATTGTGCAACCCTGTGCCCTTAACAACCCTATCACCAGCTCCAAAAATTGATATTTTACTTCCTGCAAAAGAACGATTTAGCCCATCAAACGCCGGGGCGATTTCGGGGGTTGTGCGCGACCTTGTTCAGGCCAGCACCGCAAAGCACAGTTTTCGCATTATTGGCACCGCTGTAGAAACGCCGTTGATGGACAAGGGCTTTGCTGGCCTTTTGCCGAAACAACGCTGGCTAAGAGGCAATAACATTGGCCTTGCCGAGGCCTATCTAGACTTTATCAAAACCGCGTCCGCGCCCGACCTTGTTGAGGTCCATAGTCGTTGTCATGCCGCACGCTATCTTATCCAAAAAGCGCCGCACCTAAAAATCAGCCTCTATTTGCATAATGACCCACGGCAGATGAAAGGCGGGCGCAGTGTCGCTGAACGCTGCCAATTACTGCACGGGCTAGCCGGGGTCATCTGCGTTTCAGATTATATCCGGGACTGTTTTTTAGATGGGCTTGATGATTGCGCCGGTTTAGCTACCAAAGTCGGGGTGGCCCGAAATAGCGCATATCGCTGGCTGGCAGCCCCACAAGCAAAAGAAAAATTCATTCTGCTTGCTGGCCGTATGGTGCCTGAAAAGGGCATTTTGGAATGTGCGACGGCGATAACCCAAATCCTGCCTGATTTTTCCGAATGGCAGCTAATCATTGCCGGCGCCCGGCGGTTTGAAGATGCCGCCCCCGGCAGTTATGAAGCGGCCATTGCCAAAGCCATAGCGCCGCTGGGGGGGCGCGCCAAAATGCTCGGATTTATTCCCATAGCAGAGATGCGTGACTGGCAAGCGCGCGCCGCAATATCAGCCTGCCCATCACTGTGGCATGACCCGATGCCAAAAGCCGTACTTGAATCGCTGGCAGCAGGATGTGCGCTTATCACAACCCGGCGTGGCGGCATAGCCGAGGCTGCTGAAGGCCGCGCCTTGATTATTGATGACCCCACAATTGAGAGTTTTGCCACAGGCTTTCGCAAACTTCTCGGCGACGCGGCCTATAGAGAAGCATTGCAGGCCACAGCTTGGCGTGATTTCCCCTTTACCGATACAGCGATGGCAACGGCAGCAGACGCATTGCGCCGCGCCGCGCTGGGGCCAAATTGAAACGGTTCAGCAATGGGTCAGCCCCAGACAAAATTCACGCAGATAATACACGGCGTTATGCGAGGATAATACACGGCGTTGTGCAGGTTCGATGTGGGGATTCGATAGACATAGAGGCGAAAAACCTTTAGCCATATTTGGTAGCAAATAACTATAGATGTGAATCTAAATTAAAAGGGTCGGCATGCTGTATAAATTTGGCATTCATTCAAAGCAGATTATCTGCACCATTTTATTTTTTATGTTTTTGGGAACAGCCGGCGCCGCCGCTAATGATAAACCTATTGCTTTTGAAGCCAATAATGTTGTTGTCGATCAGGCTGAGGGCAGCCTTCTTGCCACCGGTAACGTGGTATTGGAACAGGCCGGCAACACCCTAACCGCTGATGAAGTGACCTATTACCAAAATGCCGACCGCGCTGTGGCCCGCGGCAATGTTGTCCACACCGACGCCGATGGCACCGTTACCCGCGCAACGGTTATGGAATTGGAAACTGAGTTCTCCCACATTATTGCCGAAACCTTGATCAGCCAATTTGCGTCGGGTGACTGGATGGCCGCCGACCACGCCGACCGCCGCGCCGGCGAAAAAGCCATATTTGAATCGAGCCGGTTTACCCCCTGCAAATGTGATTTTGTGAATGGCGAGCGCCCGTTATGGGACATTCGGGCCAGCCAATCTGTGCGCAATGAAAAGACTCAAACCATTACCCACTATAATTTGCGTATGCACGTGATGAATGTGCCGTTGTTTTACCTTCCTTATTTATCGCATGCTGATTGGACGGTACGGCGGCGTTCCGGGTTTTTAACACCAAGCTTTTTAGTTAGTTCTGATACCGGGTTTTCGCAATCAATTCCTTATTTTCAAGTAATTGATGAGACTAGCGATGTTGAATTCGGCATGTATAAATACCAGTACCGCGGTGCCGCTGTGAGAACCCGCTATCGCAAATTATGGGATAGATCTGAATTTCAGGGCACCCTATACACCGCAAATGTTGAGACCTACAAAGAGAACCGTCAAATGGTGGGGGCGGTTGATGCGTCTTTTCACAGCGCCATTGGCAATGGGTGGGATGTCGATGCACGGTTATTGCGCTCTGACCAAGACACATTTTTACGGCGTTATAAATTCAATACCGAAACCTCTTTGAAATCCAGCGCCGTTGCCAAACGCCTTACATCAGACAGATATTATTATGTCGAAGCATCGGATCGTCAGTCCCTGACAAGAGCGAACGACAACATTAACGAGCCGACAATTTTGCCGCATATATTTTACGAAAAGGTTCAGGCTGGCTGGCGGCCTCAGCAGAAATTACGAACCGAAATCAGCGCCTTACAATTGGATAATGACGAAGACAATGATTACGCACGCTGGACCGGCATTGTCGAGGCCAAAGAAGATTTTACGCTGAAAACAGGCATAGGTTCCTATGCCGCCAATGTAATTGCCAGCCATTATGAAATACACCGCCAGTCTAGAACAGCCACAACAAAGCTGGGTGCGGTGTCGACAATCAACCCATCGCTGTCCGTGGGCTGGCGGCTACCGCTTGGCTTTACTGGCTTTGGGCGCACAGCGATGATTGAACCAAAAGTTCAGCTCACCTATGTGGGCGGCAATGATAAGACTGACGATATACCCAATCGTGATGCTGCCGAATATCGTATCGATGAAGCCAATTTATTTCTGACGCACCGCTATCAGGGCAAGGATTATATTTTACCAGGCACGCGCGCTGACCTTGGCATCGCTGCGACCGCCAATGACAGTTATCTTGGCAATGTTACTGGTTTTGTCGGCATTAGCCGACGCATTTCGGGAACCCCGTCAAGTGGGCTAAACACAAATCAGGATGATATATATTCTGACTATGTGGCAAGCTTGGCGATGCGTCCAGCGAACCTTTTTGATATCAGATGGTCGGGCCGGCTATCGTCACATGATTTTACCTTGAATGAGTCTAAAACCGTTGCCGCAACCAGTTTTGGCAGTGGCAGCCTCAGCCTTACGCACAGCCAGCTCACCCAAGCCTATTTTGCCAACAGCGAAGATGATCGCGAAGAATTATCCGCAACTTATAATCAAACTATTGGTGCTGGCTGGTCGTTTTCCGCCTCACAAATTTGGGACCTTTCTTATGGCACCACAGTGCGCGAGAAAAGCACCGCGGCGCTAAACTGGTCTGGCGGCCCGCAAGACTGCCTGACGCTGACTATCAATTACGAACATAATTCGCGCACTGACCGAGATATTGGGGCTATTGACCAGATTAACTTTGTGGTCAGCTTTAAACATCTGGGGGCCCTGTCACAAAACACAATTGCCGGTTTTACAGACAGCGAATAGATATCTATTTAGGATGCAGGGTTATGGTGAAGGCGTGTAAAGCAACGCCGCCATTACAACCAGCACAGTCAGAAGTATCATGGCCTTGGTTAGGGTGTGATTCCCAGCAAAGCTTTTGCCCAAAAATGCCCCCAGCCAACACCAAAGGCTGTGAAAGATAAGCTGGCATAGGGCAAAACTGATGATGACAACCGGCAGTTGAACTGCAAACGTGCCCAATGCTGGCGCAAAATTGCTCCACGCTAAAACCGCCATAACCCACGCCTTTGGATTAAGCGGGTGGACAATCACCCCATCGCGAAACCGGTAGGTTATCGGCGACGTTTCTGCACCCCGCCGCCGCCTG
>Ga0181607_10000341_pt1 | contig 39654 bp, 38 predicted proteins | sample 041ome_9_FD_132420 | JGI IMG/M metagenome (GOLD analysis project Ga0181607, IMG submission 132420) | Coastal salt marsh microbial communities from the Groves Creek Marsh, Skidaway Island, Georgia - 041413US metaG (megahit assembly) | ecosystem: Environmental > Aquatic > Marine > Intertidal zone...
AGCCAGGTCAGCGGCAGTGCCGCCGCCATCCTGCGCCTGCAGGAAAACTCCACCCATCTTTACCAACGCCCGGACGCCCATCATCTGAGCGTCGACCCCACCGCGACCCGCATGAATGGCTGGGGCGGTCAGCTGCGCCTGGGCAAGGACGCCGGCGGCCGGTGGCGCTACGGCACCCAGGTGGACTGGAGCTCGCCGGGCCTGGAGCTGAACGACATCGGCTTCATCAACCGCGCCGACTTCATCCGGCCCGAACTCAAGCTCGACTACGTGGTGTTCGAGCCCGGTCCGTGGCTGCGGGAATACGAGGTCAACCTGCGCGCGGTGAACCAATACGAATCCGACGGCACCATGCGAAACCAGTTCGCCATGGTCCGGGCCGAGGCCACCACCAACAATCATTGGGAATTCAGCGGGCGCGCCGTGCTCCGGTCCGAAAACCGCGCCGCCCGGCGTTTGCGCGGCGGTCCGTCCATGCTGGTGCCGGCCCAGCACACGCTGGAGTTCGAGGTCGAGACCGACAACACCCGCAATCTGATCTACAGTCTGGATACGGGCTATGACTTCGCCGCGCAGTCGGATGGCCACGAGTGGTGGTTCTATCCGGGCATTGAGGCGGAGGTCGGCGACTTCCTCAACGTGGAGGCGGAGGTGGGCTACGAACACAACTTGGACGAACTCCAGTGGATGACCAACGCCGACGACGACGGCCTCGATCGCTATCTGTTGGGGCGGATGCGACAGCACACCGTCGCGAGCAACCTCCGCCTGGAGGCCAACTTCTCGCCGCGGCTGTCGCTCACCTATTTCGGCAGCCTGTTCGCGAGCTCGGGAGCGTTCAGCGATTTCAAGCGCGTGACCGACCCGCTCGCCGTGCGCTGGGACCAACGCTTCGACCGCATCGACAGCCAGACCACCTACGATGGGGCCACGGACACGTTTCTCACCACCGACACGACGGGCAGCTACCGTTTTTCCAACCCCGATTTCGATGTCCGCGAACTGCAGTCCAACCTGGTGCTTCGCTGGGAATATCGGCCCGGCTCCACGCTCTTTGTGGTCTGGACCCAGAACCGCTCCGATCGGACCGTGCGGCAGGCGTTTTCCGCCTGGGATGAATACGACCGCCTGCTGGGCGCGGAGGCCGAGAATACGTTCCTTGTGAAATTCAGCTATTGGTTCTCGCTCTGAGCCGGCTAGGGCCAAACGCCGACTTGGGTAGATGCACCTAGATGGCGACTAACGGGTTATCAGATCGCTTGGGCAGGTTCTTAACAACGGCTAAAACCACCCAGTACCCCCCTCGTTTTTTTGTCATGTTTTTCCCTACCCCTGCCACGCGTTCGGCGCTCGCCGGATTGCTGCTGCTCACCGCGGTTGCCCTGCCGCGGCTCGCCGCCTCCGGCTTCGCCATTGCCGAACAAAGTGTCTCCGGGCTGGGCGCCGGGTTTGCCGGTGCCGCGGCTATCGCTGAAGACAGCTCCACCGTCTGGCACAATCCGGCCGGCATGCTCAGCCTGCCCGCGTCGGAAGCGCAGCTCGGCCTGCACCTCATCATCCCGCGGGCGGCCTTCACCAACACCGGCACGCTTTCTCTCGATCCCCTGAATGCCCGTTATGTGCCGACCAACGGCGGCAACTCCGCGTCGGATACCGAGGCCGTGGTGCCCAATCTTTACGCGGTCTACCAAGCCAGCCCGAAGCTGGCCTATGGTCTGGGCGTGAACGCCCCGTTCGGCCTGAAAACCGATTACACTCCCGGTTGGGCCGGGCGCTACGTGGCGCTCGAATCCTCTCTCGAAACGATCAACGCCAACGCCAGCGTCGCCTGGCGCCTGAACGACCAGGTCACCGTCGCCGGCGGGCTGAACTTCACCCAGGCGGACGCCGTGCTCAGCAACGCCGTCGATTTCGGCCTCGTGTTTCTTTCCCAGCTGGCGCCCGCCGGACCGATCAATCCGGCGCTCGTCCCCCCCCGCCCTGCTCGGCGACATCACCGCGCGACGCGGCACGGCCGCTTACGACGGGGCCTCGTATCTGTCGGGCGACGACTCCGGGTGGGGCTGGAACCTCGGCCTGCTGTGGGAGCCGTCCGAGGAGACCCGCGTCGGCCTGCACTACCGTTCGCAGGTCGACCTGACCCTGCAGGGCACCGTTGACTTCACGCTGCCGGCCACGCTGGCGCCGCTCATCGGCGCCGCGTTTTCCGACCAAGGGGGCCAGGTGGATCTCGCCCTGCCGGCCAGCTTCGCCCTCAGCCTCGCCCAGGAACTGAATTCGCAGTTCACCCTGCTCGCCGACATCACCTGGACCGATTGGAGCACCTTTCAGGAATTGCGGGTCATCTATGACACCCCGTCGCCGCCGACCACGGTCATTCCCGAGCGCTGGGACGACACCTTCCGCTACAGCGTGGGGGGACGCTACGCCTTGAACGACACTTTCGTGCTGCGGGCCGGTCTGGTCCATGACGAAGCCGCCGTGGACGATCCCGAGTATGTTTCCCCCCGCATCCCCGAAACCACGCGCACCTGGGTCACGGTGGGTGGCCAATGGCGGGTATCCGACCAATTCTCGATTGATGCGGCCTACGCCCGGGTCATGGGCCAGGACGGCTCGATCGACAACAGCTCGCACTCCGCCGGTCAGATCCTGCGTGGCGACACCAAGGGCTCCGCGCACATCATCAGCGTCGGCGGCAGCTACCGCTTCTGACCGGAACCACGCGCGGTCTCCCACGCCTCGACCGTGCGCGGCCAGTCGTTCTTGAGCAGCCGCGACAGGGAGCGGTCGGCCAGGATCCGGCCCTCCGTCTGGCAGCCCGGGCAGTAATTGGTCTCGTTTTCCGCGTAGCGAATCCGTTGCACCGCGGTGCCACAGGTCGGACAGGCCTGACCGAACTTGCCGTGCACCGCCATCTCCGGCCGGAACGCCGTCACTTTTTTGGGGAACCCATTCCCCGCCTCGGTGCGAAGCCGGTTCGTCCAGGTCTCCAGGGTCGTCCGCACCGCCGCATGCATCCGCTCGATCTCTTCCGCGGAGAGCCTGCTTGTCAATTTGACCGGCGACAAGCGGGCCGCCTGCAGGATCTCGTCGGAGTAGGCGTTGCCGATGCCGCTGAACAGATGCGGATCCGTCAGCGCCCGTTTGAGCGTGTGGTTGTGCGCGGTCAGCACCTGCGCAAAGGCCTCCGGGCTCGCGGTCATCACCTCCAGCCCACCCGGATCATGGGCCGCGAGTGCCGCCTCGCCGGCGATCACGTGCAGCGCCGCCCGCTTCTTGGTGCCGGCCTCCGTCAGCACCAGCGTGCCGCTCTCAAACTCAAAGAGTGCCAGCACAATCTTGCCGGCCGGCGGTTTCGCGCGGCCTTCCCGCGGCAGCCACTGCAGCCGGCCCGCCACCATCAGGTGCAGCACCAGCCACAGGTCATCGCCAAACCCAATCACGATCCGCTTGCCCATGCGCCGCAGTTCGACCACCTCCCGCCCAACCAGGGTCTCAATCGGCGGACGACTTGTTCGTAATACGAACAAACTCCGCAGCTGCACGCGCGCCAGCCGCTGCCCGGCCACGCTGCGTGCCAACGCCTCCAGGTAAACCGTGATATCGGGCAGCTCGGGCATCGGTTCGCAATCTGTCCCAGTCCCCGGTGGGGTGCGATGGGAAAGCGAACGTTGAGCTCGCGGGCCGTCGCGGGCCCGGAGGAAGAGCGCTTCGCTGCACGCATGATACCCCGCCTTTGTTTGCTCTTGGGCATGATAATCGGGACGACCGTCGGCGCGCGCCTGGTTGCCCTCGAAACGGTCGCCCCGACCGATCCCCGCATTGCCATCACGGGCCGCACCGCGTCCACCGCGGCGGGCGTGGTCATGGCCTACCCGGCGATCACCCTCCGGTTCACCTACTCCGGCCCCGCCCCCACCGTCCATCTCACCGCATCCAACGACGACAACTACTGGAATCTCGCCTGCAACGGCTGGGACCCCGTGCGATTGCGGCTCAAGGCCGGTGAAAACGCCATCGCCCTGCCCACCGGCCCCGCTCCGGAGGGCGGCTGGGTGATCGAGCTCGGGCGCCGCACCGAAGCCTGGATGGGCATCACCACCTTCACCGGCCTCACCCTGCCGGACGGCGCGGAACTCCTGCCGCCGCCGGCAGCCCCCACACGGAAGCTGCTCGTCCTGGGTGACTCCTCCACCTGCGGCGAGTTCATCGAACGCTTCCCGCCCGAGGACAATGCCAACCATCCCGCGACCGCCAACGCCACCCGCTCGTACGGCATGCTGCTGGGCAAATGGCTCAACGCCGAGACCCACGTCGTCGCCTACGGCGGCCGTGGCATCATGACCGACTGGGCGGGCCGCACCGACAACCTCGTGGCGGGCGATTTCTTCGGCCGCGCCTTGCCGGACGATCCCGCCGCAACCTGGGATCACGCCCGCTTTCAGCCCGACGTTATCCTCACGCACTTCGGCCTCGCGGATCTGCTGACCGACCCGGTGGATGACAACGTCTACGTCGCCGCGTGGCAGCGCTACCTCGATCAGATCCGGGCGGCACACCCTGCCGCCCCCATTGTCATCACCGAAAGCTCCGGCCTGAGTGAAGATCCCATGATCCACCGCGGACAGCTGCGGCTCCAACTCGAACGCGTGCTGCAACGGGTCGTAGCCGATCGTCATGCGGCCGGTGATTCTGCCGTCCATTACACGCCACTCAGCCACTACCCCGGCGGACCCAACGACCCCCACCCCCTGGCGTTCCAACACGAACAGATCGCGCTGGAACTCATGCCCGCCGTCAAAGCCGCGGCCGGCTGGTAAAACTACGAGGCGTCGCGCCAGACCGGGCGCTCGGTCACGCCGTCGAGAACGCGGCGGTAAAGCGCCTCGTATTGCGGCACGATCTTGGTCGGGCAGAACAGCTCCAGGGCGCGACGTTTCGCCGCCGTGCCCAGTCGCTGCCGCTCCGCTTGGTCGTCGATCAAACGCTCCAGCCCCGCCGCCACCGCGGCGGGATCGCCCGGCGGGACCAGCAGGGCCGATTCGCCGTCGATCATCACTTCGGGAATACCCCCGACCCGGGTCGATACGCTCGGGCAGCCAAAACTGGCCGCCTCCAGCAGGCTCAGGCAAAAGCTCTCCGAATCGGACGTGAACAGGCCGACATCGGCCGCCTGCAGGTAGTCCTCCACGTTGGAGACACTTTCCCGCACCACGATCCGATCCGCCACCCCCAGCCGGCGCGCCAACGCCATGTGCGCGGTGAAGGATCCCCCCGCCAGCACCACGAGCTTGAACGGCGTCTTCGTCTCGACGCGCGACAGACCGTCCAGCAGCACGTCGATGCGCTTCACCGGGCGCAGGTTCGACAGGTGCAGCAACAGCACCTCGTCGTCCGCCACGCCCAGCTCGGACCGCACCGCCGCCCGCGAACGCGTGGCCTCACGCGGCCCGAAGAAATTGTGCACCACCTCGATATCGCGTTCGACGCCGATCACCCGGTGGGTTTCGCCGCGCAGGTAGTCGGACACCGCGGTCACCGCGTCGGACTGCTCGAGCGCGAAACGGATCGCCGGCCCATAGCCCGGATCGCGGCCGAGCAGGGTCGTGTCCGTGCCGTGCAGGGTCGTCACCACCGCCGGCCGGCTGCCCGCCGGCAGCATCGAGCGCGCGAGGATCGCCGCGGTCGCGTGCGGCACCGCGTAATGGGCGTGCAGCACATCCAGGCCGAACGTCTCGGCCACTTCCGCCAGTTTGACCGAGAGCGGCATGGTGTAGTCCGGGTACTTGAACAGCTCGTAGTTGCTGATCTCCACCGGGTGGAAATAGATGCCCGCCTGCCCGGGTCGCAGGCGGAACGGCCGCTCGTAACTGATGAAGTGCACCTCATGCCCGCGCGCCGCGAGTTCGTCGCCCAAACCGGACGCGAGAATGCCGCTGCCCCCCACGGAGGGGTAGCAGATGATGCCGATGCGCAGGGGGGACGAAGCGTCGGGGGTGGTCATGGGGTTCAAAAACGGCGGCTGCCCGCTCCAAGGGAGCCCAGCGAACTGATCGCCAAAGGGTCGTTGGGGTAGAGACCGATGGCGTGGCCCAAACCGGCGTTGAGGCCCAGCAGGCGGGCCCGAGTGAGCTGCAGGGTGACGTAATCACGCGTCTTCATCTGGGAGGCGTGGGCCTCCATCGCCCGTTGCCAAACCGCCACGTCGTCATCGGAAAGCTGATACAGCAGGGGTTTCCCGGCCGCCGGCGCGGCGTCGGGCGAGATGGCGTAATACAACAGGTGGGCGATCGCGTGGGGCTCGGCCGGTTGCAGCGCCTCCAGGCCGCCGTAGCGGGCCAGGCGTGCGGCGTCGCGCACCATCGCACCGAGCGCGGCGTGATCCGGGTGCTGGTCGGGCTCCGTCGTAGGGGCCAGGATGACCCCGGGACGCACCCAGCGGATGATCGCGGCCAGCTGGCGGGCCCCGGCGCGGGTCGCCTCGATGTTGGCATCCCCCCCCAGGTCGACGAACTCGAGGGTCGCCCCCAGCAACTTGGCGGCGGTCTCCGCTTCCGCCGTGCGTTCATCGGGGGTGCCGTTGGTACCGGCTTCGCCACGAGAACCGACGACCAGATGAATCGCCCGCCCCTGCCGGGCCTCGGCGGCCAACACCCCACCCACCCCGAACTCGATGTCGTCCGGATGAGCGCCAAAGGCCAGCAGCGGGGTAAGTTCAGATGGGGAGGTCGACATAGGCTTCGTCGGATCGGTCTATCTCGTCGCGCCGGACAAACGTGATGTCGGGCGCTTCCTCGGTGCGCAAGTAGGCCTGTTCCCCCGCCCCGGCGATGTAATGCGTGCAGCCGATGACGGTCTGCATCCAGCGCAGGCGGGTGTCGCGCGCGGGGCTGATCTGGGCGGGCGTCCATTCGCACGGTGGCAACTCGCGCCAGGACGGTCCGCCCTCGTGCAACTTAGGCACGCCGTCGACCACGCGGGCGCGCACCGTTTCGCCGTCGCAGGGAACGTCCACGTAGAAATCGTCAATCGCACATGCCGCCGTCCGCACCGCCGGGTCGCCGGACCGCACGACGCGCACGCCCTCCAGCATGCCAAGGGCGCGATATATCTCCAAACAGAAGTCGGCGACATTGTCCGCACGCACGCCTTTGAAAGCCTCGATCGCCGCGGGTTCCACGAACGCCCCGAGCTGGCGGGCGGTGTTGTCCTGCCAGTCGGGCTGCAGCCGCTTGCAGTAGAGCGGACTGTATTTGCGCTGCACCTTGTTGGCGAAGGTGAAGTTGAGCTTGTGCGCCTCGCCGGTCGCGCGGTGACGCAGGGTGGTCTGGGTCTCACGCGGATCGTGGTCGGCGTCGTGGTAGAAAAACACGATCTCGCCGCCGAGTTCCTGCTGCAGCCGGCGCGCGGTCCAGACCTTCGCGACGAGAAACCGTCGCGGAAAGAACCCGCAGGGCTGTTGACCAAAGGCGATGATGGGACCGCTCATGGGATCAAGCCGTGGCCTGGCCACCGTTGCGGCCCGGCAGGATGAGCTGGGCCATGAGCGAAAAACAGACACACATCGCGCAGCCGATGAAGTTGTACCACAGGTAGCTGATCTCGAGATTGAAGAAGAAGACGATGACCAGCGTCTGGGCGATGATGCCGCCCCAGAAGACGGCCGTTCCCCGCACGTGCTTGAGGAAGAACGCCACGAGGAACAGGCCCAACACGGTGCCGTAAAAGATCGAGCCGAGGATGTTCACCGCCTCGATCAGGTTCTCCACCAGGTTGGCGAAGAGCGCGAAGGCAATCGCCACCACGCCCCACATGGCGGTGAACCACTTGGAAGCCGCCAGGCTGTGGGCGTCGTCGGCGCCGGGATTGAAGACATGGCGGTAGAAATCCACCGCCGTGGTCGCGCCCAGCGCATTGAGTTCCGACGCCGTCGAGGACAGCGCCGCGCAGAAGATCACGGCGATCAGCAGGCCGACCAGGCCGTGGGGCAGATGATCCAGCACAAAGGTGATGAAGACGTAGTCCGAATCGCTGGCCTTGATCTCGGTATCGGCTGCCGCCAAGGCGGTACGGGCCTGCTCGCGCACGTCTTCGGTACGCATTTGGGCGGCCGTCATGGCACTGCGCGCCGCCGATTCGGCCGCGGGATCGCTGCTGGCGCGGGCCGCCAGCCAGGTGGAGACAGCCGCCTCCTTGACCGCATGGGCCTCGACAAAGGCTTCGTCGATCGCGGCAAACTCCGCCCCTTGTTCGCTCTGCCGCTGGTTCTCCCAAACCGCCTCATTGAAGAACACCGGCGGGCGTTCAAACTGATAGAAGACAAAGACCAGCGCGCCCAGCAGCAGGATGAAGAACTGCATGGGAATCTTGAGCACGGCGTTGAACATCAGTCCCATCCGGCTCTCGCGCAGCGAGCGCCCGGTCAGGTAGCGCTGTACCTGTGACTGGTCCGCACCGAAGTAGGAAAGCGACAGGAACAGGCCGCCGAAGATGCCGGACCAGACGGTGTAGCGCTCGTTGATGTCGAACTCCCAATTGACCGCCTCGAGCTTGCCCATGGCTCCCGCCACGGCGAGGGCGTCGCCGGTGGACACGTTGGCCGGCATCTTGGCCAGGACGACGACAAAGGCGATGCCCATGCCGATGAGAATAACCGCCATCTGGTAGCGCTGAGTCAGGCTGACCGCCTCGCTGCCGCCGGTGACGGTGTAGACCACCACCAGGATGCCGGTGCCCAGGACGGTGACGCCCAGCGGCCAGTTCAGCACCGAGGAAACGATGATCGCCGGCGCGTAGATCGTGATGCCGGCCGCCAAGCCGCGTTGGAGGAAAAAGAACGCCGCCCCCAGCAGACGCGTCTTTCCATCAAAGCGTTTACCTAGGTATTCATAGGCCGTATACACCTTCAGTCGGCGGTAGATCGGCAGGAAAACGCCCGCCACGATGATGAGGGCGAGCGGCATGCCGAAATAGTTCTGCACAAACCCCATCCCGCTCTCGTAGCCTTGGCCGGGAGTCGACAGGAACGTGATCGCGCTGGCCTGCGTCGCCATGACGGAGAGACCGATCGTGCCCCAGCCGATCCGCTGGTCGCCTTTGAGGTAGGTTTCGAGACCACCACCGGACCGGGTGGCCCACACGCCGTAGGCCGCAATGCTGATGATGGTGCCGAAGAGGACCAGGTAATCGAGGGCGGTCATGCGAAATGGCGGGCGAACCAGGTCATCCCGAGCAACAGCAGGACGAAAACCGTCAGGACCAAGGCATAAACCCCGCTCCACTTTGGCACGCCGGGCACACCGGTGACGGCTTCGTCCTCGGTGTCAGGCACGCGGTGCAGGGATTCGGAAGGTGAACTCATTCGTGGCCGAGTGATACAAGATTGGCGAAAAGACGGTAGGCCCCCGGCACCCCCGCGGGCAGCTCGCGAAACCAGGAAATGCCGGTGTAGACGAACCAACCCTCGCCGTGACGGGCGACCAGCAGACTGCCCTGGGTGGGTTCCTCCCCGGGATCGTTTGTTTCCAGCAACGGGGTGAAGGCGTCATCCCAGCGGTTCGGGAAATAGAGCCCGCGTTCCTGCACCCAGCCCTCGAAGTCCGCGGCGGTGATGCGGTTGGGGGTGGTCATCGCCGGATGATCCGGCGCCAGGATCGTCACGGGCGACTGCTCGTCGACCACGCGGTCCCGGGACAGCGATAGTGGATAGGGCGCCAAGGCCACGTTCTGCAGCCCGCCGTTGGTGTTGTACTGCACGATCACGGTGCCGCCCGCAGCGGTGTAATCGAACAACGCGGCGGACCGCTCCCGCAAGGCCTCCCGGGTATTGAACGCCCGAATACCAATAACGACGGTATCGAACGCCGCCAGCCGCTCCGCCGTGAGGTCGGCGTCATCGAGCAAAGTGACGGCCACGCCCATGCGCTCAAGCGCCTGCGGCACGTCATCGCCGGCCCCCGGCAGGTAGCCGACATGGCTCGCCTTCACCTCCAGATCGACGACCGTGGCATGCAGCTCGGCCCACGGCTGCCAGAGCTGACGGGGAATATGGTCATAGGCGATGTCGACCCGGGCGTGATCATACGTCATCCCAGCGACATTCACCCGCGCGCCCAGGGTCGCCTCACCGGTCACCGCCGGAGCCGTGACGCTGAAGCCCACCTCGCGCACGCCCGCAGCGGGAGTCTCCTCCAACACCACCGCCGAGGGCGACACCTGCCACCCTGTCGGCACCGTCAGCGTCACCGAACCGGTGGTGGCTCCGCTTACCTGGACGGCCACATCGCGGGACTGCCCGGGACGAAACAACGCGATCCCGTTGCTGAACGATACGGTCACCGGCGCGACAACTTTGACCTCGTGGCGGAGTTCACCGCGCACCCGGTCGTTTTCCACGTCAACCGCCGTGGTGGTGACGGTGAGCGGCTCGTGGCCGGCCCCGATTTCAAAATGCTGCTCAAAGGGAAACACCGGCGGCGAATCGCCGCGGCCGATCAGCGCGGGATCATCAACCCGGAAGAGTCCGACCGTGCCGGGCTTCGTCAGCCAGTAGGGCTCGCTCAGGGGAGCGTCCACCGGCACCTCAACCACCTGCGTCCATTCGACATTTTCATTGAGTGGCAGGGCCGTCGTGGCTTCGCGCCAACGCACCTCGCCGGGTCGGCGCAGGATGGCCCGATGCGTGAAGGTGACCGTCTCGCCCGGAGCGACCGCGGCGCGGTCGGCGGTGGTTTCAACGTAGAGCCCAAGGCAGGCCTGCAGCACCTGTTCCACCTGGGCGCGCCGGCGCTCCACGATGGCGACATCGGGCATGGCCGCCAGGGCCCGGCGCACCTGGAGCAGACCGGGCACACTGCGCTCCGGCTGCAGGGCATCAAACTGCGTCACAATATCGGCCAGCAGACCGTCGATGCGGGCCCCGCCCGGGAAGCGGGACCAATTCGGGTCAATGCCGTCCATGAAGTCCGCCGTGGCGGGTTCGCCGGCCAGCAGATCAAAATTCTCCGACGCCTCGCCCCGACTGCCCACCGAGCCGAAGCCCTGGCTCTTGTGCATGGAACGGCTGAGGGCGGCGATCTCGCCAAAGGACTGGCCCACCACCGGGTTGTAGCCGCCCACGTCGACCGTCACGCGATTATCGGCGGGGCCGGCGTTGTTGCGCCCAAAGCTCCATGAGTTCCACACCACCCGTTTGGCCTGCCAGGGTTGCAGGGTGTCCAATTGTTCCGGATACGCCGTCGGATCTGCGGCCTGGGTGAAGGCCTCAACCGCCATCATGGCGGAGGAGGTGTGATGCCCGTGGGTGATGCCGGGCTCAAGCGAGAAGCGGGTGATGATGACGTCGGGCTGGAACTGCCGGATCACCCGCACCACATCGGCCAGCACGGCGTCGCGATCCCAGGTCGCGAGGGCCTCGTCGGGGTGCTTGGAATAGCCGAAGTCCACCGCCCGGGTGAAGAACTGTTCCCCCTGGTCGAGGCGCCGGGCCGCCAGCAATTCCTGGGTGCGAATTACGCCCAGTTCCTCGCGCAGTTCCGGGCCGATCAGATTCTGGCCGCCGTCGCCCCGGGTCAGCGCGAGATAGCCCGTGCGATAACCGCGGCCCTGGGCCAGGTAGGCGATGAGCCGCGTGTTTTCGTCATCCGGATGGGCGGCCACGTAGAGCACCGTACCGGTGGTCTGCAGCGTGCGCAGCGACTGCAGGATTTCCGCGGAGGAAAATCCCGGGGCGGCGACGGCCAGACCGGGAGCGAGCGCGAGCAATCCGTTCAGGACAGGTTGGGTCCACCGGCGCCAGGCCGGTTTGGGTGAGGTGGCTTGCATCAATTCAGTTCCGCGATGAGAGCGTCGTTCGAGACTTTGTAGCCGCTGGTCGGGCCTTCCTCCAGCAGGGCGTATTGGGTCGATTGCTCGGCGGCCTGCCGGGCGATGTCGTTGTTGCCCAGCTTGGCGTGGATCTTGGCCTTGAGGTGGAGCATCCAGAACGCGGTCGGGTTCAACCGCAGGGCCTGGTCGATCCAGCGCGCCGCCTTGCGCAGGTCGAGATCGTGGTCGTAGTAGAACCCGGCGGCCTGGAAATAGACATTCTCACGCTGGGGCCGGCCCGAGGCCATCACCGCCTCGATCTGCGGCACGATTTTGGACGCCACGTCGAGTTGGATCGGCACCGCGACGGAGACGTTTTCCCAGCTGATATTGAGGGTGGCGGACTCGTCCCGCAGGTCGTTGAACCAGATGAGCAGCGACTCCACCGGCTCGGCCAGCACCCGCGGCTGCGCGGAGACGCGCAGCACGTCCTTCGATTCATCGTAAGTAAAGGCGCCCCACTGGTCGGCGACACTGTTGAGGATGACGGTCCATGCCTCCTCCCCGGGAATGGTGAACAGAGCGTAAGTGCCGGCGGCCACCTCCTGTCCGCCGAATTTGATCGGGGTATCAAAGGTGATCTTGGTCGCTGCATTGGCCCCGGTGCGCCAGACGGCGCCGTAGGATTCCAAGCGGCCGAAGATTTCACGGCCTTTCACGCCCGGCCGCGAGTAGGTGATTTCGAAATCCGTCAGGCCGATGCGCTGGCGGATCGTCGCCGCCGGACTCGCCGCGGGAAAATCAATGGTGGCGTTCTGGGCATGGCCTGTGCCCACGAGACCGAGAACGGCCAGCGTATAGACAGCAGCGATGAAGCGGGGACCTTTCATGAGGGGTTGTTGGCGGGACAAACTGAATGACCGTGCCCGTTTTTGGCCAGAGAAGCCGGCAGTTTGTTCAATTCCGGGAGGTGGTTTCCAAGTCCCCGCCCGGCAACGTTAAACTCTTCCCTCTATCCGGGTGACGGTCATGTTGGTCCTTGGCAGGCTGTGTTCTTGATCGATCGGGAACGTAGCCCGTGCCACCCATCTGACGCCATGACCGACCCTGTCACCGAAGCCGTCACGACCAGTATTTGGTCCCACCTGCTCACCGTGGGCGGCTTTCTGTTGGCGGTGTTCGCGATCGCACGGTTGATCAGTGAGAAACGCCAGCCCGGCAACACGCTCGCTTGGCTGCTCGGTATCGTGCTGGTGCCCTACCTCGGCGTGCCGCTGTTTCTCATGCTCGGCGGACGCAAGATCAAGCAGCTGGCCGAAACCAAGCTCCGCGTGGCGCTGCGCCTGCCGGGAGCGCCCCGCCCCGCTGAAGAAACCGCCAGCCTGCCCGCCGTGCGCACCATCGTCGCCAACGGCGGCGGCGAACCGGTGGGCGGCAACACGCTGAAATTGCTGACCGACGGCCAGACCGCCTACGTCGAGCTGATCCGCTGCATCCGCGAGGCCGAGCACTCGATCCACATCGCCACCTTCATCCTCGGTCGCGACGAAGTCGGCATGGAGATCGTGCGGCTGCTGGCCGAACGGGCCCGCGCCGGCGTCAGGGTGCGGCTCCTCCTCGATGCCTTCGGTTGCTTCATGACCAGCCGCGGTTTCGTCGAACCGCTCCGCGCCGCAGGCGGGGAAGTGGCCAAGTTCATGCCGGTGGCCATGCTCAGCACGCGCCACTCCGCCAACCTGCGCAATCACCGCAAGATCGCGGTCTTCGACCATTGCACCGCCATCGTGGGCGGCCACAACATCGCACGCGACTACATGGGGCCGAAGGCCTGGGCCAAACGCTTTGACGATTTCGGTGCCGTAATCACCGGACCGGCCGCCGCCCTGCTCAACGAGGTGTTTCTGGCCGACTGGGCGTTTGCTTCAGGTGATCGGGTCGAAAACCTCAACGCCGAATTTCCCCGCGAGTGCCCCCTCGCCGTGGGACACGGCGACCTGCAGGTCATCACCAGCGGCCCGGACGTCGAGGGCGACCCGCTATATGAAGGTCTTGTTTCGATGATCCAGGAGGCGGAGCGCAGCATCTGGATCATCACGCCCTACTTCATTCCCGACGAAGTGCTGCAACGCTCGCTGCTGGTGAAGGCCCGCGCCGGCAAGGACGTCACCATCATTGTTCCCCGCCATTCCAACCACGCCATCACCGACTATGCCCGCCGCCAATACCTCCGCGAGCTGCACGCGGCCGGCGCCCGGATCATGCATTACACACCGCGCATGCTCCACGCGAAGGCGATGATCATCGACGACAAATACGCGGTGTTCGGTTCGGCCAATTTCGACCTGCGCAGCCTTTTCGTGAACTTCGAGATCGGCATCGCCTCCTATACGCCGGCGGAAACCGCCCCGATTCGGCAATGGGCCGGCCAGCTGCTCGAGAACTGTGAGGAGCACGACCCACGGCAACAGCGCCGGAACCGGGTGCTGGGCAACATCGCCGAGGAAATCGGCCGCCTGCTGGCGCCGTTGCTGTGAGTACAAGGCGCGCCGGTCAGGCCGGGGCTTCGCTTGCGGTCAGGTGCAGGAGCTTGTAATTCACCGCGTCACTCAACGCCTCCCAGGAGGCCTCGATGACGTTGTCGCTCACGCCCACGGTGCACCAGATGTCATCCGCATCGCCCCATTCGATCAGCACACGCGTGCGGCTGTTGGCGCCCTGCTGGCTGTCGAGGATGCGGACCTTGTAGTCGCGCAGTTCCATTTCCTTGAGCGCCGGGTAGGCGGCCTCGAGGGCGAGTCGCAGTGCCTTGTCCAGCGCCCCGATCGGGCCGACGCATTCGGCGACAGTGTGCTGGGCCTGGCCATCGACGTGCAGCTTCACCGTCGCCTCGGCGGACAGCTCGCCCTTGTGACGTTCGACGGTCACGCGGTAGCCTTCGACGTCGTAGAAGGATTGAGCGTGCCCCAGGGTACGCGCGATGAGCAGCTTGAGCGAGGCGTCGGCGGCCTCGAATTCGTAACCCTGGAACTCCAACTCCTTGAGCTGCTCGATGAGCTCCTTCATCGCGGGGCCCTTCTCGTCGATCTCGAGGCCGAGCTCGCGCGCCTTCATCGCCACGCTGGACCGGCCGGCCATGTCGGAGACGAGCACCCGGGTGCGGTTGCCGACCAGGGTCGGGTCGATGTGCTCGTAGGAGGACTTCACTTTCTGCGCCGCGTTGGCGTGCAGACCTCCCTTGTGGGCAAAGGCCGAGGCCCCGACGTAGGGCGCCTTGGTGTCCGGGCGCAGATTCGCCAGTTCGTCGAAAAACAAGGACAGGTCGCGCAGCTCCCCGAGGTGGGCGGCGCACGGGGCGGTCTTGCCCATTTTCAGAAAGAGGCTGGGCAGGACGGTGATGAGATTGGCGTTGCCGGTACGCTCGCCGTAGCCGTTGGCCGTGCCCTGTACGAGGGTGGCACCCGCGGCGACGCCAGCCAGCGAAAGCGCGACACCCAGACCGCTGTCGTTGTGACAATGCACGCCCACCTTGTCGCCGCCGAACTCGGCGACGGCGCGGGCCACCACGGCCTTGAAGTCATCGACCAGCGTGCCGCCGTTAGTGTCGCAGAGCGTCAGGTTGGAGGCGCCGCCGCGCAACGCCGCCGCCAGGGTCTTGAAGGCGTAGTCCGGGTCGGCGCGGTAGCCGTCGAAGAAGTGTTCGGCATCATAGATGACCTCCCGGCCCTGCCCCACGAGGAAGCGGACCGAGTCCTCGATCATGGCGAGGTTCTCCTCGAGGGTGGTGCGAATGATCTCGGTGACGTGCAGGTCCCACGTCTTGCCGACAAGGGTCATGACCGGCATGCCGCTGTCGAGCAGGGTGCGGAGCTGGGCGTCCTCCGCCGCCTTCACCCCGGCCCGGCGGGTGGAACCAAAGGCCGCCAATCGCGCATGCTTGAGCTTCAGGCGCTGGGCTTCGGCGAAGAAGGTGATGTCCCGGGGATTGGAACCCGGAAAGCCGCCCTCGATGTAATCGACCCCGAAGGCATCGAGCCGCTCGGCGATGAGCAGCTTGTCGGTCACGGAGAAACTGATGCCCTCACCCTGCGTGCCGTCACGGAGGGTGGTGTCGTAGATTTTGACAGGGGATGCGTTCATGGAGCGGAAGGGTCAGGTTGGCGGATCAGGGAGCGGGGCCAAAACAAAAAACCCCGGGCGTCAGGCCCGGGGTTCAGGAGATTCGGCGAGAAGTGCGCGTTCAGCACCAGCCGCGTCGTCCTGCCCGGGCGGGGGCAATCCGAATAATAATCGCGGCAATGATGGCGGAGTTTAGCACTGGCATCGGGATGAAGAGCGGCAAAAAGATTGTCGAGTGCCTTTTCCCTGCGGTCGCGGTCAATCGATCAGATCCGCCACCACCAGGTCCGAGACAAATAGTCATCGGCCAGCTCGAAATTATCGTGCAGGAAGACCTGCAGGGCCGACCAGCTGGTCGCATTGAAGCGCAGCTCGAATACGTAAAAGCCGTTCGATTCGGGACTGCTCACGCTGGTGTTTTCAAAAATGCCGCGAAAGGTCCCGCTGAAATCGGCGGCGTTGCCGTCGTTGGTCCAACGACCGTCCCGCCGCACGGCCGGGCGGTCAAAACGGGCTGTCAGGTCGAGAGCGAAATCGTGATAGATGCCCATCGTGCCTTCCAACCCGGCGGGAAGCTCCCCCGCATTCCAGAAGCGCGCGTAGTCCAGCATCCCGTACGGCCCCGCATGCGCGGCGTTCCGGCCCGCGAAACGCAACGTGAACTGCCGCCGCGCCGCATGCCAATAGCCCACCCGCGCCAGCCACTGGGATGCATCGTCGTCATAGAGCTGCACAAAACCCGCCAGCGCGTCGCTCGGGTTGTAGGTGCCGGCCGGCACTCCCGCAAAATCGGCATAGTCGTTGGTGAGGACGGCATACCCGTTGGGTCCAAGCTCAGCCACGGCATCAGCCGCGAACACGGTGCCGTCGCGCTGCGGCACCACGATATCAACCCAGCGCGGATCACGCTCCTCCCGGGCATCGGCCAGGGAATCATACACCGATACCAGTCCGGCGTAGCCGAGACGTTCGGTCATGGCGCCAAAGTCCGCCCACGCCGTCGTCAGCAGCGACGCCATCAACATCAGGCCGGCTCCGGCAGCACATACGGAACGGTGCACCCGGATAGAGATGCCCGTAATCGGAAAATGTTTCATGTCTTCCGCCCTTTGCGCCGCCCTCCGGCCAAGGCGGCCAGGCTCATGCCGAAGGCAAACCCACCGGCGTGCGCCCACCACGCCACCCCGCCGCTGCCCGCACCTTGCAGACTGCCCACTCCGTTCATGAGCTGCACGACAAACCATAGGACCAGAAACACCACCGCCGGTACCGGTATAATCGGGACGATCCACGGCACCAGGGAGATGATCCAGCGGTGGGGCAGCAGCACCAGGTAGGCGCCCAGCACCGCCGAGATGGCGCCGCTCGCGCCCACCATCGGCACCTGCGGATCGGTGGCGGTCAGGATCTGCGCCAACGCGGCCCCAACGCCGCCCACCGCATAAATCAGCAGAAAACTGAAGCTCCCGATCCGGGCTTCAAGCGAACGGCCGAACACCCAGAGAAACCACATGTTGCCCGCCACATGCGCCACGCCCCCGTGCAAAAACATCGAGCTGCCCACGGGCAGCCAACCCCCGCCGCTCTGCCAGCCGCGGCGCCACGCCGCCGGGACGAGGGCATATTCTCCCATCAGGCGTTCGAAGAGTTCGGGATTGAACGCGGCGATCAGCAACTCGGCCGCGAACACCCTCAAATTCAGCGTCACCAGCAGGCCCGTCACCGGGGTGGACCGCCGCAGCTTTTCCGTATCCCACAGCGGCAGCATCAGTCCATGCTCCCCATGGGTGCCTCAGACCGCGCGCTCCTCGATGAACCCGCGAATCGCCGCCACTTCCGCCGGCAGCGGATGCTTGACGACCGGCCGGGCCTTGAGGGCCTCCAGCGCAGGATGCGTGGGATCAACCCCGATGGCGTCACGGATGGTGTCGGGAAACTTGGCCGGATGCGCCGTCGCCAGCACCACGCTCAGCCGGTCCGGATCCGGCGCGACGAAGGCACAGGCCGTGTGCGGGTCGGCCACGTAACCAAAACGGTCATACACCGAGGCGATGATGCCCGGGATGTCGGCATCGCGGCAGCGCGAGGCGGAGAAGGTGTCGGCATCGAAACCGTCAAAGCGGTATGCGCCGGTCGCCTTGAAGGCCGCCATGATCTCGCGCACGCGGTCGGGATCGCGCCCCACCGCGAAATACAGGAAGCGCTCGAAGTTGGACGCCACCTGGATGTCCATTGACGGCGCCAGACTTGGCGCGACGCGATCGACCTGGTAAACACCGCTGGTGAACAGCCGGTAGAGGATGTCGTTCTGGTTTGTCGCCACCTTGAAGCCACGGATGGGCACGCCCATCTTCTGCAGCATCCAACCGGCGAGCACGTTGCCGAAGTTGCCGGTCGGCACCACAAACTCGACTTCCTCGCGCCGGTCCGCCGGCAGTCGCAGCCACGCCGACAGATAGTAGACGCATTGCGCGAGCACCCGGGCGAGATTGATCGAATTGACGGCGGAGAGCCGGTGACGGGTCCGAAAACCCTGGTCGCCGAAGATGTCCTTCAGCGCCGCCTGGGCATCGTCGAACGAGCCCTCGATCGCGATGGCGTGGACGTTGTCCGCCCCGGTGCAGGTCATCTGCCGTTCCTGCAGCGGCGCCACGCGCCCATCGGGATAGAGAATGAAAATGGCGGTGCCAGGCTTGCCGAGCAGGCCGTGGATCGCCGCCGCGCCGGTGTCGCCCGAGGTGGCACCGAGCACGTTGATCGTCTCACCCCGCACGGCGCACTGATGCTCGTAGAGATTGCCGAGGAGCTGCAGGGCGAAGTCCTTGAAGGCCAGGGTCGGCCCGTGAAACAGCTCCAACACCATCAGGTTGTCCGCCAGCGGCACCAGCGGGGCGATGTCCGGATGCGTGAACGCCGTGTAGGACTTGGCGGCAATCGCGGCGAAGGTCGCGTCGTCGATATCCGTCGCGAAGTGCCGGAAAAACGCCGTGCAGAGCGCGGGATAGGCCAGCCCCTCGAATGCCCGCAGCTCGTCACTGGAAAACTGCGGCAGCGCCTCCGGCAGGAACAGGCCGCCGTCCGGCGCCAGGCCCGTCGCCACCGCGTCGCTGAAACCGAGCGCCGGCGTCTGGCCGCGAGTGGAGAGAAACTTCATGCCGGCTCCCGGTGGCGACTACTCGCCGTCCAAGCCAAACACGCGGTGCGTGATCCGGGCGGCCTCGTCGGCACGATCAAGTTCGATGACGACCGAGATCTTAATCTCGGAGGTCGTGATCAGGTCGATGTTGATGTCGGCATCGGCCAGGCCCTTGAACAGGTCGGCGGCCACGCCGGAATGGGTCTTCATGCCGACCCCGACCACGGAGAGCTTGGCGATGTGCTCGTGCACCGCGACGTGCCCGCCGCCGATCTCCTCAAGCACGGGATCGAGCGCCTTCTGCGCCTTGCGGGTATCCGCCTGCGGCACGGTGAAGGTCAGGTTGGCGATGCCGTTGCGCCCGACGTTCTGCACGATCATGTCGACGACAATGGTGGCGTCGGCCAGGGCGCGGAACACCTTTGCGGCCGAGCCCGGCTTGTCCAAAATATTGCTGACGATGACTTTGGCCTGGTCTTTGTCCACGGCCACGCCACGCACGACGACATCTTCCATATGGGAAACTTCCTCTTTCACGACGGTTCCTCGGTTGTAGTTGAAGGATGAACGGACTTCGAAAATGACTTGGTGTTTCTTGGCGAACTCGACGGAGCGTGACTGCATGACCTTGGATCCGGCCGAGGCCAGTTCGAGCATCTCGTCATAAGAGATTTCGTCGAGCTTGCGGGCTCCGCCCACCACCCGCGGGTCAGCGGTGTAGACACCGTCGACGTCTGTGTAGATCTCGCAGCGCTCGGCCTTGAGGGCGGATGCCAGGGCGATGGCGGTGAGATCGGAGCCCCCGCGGCCGAAGGTCGTGACGTGCCCGTGCTCGTTGATGCCCTGAAACCCGGCGACGATGACGGTCTTGCCCAGGTCGAGCTGGGCCTCGACCGCCTCGGCGTTGATGGCGCGAATGCGCGCCTTGGTGTGCACCATGTCGGTCTGGATGCCGGCCTGGCCGCCGGTGAAGGAGACCGCCTCGATGCCGTTGGCGTGGAGCGCCATGGCGGTGAGCGCGATGGTCTCCTGCTCGCCGACCGACATGAGCATGTCGAGTTCGCGGTCGCTGGGATCGGGACACACGGCATGGGCGCGGGCGATCAATTCCGTGGTCACCCCTGCGCGCGCGGACACCACCGCGACGACGCGATGGCCCCGCGCCACGGTGTACTTGATGCGCTCGGCGACCTTCTTGATTCGTTCGACGTCACCCACCGAGGTGCCGCCGTATTTCTGCACGATAAGGGACATGGAGGAAATCAGGCTGGGAAAGAGGCGATACGCAGAAGCAACGGTTCGCGCAGGACGACCGGCAAGCGGCGCAGACGCGCCAGCGCGGCGCGGATGGCCTTTTCGTTGCTGGCGTGCGTGGTGATGATGAGCGTGGCGGTGTCGACCGCAGCGGCCGGGCGCTGACGGACGTTGGCGATGCTGACCTTGGCCTGGGCCATGACACCGGCGATCTTGGCCAGCACCCCGGGCGCGTCGCGCACATCCATGCGCACGTAGTAGCTGCCGGTGACGCGTTCCGGCGGCGTCAGCGGGCAGCGATGCTCCACCGGCTCGGGCAACGGCGCGTTGCCGCGTATGAGCAGGGCGACGGCATCGACAATGTCGCTGATCACCGCGCTGGCGGTCGCGTCCTGGCCGGCGCCGCGGCCGATGTAGATCGTCTCGCCCACCACGTCACCGGCCACCGAGATGCCGTTGTAGACCTCGTTGACATTGGCGATAACGTTGGTGCGGGGTAGCAGGGTCGGCGCGACGCGCACCGCCAACTCATCGGTGGCGAGGTCGCGGTCGATCACGGCAAGCAGCTTGATGGCGTAGCCGGCCTCGCGGGCAAACTGGATATCCTCGGGGCTGAGCTGGGTGATGCCCTCCACCACCATGCGCTTGGTCGACACCCAGGTGCCGTGCGCCAGGTAGGCGAGGATCGAGGCCTTGTGGGCGGTGTCCCAGCCGTCGACGTCGAGCGACTCGTCGGCCTCGGCGTAGCCCAGGGCCTTGGCCTCCTGGATGATGGCGCTGTAGGGCAGGCCCTCACGCTCCATGCGCGTGAGGATGTAATTACACGTGCCGTTGAGGATGCCGTAGATGCGGGTGAAACGATTCGCCACCAAGCCCTCGCGGAGGGCCTTGATGATCGGGATGCCGCCCGCCACGGAGGCCTCGAAGAAGTAGTGGCCGCCGTGCTTGCGGGCCGCGGCGAAGATCTCCGGCCCGTGGTCGCAGACGAGGGCCTTGTTGGCCGAAATGACCGTCTTGCCGAGCCGCAGGGCCGCCAGGGTGAGCTCCTTGGCCAGCGTGGTGCCGCCGATCAGCTCGCAGACGACCTGGATCTTCGGGTCGGTGGCGACGGCCAGGGCGTCGTCGGTCAGCCGTGAGGCCCCGACGCGCACCGAACGCTTCTTGCGCAGGTCGCGCACCGAGGCGCGCTTGAGCACCAGGCGGGCGCCAAGGCGGGACTCCAGCTTGGTCCGGGAGCGGGTGATGTGCTTCCACACCCCCTGCCCCACTGTGCCCAAGCCACAGATGCCAATGTTGATGACAGGCGGTTGGCTCATGAATCAACGCGGGCGGGCGGCTTGCGCTCCCACCGGTGCTCCGTGCCAGCCAGCAGGCGCTGGATGTTGGCCTTGTGACGCACCACGACCAGGATCGCCAGCAGAGTCACAAAGGACACCTTGAGCCACGGAAAGGTCGGCTCGGCGATCAGGTCGAGGTTGGTCAGCCATGGCACCAGGCCCACGACCACCGCGCTGGCGATCGAGGCCATCGAAACATAACGGAACGAAAAGAAGACCGCCACCCACGTCGCGAGCCCGAGCAGGCAGGTCAACGGCGCAAGCACCAGCAGGCCGCCCGCCGCCGTGGCCACGCCCTTGCCGCCCTTGAACTTGGTGAAGCAGGAAAACGAATGGCCGAGCACCGCCCCGATCAGGCCGGCCACGCCCCCCGCGTCGTAGCCGAGGGTGCCGGGATCACCGCCGAGGGTGAGGACCAGCGGCACCGCGGTCGCCACCAGACCCTTCACCGCGTCGAGGGCAAAGACCAGATTGCCGGCCTTGGCGCCCAGCACGCGCTTCACGTTGGTGGCGCCGGGACTGCGGCTGCCCACCTCGAAAATATTCACCCCCTTCGCCCGCGCCACGAGGTAGCCAAACGGCAAAGCCCCCAACAGGTAACCGATGGCACCGGAAATGAGGAGCGGGGTAAGCATGGGCGGAGCGTGTTACAATTGTACAAATTTGGCCATCACAATGGCCGCATGTTCCTTGATGGCCTTGCGGACATCGGGACCGGGCTCGGTGTCGACCCGCACCACCATGTAGGCGGTCTCGCCGGCGACGAGGCGCGACAATGACATGTCGGCGATGTTGACGCCGCCCTTGCCGAGCAGGCTGCCGACCTCGCCGACCATGCCGGGCTGGTCCTTGTTTTCCAACACGAGCAGTTTGCCCTCGGCCGCCACCTCGACCTCGCGGCCGTTGATACCGACGATGCGCGGCAGGTTGGCCTTGCCCAGCAGGGTGCCGACCGCGCTGTGACGCCCGCCCTGGCCGTCCACCACCTCGACCTCGATCAGCTCGGTGTAGTCGCATTCGGAATTCGACTTGGTGACCTCCGCCTCCACGCCGAGGCTCTTTAGGAGATAGGGCGCGCTGACGTCGTTGGCATCGGCGCTGATCCGGCGCAGGAAACCGCGCTGGATGGCACGGGTGACCGCGTTGGCATCGAGATCGACGATCTTGCCCCAGTAGGTGATGTTGAGCGCCTCGATCTGCTGGGGGGCAATCTGCTGCACCAGCGTGCCGAGCTTGGCGCCGAGGTCGAGATACGGGCTGAGGACCTTCAGCGCGGCGCCGTCGATGGAAGGCATATTGACCGCGTTGCGCACCACGCCGCTCTGCAGCACGTCGGTGATCTGCTCGGCGATCTCGACCCCGACCGCGGCCTGGGCCTCGGCGGTCGACGCGCCCAGATGGGGCGTGAGGGAAACATTCGGCAACGAACGCAGTTCGCTGTCCTCGGCGAGCGGCTCCTCCTCAAAGACGTCGAGACCGGCGGCGGCGACTTGGCCGGACTTGAGCGCGGCGACGAGGGCGCTCTCCTTGATGATGCCCCCGCGGGCGCAGTTGAAGAGGCGCACCCCGGATTTGCACTTCGCGAGGGCGGCTTCGTCGATCATGTGCAGGGTGTCATCCGTCAGCGGCATGTGCACGGTGATGAAGTCCGCCTGCGCCAGCAGATCGTCGAGCGTGACGCCCTCGACCTGCATGGCCTTGGCACGGCTGGGCGCGAGGTAAGGATCATAGGCCAGCACGCGCATGCCGAAGGCCTGGGCGCGCTTGGCGACTTCGCCGCCGATGCGGCCAAGACCGACGACGCCGAGGGTCTTGCGAAAGAGTTCCACGCCGGCGAACGCCTTGCGGTCCCACTTGCCCGCTTTCATCGAACCGGCGGCCTGCGGCACGGGCCGGGCGCCGCAGAGCATGTGGGTGAAGGTCAGTTCCGCCGTGGCGATGGTGTTGCCCGAAGGGGTGTTCATCACGACCACCCCCCGCTCGGTGGCGGCTTCCACATCGACGTTGTCGACGCCCACCCCGGCGCGGCCGACCACCTTGAGGAGGGGAGCGGCCGCCAGCACTTCGCGGGTGATCTTGGTCTCCGAACGTACCGCGATCGCGTGGACATCCTTCACCAGCTCGAGCACCTGCTCGGGGGAGGAACCATACGCTTCCACAACTTCGAAGCCCGGCTGCTCACGCAGATAGGCGACTCCTTTGGTAGAGATCTTGTCGGCTACGAGGATTTTCATGGAGACAGAGGCCAAGGAGCGAAGAGGTCGCGATTCGCGCCCGCAAGGAAAAGTGGCAGCCGGCCCGCGGCGGTTGCCAAAACCGGTGGCGCCTCCCTAGCTTGACCCATGGAGCCCGTTTCCGCCGCCGACCGCCTGACCCGTCAACTGGCCTTCCTCGTCGAGGCCAACAAACTCACGGACATCTTCCGGCAGACCCACCTGATCTCCAGCCGCCGTTCCGAAAACGATGCCGAGCACTCGTGGCATCTGTGCTTGCTGGTCATTACCCTGGCCGAGCATGCCAACGCCCCCGACCTGGATGTGCTCCGCGTGCTCAAGATGTTGATCATACACGACTTGGTCGAAATTGACGCCGGTGACACCTTTGCCTACGACGAAGCCGGTATGGCCGACCAGCACGAACGCGAGTCCCGGGCCGCCGACCGGATTTTCGGACTGTTGCCGCCGGATCAAACGGTGGAATTTCGCGCGCTCTGGGACGAGTTCGAGGCGCGCGAGACCGCCGAGGCCCGCTTCGCCGCCGCCTGCGACCGGTTTCAGCCCATGCTGCTCAACCTCAAGACGGCGGGCGCGGCCTGGCGCCGGCACGGCATCACCCATGACCGCATCGAGGCGCGCAACCGTCACATCGCCGAGGGTTCCCAGCCCATGTGGGAGCGTATGTCCGCCCTGCTGGCCGAAGCCGTCGCCGAAGGCGTCATCGCCCCGGGGCCGAAGGCGTGAGCGCCGGCGCGGATTTTCCGCAAGCCTGGTCAAGCACGCCACCGTTGGATCTGCTAAAGTGGCGCCGTTCCCCCGATGAAGCCGGTCACCCTGCAAGACTACAAACGACGCCTGTTGGCCGTGCTCGAGTTCATCGTTGGCCACCTCGACGAGCCGTTGCCGCTCGACAACCTCGCCCGCCTCGCGGCGCTTTCGCCCTACCACTTTCACCGGGTGTTCACCGGCATGATCGGCGAAACCGTGTAGGGCCTGGTGCGCCGACTGCGCCTGGAGCGCGCCGCAGGGCAGCTCCGGCATTCGCGTAGTGCCGTGGTGGATATCGCGCTGGCCGCGGGCTACGATTCGCACGAGGCGTTCAGCCGCGCCTTTGCCCGCGCGTTCGCGCTGAGCCCGACCCAATATCGCCGTCGGCCCGACGCACCGGTCCACCTGTCTTCACGGTCCGGCATTCATTTTCAAGCCGACCAGACCCTGCGCCGCTTCCGCACCGTCGCACTGCGTTCCTTTGCCATGAAAGTCACCACCCAGTCCCTCCCCTCCATCCGGGTGGCCTGCCTGCGCCACACCGGTCCCTACGATCAATGCGGTTCCACCTGGGACCGCTTGTTCGACATCGTCGGCCCCGACGGCGATCTTGGCCCGGGCACCCAGTTCTACGGGATCAGTTACGACGATCCGGAGAACACGCCCCCGGAGCAGGTGCGCTATGACGCCGGGATCTCGATCGACGAGCACTTCGTCGCCCGCGACGGCTTGACCATCCGGGTGATACCGGCCGGCGACTATGCGATGCTCACCCACGAAGGCCCCTACGCCGGGCTCAAGAATGCCTACCGCCACCTCATGGGCGAGTGGCTGCCCCGTAGCGGGCGGGAGCTCGGGGATACCCCCTGTTTCGAGTCCTACCTCAACGACCCCGCCACCACCCCGCCGGCGGAACTGCTGACCGATATCTTCGCGCCCCTGCGCCCGGTCCAAGCCTGACCCTGCCCTCGCCATGCCCACGTCCGACAAACTCGATCTTTTCAAGCAACTGAAAGCGGAATACGTCCAACCCCGGAAACCCGCCTTCGTTGTCACCACCCCGGCCCAATACCTCTGTGTCGAGGGAGAAGGTCCGCCCGGTGCGGCCGCCTTCGAACAGGGCATTGCCGCCCTCTACCCCGTGGCGTTCACCACCAAGTTTCGTCGCAAACTCGGTCCCGGTCCCGACTATGCCACGGGCAAGCTCGAGTGCCGCTGGCTGGCGGTGCCCGAGACCCGGGACGCCCGGAACGGCTGGCATTGGCAACTGTTGATGCGGGTGCCTGACTTCATTCAGGCTGCGGAAGTCGACGCGGCCATTGACGCCCTGATCGCGAAGCAGAAGCCGGCCTTCGTGCGCGATGTGAAACTACTGCCTCTTGACGAGGGCCGGTGTGTACAACTTTTGCACATCGGCCCCTACGATGAGGAGCCGGCTTCATTCAACCGCATGATCGAGTATGCCGGCGAACACGGCTGCAGCGTCAACGGCGCCGCGCATGAGATCTACCTGTCCGATCCTCGGCGGGTGGAACCGGCCAGCCTGAAAACCATTCTGCGCCTGCCGGTGACATAGGTGCCCGAATTACGGCGGTGGCCGGCCTCGACAGCCCCCGCCCCGCCCGCACGCTGGCAGCATGCCCACCCACGTTTTCCCCACCGCACTCGGCGCGTGCAGCATCGCGTGGGAAGACATCGCCGTCACGGGTTTCGGTCTACTGCGCCCACCCGGCCGGGCCGAACCAACGCCGCCGCCAGATTGGGTGGCGGCGTTGGTCACCCGCGTGAAACAACACTTGGAAAACGGCGCCGAGGACTTTGCCGACGCGCCCTTGGCCTGGGATCGCGTGTCCGAATTCCAAGCCCGCGTCTATCGCGCCGCCCTGAAGGTCAAGGCGGGGCACACCGCGACCTACGGTGATCTCGCCCGGGCCATCGGCGAAGGTCCGGTGGCCGCGCGTGCCATCGGTACGGCCCTCGGTCAGAATCCCTGGCCACTGCTGGTGCCCTGTCATCGCTTCGTCGGCGCGGACGGTCACATGACGGGCTTCTCAGCTCCCGGCGGAATCAAAACCAAGCTGCGCCTGCTGGCGCTCGAAGGCAGCGAATTGTTCGCGGACTAGCCCGCGAGCGCGGGCTTCCCTCACCGCCTTCCAGCCGCCAAGCTGGGGCCATGAGCGTCGACGCCTCCCAGCTGGCCAAACTTGAAACCGCCGCGCGCCGCGCGTCCCAACGTGCCTACGCTCCCTATTCAAACTTCGCCGTCGGGGCCGCCGTACTCACAGCGCGTGGACGCATCTTCAGCGGCTGCAATGTCGAGAACGCCTCCTACGGGCTGTGCAATTGCGCGGAGCGCACCGCGATTTTCAGCGCCGTCGCCGCCGGCCATCGCGAAATCACCTGCGTGGTCGTGCACACCCCGACCGCCACCGCCACCGCGCCGTGTGGCGCCTGCCGGCAGGTCATCTACGAATTCGGTCCTACCGCCCAAGTCATCAGCACCTGTGCGAACAAGGCACGCATCGACACCACCATCACCCGGCTGTTACCGCGGGCCTTCGGGCCTTCAGACCTCGCCTGAGTCGGGGGTGTCGGCGAGATGATGGCCGGCCCGCTGCAGGGCCATGAGCGCCATCGAAAGCTTCGCGCCGGGCACCAGCACGTAATCCGTGTCATACGTCGCCAGGGTGAGCACGGGCACGCCGGCCTGGGCCAGGGGTGACACAAACGCGACCATGATCCCCACGGCGTCGAAGGGCAACGGGCCCACGACCTGCAGCAGCCGCCAGCCGCGCTCGATGGTCACTCCACTCGGTACGCGCTCGGCCTCACACAGCACCGACAACTCATCATCGGTGCGCGTGACGGAACAAAAACGACTCCCCTGTGCCCAGCCCGGCAACGGCGCATCCGCCGGCAGGCGACAGGCGGCAAATTCTCCCGCCACGACGCGAAAGCCAACCCCCGGGGTGCTCATGCCGGCAGGGCCGTTCGCACGGTCTCGGTCAGGTTCGCCCCGGTGACTTCGGTTTCGGTCCGCGACGTCAGATCGCGCAGTTTGACCACCCCGCGCGCCACTTCGTCGGAGCCGTAGATGAGTGCGAGCGAGGCCCCGGATTCGGTCGCGGCCTTGAACTGCTTGCCGAAACCAAGATCGCGCAGCGGGTAGTCCACCCGCAACCCCGCCGCCCGCAGGGCATTGATGCCCGCGAAAGCCGCGGTGCGCTCGGCGGCCCCGCCGATGACGACATAGACATCCGGCCTCTCGGTGAGGTCGGGCAGCAAACCGCGCTGCTCCAGCAGGAGTTCCATGGTCATGTCCCCGATGGCAAAACCGACCGCCGGCAGCGGCGGACCGCCCAGCTTGCCCACGAGATCATCGTAACGCCCTCCTCCCGCCAGCGCCCGCAGGTCGCCCTTGCGGTCAAACGCCTCAAAGACAAAGCCCGTGTAATAGGCCAGGCCGCGCACCACGCCGAGGTCGACGGCAACGAAGTCCGCCAAACCCATCGCCTCGAGCGCGTTGAGCACCTGTCGCCAGTCATTCAAACGCGCCTGCAGGGTCTCATCCGCGAGTTCGTTCACGATTCTCTCAAGATCGGCCAACGACTTGATGCCGAGGAAGCCGACCACGCGCGCCTTCACCATCGCGTCGAGTTCGCCCTGCGCTTCCGTGTAGATCTTAAACGCGTCCTCGCCGAGCCGCTCGTATTTATCGATTGCGCCGAGCAGGGCGATCGACTGCTCCGGCGAAAGTCCGAGCGCCCGCAGGAATGCGAACCACAGGTTGCGATCGCTGAGCCGCACGTAGAAGTCATCGGCCGTCAGGCCAAGACCGCGCAGGCACTGGATCAGCAAGGAGATAAGTTCGATCTCCGCCTCCGGGCCGGCCTCGCCGAAGATGTCGGCATTGAACTGGGCAAAGCACCGGCCGCGGCCCTTCTGCATGCGTTCATAGCGGAAGAACTCCGCGATGCTGAACCACTTGATCGGCCGCTTCAACGCATTGGCCCGGGCCCCGACCATACGGCACACCGTCGGCGTCATCTCCGGTCGCAGCGCCACCTCGCGTCCCCCTTTGTCAGTGAAGCTGAACAACTGGCCCTCGATCTCGTTGCCCGACTTGGCCCGGTAGAGGTCAAGCGACTCCAGCACCGGCGCGTCGTATTCCAGAAACCCATGCGTGCGCGCAGCTTCACGCCACTGAGTGAAAAGAAAACGGCGGCGGGCATAGATTTCGGGATAGAACTCGCGGAAACCGGGCAGGGATTGAAACGTGGCCATGAGAAAGGGAAAACGTGGTGGCGACCGGCTCAGGTCGCCAAATAAAAAACCGGACCCCGCAAGGTCCGGTCGAAAAAGGGTTCGGTAACCGGGAGGCAGGGTCAGTTGATCGTGTCGATGTCCAGATGCTTCAGCTTCTGCTTCAGGATCTTGCCCGACTTAAACTTCACCACCGCACGCTCCGGAATGACGACTTCGGCCTTCGGGCGGTTGGGGTTGCGACCGATCCGCGACTTGCGTCGCTGAACCTCCAATACACCGAAATTGCGCAACTCCACGTTGCGCCCTTTGGCCAGTGCATCCATGATGATGTCCAGCGTCATCTGGACCGTTGCCACGACTTCTTTCTGTGGAAACCCCGTTTTCTCGTAGATTTCCAAGACGATCTCGCGCTTAGTCAGGTTTGGAAGGTTGGTTGGCATGGGTTTGTCCTTTTAAAAGGTGCGTTTGATTAGTGGGTTAAGTTACTCACCAGTTTAAAAACACGTCAACGATTTACCCGATTCTCTTTTGCAAAACATGAGCGATAATACCCCAACGGACCCATTCGAAAATCTGCCAAAGCCATTACGGGATATGTTGCGTGGAACACCATTCGGGACCGGGGGTGCCAGTGGAGTGACTAGCACCACTCCGGGAAGTTCCTCAAAATCAGATGATTCCGAGAAAAATCGTCATGAGGAGGTCCTCCAGCGCATCCGCAGGTTCAATCTGCGTCCCCGGGAGATTCGCGACCACCTGGACCGCTTTGTCATCCAGCAGCGGGAGGCCAAAAAGGTGCTCTCGGTGGCCATCTGCGACCACTACAACCATGTGCGTCATTGCCTGGAAAATCCGGGGCAGCGCGATCAGGACTATGCCAAGCAGAACATTCTGCTCCTCGGCCCCACCGGCGTGGGCAAGACCTACCTGATGCGCTGCATCGCCCGCCTGATCGGAGTGCCGTTCGTGCGAGCCGATGCGACCAAGTTCTCGGAAACCGGCTACGTCGGGGGAGATGTGGAGGATCTGGTGCGCGACCTGGTCAAGGCGGCCGATGGTGACGTTGATCTCGCCCAATACGGCATCATCTACATCGACGAGATCGACAAGATCGCGCAAAGCAGCGGCGCGGCCGGCGGGGGGCGCGACGTGTCCGGGCGCGGGGTGCAGATCAACCTGCTCAAGCTCATGGAGGAGACCGACGTCTCGCTGACCGGGCAGAACGACATCGCCGCCCAGATGCAGGCCATGCTCGAAATGCAACGCGGCGGCAAACCGCGCAAAAAGAGCATCAACACCCGGCACATCCTCTTCATCGTCAGCGGCGCCTTCGACAAGCTGGGCGGCACCATCAAGAAGCGCCTGCTCAGCAACCAAATCGGTTTCGGCGCCTCGGGCGGCGGCGGGGACGCGCCGGACAGCGACTACCTGCGCCACGCCCAGTCGCGCGACATCATCGACTACGGTATGGAGCCGGAATTTGTGGGCCGCCTGCCGGTGCGGGTGGCCTGTCAGTCACTCACGGCCGACGACCTTGAGCAGGTGCTCCTCACCAGTGAAGGCAGCATCCTGCAGCAATACCGCGCCGATTTCGCCGGCTACAAAATCGACTTCGAAATCACGCCCGATGCCGTGCGCGAGGTGGCCCGCCGCGCGCATCGCGAAAATACCGGCGCCCGGGGTTTGATGACCGTGCTTGAGCAGGTGTTTCGCAACTTCAAGTTCGAGCTGCCCTCCACCGCCATCCGCAGCTTTCGCATCGACGAAACCACCATCGAGAATCCGGCGGACGCCCTGCGCGGTCTGCTGGAGGAGAACGCCTCCGAGCAACGTGATGTACTCCGGCGGGAGGTACAGGCCTTCGCGGATCGTTTTAGGGACGAACACGGCTTCACGCTGGAATTTGACGAGGACGCGATCAGCGCGCTCATCACCCACAGCCTCAATACCGACAAAACCATCCGCGCGTTGTGCGAGGAGCGTTTCCATGACTTCCATCACGGGCTGACCCTGCTAAGCCGCGGCGGTGAACGCATGAACTTCCCCATCACGCCCGAGGTCGTGGAGAGCCCGGACAAGGTGCTGTCCCGTTGGGTGGTGGAGCACTTCCGCGATCAGGGCGTAGCCGACGAGGCACCTGCCAGCAATGCGCCCCGGCCGGACGCGTGATCTATCGGCTCGTCCTGCGGCTCGCCCTGCCCTAGCCGTCCCCTCTTCGCATGCCCGATCCCTCCGCCGTCAATTCCATGTTCGCCCGCATCGCGGGTCGCTACGACGTGGCCAATCGCCTGCTCAGCGGCGGGATCGACGTGTGGTGGCGGCGGCGTCTGATCAAAACGGTGGCCCGCCATACCCCCGTCAACGTACTCGATCTGGCCACCGGCAGTGGCGACGTGGCCTTTGCCCTCGCCGCCGCCCTGCCGGCCCCGGCGCAGGTGGTCGGCATGGATTTTTGCGAACCCATGCTGGTGGAAGCCCGGGCCAAACAGACGGGCCGACCCGGCGGTGAGCGAATCCGTTTCCAGCAGGGCGACGGGCTCAACCTGCCGTTGCCAGATGCCACTTATGATGGCGCTACCATTTCCTTCGGATTGCGCAACATGGCCGATCGTCACCGCTGCCTGCGCGAGCTGCATCGCGTGCTGCGACCCGGCGGTCGGCTGACGGTGCTGGAATTTTCCCAGCCCCGCCGCGGCTTTCGTCCGTTCTACTACTTCTACCTGCGGCGGATTCTACCCTGGGTGGCCGGGGTGGTGACTGGCGACAAGGGCGCCTACGACTACCTCTGCGGTTCGATTGAAACGTTCCCCGACCATGCGGGCATCGCCGCGGAAATGACGACGGCGGGCTTCGAAGCCATTGAAGTGCAACGCCTGACCGGCGGCATCGTCGCCCTGCACCAAGGCACCAAGCCCGCGGTCTAGTTGAAGGACTTGCCGCAGCCGCAGGTGCTCTGCGCGTTGGGATTGCGGATCTCGAAACCCTTGCCCTGCAGGCCGTCGTCGAAATCGATCTCGGAGCCGTCGAGGTAGGCGAAACTGGCGGGATCCAACACAAAGGCCACGCCCTCGCTCTCGAGCCGCTCGTCGTCCGATTTCACCTCATCAAACGACATGCCGTATTGGAGGCCCGAACAGCCACCCGACTCGACCATGACCCGCAGCACCTGCTCGTCGGCGCCGAGCTCGGCATGCATGGCCTGAATCTTTTGCGCAGCGCGCGTCGTGAGCGTGATCATGGCTCCAACGTGGTTTCGTTTTCCCGCCTGTCAAACCGCTGCCCATACCACAGCAGGTTTCATGCTAGCCCTGCGTTACCCTCTTGCCACAACCTCTCCCGGCGGTTTCGCTACCACTCGTGAGTTCGCCCAACCACCTGTTCAACGAGGTCCATTACGAAATGGTCCGCAAAATCGCCGAAGGCGGGATGGGCCTGGTCTACGAAGCGCTCCAACACGGCTCCGGCCAGTTTCATAAGAGCGTGGCAGTCAAATTGATACGCCCGGAATACTCTGCCATCAAGGAGTTCCAGAAGAACTTCATCGGGGAGGCCCGTTTGGTGGCCGACCTCATTCACACCAACATCGTCCAGACCTACCATCTGGGCGAGGTCGGCGGGCAATACTTCATGGTGATGGAGTACGTGAATGGGATTAACTTGGAGCAATTTCTCGATCGGCACCGCGAGCTAAACCGTCAGGTGCCGGTGGATATCGCCGCCTTCATCATCTCCCGCATCGCCCGCGGTCTGGCCTACGCGCACGCCAAGACCGACCGCCAGGGGCACCCGCTCGACATCGTGCACCGCGACATCGGCCCGAAGAACATAATGATCGCCTACGAAGGCGACGTGAAGCTCACCGACTTCGGCATCGCGAAGGCCTTTGACCTCATGTACAACGAGGAAGGCAAGGTCATCGCCGGCAAGGACGAGTACCTTTCCCCCGAACAGGCCAGCTATGCCGTCACCGACGCCCGCGCCGACCTGTTCGGGCTCGGCATCGTGCTCACCGAGCTGCTGCTGGGCCGCAATGTCTTCCGCGCCATGGACCGCCTCGAGTCCCGCCGCAACATCCTCACGATGCCGATCCCGCAGTTCAGCGAGCTGCGCCCCGACATCGATGAAGCGCTGGAGAAGGTCATCCAAAAGGCGCTCAAGCGCGACCGCGACCGCCGCTACCAATCCGCCTTGGATATCCTCACCGACTTGGAGCTCTACCTCTACTCCGACCGTTACGGCCCCACCAACGAAAAGCTGGGCGTCTACCTCAAGGAGCTGATGGGCCAAACATCACCCGGCATCGGTTCCGCAACTGCCCCCGACGGCGACAGCGCACTGACCCGTAATTGATGTCCATGGCCGGCCCCGGATTTTCCCAAGATTTACGCCAACGACAGCAGCAGTCCCTCGTGCTGGCGCCGCAACTGCGGCAGTCGCTCAAGATCCTGCAGGTCGCGGCCATGGACCTGCGCACCGTCATCCAGGAGGAGCTGCAGGCCAATCCCACCCTCGAGGAACTGCCGATGGATGGCGTGAGTCTGGATCAGGAAAAGGCCGCCAGCGACAACGCCGGCGAGGACGGCCCCTCGAACGATCACGACGGCGAGGGCGGCTCCGACGAATTGGATTTCTCCAAGGAGTTCGACATCCTGACCAAGCTTGACGCCGACTGGCGCGATTACATGGCCAATGCCGGCGGCAACGTGCCGCGTACCAGCGAGGACGATGAGAAACGCCAGCATTTCTTCGACTCCCTCGTCACCGAGACTTCGCTGCAGGAGCATCTCATGCGGCAGGCGAAGCTCGCCGATGTCGAGCCGGCCACCATGGAGGCCGTCCGCTACCTGGTGGGCAGTCTCGATGACCGTGGGTTTCTCACCCAGACCGTTGCCAACATCGCCCTCCAGACCGACCTGCCGCTGGAGGCCGTGCAGGCCGCGGCGAGTCTGCTGAAGTCCTGCGACCCCGCCGGCATCGGCGCCGTCGATCTGCAGGAATGCCTCCTGCTGCAATTGATCGCCAAGGCCCGCGGCGAGTCGCTCTCCGCCCGCATCATTCGCGACCACTTCGACCTGCTGATCCGTCGTCGCATCCCCGACATCGCCCGCAAGTCCGGCGCCCCGCTCGACGACGTCCAGCATGCCATCGAGGAAATCGGCAAGCTCGACCCCGCCCCCGGCCGTCGCTTCGCCGAGGACAGCAACCGCATCGTCACCCCCGATGTCACCGTCGAGAAGGACAGCGACAACTGGAAGATCGAGCTCAACAACGACTACATCCCTCGCATGCGGATCTCCAACACCTACAAGGAGCTCATCGCCAAGGGCTCCCTCAACCGCCAGGAGCGCGACTACATTCGCGAGCAGATGCGGTCCGGTCGCTTCCTCATCAACTCGATCGAGCAGCGGCAGCAGACCATCGAGCGCATCACCCGCGAGATCATCAAGGCCCAGACCGCCTTCTTCGAGGAAGGCGTCTCCAAGCTGCGCCCCCTGACTATGACCCAGATCGCGGAGATCGTGGGCGTGCACGAGACGACCGTCAGCCGCGCCATCGCCAACAAATACATCCGCACCCCGCACGGCGTGTTCGAGTTCAAGTACTTCTTCACCCCCGGTTACCAGTCGGAGGGCGGCGATGCCATTTCCAACACCAGTGTGAAGGAGATGATCAACGATCTCATCGCCATCGAAGACCGCAGTCATCCGCACAGCGACCAGGAGCTCGTCGCCAAGCTGCAGTCCAAGGGCATCAAGATCGCCCGCCGCACCGTCGCCAAATACCGCGAAGAACTCGGCATTCTGCCGAGCAACCTGCGCCGCGAATACAGTTAGAACCGGTAGGGCCGCCTCGCCGAGGTGTCCGTTGCGATCGGAAAAAAGCGGACGGCTCGGCGAGGCGTCCCTACCTGCCTAACTCGCGGGCGCCAGCGGCAGGCTCGGGTCAATTTCGCCGGACCAGTCCGTCAGCGGCGACACTGTCGGATCAGCCCACGCCGCAAAGGCGATCATGCCGGCGTTGTCCCCGGTGTGCCGAGGCTCGGCTGCGAGAAACGTCAATCCGGCCCGGCGCTCGGCCAGACCCGCCAAGGCGGCGCGCAGCGTTCGATTGTTCGCCACCCCACCCGACAGGCCGATGCTGCGGTAGGCGTCGGTCTTGAGCGCCAGCCGGGTCTTGCGCACCAACGCATCAATCACCGCCTGCTGGTAGCTCGCGCAGAGGTCCGCCATACGGCCCTCGATTTCGGTCGGTGTCATCTTTTCCAACCGATACCGCAACGCGGTCTTGAGCCCGGAAAAGCTGAAATCCAGATCCGCCCGGGGCCCGATCCCACGTGGAAAATCAAACGCGGTGGCGTCTCCCTGCCCCGCCCATTTTTCCACCAGCGGTCCGCCCGGATAACCCAGCCCCAGTAGCTTGGCGCCTTTGTCCAGTGCCTCACCCGCCGCGTCATCACGGGTCGTGGAAATCACTTCGATCCGCCGATTCGCATCCAGGCGAAAAAGCAGCGTGTTCCCACCCGACACGATCAGACCGAGGTGAGGCAGCAGCGTCGCCAGGGAGGCCTCGAACGTCTCCGGGGCCTGCCCATGCAGCGGGATGAAAGGGGAAAACGCATGCCCCCGCAGGTGGTTCACGGTCAGGAGCGGCCGTTGCAGGGCGACCGCCAGCGCCTTCGCCGCCGCCACGCCGATGGCCAGACAGCCTGCCAGGCCCGGGCCATGGGTCACGGCCACGGCGTCGACCTGGCTCAGGTCATGCCCTCGCCTCACCTCGGCCAGCAACGGGCCGATCGTGCGCAGATGCTCCCGGGTCGCCAGATCCGGCACCACCCCGCCATGCTTCTCGTGCACCGCCATCTGGCTGTGCACCCACTCGCCCGCGAGCCCGGAGGTCGGGTCGAACAGGGCGAGCGCGCTTTCGTCGCAGGAACTCTCCAGCGCCAGGATCACCGGCCGGCGACCTTTCGCTCCTCAACCAGCAGGGAAGCCTGCAGGATCGCCTTGGCAGCGTCATACTGCCGATCCGCCACCGGCACGAAGCCGAAGCGCCGCTCAAATTCCGCCGAATCCGTGATGTCACTACGCGCCCGCTGCAGCGCGATGTTCGCGTCATCCTCCGGCGACATCACAATGTCCACATCCGGCAGCACCCCGCGCTCATGGATCGTTTCGCCGTTTGCCAGGAAGTATTTCGCGGTGGTCAGCCGCAGCGCCTCGCCCCGCCGCAACCGGTAGATGCTCTGCACCGATCCCTTGCCGAAGGAACGCTCGCCCACGACGACCGCCTTATGGGCCACCTGCAGCGCGCCCGCCACGATCTCGGCGGCACTCGCACTGCCGGCGTTGATCAACACCGCCACCGGCACGTCCACCCCCTCACCGCGGTTGGTCGAAAAAAATTCCTGCTGATCGTCCGGATGGCGGCCCTGCGTGTAGACGATCATTTCCCCTTCCGGCAGGAATTGCTCCGCCACCGCTGCCGCCGCCGTGAGCAAACCCCCGGGATTGTTGCGCAAGTCGAACACCAACGCCCGCATACCCTCGTCATGCAGCGTGGCCAGCGCACGACGCAGCTCGTCGGCGGTCGGCTCGGAGAACTGGCTCAGGCGCAGGTAGCCGATCCCGTCCGCATCGACCATGACATCCGTCACGCTCTCCACCCGAATGCGCTGACGCTCGATGGTCACCTCGACGTCATCCTCCGCACCGGCCCGGCGCAAGCCCACCACGACCTCGGTGCCGGGCTTGCCACGCAGACGATTCACCACCGCGTTCATGCCGCGCCCCGTCATGGCTTCGCCATCAATCCGCACGATCCGGTCGCCGCGGCGGATGCCGGCGCGTTCCCCCGGGGTGCCGGCAATGGGCGCAATCACGATCACGCTGTCATCGACGAACTCCACCTGCACGCCGATGCCGCCAAACTCGCTGTCGATGTCCTCGCGCAGATTCGTGTAGTCGCGCGCATCCATGAACTGCGAGTGCGGGTCCAGTGACTCGAGCAACCCGCGCAATGCCGCGTGCGTCATCGTATCGATCTCGACCCCCGGCTCCACGTAATCGCTGCGGACCAGTTCCATGATCTCACGCACGTAGGCAGACGACCGTTGCAGCTCGCGCTCACTGCCGCCGCGCAGCCAGATCCACGCCTGGGCTCCCCCCAGGGCGAGCAGGCTGCCAAGAAACATCCCCAGCGCGATGGCGAGAATCCGTTTGAGCATGCCCGCGACTGTGCTCAAAGCATCGCACTTGTAAAATGGGTTCAGCGCCTTCCTCCCCTCTCTCTCCTGCCTTCCGCGACGCCTTTGCCGCCGCGGCGGATGATTCCGGCTGGATGTCCTTCGCGGACTTCATGGCGCTGGCGCTGTTTCATCCCGAACTGGGCTATTACCGCCGGCCGCATCAGCGGATTGGCCGCGAACCCGGCACCGATTTCTATACAGCCACCTCCCTCGGCTCGCTCTTCGGCGATTTGATCGTGGCCTCCGCCACCTCCCTGCTCGGGGCGGACAACCCGGCGGACTACACCTTCGTCGAGATCGGAGCCGAACCCGAGGGCGGCGTGCTCCGGGAAGTCACGCATCCCTTCGGAGCCACCCGCACGATCCGTGTCGGCGAACCCATCGGCCTCAGCGGCCCCTGCGTGGTATTTTCCAACGAACTGTTCGACGCCCAGCCCTGTCGCCGCTTCCGCCACGATCCCAGCGGTTGGCAGGAATTGGGGGTCGGGCTGACAGATCAGGAATTGCGCGAAATTCCCCGTCCGGTCCCACCGCCGTTCGACGTCGCGGGCATACCTCCAGGCTACGAGTTGGATGTGCCGATGGCGGCCACCGCGCTCGCCCAGCAGATCGCGGCGCAACCATGGCATGGCCTGTTCCTGGCGATCGACTACGGCCGGACTTGGCGTGAGCTCAGCCGGGAAACCCCCCAAGGCACGGTGCGGGGCTACTATCAGCATCGCCAGACCACGGAGTTGTTGGCGCGTCCCGGCGAGCAGGACCTGACCTGCCATATCTGCTGGGACTGGCTGGCCGAAGCCTTGCGGGAGCACGGCTTTTCGGACGGAAACCTGCAGTCGCAGGAGCAATTCCTGATGCAACACGCCGCGACCCTGCTCCAGCAAACCGTAACGGCGGAAGCCGGCGGTTTGAGCAGGCGAAAAACAGCACTTATGCATCTAATTCACCCATCGGGATTTGGGCAAAAGTTCCAAGTCCTGAGCGCGCGACGTGAGGCGCCTTAAAAATCCCCTTGCCTCGTCTGCGGCCAATCCCTTTCTTCCACCCTTTTCCCTTTCGCAAAGCCATGTCCCGAATCTGTGCAATCACTGGAAAGCGTCCGACCACCGGCCGTATCATTCACCGCAAGGGTGTCGCCAAGAAGAGCGGCGGTATCGGCACGCACGTGACCAAGAGCACGAAGCGCACGTTCAAGCCGAACCTGCAGCGCGTCCGCGTCAAACTGCCCAATGGCACCGTCAAGCGCCTCTGGGTTTCCGTCAAGGCCCTCAAGGCCGGCCTCGTCCAGAAGGTCTGACCGGTAACAATCCCGTCACCCCTTTCGCCGCCTCGTATCCGGGGCGGCTTTTTTGTGCCGGCTGCTCCCAGCCGCGCCACAGCCCGACTTACGCAGGTATGCGTATGGCTGAATTTCAGCGCAGCTCGTAGGATACGCGCCCGTGGCGACTTCCTCGGAACCCATCACTGATCACCTCGTGCTGTTTCGCAGCTCGCGGGGGCCGCAAATGCGACGGTTGGCCGGCTTCGGCATCGTCGTCGCGCTCCTGATGATGGCTGCCTTGGGCCGCCTCCTCACTCATCATGTGACGGTTGCCGAGGACTTGGCCGGCCGCCATTGGTGGCTCGCCGGTGGCGCGCTCGGCGCAGCCACCCTCTTCGGCGTCGCCGCCTCGCGGCTCGCTCGCCGCTTCGTGGTCCATCTCGAGATCTGGCCCCGGAGTCATCTGGCCGTGATCAAGACCGCCGGGATCCGGCGCGAACGGATCAACATGGTGGCATGGCACGAGCTCTCCACCGGCCAAGTCATGAGTGTGCGGGGGCCGGCGGACCTGGAAACGGGCCTGCCCATTCGGCTGCGCTCCGGCCGTATGCTCATGCTGGACCTCCACGGCAGCGACACGCCGCATGGCATCACCGCCGTCCATCGGTTACTGGACAAATGCAGCCTGCCCGCCGGGCTGGTGTTTGAATCGGGACCACCCCCGCTGGGCAGCGTAACGGCCTGAGTCCCGGCTCCGCGGGTCAAACCCGGCGGAAAACGATGGCGGCGTTCTGGCCGCCGAAGCCAAGGTTGTTGCTCAGGACCACGTCCACCTTGGCCTCACGGGCTTCGTTCGGCACGTAGTCGAGGTCGCACTCCGGGTCCGGCTCGACCAGGTTGATGGTCGGCGGCAGCACGCCCTCGTTGATCGCCTTGAAACAGGCCACGGCTTCGATGCCACCGGCGGCGCCGAGCAGGTGACCGGTCATGGATTTGGTCGAGGACACGGCCAGGCGACTGGCATGGTCGCCGAAGAGCCGCTTGATCGCCATGGTTTCAAATTTGTCGTTGTAGGGCGTCGAGGTGCCGTGGGCGTTGATGTAGCCCACCTCGCTTGGGTCGACCCCGGCACTGCGCAGCGCGCGCGTCATGGCCATGCCGAGCCCCTTCCCCTCAGGGTCGGGCATCGTGATGTGATGGGCGTCGGCGGTGGCCGCGTAGCCGGCCACCTCGCCATAGATCCGCGC